>Ga0315274_10009862_pt1 | contig 13776 bp, 9 predicted proteins | sample YL17G02_20_MG_FD_203700 | JGI IMG/M metagenome (GOLD analysis project Ga0315274, IMG submission 203700) | Sediment microbial communities from Yellowstone Lake, YNP, Wyoming, USA - YL17G02_20 | ecosystem: Environmental > Aquatic > Freshwater > Lake > Sediment | place: USA: Wyoming | collected...
AACCTCCACGTTCTTGCCCAGTAGGTATGGAGTACCCAGTCGCCGCAGTTGGCTGCAGTTGCATTCGAGTAGATCGCAGGCGAACGTGATGTTCATGTCCCAGTCAATCACTTCCGCCGGAAAGACCGGGTAGCCATCGTCGATCAGGATCTGGATGGAGTTGGTGATCTCGTACTCATCGCGTTGTGCGGTGCGCGGTGTGCGCCGAATCGCGTCGAAAATGCAGAGGTCAAAGACGTAGATGCCGCAGCCTTTCAGGTCGTTGGTAAGATAGCGCGGCTTCTCGATGACACGTGTCACAGTGCCGCCCGCGTGCAGAATGACGGCAAAGTTGCGCCGAATGTACTCGGGATTCTTTTCGCGCTTCACGGCAAGCACCGCTCCGGCCTGGCGCTCCCAGAACATGTGCTCCATGGCTTGTAGATCCTTGGGCACAAGGAATATGTCGCCCAAGTACAGAATAAAGGGCGAATCGACTTCGCTCTCCAACTGCGCCACGGCGTGTGCAATTCCCAGAGTCTCGCGCTGCTCCACGTAGCGAATCTGTAGGCCCAGGGCTGAGCCATCCCCGAAGTAGGAGATGATCTCCTCTTTCAGATGTCCGACTACGATGATTACTTCGCGGACACCTATACTCCGCATGTCCTCCAACTGGTATTGGACGATTGGCTTGTTGCACACTGGCAACAAGGGTTTGGGCAGGTAGAGATTCAGTGGCTGTATGCGGCTGCCCTTCCCCGCCGCGAGAATGACCCCGGTCAGTTTTTGTGACAAAGCTCCCCCGATCCTTCGACCGCGCCCGCGACCTCTCAGAAGCTGTTGATAATGTTTGCCTTGAACAGAATCTGTTTGTACTTCAAATAGACCAGGAACAACAGCATCTGCCAACTAGTCCGGAAGGCTTTCAGTTTCGATGCCCCTCCCGCGCGTTCCATGTGCGTGATTCCCACTTCGCCAATGCGATAGCCCAGGGTCTGGGCGCGAACGAGCAGCTCTGTGGGCGTGGGATAGCCGCGCGCCTCGACAGTCAGCCGCCGCGCCACCTCCCCTTTGAAAAGCTTGAGCGCGCAGTTGGTATCCCGCAGACGGACCCGGAAAAGAACGCGTATGATGGCATTCAGCGCGCGATCGGCAAACACTCGAAAGGCGGAATCCTGCTTGCGTTGGCGGTATCCCGTCACCACGTCGTACCCCTGCCGCAGTTTGTCCATCAGAAGCCTGTACTCACCCACGTCAAACTGGCCGTCCGAATCAGTGGTCAGCACGAACTCGCCTCGCGAGCATGCGATTGCGCTGGACAAAGCCGCGCCGTAACCGCGATTGGCAGGAAGGTCAACAACAACCAGGTTGGCCTGCGCGGCCTGCAGCGCTCGCAGGACATCCTTGGTGCCATCGGTGCTGCCGTCCTCGCCGATGACAATCTCTCCGGCAATGCCATCCCTTGCGAAGACCATTTGCCAGCCGCGGACCACGTTCTCGATAATCTCACGTTCGTTGTAGGCAGGTGCCGTGATGGACAAAAAGATGCCCGCGCTCACTTGGCGACCTCGCTGCCTGAAGCAAAGTGTGAACCTGCCGCCAGAACAAATCCCCCCGAACCGTACAGGACTCGCCCTAGCTCCTGCACGGATTCCCAGTCCTTCGCATCCGCCAACACGTAATAGTCTCCTGGGGTTGCCAGCAGACGCCGGAGCTCCGCATCACCAGTCACAAGAAGAAACGGCCGATCTGCATAGAACAGCGCTGACGGCCGGATCCAGTACGAGCCGGGCCAGTAGTTCACCAGGATGCTGTCATCGCTCAAGACATATCGGCTGTAGCCAACCACAGCCTTAACGCCCGGGTTAAAGTCGCCGGCACGAGGCAGCCACGGATTGAATGCCAGAGTGGCCACGAGGATCATCAACAGGGACCAACGGGCTCCCAGAACTCTGACCAGCAGCAGGGCAACAAGCAGCGCCAGTGCTGGATAGATCGGAATCATGTACCAGCCAATCCTGCTGCGCGACACATTATACAGCAGCAGGGGTATCGTCACCCAACACAGTAGGAGGATGGGCCCTCTCTCCCTGTGGCGCCAGATACGAAGCAGTCCGTAGGCTACGGAGGCAGCCACGACAGGGTAGAGGACCGGAAAGCCGCGGCGTACGGTGCGCAGGTAGAAGAGCAGGTCTTTTGTGTGGCCTTGCTCGCCGGTCACATAACCGACCGTCAGAGAAACCAGGTACGAGTCATAGAATTGCCGGCCCCAAATCAGCAGTTGCCCCACATGCCACGGTGCGGCGATCAGGGCAGACATGCCCAGTCCCCAAACGGTCTCTCGACGCCACCACACGGACCTGGGCAAGCCTACAAGGAAAAACAGCGCCACGATCCCATAGCCAATGAAACCTGCAACACTCTTGATCATCAGGCCCAGGCCAAGCGGAACGCCGAGCAAGACAAGGTACTTTGGATCGCGCTGGCTTCTCCAAGCCAGCCAGACCGCCATAACCATTGCCAGGATCAGGGCCATGTCCAACATCCCGACGCGTGCCAGACTGACAAAGTTGTAGCCGTGACTGAAAAGATTGCGGTTGATCGTAAGCAGGATCGCGGCAGCACCCAGGCCAACGCTACGTCGGCCGAAGAGGTCACGGCCCAGAACATAGGTCATCAAGACGACCAGCACCCCCGCACAGGCGGAGACTACGCGGGCGCTGAACTCGTTCACGCCAAACACCTTGTAGGCAAGCACCGTGAGCCATTGATACACAGGCGGCTTGTCGAAGAACTCCATGCCGTTCCAGCGGGGCGTGTTCAAGTCGGACAGCCACAGCATCTCGCGCGCGCTCTGGGCATAGTCAGCTTCGTCGTAGTCACCGAGGCTGCCCTCACCCAGGCGCCAGAACATCACAACCGCCGCCATAGCAGTCAGTGCCAGCAGGATGTATAGGTCCTTCCTACGGATGGCAAGCCGGAACGTGCCCTGTTTCAAGCTCCGCATCCTCGCACAAAGACTATCCCGCAAGGCGCCGAACGACATCATCCTTACCTCTCGGCCTGCAACCTGAACACATGCATGAGGGCAACCCCCGATTCCTGCAACGAGAAGACAGGCGTCTCATCTCGAAGGATGCGCGCCACCTCGGGCGTATACTGGAAGCTGGTTTGGCGCATTTGTATCACCGCATAGTCCGCCGCCAGCGGGCTGACTACATCCCCTCCGGTCACCTGCAGGTCCTGGCGCAAGACACCATAGCTCTGATAAAGGCGCAAGACAAACGGATTCTCGGCCCACACCGCGGCACCGGGCGCCGCGCTCCGATTCAGATAGGGCAGCGCGTCCTTGTACGTCTCGCACCAGAATGTAGTCTCCATGCCCTTGCTGGCTGCACCGCGCATCCCGCCAACCAGCTCGCTGTAGTACGACAACTCATACGGGTGAACCTGCGCAATTGCCAGCCCGGGAGGGACCAGTAGCAGCCCCAACAAAAGGATGAGAGCCGTTCGCACCCCTCCCGGCCGCCTGCCCGGGTATGCGCGCTGCCAGGCTGAGAGCATGGTGCTCAAAGCCAACCCAAAGCCCACACCGGCCAGACATGCGAGATAGGGGTAGGTAGGAATAAAGTGACGCTCGCCGCTGTAGGAAGCCTGCAAGCCCGAGGCTGCGAATAGAAGGGGCGCCAGAGCATTCAGAATCAGCAGCCAGCCGGTTTCGTTCGCACGCGAGCTAGATGGGTCGCGCGACGTCCCCGGAGCGGGGTGGCGGAAACTTCCGGCTAGAACACGCCAACTGCCCACTAAATACATGCTGGTGATGATCACGGGCACCACGGCCAGCGTGATGACAAACGGATAATGCCAGGGCACGTGGGGCAGAATCCCGCCCAAGTAGAACTGCGGGCGATCTTTGAAGCGGGACGCCATGAGAACGTAGTAGAGCGCGCGATTCAACGTGTCGTGCCACAGCCACGGCCACATAGCCACAAATGTCGTCGCCCCAACGAGACCCACGGCCGCGAGCCTGCATACAGAGCGCAAGTTGCGGCGGAACAGAAGGACCCATACGCCCCACACCAATGGCATGACCAAGGCATTCATCTTGGTGCCCAACGCTGCTCCGTAGGCAATGCCGACTAGAACGACCGGGACCCACCCGCGTTTGGATTCCAGCCTCCAGAATAGGTACATAGCCACGAACCAGGTGATGGCCACTGTAGTGTCGATGTTGGCCAGATGGGCGTGAAGGAACATGCGAGGCATCAGCACAAGGGAAAAGGCGGCAAACAACCCGCTCACGCCGTCGTACGCGGAAGAGACCATCCAGAAAACAAGCGCCACGAGCAGTGAGAACAGCGCCGCATTGGCAAGGCGGAATGCCGGCAACTCTGCCAGGAACCCGCGCGAGAGAGCCCAGGCGAAGCCGAACAGTATCTTGCCCAGTGGAGGATGCAGCTCCAGGGTGGGGTGCGGCATCCAGCCGCGCACGATCGCAGCATCGGTCAGGGCCTCGCCAAGGTCCCCCTGCAGGAGGCCCTGTTTGAGAAGGCCCATCCAGCCCATGTAGCCGCGCGAGGCCTTGATGTACAACGGCTCGTCCCAGGTTATGCCCACGTCCGACAGCGTCGCCACGATGGTCAAGAGCGCAACGAGCGCCAGGGCCAACGCAAGCGCGACACGCCTTTGACTGCTTTGGAGGCCCTGCGCCAAGGGAGGATGCGACATCCTCACAGCACCTCATAGACGTAAATGCGGTCGACAACAAAGGCTTGCTCAGTGCCCGGCAGCAAACCCAGCAGGCGATCCCCCGCATAGATCGGCCGATCATCAAACGTCGCAACGTGCCTGACAGCACTAGAGTGCGCCAGATTCTGCTGGAGCTGCGGCCAGGCCGCCCCAAAGCTACCTGCGCCAACCAGCACGTAGCGCACCCCCCAGGCTGCTAGTAACGCAATGCTTGCGCTCGAAGGAAAGCTCTCCAGAACTGCACGTTGCTCATTAAAGGCCTGCGGGAAGAACGTCCCATATCCAAAGCAGATCCTTTTTTCGTGGGTCACGGCCATGTACAGTGGTCGGCCGCTGGTTGCCTTGGCAACAGGAAGTTCCATGATGGCCCAGTCCCCACTCTGAGACGCAAGCCAGTCGTCCACAGGGCGCGCCTCAACGCTGCAGCTCCCCAAGGCATACGGAATGGCAGCGTACTCGAAGAGTACTGCCCCCACCAGAAGGATGCTCAGCAGCCGGTTCGACTTCCTGTCGGACCTGCCTGCAAGGTTCTCATGGCCCAGGCCGGCCAGCACCGACACCCCCAACGCCGCAACGAGCCCAAAACGCGCCCAGACGCGCATTGCGCTGAAGAATGGCAGGTAGAGGTTCATGAGCAACGCTGGCATGGGTATGAACACACTCCCCGCGAGCCTCAGGCTGTAGGACGAGATCGGGTACAGTGCAAGACGCCCGGTAAGCAGCCCCATGCCCACGGTAAAGGCGCGCTCCAGCCAGGCAGGCACGGTCACATAGACTGGCGCATTGCGCCAGTGCAGCGTGGTTCCCAGCGCTATGACGAAGAAGACAAGGCACAACCCCCCGTACACATGTGCCGCACGACGTCGCCCGCGCATCAGCGACACCGCCGCCAAAGCAAAGGGCAACAGTCCCAGATACAGGATGTTCTCGTTGATGTTCTGGGTGTACCTGCGCGCCAACCAGGTGCCCCACAGCGGTTGAAGAACGCTTGGATAGACAAAATCCGCAGGACTCGCCGAGAACTGATCGATGTAGCGCAGCGAATGCGGCCGTTCACCTTCACTCCAGCCTCGAGCGGTCCAGGCCGCCAGAGGTCCCAAGCAGAGCGCGACCAGGAGCACAAACACAGCCGCTCGTTGGATGAATCGCCTCTGCAAGAGGTGCCTGCGCCAGGGACGGCCGCGCAACACGACAAATGTAAAACCCGCCAAGGCGAACATGTATGCATAGTACCACGACGAGAGCGCGCCCAGCACGTAAAAGGTCGCAGCCAGAACGGCGTTCGACACTCGCAGCTCGCTCACCGTCTTGTCAAGGTACAGCAACAGGAAAGGCAACCACTGTGTCCCCATCAACGGAAGGTGCCCGGCTCCCAAATGTGACATGCGGTACGGACTAAACGCAAATACCACACCGCCCAGAAACGCTGCGGCGCGACTCTGCGTATAGCGCAGCACCAACAGGTAGGCACCCAGGCCCGAAAGCACAAACGACACAAACAGAACGAGATTGTATGCTACGACCTCGCCCAGAAGCGCCGTCAGCGGGAGAGCCAGCAGGGTGGTAGAGAGTGTTGTTTCGGACAGTGCCAGGTTGTAGCCAAACGGATAGAACATCCATGGGTTCCACAGGAGCTGTGACAGTGCTGTCTTTCCGAATACCCCATCTCTGACCCAGCGCAGCAGGAACAGGTAATAGAAGCTGTCGCCGGGCGCAGGAGGTCCGAGCACGCGGCTTCCCAAATGAGCGACCATCGGCCAGGTCATCGCGGCGCTGAGCAGGCCGAACGCGCCAGCGACGGCCCAGTAGATGCCATGGTTCGCTGTTCGTGGAGCAGCCTGTTCGCGCACCTGAGCTCCCACTAACAACGCCTCAGCTACCTGCTCACCAACCATACGCCAAGAAGGATGACCACCACGCCCGCCATGCGAGTGATGGGGAAAGCCTCATGCCACACGAGCCAGTTGAACACGGGCACAACAACGTATCCCAGGGCAAACATCGGGTAGGCAAGACTCTGCGGAAGCCTGGACAGCGAAAACAGGTAGAAGATGAACCCGACGCCGTAGGAACCAATCCCCACGAACACAAACGGGTTGAAGATCATGTGCAGAAAGGTGGATACGCTAACGCTGGTGATTGCTCCGACCTGGTCCATGCCAACTTTCATCAGCAACTGGCCAGCCACGGCCGAAAAGATGGCCAGAAACAACATGGTGTTTGGGTTCATCGCTGTTCTCCTCTTCCTTCTTTCATGGGGTCACGCGCCACACGCGGGTCTGCGGCGCTCTGGTCTCAAGGGCCACAGAGAGGGCCCCGGGTTCATCCGCTCGCCACGCCTGCAGTGCCGGCTTCAAGTAGTCAACTGTGGTGGGGGTCCAGCGGAAGGCATCCTCGATGACATACGCCACACGATTCTCCCGGACTGACCGCTGCAGCTCAAGCGCATCGGGGGAGTAGGGATACTCCAGAGACGGATGCCCGGTAAGGGCATACAGCAGGTCCGCCTTGCGGCACATGACAATGGCGTCAGGCGCGCCAGCACGCGCAATCCAGTCCATTGCCTGCCAGTAGTTGGCCCACACAGGATCCTGGGAATAGTAGGTCGCCACGCTGCGCCCCACTCCGAAGCGCAGGTTGCGGCCTATCTGCCGCGTGGTGGCTAGAAGCAAGGACAGGGCAATCAGCCCGCCACCGAGAGCCAATGCGAGCTCGCTCGCCTTGTCCCTGCCTCTCCACACCCACCTCGCGACCGAGTCAACAGCCGAGCATAGATAGTAGAGCACGAATGGTATGATTGGCACGACGAGCCTGCTCTGAGCCCAGATGTAGCCGACGCACGAAGCGAAGAACAGTGCCACATACCATTCGCTCGCGAACCCACGCCTGAGTTCTATCAGGAACCCGAGCAGTGCCAGCAGCGAAACCAGCAGCGGAAAGACAAAGCCCGCGCGTCCGAGTCGAGCCATCGCACTGAGCACATGAGGAAAGAGCGCATCAGGCCAGATGTGCACAGCGTACATCCTCAGATTGAACGCAAGGCGGCTCACCAGCTCCGGGGCGCTGGCTTGCGCCGTGCCATACGGATCGCCCGACAGGTATAAAGCGAAGTAGCCGCGTCCCAGCCCCACTGAGACGCCGGTTGCGGGCAGTCGACCGCTGTGGATGAACCAGGGGACAGTCAGCACCACGACTGCCACAACCAGGAGCACGGCGTATCCAAGCCTGCGTCGGGCGAGCAGGTGAAACCCGAACGCCGCCACCATCACAAGCGAGATCGAGCGCACGTAAAACGCCAGCGCCAGGCAGGCGGCTGTCCAGGCCAGGCGGTTGACCCCGGGCTGCTGTCCTCGCCAGGCTCCCTCGAAAAGCAAGAGTGCAGATAGAGAAAGCAGCAGGTACGGCATCTCGGTGCCGATTTCAGTCGCAAAGTGCAGCATCTGCGGGCTCACCGCCGCGAGCAGAGTTGCCACCGGGGCGAGTCGTGGATTGCGCCTCCTCACAAACGCGAATATGAGGGCGATGCAGGCCAGATAGAGCGTGACCGAAAGCAGCTTCATGGGAAGAACAGCGGCCATCAGATTCTGCGAGGCCTTGGTCAACTTCAGGATGACGGCCAGCAATAGAGGGTAGCCCGGGGGATACAGGGCCATCTCAGGAAGCCGCGGGTCATTGACCATCCGATAGCCTCGGCCTGTCGCTAGCGACTGGCCAAGGATCATGTAGGTGGCGTTGTCGCCCCCGGCTACAAGGTGCCCGTTGAGTGACAGCACTGCCAACAGCAAGGCCACAGCCAGTATGGCAATGAGCCAACGCCACGATGTGTACTTCATCTCAGCAACCGCCAGCTGAAGCTAGCTTTCCGAAACAGCAAAGAGGTCCACCTCGACTTGAGTGAAATGCTTCTCCGCAAGCAGACGCGTGTACCGGGATGCCTGCAGGTACTCTTTCAGCGCCAGGTTGTCGGTGTGAGAAAGTACCAGCCAAATGCGCGAAGAGCTCGGCAACAGCATCCCAACGCGTGCGGCCAGCAGGGCAGGATCTGCGACGCCCCGGCTAATGCCGACAATGCGCGTCGAGCCGCGATAGTAGTGCTCAAACGGTATCCAGACATCCTCATCCACCAGGATGATGGCGTCGCCGGGACCCTCCAGTGCGGAGATGTAGCCTACTGCTCCACGCCAATCCTCTTTCTGCTCATACCCGTACAAGTTGGCGAGAGGCAATAGCGAGGCCAGCACGATGGCTGCGGACGTCAGAATCCTTGCGCCATGGCCCGGGATGCGCGAGATTCCGCGCGCAACGATAATACACCAGGGAGGCAGGAATGGAAAGACATAGCGCAACACCCAGAACGACTGGAACTGAGACAGCAGGAAAACCGTTCCGAGAGGCACGGCCAGGTACAGCCCGGCGAACAATAGGCCTGCATCGATTGACAGTCGACGGTTCTTCACGTCGACAATGCTCCAGGCCGCACAAAAGCCGAAAAGCAGCAACCCCCCGTAGTAGAAGAGCTTGCCCTCCACCGTGTTCCCCAGGCTGAAATGAAAAACGGTGGTCGCCAGGTCGCGCAGTGTGGGCGCGCCGTGCCACGTGTCCAGCAACCCCCACCAATAGGTAGTCTCGCCACTGAAGATGCCCCACAGCCCGACAACCGACAGCATCCCAATCATGGCCTGACTCAGCAGCCAGGGTTTCCACACGCCTCTTCGCGACCGGCGGCGCAGCACCAGGTGCAGTACATACAGATTCTGAAACAGAGCCAGGAAGATGGCAAAATAGTGCGTATTCATCGCGATTGCCATGGTAATCACGTAGCTCAGCCATTGCCATCTCCGGCCGTGTTGCAGGGCAAGAAGCATCAGATAGGCAGACCATGTGCCCAGCGCAGCAAGCAGGATGTACATGCGCGCTTCCTGCGAATACGCAACATGCAGCGGCGAGACGGCCAGGATGGCGGCTGCAATCAGACCCACGCGTACGTCAAATAGCTGCCGCGCCAACGCATACATGCCCAAGACGGACAGCAGCCCGAGCAATACCGAAAGTAGCCGCACCGCAAACTCGGAGTCGCCCAGGGCAAGCCAGACGTGCAGCAGGCTGTAGTACGCGGGTGGGAAGATGCGTTGGGTACTCTGGCTCAATTGCCAGCCAATGCCATGTCTCGCCACCCAGACACTGTACGCCTCATCAAACCACAGACTCTCGGCCCCAAGGGCGTACAGTCTGAGCGCCGCGGCCGCAGCAAGGATGAGCAGCAGAACGATTGACTGCGCCTTTGGCGTCGTCAGATAGCCTGCTCGGCGCTGGCGAATCGTTGTCCGCACGTGGGCTACCCCTTGCTTCTCTTCAGGTCGTAGAGGAAAAGGCTGCGGATGCCCGAAAAGTCGCGCATCTCCACCAGCTTAAACCGGCTTTGCAGAATCTGATTAGCGATGCCAGTCGGATCGCTGTAATGTCCACGCTCCCAGAAAAGCCAGACGCGCTGATAGTCCCGTTCGAGATCCGCAATCACCTGCTGGGCTGATCCATCGGTCACAGGGATGGGCAGTTCCATGTTAGTCGTCACCCGCCCTTGGGCGTAGTAGTCGAACGGCTTCTCGTTCCAGCGCGGCGAGACGAGCACTACGTCACCCGGCACGATCCGATCGACGACGTGCCTGGCGGCGGAGCGCCAGTCCGGATTGCGTTGCGTGCGCCAGCCCAGCCAGTCTCCTGTCAGCAACGCCAGGGCGAGGAAGCCAGCTGCAATGAACCGCGCCCATCTCCACCGCATGTTCTGCACGCCCAGGGCCACGAGTATGCAGTACCCTGGTAGGAAGGGGAGCAGATAGCGCACCGTATACATAGGCTTGACTTGCGACAGAAGCCAAACCGTCAGCAACGGAAGCCCGACGTGTAGCAAACAGAATACGGCACCCTCGTGCTGCCGCCTGTACGCATTGTCCCCTGGCGGCGCGGGGCGGGTTCGCAGCAGCTCGCGCAGGGAAAGCAGCAGGCATACAGCGAACAACACGTAAGCAGCGCGGCGTACCAGCAGCGGGTACAAGCGTGCATCAAGCCCGATGCTGAACTGCACCCACGTGTCCAGGAGCGCGCGCCAGGTCGGCCTGCCGACCGACCTCTCCACCCATCCGCCGCCACCCGTTGTGGCTTGATGAAAGAGGATGGGAACCCACGGCAGAAAGGCAAGCGCAATGGCTGCACTCGCCAGCAGCCACCTGGTCCACAAGGTTCGCCGGGCTCGCGCTCGCCACAGCCACCAGACTGTGAATACCATCTGAGACAGCAGCGCAAAGAGGGCAAAGTAGTGTGTGTACAGTGCCATGGCAGTGCAAAGCACATAACCAGTCCAGTAGGCGGCGCGTTGCCTTCTGATGGCCAGGAGCATCAGGTAGCTGGCGAGCAGGCTCAGGGCGGTGACCATCACGTACATGCGGGCTTCCTGGGAGTACCCGACATGCAGAGGAGACAGCGCGAACAGGAACGCTGAAACCAGCCCGACACGTTGGTTCGCGAGCTCAGCGGCCAATGCATAAACGACCGCGATGGTGAAAACACCGAGGACCGCCGAGAGTGCGCGGATGGCGAACTCACTATCTCCCAGATGCAGCCAGAAGTGCAGAGCGAGGTAATAGAGGGGCGGGTGGATGTCACCCGCCGCCCACGCCACTACCGAGGCTAGATTCATACGGGCGATGATTAGACTGGTTGCCTCGTCCAGCCAGATACTCTCGCTAGACAGGCCGAGAAGACGAAGGAGGCCTCCTCCCAGCAGCACCAGTGCAAGACTTGTGCTTGTTGCGCCAAGAGACCGCGAGGCGCCTCTCCGAAGAGGAGAGCACAGTCCGGCCCACGGGGATTGCCTGCCGCCACGCACTCGCATGTTGACGCCGTCTCAATGCTGTGGAGCATTGCCGTGAGATGAGAACGGCGTTGGCCTCCACCAGCTCCACTCCACGCACTTGCTGCATGATGGAACGCCATCCAGGCGACCATCTACATGTTGCCGCCTCAGGTCCACCATCCGGGGCCCGTTCCAGGCTTTCATCACGCCATCCTGGACGGTGCCCAAGGGATTGAGCGCATTGTAGTCTCGGTCGCAGCACACCAGGGTTCCGTCCCAGTAGATGTGCACGTGGTACCACAGGTTTGGACAAGGATAGCGCTTCGCCGGCAATGTGATTGGATCAGCATCCGTCCGCAAGCCTGCGATTTCTTCGACCTGGTTTCCCCAGGAGTCGAAAGCCTTGACGTGCACACGGTCAACACCGGGTATCTCCCATGATTCCTGGAATTGCCGAATCTCCCCGGCAGTCGGCTTGATATTGATGATCTGCACGCTCGTGCGCGGCCCCTGACCGCGTCTGTCCTTCATCTCGGCAAAGTGGAGTATGTTGTCACGCGTTTGCTCATAGTCTGCCCGACGCCGGACGCGCTCGTATGTCTCCCTCGTCGAACCATCCAGGCAGAGGTAGATTGCTCCCAGACCCGCATCCAGGATGTTGCGGCTGCTATCGTCAGTGAGCAGCGTCGCGTTGGTCGAGATTTCGCTGTACAGGCCTCGGCCGCGACAGTACGCGATCATGTCGTAAATGCGCGGATGCAGCAATGGCTCGCCCCAGATGTGCAAGGTGGTCGCTCGAACATGCGGCGCCATCTCATCCGCAATCTGCTTGAAGAGGTCAAAGTCCAGCAGTCCTTTGGGGCGCGTGAGCTGACCCAAGCCGTTGGGGCACATGACGCACTGGAGGTTGCAGATGTTTGTCGATTCGAGGTACATCCGATCCGGATGGGTGCGCAGTCTAGTGACGCCGCTGCTGTACGAGAGCCACTTGGTCAACGAAGAAGCACGTCGGCCGTACAACTCGGCCCGGCGTTTGATCCTGCGGGCTATGCCAGGTGCGAAGCGTCTCTCCTGAGCCGAGCCGCTCGACTGGTTCATGACCATACCTTGATCTCCCTGGAACGCAGGCTGGCGAAGCGTCTAAAGAAACCAAGGCCGAGCAGGAAGCGGGCGACCGCGCGCACCGGACCCATGCGGGAAACGCGCCAAAGCACCGGGCCGAGCCTCGGGCCAAACGCCCTTTGATAAACTCCCCTAGCCCTGCCCTGCGCCAAGGCATAGCGACTTCTTTCGAGCCATTGACCAAGAATGCGATCAGGGACCTCAGACACGTTGAGAAAGGGGATCAATTCTTCATCGGGATTGCTGTAGTAGTACGCACGCGTAAAGTCCTGGTTGTACTGGGTGTCCGGCCGCTTCCTGATCAACTCGTCCCACAGCCGAGTGCCGGGGAACGGAGTCGTAAGACTGAACATGGCCTCGTCCAGGTCCAGCTCCATGGCCAGATCGACCGTCTGTTGCATGGTCTCCTCGGTGTCCCCGGGCAGCCCCAGCATAAAGTAGCCCTTGACCTCCAGGCCGGCGTCTCTCGCCCATTTCACAGCCTGGCGCACCTGTTCAGGCTTGATGCCCTTCGCAACGCGCCGCAGAACCTGCTCGTTGCCCGACTCGATGCCGAAATGGATGCGGCGACAACCCGCAGCGTACATCGTGCGCAGGGTGTCCGCATCGACGCGGTCGACGCGCCCGAGACACTGCCAGCGAATGTCCAGCCTCTCCGCGACGATTTGGCTGCTGATGGCCCGCAACCTGTGCAGGTCAACTGTGAAGAGATCGTCGATGAAATAGAAGTTGCGAACGTCATACTGCTCCATGACGCGGCGTATTTCACCGATGATGTTGTCCGGGCTGCGCTGACGGTAGGTTCGACCGACTATGCCCTTGAAGCAGTAGGAGCAGTTGTAGGGACAGCCGCGGCTGGATAGGATCGTCGCCATCGGCTGCCCTTCGGGCGTGCGCAGGCCGTAACGCTTCAACTCCAACAGGTGTCGTGCTGGCAGGGGCAGGCCATCTAAATCCCCGATGAGCTGACGATCTGGGTTCGAAACGATCTCGCCCCGTGAGCGATAGGTGAGACCCTGGATCACACTCAAATCCCTGCTGCCCGCCTCCAGGGCGCGCACCAGTGCAAGCAGGGT
>Ga0315274_10009863_pt1 | contig 13775 bp, 11 predicted proteins | sample YL17G02_20_MG_FD_203700 | JGI IMG/M metagenome (GOLD analysis project Ga0315274, IMG submission 203700) | Sediment microbial communities from Yellowstone Lake, YNP, Wyoming, USA - YL17G02_20 | ecosystem: Environmental > Aquatic > Freshwater > Lake > Sediment | place: USA: Wyoming | collected...
CCAGAACCTGGGCGCGCCCAGCAAGCCCATCGTCGCCAAGGGCGATAAGGTCAAGCGCGGCCAGACCATCGGCAAGCCCGACGGCTTCGTCTCGGCCTACCTGCACGCCCCCACCTCCGGAACGGTGACCGGCATCGAGAAGGTCGTCGACGCGGCAACCGGCCGGCCGGCCGACGCCGTGGCCCTCTCGGCCGACGGCGAAGACGCCTGGGCCGATGGCACGAACCAGCCCCGCGATTGGCGGGCCCTCGCGCCCAACGAGATCCGCCAGGCCGTCGCCGAGGCCGGCATCGTCGGCATGGGCGGGGCCACCTTCCCGACGCACGTCAAACTCACCCCGCCACCCGGCAAGACCATCGACACCCTCATCATCAACGGGGCCGAGTGCGAGCCGTACCTGACGTGCGACTACCGCCTGATGCTCGAGCGGCCGGCCGACATCGTGGCGGGCCTGGCAATCTGCCTGGCCGCAACGGGGGCCAAGCGGGGCCTGGTGGCCATCGAGGACAACAAGCCCGAGGCCATCCGCACCCTGCAGGAGGCCCTGCGCGGCACGGACGGCGCCGCCGTCCAGGTCCTGGAGACCAAGTACCCGCAGGGGGCCGAGAAGCAACTCATCCTGGCCTGCCTGGGCCGCGAAGTGCCCAGCGGCGGCCTGCCGTCCGATGTCGGCGTCATCGTCCAGAACGTCGGCACCGCCGCCGCCATCGCCGAGGCCCTGGCGCAGCGCCGGCCCATGACCGAGCGCATCCTGACCGTTTCCGGCGACGCCGCGGCCCGGCCGGGCAACTTCTCCTGCCGCATCGGCACGCCCATCCAGGCGCTTTTCGAGAAGGCGGGCGTGGCGGCGGACTTCGAGGAACTCATCTTCGGCGGCCCGATGATGGGCAAGGACCAGTTTACCACCGACCTCTTTGTCAAGAAGGGGACGAGCGGCATCCTGGTTTTCCGGCGCGCGGCGGCCTACGACAACGGCCCGTGCATCCGGTGCGGGGCGTGCGTGCGGCACTGCCCATCTTACCTGAACCCCAGCCGCCTCTCGATCCTCGGCGAATCGTTCCTCGACGGGAACCTCGCCGCCGTCGACGATGCCATGAACATCGGCCTGATGGACTGTATCCTGTGCGGCACGTGCGCGTACGTGTGCCCCGCGCGGCGGCGGATGATTCACCTGATTGAGATGCTCCGCGGCGAACGCCGCAAGGCCCTCGAACGCAAACGCGAAAAGCAGCGCGAGCAGCAGGCGCACCTCGCGCGCGAGGCCGAGAAAGTGAAGCCGTAGCATGAGCGCACAAGCGACAACTGCCGCCAAGCCCGAGCCGGCCGCGCCGATGCTCGTCGTCGGCCACTGGCCGCACCTGCGCGGCAAGGACTCCACCGCCCGCATCATGTGGTCGGTGGTGGCGTGCCTCGTGCCGGTGGTCCTGGCAAGCGGCTGGTTCTTCGGCATCCGGGCGTACCTGCACGTCGGCCTGGCCGTCTCGACGGCGGTCCTGGTGGAGGCCCTCATCCAGCGCCTCCGCAAAGTGCCCGTCACGGCGGCCGACGGCAGCGCCGTGGTCACGGGCATCCTGGTGGCGTTCTGCCTGCCGGCGCAGGCGGGCTGGTACGTGCCGATGGTGGCCTCGTTCATCGCCATCGCCATTGCCAAGCAGTGCTTCGGCGGCCTGGGGTGCAACATCTGGAACCCCGCCCTCATCGGCCGCGCGTTCGTGCAGGTGGCCTACCCGACCGACCTGAACCCGTCGTCCTACCCGGTGCTGACAGGCGGGCACGTGACGGCCAACGTCGGGACCGTGGGCGAGGCCCTGCCTGCCGGCGTGCAGGCCGTGACCAGCGCCAGCCCGCTGGCGCAGATGAAGGCCGCCGCGCAGGCCGCCCAGGCCGCCGGGGCCGATGCGCAGGCCGCCCTCGCCCAGGCGATCCAGAACGCCCAGGACCAGATCCACGCGAACCTGACCGGCGGCTTGCCGAACCTGGGGGACATGCTCCTGGGGAACCGCGGCGGCAACATCGGCGAAACGTGCGCCCTGCTGCTCATCCTCGGGGCCGTTTACCTCATCGCCAAGGGCTGGGTCCGCTGGCAGATTCCGGTGGCGTACCTGGGGACGTTCATCATCGGCGTCCTCGCGCTGCCGATTCACATCGTGGCCGAGGCCACCCAGGGCACCACCCTCGCGGCCAGCCAGGACCAGTACCTCTGGGTCGCCTCCTGGGCGCCGGACCTGGCGTGGAAGTACGCCGCGTATCACCTCTTAAGCGGCGGCCTCATCCTCGGCTCGCTTTACATGGCCACCGATATGGTCACGTCGCCCCTGACGAACCGCGGCATGCTCATCTTCGGGGCGGGCTGCGGCGTGCTCACGATCCTCATCCGACTTTACGGCGGCTACCCTGAAGCGGTCTGCTACTCGATCCTCCTGATGAACACCACCGTGGCCCTGATTGACCGCTACACGCAGCCGCGCATCTTTGGGCACCAGAAATGATCCGGAACGTACTGCGATTCCTCGTGGTCCTGGGCGTCTGCTGCATCGTGATGGGCGGCGGCGTGGCGGTGCTCTACGCCGTCTTCAAGGGCGACCTCGCGCGCCGCGACAACGAGACCAAGGAGACGGCCATCCGCCAGGCCGCCCCTGCCGGCGCAACGGTGGACCTGGAGCACCCCCTTGTCGGCAAACCTTTTGAGGCCGGCGCGGTGTATGTGGCGAAGGGCGCCGACGGCAAGCCTGCGGCCTACATCGCGGGCGGCGAGGCCACCGGGTACTCCAGCGTTGTGCGGGTCGTCGTGGCCGCTCTGCCCCCTGACTTTGCGGTGTCCAGGGTCGTGGTCGTCTCGCAGGCCGAGACGCCCGGCCTGGGCACCCGGGTGGCCGAGACGAAATCGACCGCAACCCTCTGGGACAAACTCTTCGGCTCGGCCGCAACCGAGCAACTCCTGAACCCGTTCCTCGACCAGTTTGCGGGCAAGAGCCCCGCCCGGTTCAAGGACGTGCACGCGATCACGGCGGCCACGATTACGTCGAACGCGGCCAAGCAGGCCGCCACCCAGGCCGTCGACCGTATCCGAAAGGCCGTTGAGGCAAAGCCATGAGCGAGCCGGCCCTGAAGTCCATCATCGAGGCCATCCTCCTGGCGAGCGATGAGCCCGTCACCGACGACCGCCTGGCCGCCACCGCCGGCGAAGACGTGACCGTGGGCGCCGTGCGCGAAGCCGTCGCCGCGCTGAACGCCGAGTACGAGGCCGCCGGCCGCGCGTTCGCCATCCAGGAAATCGCCGGGGGTTTTCAACTCTTTACGCGCCCCGAGTTCAACAAGTACCTGAAGAAACTCATCCGGGCCCGCCAGGAGGCGCGGTTCACGCAGGCGGCCCTGGAGACGCTCTCCATCATCGCCTACAAGCAGCCTGTCGCGCGGGCCGAAATCGAGGACATCCGCGGCGTGGCCTGCGGCGACATGATCCGCACGCTCATGGAGAAGGGGTTCGTGCGCGTCGCCGGACGCGGCGAGCAACTGGGCCGACCCCTGCTCTACGGCACCACCAAGAAGTTCCTGATGGCCTTCGGCCTCTCGAGCGTCAAGGACCTGCCGGACTCCAAGCAACTCCTGGAGCCGTAGTATGTAGGGTGGGTGCTGTGCACCCACCTGTTCGCACATGCGTCGTGATCCGCGTGGGTGCACAGCACCCACCCTACAGGCTGAGAAAACGGCATGACGCGAGCGCGCCCGTCGAGGCCGCCGCGGAAGCGCCGGGTTACTTGCCCTGGCCGATGACCTGCCGAATCGCCTCGTCAATCGCCTGCCGCAGCACCTCCGGCCCCTTGCGCGCGGCGGCAACGATATCGTCCTCCGTGAGGCGCTCAAAGAGGCGGCGGCGGACGGCTTCCGGCAGGTCGCCGGACTTGTATCGGTCGCGCACTTCGGCGAGCGCATCCAAGAGCGCCGCGTACGGGGGGCCGAACTCCTTTTCGAGGTGCTCACGAATCCTGCGCGCCAGGCTCGGCGCGGCCCCGCCGGTACAAATGGCAATCATCAGCCGCCCTCGCTCGACGACCGACGGCACGATAAAATCGCACAGCGCCGGGCGGTCCACCACGTTGACCAGCACCCCGGCGGCCCGCGCATCGGCCGCCACGCGGGCGTTGGCGGCCTCATCGTCGGTCGCCGCAACGGCCAGAAACACGCCCGCCATGTGCCGCGCGGCATAGGTTTCTTGAACGCACTCCAGCCGCGCATCGTGGGCAAACTGCGGCAGAATGTCGGGGGCCACAACCCGCACGCGCGCCCCGGCATCGGCCAGCGCCTGGGCCTTCCGCAGGGCCACCTTCCCCCCGCCGACCACCAGCGCCCGCCGGCCCGCGAGGTCGAGCATGATCGGGTACGCAAAACGCGCTTCGGGCATGCGGGTTAGTATAGCCGCGGGCAGGCCGCGCTGGAAGAGAGTGACGGAGTCACTGCGTCACTCCGTTACTTCGGCACTCCGTCACTTGCCGTCCAGATACGGCAGCACGTACGGGCCCCAGGGCATGACCGTGATGCGGGCCTGGGGGCCGTGTTTCGCGAGGGCCTGCGCCAGGCCGTCCTGGAGGCTCGCAACGGGTTCGACGAACATGCGGGCCTGGAGGCTCTGCGGCAGGCAATCGGACCAGAAGAGGATCTCCCCGTGCCGCGCGGCCTTGGCCAAGTTCTCCAGGCCCCACTGGTCCTTGATGACCGGGGCGCCCGGCGCGGTGACGGCCGCCATGAACTCGTCCAGGGTCTTGTAGCGCATCACGAGGCCGGCGAACTCGCACTGGCCCAGGCCGTCCTCGCAGGCGGCCGCAAAGAGGAACGTCCCGCCGGCCTTCAGGATCGGCAGGCCCGTCAGGAGGCCCTTCTGGCACTGGTAATACGTGGCGTCCAGGGGATAGCCGCCGTTCGTGGTGACCAGGATGTCGCACGGCTCGCGCACGGGCTGCGCGATGTGCTTCCGGAGGAACGCCACGCCGGCCTCGTGGGCGGGGCGCATCTCGCCCGCAAAGACCCCCGTGAGCGACTCGTGGCGGTCCACCGTCACGTTGACGAGGAAATGCGGCGGGGCGAAGTCGGCCACCGCGAGGGCCTCCTCGTGGCCGGGGTTGCCTTCCAGGCACCCCGGCAGCGCCCGCGGATGCTCGATGAACCGGGGCGAGTGCCACGCGCGGACCGTCTCGTCGCCGGCGATGCCCGGGCAAACGGCCTTGCGGCCGCCGGAGAACCCCGCCATCATGTGCGGCTCGATGACACCCGTGGCGATCCTGAGGTCCGCATCCACCCACTCGCGGGACAGCCACACCGGCGTTCCGGCGTCCGTCCGGCCCAGGTGCTTGAGCGTCACCTGGCGGTGGCCGAAGTGGTTGACCACGCGGTACTCCCCGACGATGTCGTCGCCGAGGAGGCGCCGCGTTGCTCCGCCCGTCACGGGGGCGTGCAGGCCGGCGGCAATCAGGAGGGTGATGCACTCGCCGGGGATGCCCGCGCGCCGGAGTTCCAGCAGGATAGGCCACACGACGTCGGCGTTCGGGCACGGGCGGGTGCCGTCGCTTACAAGGATGACGGCGTGAAACGAGCGCCAGTCGCGGCGCCACTGGGCCGAGCCCGCGGAGCCGTTGCGCTGGCCGACCGCCCGGGCCGCGACCTCGGCCAGCCCGTACGGGCCCGTACTGGGCGGCGGCCCGGTCAGGGGGCGGACCAGGGCCTCCGCCACGGCCTCTCGCGGCTGGGCCAGGACCGATGGCCACTCAGGCTGCACCACCGCCACCAGGTTCCCGTCGGGCACCGTGATGCGGGCGCCCGTGCGCCCGTAGGCCAGGTCGATGTCCATCGGCGGCATTATACAGCATCGGTGCCGCCGCGCCGAGGAACGGCGGCTGCACTCGCCGGGCATCGTACGTGTTTGGCGCCGCGGCCTGCCGGCAGGCAGGCTTTTCTCCCCTCTCCCCGCCGAGGGAGAGGGGGTGGGGGTGAGGGGGCACGCGCCGCTCCACCCCTCACCCGGCCTTCGGCCACCCTCTCCCGCAAGGGGAGAGGGAACAACGCTAAACACGTACCGGGCATCTCCCCCCGCGCACATAATCACGGCGATGACCACGGGGATTGACCGCAAAGCGGCCGCTCGTTACTATCGGGTGCATGACCACCCCGGCCGATGTCGAAGCGCGGCTGCGCGAGTTCGCCGACACCTACCGCCGCATCACCGACGAAGTGCGCCGCGTCATCGTCGGCCACGACGAGATCCTGGAGGGCGTCCTGCTGTGCCTGCTGACCGAAAGCCACGCCCTCCTGGAAGGCGTCCCGGGCATCGGCAAGACCCTCCTGGTGCGGACGCTGGCCGAGGCGCTGGACCTGGAGTTCCGGCGGATCCAGTTCACGCCGGACCTCATGCCGGCCGACATCGTGGGCACGAACGTCATCGTCGAGACCCTGGAGGGCCGCCGCGACTGGGAGTTCCGCGCGGGGCCCGTCTTCGGCAACCTCATCCTGGCCGATGAGATCAACCGGGCCACGCCCAAGACGCAGTCCGCGCTGCTGGAGGCGATGCAGGAACGGTCGGTCACCGTGGCGGGCGTCACGCGGCGGCTGGCCGAGCCGTTCCTCGTTCTCGCCACGCAGAACCCCCTGGAGATGGAGGGCACGTATCCCCTGCCCGAGGCGCAACTGGACCGCTTCATGCTGAAACTCCTGATGCGGATGCCCGGGCAGGCCGAGATCAGCGAGATCGTCGCCCGCACGACCGGCCGCCACCTGCCGCACGCGGCCCGCGCCGCCGACGCCGCCGCCGTCCTCGCCATGAGGGACCTGGCGCGCGAGGTGCCGGCGGCCTCGCACGTGCGCGACTACGCCGCGGCTCTCGTGCTGGCCACGCATCCCGAGCGGCCCGATGCCCCGGCCCTGGTCAGGAAGTACGTCCGCTACGGCGCCAGCCCCCGCGGCGCGCAGGCGATGGTCCTGGGCGGCAAGGTCCTGGCGCTCGTGGCCGGGCGGTACAACGTGGCCTTCGAGGACCTCCGGCGGATGGCGCGGCCGGCCCTGCGGCACCGGCTCATCCTCAACTTCGAGGCCGAGGCCGAGAAGATCGACCCCGACGCCATCATCGAGGACGTTCTGGCGCACGTGCCAGAGCCGAGCGCGTAGAGATTCCCCAGCATGACTCTAACCGCGGAGAACGCGGAGAACGCAGAGAAAGACTTGAGATAAAAAGAAAAGGCAAGATGAGGACGGCGTGCAGCGTTGATTCCCCCCTATGCCTTCTTGTCTTTCGCCCGGCTTTTCTCCGCGTTCTCTGCGCTCTCCGCGGTTAATCGGAACGGTAAGAGACCATGCCCGGCGGCGACGAACTGTTCGGCAGCGACTTCCTCCAGCGCCTGGAGTACCTGCGGGTGGTGGCGCGGCGGACGTTTGCCGGGTCGGCCCCGGGCGGCCGGACGGGCCGGCGCGCGGGGCCCGGCCTTGAGTTCGCCGAGCACCGCGACTACTCGGCCGGCGACGATTTCCGCCACGTCGACTGGGCCGCCTACGGACGCCTCGACCGCCTCCTGCTGCGCCTCTGCCAGCAGGAGGAGGACCTGGCCATCTACTTCCTCGTGGACGCCTCGGCCTCGATGACCACGGGGTCGCCGGCCAAGTTCGACCACGCGCGGCGGCTGGCGGCCGCCCTGGCGTACGTGGGCCTGGCCGGCCTCGAGCGGGTGCGCATCGTGGCCATCGACGGCGGCGTGCGGGCCCACCTGGAGGCCGGGCGCGGCAAAGGGCACATCCTGGGCGTCCTGGATTTCCTGCGGGGCCTGGAGGCGGGCGGCCGGACCGACCTGGCGCGCGCGGTCGAGGCGTTCCTCCCGCACGCGCCGCAGGCGGGACTGGCCGTCCTCATCTCGGACCTTATGGACCCGGCCGGATACCAGAAACCCCTGGCGACGCTCCAAGGCCGGGGCTTCGACGTCTGGTGCCTGCACGTGACGGACCCGGGGGACCTTGCGCCGGTCGCCGCGGCGACCGACCTGGCCGTCAGCGACGCCGAGACCGCCGACGTGCTGGGCGTCCACCTGACGGACGAACTCAGGGAGCGCCTCGCCGCCGAGGCCGCACGCTTTAAGGAAGAGGTCCGCGCCTGGTGCCACGAGCGGGGCATCGGGTACGCCGAGGCGCCTACGAGCGCGGCGGTGGACACGCTGGTGCTTAACGTGCTCAGCCGCGGCGGGCTGCTCAAGTAAACGCGGAACTTAGCCCCCCGTGAATACACAAGTTCTTTGCGCGGTGGGTCTCCTGACCCACCGCGCGAAAAGCGGTGTTCTCGGCCGCGCCAGAGGGTCTTGCGCGGCGGGTCGGGAGACCCGCCGCGCGAGGTTGCGCTGTAGTACTAAATGACGGCCTTGGCCGCGCCTTGAACCCTGCCCCCGGCGCCGGTACACTGACGGCCATGTTCGAGAACCTGTCGCAGAAACTCGGCGGCGTCTTCCGCAGCCTCACGGGGCGCGGGCGACTGACGGAAGGCAACATCCAGGAGGCCTGCGAGGCCGTCCGCACCGCCCTGCTGGAGGCCGATGTCAACTACCAGGTGGCCGGCGACTTCGTCGAGCAGGTCCGCCGGACGGCCATCGGCCAGGAGGTCCTCAAGACCCTCCGCCCCGATCAGGTCTTCGTCAAGGTCATCTACGACGAACTCGTGCGCCTCATGGGGCCGGTGGACCCGAAGATCCCTTACCAGTCGCCCGGGCCCACGGTCATCATGATGGCCGGCCTCCAGGGCTCCGGCAAGACGACCACCTGCGGCAAACTCTCGCTCCTGGTGCAGGCAAAGGGTCACCGGCCGATGCTGGTGGCGTGCGACTGCCACCGCCCGGCGGCCATCGAGCAACTCATGATCGTCGGCTCGCAGGCCGGCACGCCGGTTTACAGCGAAGGCCTCGGCGACCCCGTGCGAATCGCCAAGAAGGGCGTCCGGGCCGCCGCCGAGCAGAACTGCGACGTGGTCATCGTCGACACCGCGGGCCGACTGCACATCGACCTGGCGATGATGCAGGAGGCCAGGGACATCGCCCAGGCCGTCAATCCCGACCAGGTTTACCTGGTCTGCGACGCGATGACCGGCCAGGACGCCGTCACGAGCGCCAAGGAGTTCAACGCCGCGCTGGAACTCTCGGGGGTGATCCTCACGAAACTCGACGGCGACGCCCGCGGCGGCGCGGCCCTCTCGGTGAAGGCCGTTACGGGCAAACCCATCAAGTTCATCGGCGTCGGCGAGAAACTGGACCGGCTGGAGGAGTTCCACCCGGAGCGGATGGCCAACCGCATCCTCGGCATGGGCGACGTCGTCAGCCTCGTCGAGAAGGCCCAGGCCGCCACGAGCGCCGAAGAGGCCGCCCGGATGCAGGAGAAACTCCTCAAGGCCCAGTTCGGCCTCGATGACTTCCTCGGCCAGATCAAGCAGATGCGCCGCATGGGACCCCTGAAGGAACTCCTGGCCATGGTCCCCGGCATGGGCGCGGCCCTGAAGGACCTGCCCGTCGACGAGCAGGAACTCGACCAGACCGAGGCGATGATCTACTCCATGACGCCCGCCGAGCGGGCCGACCCCGACCTCATCGATTCGCCGCGCCGGCGGCGGATCGCGCGCGGCTCGGGCACCCAGCCGCAGGACGTGGCCAGCCTGGTCAAGTCGTTCGGCCAGGTGAAAGACCTCGTCCGCCAGATGAAGTCGGCGGGGGCCTTTGGCGGCGGGCGCACGGCCGCGGCCCAGCAGATGTCGCAGATCAACCTCTTCGGCCCGCAGCGCAAGAAGCGCCAGCGCTCGGCCCGCAAGAAGAAAGACCGCAAACGCCGGTCGCGGTAGCGTTCCGTCCTTTCCGTGCCTTCCCGGACATCCGTTTAACCGCAGAGAGCGCAGAGAACGCGGAGAAGAACCACTATCATGTAGTTGGTGGGTGCTCCGCACCCACCAACCGCACTACGCCAGATATCTTCCCACCAGGTAGTCTAAGTATGCCTTGTGCGCCGCCCCTAACCGTTGGACCAAGGCCGGGACCAGATGCTGGTAGGTCATCGACATGAACCTGACGCCGTCTGCTGTTGCTGTGGCAGCGAAGCGATCAGTCTCTTCCCTATGCAATTGTGCCTCGTCTCCGCATTCGTCGTACCAAAGATAGAGCAGAATGGACCCGCGAGGGCCGTAATTGTTGCGCAGCGCGAGGATATGCTTGATCAACTGTGCGGCGTCGAGGTGTACGAACCCAGCGCCACCTCTTGCCATTTCGGCTGCAAGCGTGCGGCACTGGCCGAGTCCCTGCCATAACTCGGCGACGTCAAGATACGCCGGCCTAAGCGGACGGGCGTGCGCCTCGTACGGTTCGGTGAACTTGCTTTCCACCGCCACCGCCCGCAGGTCACGGTCTTGGGGGTACTCAATCACCAAGTCGAGATTGGCGGGCCTCGGGAAGCGTGCAGGTTGATGCTTATCTGTGATGCGAAAACGACCCTCAAAACGCACCGATGCAATTCGGCCAACGGGCAACCCGCAGACGTCCAGAAAATCTCCCAGCAGGTCATTCTTGCGGAGGTAAGAGAACACGTTGCAGCAGAGGGCCGAAGACGAGTGGAGGGCGCACATCTTCTTACGCTCGCCCTCTTTACGCTTACCCCCGAGTTCGCCGCCATCGGCCCCCTCAAACTCAGACCGCATCTCATCATTCAGAGGCTCAAAAAGGTTGTCCTTGAGGCAAGAAACATAGCGCGCCTCGTCGTAGTGAATGCCTGCTCGGTCTGCCCATTTGCGTTGCTTGTCTCGGAGCCGGCTTTGCGCATTCATTGATGAGTCTCCATGGCAACCCGGCGGGTGCTGAGCACCCACCCTGTTCTTCCTCCGCGTCCTCTGCGTTCTCCGCGGTGAATTGATCGGCTTAGAGCGCGATTACCGGGCCCACCTCATCCTGGCTCGCCGCGGTGAAGCGGATGGGATGGGAGTGGCTCCGCGCCAGGTGGGCCTGGGCGGCCAGGGCGAGGCGCGGCCGGTTACAGTCGCGCGACAGGTGGGCCAGGACCACGCTCGAGACGCGGCCGGGATGCGACCTTGCGACGATCTGGGCCAGGGCCTCGGCGCAGTCGCCGTTCGAGAGGTGGCCGCGCGGGCCGGCGATCCGCTCAATCAGGTCCGGCGGCCGGCCGCTGGCGCGGAGCATGCGCGGGTCGTGATTCGATTCCAGCACCACCGCGTCGGCATCGAGGAACGCGGGGAGGCAGCCCTCCGGCACGTGCCCCAGGTCGGTGGCCACGGCCACCGCCCGCCGGGGGCGGGACCGGCCCAGCGTCAGCCGGAAGCCCAGGCACTGCCCGGCCGAGTCGTGCGGCACGGGGAACGAGTCGACCGTCACATCGCCGATACGCAGGGTCTGGCCGTCAATCGGCTGGGCCAGGCCCGCGGCCACCAGTTCGGCGAAGCCGTCCAGGTCATACGCCAGGTGGGCGAGGTTGTCCCCGGTGGAGTAAACCGGGACGCGGCGGCCGAGGCACCATGCGGCGGCGGAGGCCGAGATATGGTCGTGGTGCGTGTGCGTCAGCAGGACCGCCCGGATGCCTTCCGGGGCGGCCCCGACCGCCGCCAGACCAGCCTTGAGGCGCCGCCGGGAGATACCGAGGTCCACCAGGATTTGCGTGCGGTCGGTCGCCACGAGCAGGGCGTTGCCCAGGCTGCCGCTGGCCAGCGAGCATATGAAAGTTGACATTACGTACCTTCCAAGGCGCCGACGCCGACACCAAACTGCAAAAGGCAAACAGCAATGACTAATCAAACGACAAACGGCGAAACGGCAATGGCCCTTCGTCCGGCCGCAGGATTGCTGTTTGATGTTTGCTTTTTGCCTTTTGATTAGTCATTGCCGTTTGCAGTTTGCCTTTTCCCTTCCATGGCCTACCCGATGCGCGGCACGCCGCGCTCGGCCCGACTGAGGCCCACATCAACGCCCGGCAGCGCGCGGGCCAGTCGCGGCGCCCAGGCGTCCAGCGCAATGCGCTCCGTCTCGTAATGGCCGCCCAGAACGACGGCGATGCCGAAGGCCTCCAGTTCCTGGACCTCGTGCATCGCCAGTTCGCCGGTCAGGTAGGCGTCGGCCCGCGAGGCCCGCACGGCGGCCAGCACGCCGCCGCCCGAGCCGGTGCAGAGGGCCACGCGCCGGAGGCGCTGCCGGGGGTCGCCCGCAAAGCCGACGGCCTTGCGCTCCAGGGCGCGCTTCACGGTTTCGGCAAAGCGGCCCGCGCTCGTGGGCCGGCGCAGGCGGCCGACCCTGCCGATGCCGGCCCCGGGCGCCGCGGCCCGCATCGGATAGACGTCGATGGCCGGTTCCTCATACGGGTGTGCCCGGGCGACGGCCGCCAGGACCTTGCCCAACCTGGCCTCGTCCACCAGCACTTCGAGGCGGTGCTCGCGGAGCGCATTGCGGCGGCCGCGCTTACCCACGGCGGGCCTCGCCCGCTCGCCCGGCAGGAACGTGCCCTCGCCTTCCGATGCGAAGGAGCACTCGGTGTACAGGCCGATGTGCCCCGCCCCTGCCGCAAACGCCGCGGCCCGGACCGCCTCCAGAGCCCCCCCTGAGCCTGCCGAAGGGTCGCCCGCCGGCACAAAGACGACGATCTTGCAGCGGCCCTGCGGCGGCGGTGGCGCAAGCGGCTCAAGGTCCTCCAAGCCGACCAGGCGGCCCAGGAGGTCGCACAGGCCGCCGGCAGCGCCGTCGAGGTTCGTGTGCGCGACGATCAGCGCCCGCCGCCCGGCCAGGAGCCTGAGGGCCACCCGCCCGGTCCGCGTGTCGCCCGTGAGGCGCTTGACGCCGTGGAAGATGAGGGGGTGATGGACCACCAGGCAATCGGCCCGCAGGCGCTCGGCCTCCTGGCACACGGCGTCCGAGGCGTCCAAGGCCACCAGCACCCGCCTCGCGGGCCGGTCGGCATCGCCCAGGATAAGGCCGACGTTGTCCCACTCCTCGGCCTGGCGCAGCGGCGCCAGGCGATCGACGGCGGCCAGAACGTCGGCAACGGTAGGCATCTATAACACCAGTGCGGAGTGCGGAGTGATGAGTGCGGAGTGAACAACGGCAAGCGCGAAATGCCGCCGCCCAGTACGGGCGGGCGTACTGGCCCGTAGGAGTACGCCGCTTTGCCGCTCACTCTTCACTCATCACTCCGCACTCATCACTACGGTAAGAACTGAACCAGGTGCCGCCGCGCGAGGGCCAGGCCCGTCTTGACCTTGTCCAGGGTCCCCTGCCAGACGGCGTCTTCCTGGCGGACCACCAGGGCGCCCGCGTACCCGAGTTCATGCAGGCGGTCGATGAAGCGCCGCCAATCGATCATTCCGAGGCCCGGCGTGCGGTACCGCCACCAGCCGCCCGTGGGGCGCAGGACCGAGCAGTCCTGGCGCCTCAGGTCCAGCATCTCGACGTCCTGGGCATAGACGTGGAAGACCTTCTCGGCATAATCGGTCACGGCCGCCACGGGATCGATGCCGGCCCACGCCAGGTCGGCGGGGCTGAGGGCCAGCCCGATGGCCTGGCTCCGCAGGTGCGTGAACAGTTTCTCCCACAGTTCCGGGCTGAAGGCCGCGTTGCCGGGCATGTCCTCCACCTGCCAACCGACCTCGGGAGAGGTGCTGACGGCCAGCCGCACGCCCGACGCCTCGGCCTGCTCCAGGGCAGGCTCGATGCGGCGGGCGAACTCGGCAATCGAGTCGCCCAGCGTCTGGGCCGGGTCGCGACCGACGAAAATCGAGACCGTCT
>Ga0315274_10009864_pt1 | contig 13773 bp, 14 predicted proteins | sample YL17G02_20_MG_FD_203700 | JGI IMG/M metagenome (GOLD analysis project Ga0315274, IMG submission 203700) | Sediment microbial communities from Yellowstone Lake, YNP, Wyoming, USA - YL17G02_20 | ecosystem: Environmental > Aquatic > Freshwater > Lake > Sediment | place: USA: Wyoming | collected...
AGCATCCGCCTCCTGGGGAGACACGCCGCCGCAGCCCGCAACAACGACAACCATCATCGGGAGCACGACGACTAATACCAATGTTAGCGCGATTCCTTTTCTCATTTTCTCTACATCCCCCTTTCCTCTCCTAATACCTTATATTGGTACGTTTCAACAAAATATTCTATAACCCTTCCGCAAATCAGATTACCGCACGATTGGAGATGCCGGAGTCAGAACTACTGCAGCTTCCCGGTGACAGCAAGAAGTTAAACGGAGCTCCCACCTGCACTAAGATTATGTTACTTCTCAGAACCGAGGAAGGCGCGGACGACCACTGCCAGGCAGGCGCAAAGCTTATTTCGTGACAGAGAACCTTCGATTGGCTCGAGGAGACAATGGCGGATACCGGTCGAGCGGCTTCTTGTTTCATAGACTTAAGAAGCCTGTCATCGTGCGACTTCCTTTGACCAACGCGACTCTCTACTGGTATATTCGGTTCCAGTCCCATTGAGGCGGATTTCTGTAAAGGAGATGGGCGGTGCTGCGAATCGTCGAGGACACGGTCAGGTCGATAACTCCTCACATTCTCGGCGTCGGCGCAGTCGAGGAACTTCCCGAGGCCGACCCCCAGGCTTCCGTAGATTTCATGAACGGATGGCTTGAGAAGGGAATCCCGGAGTTCCTAATCGTGACTTACATCGCTTTCCTAGCCCTGAACCTGTATTCACTCATAAAGAAAGGTCGCCTGTTCCCGAGACTCGATGAAGGCGCGCAGGCAGAACTGATGGAAAACCTCTATGAAGCGAAAGGCATGCTGGCCTACCAACTCCTCTACTTCATTTCCAGCCCCGCGATGAGCTCTTACTACTCGCGGATCGACGTCCAGAAACTTCTCGGGTTCGACATAGCCGCGCTTAAAGAGGAATCCGAGCGCCGCCTCGTGACCAGGGACGGCGGCCCCTTGCCACCGAGGGATTCCGCCGCGGAATCATCCTCCGGGGAGGGCGAGAGATGATCCACTCACGCGAGGAGATAACCGGGGATCTGAGGCTGACCGCGGATGTGGTCGTCGTCGGCTCCGGCGCCGGCGGGGCGACCGTAGCCAAGGAGCTCAGCGGCGCGGGGCGAAAGGTGGTGGTTCTCGAGGCGGGTCGTCATTTCACGCGCGCGGACTTCGACCTCCGGATGGACTTTGCTTTCGTCAACATGTACTGGTACGGCGGCCAGGTGATGACGATGGGTACGCCGATGTTCCTGCTGCCGCAGGGAAAAACCGTCGGCGGTACCACTACGATTAACTCGGGAACGTGCTTCCGCATGCCTCACCGGGTGCTCAAGAAGTGGCACCTTGACTTCGGGCTATGGGAGATAACAGATGTGGAGATGGACCTCTACTACAGTGCCGTCGAGGAATACCTGTTCGTCCAGAAGGGCGATAAAGAGGTCATGGGGAGGAACGCGCTCCTCTTCCTCGAGGGCGCTCAGAAGCTGGGGCTGTCGGGTGGCATCCTGTCTCGGAACGCGAAGGACTGCGAGGGCTACGGCGTGTGCTGCTTCGGCTGCCCCTCCGACGCCAAGCAAAGCGCGAACGTCTCCTACATTCCGGATGCTGTAAAGTCCGGCTGCGAGGTCTATACCAGGTGCATGGTCGATGAAATCGTGGTGAAGGGCGGCCGCGCGGTAGGTGTCAGGGGAAAGCTGCTCGACCCGGAACTCGACGTACCCGGGCCCGCCTTGTACATCGAGGCGGAGGTGGTGGTGCTGGCGGCCGGGGCGCTCCATACTCCTCGCATGCTGTTGGTACAGGGGCTGTGTAATTCCAACGGTCAGGTGGGCCGCAACCTCACCATACACCCCTGCAACGGGACGGTCGCGTTGATGGACGAGAGGCTCGACAACCCCAAAGGGATCCCCCAGGCGACCTATGTGGACGAGTTCATGGACGACGGCATAATGCTGGAGGGCGGTACCACTCCTCCACTCGGTATAGTTATGGGGGCCCCGTTCAAGGGAAGGCGCCTCGCGGAGTTCATACGGGAGTACCCTCACTTCGGGATATTCGGCGGCATGCTCTCCGAGCACTGCTCGAGCGGGAGGGTCATCCCGCACCCGCGCGACCCTCAGCGTCACCTAATCTTCTACAACCTCAAGGGAGAGGACAGGAGAAAGTTCAAGTTCATGACCGAGCTCATGGCTGAGATATGGTTCAGCCTCGGCGCCAAGAGCCTGATCACGCCGACGGCCAGCTTCCCCGAGATGCGGCCGACAGACCTGCCGGAGTTCAAGAAGCTCAAGGCAAAGGCCTCCGACTATATGGGTGTGAGCGCCTATCATCCACTGGGTACGTGCCGCATGGGCAGCGACCCCGAACAATCGGTCACCAGGCACACCGGTGAGACCTGGGAGGTGGAGAACCTCTTCATCTGCGACGGAAGCATCGTGCCCACTTCCCTCGGTGTCAACCCACAGATGACCATCTTCGCCCTCGCGATGCGCTGCGCCGGGTTCGTGGACGACAGGCTTGAAGAGCTTGCCGGTCGAGAGTCCAGGAAACCGGCAGTTTCCTGAACTACTTCCCGATTTCAGGGTATTCCGCCATCCGGATGTCGTCAGGGCGGCAGATGAGCTGGGTTGACATGCCCACTGCGATCAGGTTGTCCTTATCATCCCTGATCTCCGCCTGGACCACGCCGGTCTGCCTGCCCCTGTGGATGACGCGGCCCTCCCCTATCAGAGTGCCTTCCTTCATGTTTGATATGTAGTTGATCCTCAGGTCAACCGTTACGCACATCTCGCCCGGTCCGAGCAACGACCCGAGCGCTATCCCGCAGGCGCTGTCGACGATGGTCGCCGCGGCGCCCCCGTGGAGCATCCCGTACACGCTGTGCAGTTCGTTCCCTGCCTTCATCATGAGCTTCGAACGCCCGTCACCCGCGTCCAACACCTGCATCCGCATGTGCCTGTACATGGGCGATTTGTTGAGGACCTCCTTGAAGGCTGTCCTGGTTTCCTCATCCAGCTCCATTTCTGGTACCTCCCCCAGTCTCTGTGGTCGCTATATGGAATTGACTCTGCTGCTACGGTATATAATCATACCTGAGGTTTTCCTTACACCTCGCAGAAACGGATTGAAGTCTAGAGAAGGAGGGAATGCTATGGCGCTGAAGTACGGCACCGACGAGTGGGAGAGCGAGTACCAAGCATTGCTGGCCAAGAGAAGTGAGAAGCCGCCGCCCTACATCTACTTCACCCCGGAGTGGGTGGCCCTGTTCGAGAAAATGATCCAGGAGGACGCGGAGTACAGGGAGGCCGCCAAGGACTGGGAAGGCACCGTTGTCCTTCACGTGGAGGCGGCGCCCGATTACGGCCTTGACGTGGACCTCTACATCTTCATGGACCTATGGCACGGGGACTGTCGCTCTGTAAGGATCGTCCCGCCCGATGCCGGCGAGGCCGGAGACTTCGTCATCACCGGCTCACTGGAGCGCTGGACCCAGGTGGGCAAGAAGGAGCTCGACAGCACCAAGGGCATGATGCAGGGCAAGCTCAAGCTGAAGGGCGACCTCCCCACCATCGTGCGCTCGGTCAGGGCCTCGCAGCGCCTCACTGACTTGAGCGCCGAGGTCGGGGGGCTGTTCCCCACTGAGCTCTCCGATGAAGATAAGGAGGAACTGAAGGCCTCCGTGAAGGACATGACGGAGAAGCTCATCGGCTGAACCGAGCTGCAGTTCACCACGCGCGGGTTTGCATAGAGAACGGGCATGACGCACCCTGTAAGCGGCGCGTTTAATGCTGCTTTAAGCAGTTGCCTTCGCCCCGGTTTCGGCGCGAGAATGTCGTCCAATAGGGAGGTTTAAAATGGCCTACGATAGAGATCTAGCATTCATATACTTGAACCCCACGAGGATCGTCTACGGTGAGAACACCGCCAACGAAGCGGGGATGGAAGTCAGCGAACTCGGCTGCAGCAAGGCGTTCGTCATCACGGACCCCGGCGTGGTCGCGGCCGGACTCACCGAGCGCGTGGTGAAGGCTCTCGGCGGCAAACACGCCGGAACCTACGACGAAGTCATCCAGGACTCCGGCTTCCACATAATCAACCAGGCCGCCGAAGCCGTCAGGAAGAGCGGGGCCGACTGCCTTGTAAGCGTCGGAGGCGGCAGTGTAATCGACACCACCAAGGGCGTCGCCATCCTTGTGAAGTCGGGAGGGAAGCTCGAGGACTACAGCGGGTTCCAGCTGCTGAACGAGCCGCAGACCCCGCACGTCGCCATCCCAACCACCGCGGGCACCGGAGCCGAGGTCACCTACGCCGCCGTGGTCAAGGACTGGGACAAAAACCAGAAACAGATCATCGGCAGCGATTATCTCATTCCCAACACCGCGATACTCGACCCCACCCTGACCGTCGGCCTGCCCAAGATGCTTACCGCCACCACAGGGATGGATGCTATGTCACACGCTTATGAGGCGCTGCACGTTTCGTTGAACGAGCCGATCACGGACGCAATGTCGCTTCATGCAATCAGGCTTGTCACCGAGTTCCTGCCCAGGTGCGTCGAGAACGGCGACGACCTGGTCGCGCGCGGCCAGCAATTGATAGCGTCGACGATAGCGAGCATAGCATGGGGCAACACGAGCACGGCCCTGGTGCATGCGATAGCGCACACGCTCGGCGGCCTGTTCGAGGTTCCGCACGGACTGGCAAACAGCATCATCCTTCCTTATGGCATCGTGTACAACCTGGACGAGTGCGCCGACCGTTACGTGTTGGCCGCGCAGGCTATGGGCATCGATACAAAGGACATGAGCGACGAGGATGCCGGTAAGGCAGCGGCGGACTTCATCTGGGATTTCACCAAGAAACTCGGTATCCCCCAGAAGTTGAGCGAAGTGGGGGTCCCCGAGGACGGGCTCGAGAAGGTAGCGGATATGGCCCTTTCTGATGCCGCCATCGTGTACAACGCCAAGATGGTGATGGACTCTGCGGATATCCTGGATATCCTTAAGAAGGCCTATTAACCGCTTCCTTCAGAAGGAAAACAACTTGACAGGAGGTGCGTCGTGGAGCAGAAGAATCCCTCGAGCGCGGGTGAACCGGACATCAAGATGGCGCCGGGCGCCGAGGAGGCCGGTATGGCGTCGATGCTTGCCGAGATGATCAAGACCAACCTGAAGAACAAACCGGAGCGGGTCAAGGACTTCAATAAGCTCAAGGGGACCATCTGGATCACGGCCGAGGACGCCGATATCGACATGACCATGGAATTCGACAGGGGGAGCCTTACGGCTAGCTCGGGCAAGGTCGGAAAACCGATGCTGGCGATATCGACGGACTCGTCGACCCTGATGGACCTGGCCAACATCAACATCAAGTTCGGCATGCCATACTACTTCGACGAGACCGGCCGCATGGTCATTAAGAAGCTCTTGAAGAAGGAGCTCAAGATCAAGGGCATGTTCACCCACACGATGGCACTGACCCACATGACCAAGATAATGTCGGTCCAATAATGTCGTAACGCGCGTTCGCAACGGGCCACGCGACCGGCCAGGGAATCGATGGAGGGATAAGCGATGCACGGTAACACAGGGAAGGTACTAGAGGTCGACCTCGCTTCCGGGCAGGTGGAGGAACTCGAGCTTGACGAGGACATCTACAAGCAGTACATCGGCGGCTCGGGCCTTGCCGCGAAGCTGCTTTTCGACCGCGGCAACCTCGACGCTGAGCCTCTCGACCCGGATGCCCTGCTCATCTTCGCCACCGGCCCAATGGCCGGGACTGGCATGTACGGCACCAGCCGCCTGTCGGTGGGCGCCCGCTCGCCTCTGACCCGTATCTGGGGCCAGGCGAGCTGCGGCGGCAATTTCGGACCCGAGCTCAAGAGATGCGGCTACGATGCCATCATCTTCAAGGGCAAAGCCGCCGAGCCCGTCTACCTGCTGCTAGGAAACGAAAGCGCCGAGCTCATTTCCGCCTCGGACCTCTGGGGCAAGGACACCTACGAGACGACAGACACCCTCAAGGAAAAGTACAGCAAGCAACACAAGGTGGTCGCCGTGGGGCCCGCCTCCGAGAACGGTGTCCCGTTCGGTAGCATAGCGAACGACTATGGACACCATTTCGGTCGTGCCGGTATGGGCACCGTTATGGCCTCAAAAAACCTTAAGGCTATCGCCGCCAAGGGCGATAAGAAGACCGAGTGCGCGGACCCCGAGGGTTTCAAGAACTTCTGGCAGAACACCATCCGACCCCAGATGGACGAGAACATTTTCTGCAGCGCGATCAAGGCCTTCGGCACAGCCGCCAACATGGAGCTGAAGATGATCGAGGGCGACGTACCAACCAAGAACTGGTCGGTGGGCTCATGGATGGAGGGGCCGACGACACTGAGCGGTATCGCCATGGCGGACACTATCCTCACCCGCAACGACACATGCCGCGGCTGCGGGGTCAGGTGCAAACGCATCGTGAAGATCGAATCGGGGCCCTACCAGATCGAGGAAGGGCCCGGTCCGGAGTACGAGACGATAGGCTGCTTCGGGACGATGCTCATGAACCCCAGCCTCGAGGCAGTTGCCAAGGCCAACGACATATGCAACCGCCTCGGCATGGACACCATGACCTGCGGCTCGACGTTTGCGTGGGCGATGGACTGCTTCGAAGCCGGTATCCTGAAGCCGGAGGACTACGAAGGCGTCAAACTCGAGTGGGGCGACATCGACACCGTGATAGACCTCCTCCCGAAGGTAGCTGCAAAGGAGGGCAAGCTCGCTCAATTGATAGCCAAAGGCTCCCGCAAGGCCTCCGAGGAGATCGGCGACGGCAGCGACAGGTTCCTCACCGACAGCAAGGGCCTCGAGGCGGCCATGCACGATCCCCGGTGCAACTGGGGTGACGGGCTCGCATACGCGGTCTCGGTGCGCGGTGCCTGCCACGTTTCGAACATGACGTTCCTCTGGGAGTGGGGCGCCATCGAGTACCCGGAAGTGGGGCTCGACATGTTGTTTCAGCCTATGTCCGCCGAACACAAGGCGTTCGGGACAGCCGTGACGACGGACATGGGTTGTATCTGCAATTCCGCGTGCTGGTGCGAATTCCCGGCGACCTCGTTGACCCTGCCTCAGTGGATCGAAGCCTTCAACAAGGTCGCAGGTTACGGCTACGACATCGACACCATGATGGCAACGGGGACGCGTATCTGGCTCCTTCAGCGCTGCCTCGGCCATATCTGGGGCGCCACGGGCGAGGATGACCGCATAGGACAGAGGATAATGACGCCGGTCGAGGACGGAATGATAGCCGGCTCGGTGCCCGACATGGAGACCATGCTCAAGGAGTTCTACGAGCTCCGCGGCTTGAGCGATGACGGGCGTCCCACGTCTGAGACACTGGAGAAGTACGGCCTGGGCTACCTGGCCGACAAGCTGGCGCTCTGAGCGCGAATCTTCATGTCACGCCCGGGGGGTAATGCATAAGTGCAGGTAGAGGTCCGTTTTGCGGGTCTGTTCCGGCGGTACGTCGGGGAGCAGAAGAAGGTCTTTGACATTCCGGACGGTTCTACTGCGGGAGAGCTCCTGCTTCTCATCGGAAAAGAATACGGTTCGCGTCTGCCGAAAAACCTCTGGGACGAAGAATCCGGTCGTTTCCACCGCAGCATACGGATGGCCAGAAGCGGGTCTCACACTCTGGACGAAACAGAAGTGCTGCGGGACGGCGACGAGATACTGCTGATCTTTGCCTTGGCGGGGGGATGAGCTCGCCCGTATTCAATTATCTTATGACACGCCTCCACTTGGCTGGTCTTTAACTTACGTCGGGTTATAATGCTGGTGCGCGTATTCTATGCGCTCCGTTTACACCTTTACCCGGGTGGTTATAAGTGGCAGCAAAGAGAACGGGTTACAGAAAAGAGAGCCTAAGGCGGTTGATATATAAGAGGACTTTTTACCTCTCGATGCTTGCTGCCATCATCATCGTTCTTCTGCTGGGGTCTTTGCTCATGCTCCTGTTTGAGAGAAAAACAAACCCGACGATAAAGACATACGGGGATGCCGTCTGGCTTTCGGTCGTGACCATGACCACGGTGGGATACGGGGACAAGTACCCAATCACGCCTGGCGGGAAAGCCACCGGCATGGTCTCGATGGTGTTGGGTATTGCTCTGGTTACCACCGCTATTACCGCGCGTGCTGCCGCCAAAATCGATAAGGCCAGAAAAAGGAGTAAGGGTTTGGATAAAAAGACTGCGCTCAGCAATCACTATCTCGTGTGTGGTTGGAACAGCCGCGGCAGATACGTTCTTGAACGGCTCATCAAGGCTGCGGGGGACGACCAGGTCCCAATCGCGGTTCTCTGCGACCTCGAGGCCAGTCCGTTCGAGCATGATATGGTCTTCTTCTACGGGGGAAGCCCGGTCAGCGAGAAAGACCTTCAAAGGGTCAATGTTGACAAGACAAGGGCGATAGTCATTCTAGCCGATGAGGCCGGCGGCGGAAGACCGGGTGACATAGACGCCAGGACCGTTCTCTGCGCATTGGCCATAAAGTCACTGAACAAGGACGCAAAGATAACCGCGGAGGTGCTCGAGCCCCAGAACACCGAACACCTGAAGAGGGCCGGGGTTGGAGAGATCCTGGACTATAACCTGACCGCCGGGAGCCTGCTGGGCCAGTCGGCGATACGCTACGGCCTCCTCGAGCTCATCAACACGTTAAGCACAAGGGAATCAAGCACCAGGGTCTATCAAATCCCGGTGGAGGGTTACATGGTCGGAAAAGATTACGGCGAGGTAACCGCGGATCTCAAGCGCAAGCGGGACTACAACCTTCTGGCAATCAAAAGGGCCGGAAAAATACAGGTCTGCGACCTGGATTGTACACTCGAGCCGGATGATCTCCTGCTCGTTCTCTCTGATAAAAAGCCACCTACGGCCGTGGACTGACCCTCTGTCGGATATTCCCTCGCCGGTATATCGAGAAAGCGCGCGACAAGCATGCGGCTCAGGTACAGGCTCGAGTGGTCGGGTTCTGAAAACGCGCCGGTCTCACTCAAGAAAATCAATCATCGGATTGGCGCAGTCGAGCGGGCACTGGAAGGTGAGGCCGTGGCCGGCGCCCTCCAGCATCGAGAGCTTTCCGCCGGGCAGCATGTTCGCTGTGAGCAATGAGTTCCACGGGTCTATCACCTGGTCCTCGGTGCCAGCGATCACCAGAGTCGGGGCTTTCAGTTCGTCCAGCCGGTCGCAGGCGCCTGGCCAGCGTTGCATCGCGGAGGCCTGCTTCCCTACGCTTTCGATGGAGGGCGGCCTCGGCGCCAGCGTTAATTTCTCCCTCGCTTCCGCTTCGTGCTCCGAAAGCCAGCCCTGCGGGAAGAGCAGCGTCGCCATCCGCACAAGTCTTTCCTCGGTCGTGCCGGAGAAATCGCCGAGCTGCTCCGTGATCTCCGGGCTTATAGGGATCGCATCGATACCCCCGCAAGAGCTCGCCATCAATACCAACTTTTCGACTTTCTCGGGATGGCGAAGCGCCAGCTCCTGGGCGACAAAGCCTCCCATGGAGATTCCGAACACGTGCGCGCGCTCTATCCCCAGAGCGTCCATGAGACCCGCGGTATCCTCCGCGAACTGCTCGATCGTGAAGGGGCGTGTACCCGCGCTCGTCCCGCCCATGCCCCGGTTGTCGAAAGCGATGACCCTGAATCTCTCAGCCAGAGCCGCCACGAGTTCCGGGTCGCCTCCGTCCATCGTGGACGCGAAGCCGACTATCTTGACGAGCGGAAACCCGGCTCCGTACTCACGATAGGCTACTTCAATGTCGCCGACCTTGACTTTCTGCAAACTGTCCACCTCTAAAGCCTACGCCAGCCGTATGATGGCGACCAGGCCGAAGACCAGCAGCGGGTTGACCACGATGCTTGCCGCACCGAGGACAACGCCCACCGATGCGTATCTCGTCTGCTTCTCGAGGTCGATGAAGGAACTCAGCCGCATGCTTTGCACATCAGAGAGGTCCTCGAAGAACCTGTGGACCTTTCTTCCGATTGAGATCGCGAGTATCGCGAGCATCAGGGAAACGATGCCGCCCACGGGGAAGAATACAACCCTTCCGACCATTGAGCCGTTTGACGATTGTGCGGAGTTGGCGGCCCACGGGATCAAGAACCCGAGTAAGTTGCCTGCCACCGCTACCGCCAGGGCCACGATCCCCCGGTTTAAACTTACTTTCCCCGCGTTCCTCCGCCGCTCCCGGGACCACTGCGGTTTCCCTTTGTACTCATCATCATTCATCCAGAGGAACCGCCGTTAAGTCTTGTCCAGTCTCCATCGTCTCTAAACAAGAAGAAGCGTTCCCTTCTCACTCCTTCATCCTGGCGGCCAGGAAATCCTGAACCTCTGGCGGAGGCCTCGTCTCCTGGCGGAGCGTCAAGCGAATCGCCTCGTCACCCTCGCACGTCGGAGTGCAGACCCCGCACCCGATGCATACATCCCCGTCTACCACAGAGACGTCATCTACTATGGTGATTGCGCTCACCGGGCACCTGTCCTCGCAGGTGCCGCAGGCGATGCAGGCATCGGCATCGACACGGGCCACGTAATTGGAGCGGGACACCGTGTCGAGCCCGTTTATCAGCTTGGCCTGCAGGAAACCGCAGCAGCAGGAGCAGCAGTTGCAGATTGTCCTGAGGCTGCCCTGCACGTTGTCGCATACGTGTACGAGCCCTTCACCGGTCGCGTCCTTTAGTATCTGCAATGCCTCGTCCTTTGTTATCTCGCGCCCCATGCCCATCTCCACGATGTACCTGCCCATGCTCCCGAAGTGCATGCACCTCTCGGTCGGGCGCTCGCAGCCTTCTCCCACGTACGTCTTCATCTGCCTGCAGGGGCAGTGGGCCACCGCCATGAACGAGGTCTCATCGAGTTTATCCTTGAGTGCATCGAAAGGGAGTATCTCGGACTCGTCCTCGAGCGATTCCGCTATGGGGACCACCCTGATGAGCGGCACTTCCCGTGCCATCTCGCGGCCGAACTCCCCCATGATGTACTTCACCCATAGCGGCGCCAGCGCCCGCTTTTCAGGTGTGTCTTCCCCTGAAAGGAAAGGGGCCTCGGCGAAACCGACCACGCTGGGAAGAAGCCTGTATATCCTCTCACGTCCAGGCTTCTGCTCTGTCAAAACAGTACCGCGGTGGGCCATGCGGCTCAGTACCTCTTCCAGTCTGCCAGCCCTGTCGGGCATGACCGCCTCACAATCAGCAAGGGTCTTGTTCTCATAGATTTCGAGCTTCAAGGCGACCCCGGCTTCCTCGCCCGGGTACAGTATCTTCAGGATCTCGATCAGCGTCGGCGACATCGGGGCGCCTGCCACCGCCCTGTCGAGGTGCCTCGCGAGCTCCTTGTACACATCCTCACCCATGAGTCCCTCCAGTTATCAATTTAACGAATTGATTTGAGCATACATGGGACTCCAAGTCCATGTCGGGAGTCAACCGGGGGCTCTACGACACGATGGTTTCTGCTGCTTACGTTTGTCTTCGAAGATGCGACATAATATGAAGTGATACCAGGTGTCTGCGTTAACAGCTGGAAAGGAGTCGGCGCCATGTCCTCTTCGGTGAAGCGAGTGCTGGCCGCGCTGGAACTGCGCGAGCCCGATACGGTCCCGATCTTCGACCTCATGATGGAGACGACCCTTGTCTACTCGATCCTTGGAGAGAAGCCCGGCTTCACTGACAGGCTGATCGCGGACCCGCGTAGCGCGAGAGTACTGGACCTCCTGGTCCCGCTTGCCAACAGAAACCGCTACATCAAAGCCGGCCTTCTGGACAGGATGGCGGACGACGTGGTCGTGAGGTTCTGCCACGCGGTGGTCGAGGCGGGGGTGAAGATGGGTTACGACGCGGTCGGCATCCTCTGCGCGCCCATGTTCCGGATCAAGGACTCGAGGCACTTCGATGACATCTACGGACGCAGCTACGAGGCTTTAATCGGCCCGGGCGGCTTTCTCAGCGACCCTGTCTACAGGGGCGGCCTCATCGACGGCCCGGATTCCTGGAAGGCCCTGGATAAGAGGTCGTTCTTCAAAATGCCTGCTATGGCCGGCAGAGTGTTATCAGACATCCAGAGGGAGAACAGAGGGCGCCTCTTCACCTTCGGCATGATCTCCACCGGTCTCTTCGAGACCATCTGGCAGATGATGGGCTTCGAGCGCTTCGCGGTCGCGGTTCGCAGGGAGAGGCAGTTTGTGGACCGGCTGGTCAAGTTCCTGGAGGACTACATCTGCATGACCGTCGAGGTGATGGCCGACGCCGGCATGCCCGGTTTTCTCTATTCGGACGACCTCGCCTACAAGTCCGGCCCGATGGTGAACCCGAAGCTTTTGAGGGAGCTGTTCGAGGACTCGTACCGCCGCTTCGTCGAGACCGCCCACGCCCTCGGCATGAAGACGATGATACACTCCTGCGGTAACATCTCGGAGCTGCTCCCGTGGATCGCCGACTGCGGCTTCGACGGGGTCAACCCGCTCGAGCCCACGGCGGGCGTCAACCTTGCCGCTGCGAAGCAGTCTGTCGGCGACAGGATCTGCCTCATGGGTAATATCGACGTGACCCACATCCTGGTGGACGCTGACAAGGACGAGGTCTTCGAGGAGGTCAGGCAGGCCATCGCGGACGCCGGCAAGGGCGGCGGCTACATACTGGCGCCCGACCATGACCACGCGGCTATGTCGGTGGAACGTATGCGCTGGATGGTAGAGGCCTGCCGCGAGTACGGCCGCTATCCACTCGCTACCTGACACCGTGCGTCCCACAATGACCAGGGAGCTCTTGATGGCAAAGGAAGGAACAGATTAGGGTCCATTATCTGAACTGCGGCACGATGAAACCTCGGGGCGCGAAGTATCTCGTGCCGCACCTCGCAGTTGTTCCCTGTAACTGCCTTCTCATCGAGGCGGAAGGGCACCTCGTACTGGTGGATGCCGGTCTTGGTACCAGGGACATGAAGGACCCGAGCCGCCTGGGCCCATCCAATTTGATACTGAACGCTCGCCCCGACCCCGGACAAACAGCTGTCCGCCAGGTTGAGGAGCTGGGGTTCCGGCCCGAAGACGTCAGACATATCATCTGCACTCACCTGGACCGGGACCATGCCGGCGGGCTGTCCGACTTCCCCCGCGCCAATGTTCACGTGTCACGTGTCGAACAAGAGGCGGCCTTGAGACCTCAAAGCCGGCGCGAGCGTGACAGGTACCGGGAGTGCCATTTCGAGCACGGACCCAGGTGGGTCACTCACGATACCATCCCGGCAGAAGCCTGGTTAGGCATGGAATGCATCCGTGGACTCGACGGTCTGCCGCCCGAGATCCTGCTTGTACCCCTCCACGGACATACGCGCGGCCACTGCGGCGTGGCCATCGATATCGGGAAAGGATGGCTCCTCCACTGCGGAGACGCCTATTACATCAAGGCGGAACTGGAGGAAGGCAAGCGAGTGCCTTCAGGCGTCCGCTGTTTCCGGCGTATCGCCCATGTCGATCATTCAAAGGCCCTGCTCCAGATAGAACGACTCAAGAGGGCCCTGGGAGAAAGCAACGGCGAAATAACCCTGCTTGCGTCCCACGACCCTACGCACCAGACAGACTGACTCCGTATCGTTGCCCGTGATATGACCATCATTTTTATCAACAAATGTCTGTTATCGGAATATCGATTTGCGGTCCCTTCTTGTGTTCTTGTACCATCATGAAACGCAGACGCACTTGCCCAGTGAAAGGAGAAATAATTAAAGG
>Ga0315274_10009865_pt1 | contig 13773 bp, 10 predicted proteins | sample YL17G02_20_MG_FD_203700 | JGI IMG/M metagenome (GOLD analysis project Ga0315274, IMG submission 203700) | Sediment microbial communities from Yellowstone Lake, YNP, Wyoming, USA - YL17G02_20 | ecosystem: Environmental > Aquatic > Freshwater > Lake > Sediment | place: USA: Wyoming | collected...
CCCCGAAACTTTCTGCTCTATGTAGACATTCAGCCGAGTGACCACCAGCGGCGCGGGCCGAAGGGCAAGATGCTGCCCGAGGGTGTTGATGACCCCGAAGGCTACGTCAACAAATTGGAGCGGGCGCAGTATTGCCCGCGCTGCCAAAGTCACGAGACGAAGTGCATCGGCACTGATTCAAGGTTACATGCCGGTCAACCGATGGAGTTCTGGGAGTGCGGCGCCTGCGGGGACAAGTTTCTCTGGTCAGATGATCGCTCGGTGGGTTTCAAGCTGGAGTCGGTGCCTGATCCCGACGCTGACCTCAATCCCGAGGCATACGCTAATGCCACGCTCAACGTGGAGCAGATTTTGCCGGGACTGGGTTATCGCTACATGGCGGACGCGCTCTTTCCCCATTGGCAGAAGTACATCACACCCTCCATGCTGTTTGTCGTGCTGGCGGGCGGCACGGCTTCCAGTCTCAAGTGGCAGTTTCAAGTTTATCGCCCCATCAGCAGCGGCGAGTGGACGCTCAAGACTTCCTCCCCCGGACGCGAGATCAGCACCATCCGGGCGGACTTGGCCAAGTGGGAGAAGGAAGCCAACGCGGGCACGTTGCTCTCTGGTGTAAACGAATCGGACGAGGACATTGACCCGCAGGATTACGCCAAGACGACGTTTGATATTGTTCACTTTCTCAAGGAGCGCGGCTGGGAACTGCATTCCATCGCGAGCCGCGAGTATTACGCCAAGACGTTTCCGACGCCCAAGCCCTACCAGTTGGGCGGCATGACGTTTACCGGGGTGCAGGTGCGCGTGGGCGTTAACATGTTCGCGACCGGAGAAACTTGGATTGGCCTCTACTTTGTAGACAGCACCAACAATGGGATGCCGGTTCACGCTTTTGATCTGGAGATGCAGCAGTTGTTCCCGTGGGAGGATTCAGAGTCGCCTCCGCTGTCGTATTTTGACAACAAGATGCCGATTCGGCGCTTTGTTGCGGGGCTGGATGATGTGCTGGCCGCTGTCGACTGGCCCGATACTTCGGCGGCGCTCAAGGCGTCCAGTCGGGTGCTCCACGCGCTGGAGCGTTTCATTACCGGTTTGAACCAGCAGGCCGAGAAGCCGCTGCACCCCGAGGTCAGGGAGATCGGGGAGAATGTAGACGATCCTGATGAGACAGAAATAACCCGGCGAATGCGCGAACTCCCAGTGGCCAACTATCGCGAGCTTGTTGTAGCGCTGGATCGGGTGCAGGAAATGGAAGCTATCTTGAAGTACCCGGCTGCGCAGCGTCGACCTGTAATTTTTGATGGGATAGGCGGTTACATGGCCTTCGATGAGGAAGTTGTGTTTGGTGATCGTAAGCGCATGGCGATACAGGTAATTGCTTCGGACTCGGACGATGAGACAGGCTGGTCACAGGGCGTTCTGTTTGATGCAGCGGGCCACGAGCTTGGCGCCACCGATGTCAGTGAATTTTTCTTGGGTGAATTTACGGTGGCAGATGAGGGCACGAACTACACGGTTAAGGTCGTGCCGGAGAAGATGACGGAAGCCCTCGATCCTGATGATCCCGAATCGGTGCTCCAGAGCCAGCCGGGCTTTGAGTTTCGCGAGACGAGCTTCCTTGGCCTGATGATCTTCCTGAAGGGGCCGGGGGAAGATACGAGCGACTGGCCGCAGGACATTGGGCGCCTTATTTTTGGCCCCGAGCCGAATCCACCGTATCAGCGGAAACGCTGGTATGTGATCGGCGTGCGCGGCGTCGCGGCGGATGATTTGGATGATTACGGGTTTGGCATCCACAAGCACGAGAAGCTGCGCACGTTCGATACGAAGGAAGACGCGGCGCTGGCCGTCTGGCTTACGTGGTCGCGCTTTCCGCGTGAGCAACAGCGGGGCTATTTGCTCCCCAACACTTGAGTCAGAGTGGCCCTTGGTTTGAAGAAAAAGGTTCGTTTCACTGTTCCAGTAAAACGAATGGTTTTCCTAAAACCAAGAGCGATACTCAAGCCGAGAGTGCCGACGCACATCCGTCAGCCTGCGTGGCGAGCGGGGCGCTGGAAATCATTAACTTAAAACGTATGGCAACCACAAGCATCATCCTCGACATCATCATCACGCTGGTAGTGCTTATGCCAGCCGTGCTCTACGCTGCCGTCTTTGCGGTGATTGTCCACCGAAACAAGAAGGCCAAGCTGGGCAACCCTTTCCGCCAGCGACCTGCATAGTTAAGCTGATGCTCACTGCGTCACACATCGTAGCCCGGTTGCTGGAGGCGGAAGACCTCGATGCTCCTGACTTGGAGCATTGGGGCCAACGGCTGTCGGTCGAAGATCGGTTGACCAAGCTTTTTGGGCCGGGGCAGCCTTACATGAAGGGTGAATCGGATGTGGCTACGAAGTGGCAAAGGTTCTGGCGGTTCGGCGCCTTCGCGGTTAACGCCAGTTTTGTGGTTTTTTACAAGAAGGTTCAAAACCCACCTTCTGGCAATTTTGCGTATGACTTGGAGTGCAAAGGCTGGCAGCACCACGACTCGTCTGATTTTGTGCAGGGGGTTGATATTCTGAAGGTGGTTGAGTTGGTGGAGCGGGCCGTCAACGAGTTGAGCGCAAAGGAGCCGACTAGAAGCACCGAAGTTACGCAGGCGTTTCTGCGCCCGATCAGCTATGCCTACCACAAGGTGGCTTATCCCAATGAGACTTATGAGCCGGAGTGAAAGAATTGTAAACTCTCTGCTCGAAGCAGACGTGGACGATCCCGAGTCGTTTATTCGTAATTATGCGCATGGTCGATTTTACGTTGCAGGCATGGCGGCTAACAAGATGTACTACTGGCGCTACGGTATTCCGTCGTGGAGATGGTCGGATTACACACCGAATTGGGAATCAGCCAAGGATTATAGCGATGCGCTGGCGATAGCTCGAAATCTGCACGGGCAGTCTGTGAAGTGGCCAATGATTGAAGGCCCGGCTGTGGATGCTGTTTTTCTGGTGCCGGAGAAGGGCGGTAATTTTATCCCTGTTACTTAGAATGCAAGCGAGCGTTATTGTAAACAAACTCTTGGAAGACGACCAAGACCCCGAGGTTCAGCGTTATCTCGATCTCGTGAAGGCCAAGCCCCACCTGCGGCGCTACAGCAAGGAGGAACTGCGCCGCTTCCAGCAACACCGCTATCCCACGCGGCCCCCGGCGGAGCCGGAGCCGCCGAGCGAGCCGCACCAGATCGTGCGCGAGTCCATCGAGCAGAAGTTGATTGCCAAGGCCAAGGGCATCAAGCACTGCGGCGATTACGGCTGCCTCTACTATCATCCCGGCAAGCAGGAGGTTCATTGGACGGCGGGTGATGGGGATGGGCCGCCCGAAGGAACGCCGCTCAAGGAAATCGAAAAGCTCTTGAAGTTGCCCGGCATCAAGCACGTTGAGATTGGGGATGAATGGTCGCCGAAAGGGGAAGGCTGGAAGCGCTTGAACAAGCGGTATTGAAGTTGACCGAGGTCTAGTTTCCGTATACAAAGAAGCAATGACTGCTGACCAGCAAGCCATCGAACGCGCAGCGTGGGCTGTGGCGACCAAAGCCGTCTTGGCGGAAGACTTTACTTGCCGGGAGCATTTGAATGACTACTCGACGATGCTCATGGTGACCCACCCGGAGAATCCCGGCTGGAAAGCCAAGGTGACCATCCACTGTCGCGGTATCAATCGGACGCAGATTGATCTCAACGCAGCTCTGTTCACTTACTCTTTTACTAGACGCGACAGGTTGGTGGAGGCGTTGCATGAGCTTCGCTTGGGCCACGCGGCAGCCACCGTATCCGCACAGGAAAAAGAGGCGGCTGCCGCCAAATGGATGGCAAAACAGGAGGCGGAACTGGCAGGCTTGAAAGACATACGGGGCGCCACCGCGCAGATTATCCGGCGCGGCCCGTACGTCGGGCAGTATCGGGTCACACTGTCTGAGGGGCACCCGCTGGAGCATCTGACGCTCGAACAGTTTAAGACTTTCCATGCTTTTTTGCAGTCGCTATCCCGTTCTTAGGGGTGTGAAGAACAAGCGCCGCTGGTCGACTGAGAACCGTTTCCTTTGCTTCCTCGCGTGGTGGTTTTATGAAAGCCACGGGCCGTGGCCCCACCGCGTCCTCCGCGTCTACGGTTTCAAGGAATACTTCACTGCTTCCAGCCGCCACGTGTGGGTGGAGAAAATCGTTTTTTGGCGTAGCTTGTACCGCGCCGTCGGGATGGTTTTTGTCTGGGCGAAGCGCTTATGGGATTGGGGCGAGGCTAAGCTTTGGGAACCCAAGGATAAACCTGAATTTACGGGCGGCATGTAGTTAAGACGTGAGCGAAGATATTCAGTTTCCGCAATTTTCAGCGGACGGGCTGCCGATCACTTACGTTCCGAACCCCTTTGCGGCGGACGGAGCGCCATCGGACAGCCAGTGGAAGAACCCGGTGCATGTGGCCAGCACTGGGAATCTTGTGCTGTCCGGGTTGCAAACGGTGGACGGCGCGGGCCTGATGGAAGGCGACCGGGTTTTGGTCAAGGATCAGGTGCTTCCGCAGGAGAATGGCATCTACGTGGCCAGCGCCACCACATGGCGGCGGGCGCCCGACTGCTACCTCTGGGAACAGTTTGTTGGGGCGGTCGTTGCCATCGAAGATGGCCTGACCAACATGGGCAAGATTTTCGTCTGCCAAGTTCCGGTCACCGGCACCGTCGGCACCACGCCCAACTACTGGATTCCGGTTTCCACCAGTTCTGGTTCGCTGGGTGCGTTCACGCCCTTGCGGGCCATCGTCAGCGACGCCGTGGGCGCCCCGCAGGCCAGCCCTACGACCGCGCAGGAAATTGCTTTTGTTAGCGGCGTCACGAGCGCCATTCAGCCGCAGCTTGCCGCCTTGGCCAACCAGTCTGCGTCCGCGTTTTCCATCGCCGTTGCCGGTACGAACGCGGCTGCCGGGGCGCAGTCGACGGCGAACACCGCATTGTCCACGGCTAATTCGGCGTGGCAGTTGGCGCAGTTCGGAACGAACACGGGCACCTACGCCCTTAACGTGGCCACCAGCGGCAGCAATCTGGCCGCTGCCGCTTACGTGTTGGCCGAGGCGGGCACCACCATTGGTTCACAGGCGTACAACTACGCCATAGCACTAGGAGATAAATATGTCCGTACCACAAGGTTTGCAGAGATTAGCTCAGGAACAAGCGGAACAGTCGCACTACCGGCGAACAGCACCGTCGTCCTCGATGACTTCGGAGGAACGACCGATGCTGTTGTCACGTCTCTTGTCAGCGGTCGTCCGGCCTTTAGTCACGTTTTCACGACGGCAGGGGCCATTGTCACAACCACTTTCGATTCGAGCGGCGCTTATGCTTTTTCTGGTACTCCAGACGTTTACAGCGTTGCTCTGGTATATCGTGTTCGGCAGAAGCTAAGCCAGTTCGACAGCACCGGCACCGACATCATCGGCGGTTACGACGTGGAGGCGCTGGACTCGATCACGGGCACGCCCAATCAGGTGCTCGTCAACGGCACCACCGGGCTGCCGCAGTATGGCGGCGTGCTCCTGACGCTGCCGCAGGACATCGGCACCAATTCCAGCCCGACCTTTGCGTTTGTATACGCAGGCAATATCGGCACGTCGTCCAGTGGCAGCGATGCTTACGCCCGCGCTGTGGCGGAAGCCGCCTACTCCATCGCCCAGATCGGTACCAACACCGGTTCGACCGCGTACTCGGTGGCGCAGGCGGCGTACGCGCTCGCCGTGGAAGGCACGGATGCAGCGGCGTTCGCTTACGGCATCGGCACCACCGCTTTGGCGGACGCGCTCACGGCTCAGTTTAGGGCTGACGATGCTTACGCCTTGGCCGTGAGCGGAACAAACACAGGTTCCACGGCCTATAGCGTAGCGCAGACGGCGTACTCAATTGCGCAGATTGGAACCAATACCGGTTCGACGGCATACAGTGTCGCGCAGAGCGCATGGGCACTCGCGCAGATCGGAACCAACACCGGCACCGCTGCGTATACATTGGCTCAGACTGGCAGTAATCTGGCGTGGCAGGCGTACGTGCTGGCTGAAGCGGGTACGGTAATTCCTCCCTTGTCGGCGCTGCCCGATGTCAGCATCCCGGCCCCCATCGCCGGTGAAGTGCTCACGTATGATGGCACGGTCTGGCAGTCAGTCATCCCGGCTCCGACCGTGGTCACGGCGGGCTACACGCTGTTTCTTAACGGAACCAATCCGACTTTTCCCGGTTACAACACGCTTTATATCGAGCCGACGCTGCTGGTGGAAGCGAGCGACAGCGTGGCGGTCACGTCGGCGGGATCGGTGCTGCTTCAGCAGTTCATCAGTGGCACGATTGGGCGCACGGTGCTCGACGGCGGAGTTTGGACGTTCAACACTTACGCGAAGGCCAGCAAGAAAAACAGTACGGTTCAGATCGAGAACTACATTCTTTCGTTTGGCAGCATCGAGACGCCGCTGTTCACGTCGACCACTGAAAAGTTGCAGACCAGCACCACCCTCATGGTGTCGTCGGCCATCGGTACGTTGACGGCCACCAATCTTTCCGACCGGTTGTTGACGCGGTATTACGGTAAATTTCCCGATGGTGGTTCGTCGACCGTTGTCCTCTATTACGGCGGCCAGACGCACTACAGCAACATCAATACGCCGCTGAGTCCGTTTCACAATGATCTGGCCGGACTGCAAGGAGGCACCGCCGCCGAATACTATCACGTCACCGTTGACCAGAGTGGCGCGATCACCGGGGCCGCCGCGCCGTCAGCGTCGAACGTCTTCATCACCAATTCCGACGCCCGTCTGGCGGCGGTGGCCACGGCACAAGCCACGGCGAACAGCGCGTATGCTTTGGCTCAGATCGGTACTAACACGGGCACCGCCGCGTACACCTTGGCACAGTCAGGGAGCAGCGTTGCGTGGGAGGCGTACCTCTTGGCGCAGAGTGGAACGGAATTGCCCACGTCATCGTTGGCGCTGGCACAAGCTGCTTACGCCTTGGCTCAGATTGGCACGAACACCGGCTCGACTGCTTACAGTGTAGCGCAGACGGCTTACTCGCTTGCTCAAATCGGTACCAACACGGGCACCGCCGCTCTGGCGGCAGCCGCCACCGCGCAGAGCACGGCTGATTCCGCGTTCAGCATCGCTCAGATCGGGACGAACACCGGCAGCACGGCTTACAGTGTTGCCCAGTCAGCATTCAGTATTGCCCAGATTGGTACGAACACGGGTTCGACCGCTTACTCCGTAGCCCAAAGTGCTTGGAGCTTGGCTCAGATTGGTACGAACACAGGCACGGCAGCGTATACATTGGCGCAGAGCGGAAGCAGTGTGGCGTGGCAGGCTTACCTGCTCGCTCAGAGTGGAACGGAGCTTCCGCAGTCTTCCTACGATCTGGCGCTGGCAGCTTACAGTCTGGCTCAGATCGGAACCAACACGGGTTCCACGGCGTACAGCGTGGCGCAAACCGCCTACTCCATTGCCCAGATTGGTACCAACACCGGTTCGACGGCATACAGCGTGGCGCAAGCGGCGTACGCCTTGGCGCAACTGGGCACGGTTATTCCACCTTTGTCCACGTTGCCCGATGTGTTCATCCCGGCTCCCCAGACGGGGCAGGTGCTTACGTTTGAGGGTAGCTATTGGGAAGCCTATTACCCGCAGGTGGCCACGGCGTCGCAAGGGGCGTTCACTTACTACCTCGACGGCACCAGCGTCGCTATACCGGGTTACGAAGACTTGGTAACGACACCGCTGGCCATCCCGGAAGAACAGGAAACGGTGTCGTTTACTGGTTCCGGTTTAGCGCTGATTGATCCCTACATCAGCGGCACCTTGGGACGCACGTTGATTGACGGAGGCATCTGGACGTACAACACCTTTGCCAGCGCGGATTCGCCGGATTGCCGGTTCCTGATTCACACGCATCTGTACACGGGCACGACGGAGCAGCACATGTGGTCAGTGTATACAGAGCAGATTCCGTGGAGCGTGGGCGAGGCGGAGATCAATACCATTTCGCTTGAGGTTTTTGGCACGGCTATTCCGTGTGCGGAATCAGATCGCATCGTGGTGCGCTATTATGGTCAATACACGGGCACGGGATCGGCCAGCCTTTCCCTCTACCACAGCGGCACGGTGCATTACTCGCACATCCACACACCGTTCTCGTCGCTGCACAATGATCTGGGTGGCCTGCAAGGAGGCACGACGGATCAATTTTACCATGTCACGCACCTTATCAATGACGGACTGAACGCCGGGGAGAATCCATCAGGCACGAATGCCTTCATTACCGCTTCCGTGTTGCAGTCGACGACCAATCTCGCCAGTTCGGCGTACTACGTGGCGCAGAGCGGCAGCAATACCGCCAACTCCGCTTTTGCGCTGGCGCAGATTGGAACGAACACGGGCACCGCTGCGTATACACTAGCCCAGTCGGGCAGCAGCGTCGCATGGCAGGCGTACGTGCTGGCCCAGAGCGGCACGGAATTACCCACATCTTCGCTGGCCTTGGCGCAAGCAGCCTACGCGCTGGCGCAAATTGGCACCAACACGGGATCAACTGCCTACTCGGTCGCGCAGTCGGCGTATGCCTTGGCGCAGGTTGGTACGAACGCTGCCGCCACCGCCCAGAGCACGGCCAACTCGGCATTTTCTATCGCGCAGATTGGCACGAACACAGGATCGACCGCGTACTCGGTGGCGCAGAGCGCGTATTCGCTCGCCGTCATCGGTACGAACGCTGCGGGCGCCGCGCAGTCCACGGCCAACAGCGCTTACTCAATTGCTCAGATCGGCACGAACACTGGTAGCACCGCTTATAGTGTGGCGCAGACGGCGTATGCCATCGCGCAGATTGGGACGAACACGGGATCAACGGCCTACTCCGTAGCTCAAGCAGCCTACGCCTTGGCTCAGATCGGTACCAACACGGGCACCGCCGCCCTTGCGGCAGCCGCCACCGCGCAGAGCACGGCCAACAGTGCTTTCAGTATTGCGATGATCGGCACGAACACAGGCAGCGCGGCTTACAGTGTCGCGCAGACGGCCTACGCCATCGCGCAGATTGGTACGAACACCGGGTCGACGGCTTACTCGGTTGCTCAAGCAGCGTATGCCCTCGCGCAGATTGGGACGAACACGGGCACCGCCGCCATTGCGGCAGCGGCCACCGCGCAGTCCACGGCCAACAGCGCTTTCAGTATCGCGCAGATTGGCACCAACACCGGCTCGACCGCATACAGCGTTGCGCAGACGGCATACTTCATTGCTCAGGTGGGCACCAATACGGGTTCGACCGCTTACTCAGTGGCCAACTCGGCTTGGGCTTTGGCTCAGATCGGTACCAATGTTGGCAGCACCGCTTACTCGGTCGCTCAAACTGCCTTCAGCATCGCGCAGATCGGGACGAACACGGGCAGCAGTGCTTACTCTTACGCAGCGGCGGCGTATGCGCTGGCGCAGATCGGCACCAACAGCGGCGTCATCAGCGCGGCGGATGCTTACAATCTGGCCTCCATCGGAACCAACACGGGTTCGGCGGCCTACTCGGTCGCGCAGACGGCTTATTCGATTGCGCAGATTGGAACCAACACAGGTTCGACGGCGTTTTCCGTGGCGCAGACGGCTTACTCGATTGCTCGCTTCGGTACCAACACCGGTTCCACCGCGTATTCCGTGGCTCAGTCTGCCTTCAGTATTGCCCAGATCGGAACGAACACAGGATCGACCGCTTACTCGGTCGCTCAGTCGGCTTTCAGCATCGCCCAGATTGGAACCAATACTGGTTCTACCGCGTACTCGGTAGCCAACTCGGCGTACGCCTTGGCTCAAATCGGCACGAACACCGGATCAAATGCCGTTAGCGTAGCCAACACGGCATATTCAATCGCCCAGATTGGAACCAACACCGGTTCCACGGCCTTGTCTACCGCCAACGCGGCCTACACGCTGGCCCAGCAGGGCACTTACACGGTGTCGACCATCACGAACGGTACGACCTTGGTTAGCGCGGTGCCTGCCAGCTACGTGTATCTCTGTAACACGACCTCCGGCAGCGTCGTCCTTGGCCTGCCCAATGCGCTGGGTTGGAGCGGCCAGCGGGTGAACGCGAAGATGATCGGCAGCGCGGGCAGCGTGATTATGCGCAGCCAGACGGGATCACAGACCATCGACGGAGTGCTCAGTGAAATCATTTATACCCAGTACGTGTCGATTCAAGTCACGACTGACGGCGTGAACTGGTACATCATCTGATTTATGTCTTACATAATACCTCCAAGCCGCATAGTTCGGCAGTTGTCTACCCAGCACGACAACGCGACCACCACGCCGACCATCTGTACTTCGTTGAGCGTTTCGAGCGGCATTGGTGTGTTCACTTTTCGCTACGACATCATTTACCAGTCAACCGCAGCAACCACGGGCGTTCGGTTCGATGTGAACTACACCGGCACGGTGACGCGGTTTGTCTGGTTCCAGCGCTGGGTGGACATCAGCGCGACGGCTTCCACAGCGGCCACTGACCAAGACGAAGTTCTGGCCACGGGCGCTGTCATGGGTGCGTTTGCTTCACGGGCCAAGGGCACCGCTGGTCGCGGCACCACGCTCTCCGTGGATACGGCCAACGCGGACTCGTACATGATTATTGAGGGCATCATGGTTGTCACCGTGGCGGGCAGCCTCGACCTGTACCACGGTTCGGAGACGGCGGCCACAACCAGCGTCATGGTGGGCAGCACGCTGACGCTCGACCAATCACTCTTAACTTGATCCGCTTCCGGGTATTGTATACGATACCCGAAATGAGCTTCGAGTCGCTAGACGATCCGGCAATCGTTTTGCCGCGAGTACTGGACGTGCATGGCACGTTCCTGCGGCTGGGCTTCAAGGGCTTCACGGCGAAGCGCGTCGCCAATTTTTATCGCCAGTTTGTTCCCCTGTTTGACGGCGGCGTTCAAGCTCAATTCGTGACCCGGCGGATCAGCCACGTCGCTCTGGCGCTGGTGCTTAACCCGGAAGATGGTTTTAGCTACAGCAGCGGGCGGCTCTGGGCTACGTTCGGCTACCCGGAGCGGTATCCCAAGGGCGGCAAGATCATTGAAAGTTTCAAGAAGCTGGTCAGTGACGAACTGCACTCCAATTTCGCTTTTAACCAAGATTGCGATTTGCGCAGCTTTGAGAAAATGCTGAGCGCGATGATCCACAACCTGAAGACCAAGGGTGTTGACTGTCAGCGGGAGCGCGATAGCGCGGAAGGCGTCATCGTGGAGACGCTGCCGGGATACGAAGCGGTTGTCAGGGCGGTGCGGCAGATCATCGGCAGTTCCCGTTCCCGTAAAGCGGATCAGGATTTTTGGTTTACAGAGCCGTTACCCAAAATCATGGATCAGGAGTTTAACAAGAATTTTAACAAGTACTCACGCTTGCCCAACTTCGACCGACGGCGGGACATACGCCGGTTGGTCAGGCGGCCAGTCTGAGTTCAGCGCCAGCATGACGCCCCAGCGTGGGTAGTTCTTGTCCCGATCCATTTGCCACGAGGTCAATTTGTGGTGCTTTACCGTCATGACCTTGTGCTCTTTGACCCAGTTGAGCACGAAGTCCTGAAAGCGCATGATGAAGTTGTCTTTCTCCGGCGGGAAGTAGGTCTGCACGCTGACGAAGCCGCCTCGGTAGCTGAGCAAGGGGTTGTAGCCTACGCCGTAGGGATGGAACTTCCAGAGGGCGCTGGCCAGTTCGTTGCTGGCGTCCTCCGTCTTCACGACGTGGGTAAGGTAATCTTCCGGCGTTAGGTCGTCCTCGCTCTCTTTGACTGGCTTGTTGGGTGTCAGGTCGAAAGAGCGCCACGGCCTGTGCGTATTAAATTGGAAAGTGGGGTCTTTGCGGAGGCGCCCGTGAATCTCGAACTTCTCAATGTTTACGTTTGCCCGTAAGGCCCAATCTGCGAACCAGCTTTCGACTTGTAGCCGCCAATTATTAGGGTCATGGCCACGATGCCCGATGAAGGGCCGTGTTTTTGGTAAGGGCAGGCTGCTTTCGCGGTTGCAGTGAATTGTCCACGTGAAGTAATCACGCAGCCCCTTGAAAAAGTCTGCGAATTTGGCGGGGCGGCGGTTGATGCGCATTTCGGGATAGTAAGGGCGGAGCATGACGCGCAGATCGCTCTCCATCTTTTCGTAGGCGGGCTGGCCGGTGAACTTTTCGGGATGGACGTAAAGCTCCGGGTCGTCAGGATCGAGCGCTTCGCTGTATTTGTGGGGCTTGGGCTGAAGGTGCGTCTGTGCCCCGCACTTGCGACAGAAGATGCGCGTGCCGCCTCGGCCTTTACTGACCTGATAGCCAGTGTGGCAGCAGGTGGTTTCTTTCTCCTTGGCGTAAACCAGATCGCGCACGTAGCGCTCGGCTTCGGGATCATCCGGGTCTTCGGACTCGCGAACCGGCGCCGTCTTGGCGGCGTTGACGGCAATGATCCATTGCAGGGCTTCCTCAAAGGTCTTGCACATCTGGCGTTCGCTTTCGCGGAACCCGGCGCTGGCGAACCAGCGATGTGAGTTCCAGTACTCGATGTTCTCCGGCGTCATCGTCTCCTTGGGCATGTCCGCCATGTCGTCGTAGGTGATCTCACCAATGAAGGAACTGCCCCTCCTTGGGCATGTCTGCCATGTCGCCAAATTTGTGGCACTTTTTTTGTAGACGTTCCAGTGTTTGCCTTCAGGCTCGATTTCGATGCCGGGATGGCCACTGGTGGTCAGGCGGTCGATCTCGCCGGAGACATCAAAATCTTCGTCGTTTTCGAGCAGGCGGTTGGCAATGATTCGAGGCGTCACCACAGTAAATACCTTCTTGTAGTTAGAACGTATGAGTCAATTAAAGGCAAGTCAGCTTGTTTCCACGATGCTGGAGGATTTTGCGGGCGAATATGATGAACGCGCTGGCGGCAAAAAGGACGTGTGGCGACAGGGCGGTTTCAGTAAATTCAGCCTGAAAGGCAAGAACTTTGGCGGCAAGCGGCCCGGCGAGAAGGCGGCGCCCAAGGCGAAGGATGAGGACGAGGATGAGGCTGAGGATGAAAAGCCGAAGACCAACCCACGGTTTGCATGGAAGCCCAAAAACGAGTCTTTGCTGCACGAACTCGGCGGTTATTACTGCGCCACCTGCAAGGAGCCGACCACGGGCGTTTGGGACACAACAGACGGCAAGCTGAAGTGCGAGAAGTGCAACAGCGATCTGAATTACCCGAAGTCCAATTCCCTGCGCAGTCGGGAAGCAGCGCACCAGCCGACGTACTGTCCGCACTGTGCGCCGCCGACGCCCGAACCTGCGTTGTCTGGGGATGCCGCTTGGGATGAAATTATTGCGGATGAACGTCGATTATTTGGCGCTGAAGATGAACGCTAAAGTCATTGTAAACACACTGCTGGAGGACGAGGAAGTTGACCGTTATATCGCGGAACTGCCCGAGCCGAAGATGAGCCGCCGCAGCGCCACGGCGCCGGGTGATGGGTTTACGGCACCCTTGCGGGTTGTGCTGCACAAAGGGGTACACAATCCCAACGAATGGGTAACCCACGTGGAGAACCGGCAGGTTGGCGGTTACGTCCACGGGCACTATTTTGGAGCGAATTACGACAAGGCGCTGTTAGACTACCACGAGCGCTGCGCCAAGCTGGGCGTGGAGGATGAGGCGGAATTCATGGAGTCGATCAGCGAAGCCAAGGCGCCGAAGATGAAGGCGCTGAAGGACAATCGGGT
>Ga0315274_10009866_pt1 | contig 13773 bp, 13 predicted proteins | sample YL17G02_20_MG_FD_203700 | JGI IMG/M metagenome (GOLD analysis project Ga0315274, IMG submission 203700) | Sediment microbial communities from Yellowstone Lake, YNP, Wyoming, USA - YL17G02_20 | ecosystem: Environmental > Aquatic > Freshwater > Lake > Sediment | place: USA: Wyoming | collected...
GAACCCACGACTCCAGGGTGCGTCGTTGCCCAGGCGTGATCGCAATCGTGGGTGCCGTCTGCCACATGACAAGAGCATACGACACCACGGGGATATAGTCAAGCTATTTTAGAGACAGTACACTAGGAACGCGCGACAGGGAGGCAATCGATGGTAGGGCTTTCTCCTGTGGCCCGCCTACGGAACTATGGGCCAGTGTCGTCTTCGGAATCCTGCTTCACTTCCACGCGCGGCTGTTCTCGAAGTCTGATTACTCGGAAGCGCGGCGCTTCCGACCGCCAATCGATCACCTCCACGTCTCCCGTTGGGCGCCAATGGAGCGACCCCATTGGGTCACTGATAATGGTGATGACTGCATCGGCCCACACGTGCTCAACCACAACTAGCTCGTAGCGCTCCAAGGAAGCTAGGGCCCGAGCCTGCTCGTATCTCGACAACTTGATTCGATCAGGGGCGCGGCCGCTGAATGTCTTCAGTTCTCTAAACACTTGGTCGCTGCAGAAGAGATCAGCTCCAACGCCGGCACGGAGACGTTGGTCACTGATGCGTACGCCGGCCTGGTCCAGCACGTGATGCACGAAAATATCGAGGCCTCGCTGCTCCACGGTGCGAGTCGGAGGTCGAGGTGCTTCCCTGTGTGGTTTGCCCGGACCTTTGGCTTTCGGGGGCCGTGGTGAGATGGGTTCCACCTCAATTGCCCCGCCTCTCGGCGGTGTTTGGTCGCCGGTCTCGTCAGACTCGATTTCTAGGTTCTCGATATCGGATGCCGGTGGCCGTGAGGGCATCGGGAGTCTCGCCTCCTGCTCTTCACCAGGACCCTCCTCTGCCTCCTCACCCCCCTCTTCGTTCAGCTCGTCGAATAGATCTGTGTCGGGCTGCGTTTCCTCTTCCCGCAGACGTACGGGCGGCAGCTGGCCGGACGTCTCCACTGGTTCTTCCGCAGCGGACTCAATCAACTTCAGCCGGAGGCCATTCTGCACATTCCAGGTTTCGGATAGTGTCAAAGCTGCATCCCGCAGAAGGCAACAAACCACATCCTCCTCTTGAATGTCCGCAAGCGCGGAAAGATAGAGGCGGCCGTCGTACGCCAGAGCCCGTCGTCGTACCAGAGCCTCACGTGAACCCACCTCAGGCAGGTCCACCTGAACTGGCATCTCCAACGAATTGACCCTGACGACCTCGGTATGGACCCAACGCTGGGCCAGGGGCTCAATCTTTTCCCAAAGAGCTGGGTCCACCCTGGCGGCTTCCACTGCATACCGATGGGTCGTGGCCTGCCCCCGAAAACGAGTCCAGAACCCCTCTGTACTAACATTGGGGGTGGACTCGTTCTTGGGGGCAGGCCACTTCAGGCTGAAGAACCGGTAACATTTCGCCTGGCCCGCCCGTCATTCTTATGGTAAGTACTACGGAAAGGCGGGGAACTATTCGATGGCGACGAAGAGAATTTGCACTATAGCGGCAATGGCAATCGCAATATTGATCGGCTGCAAGGTTGTAGCCGGACGCGCCGAGAGACCTTACCTGGCACGTCAAGGAAGCAGTCAAGTCCCGGTCGTTTCCCAGGCCGTCCCCTGCACAAGTCGACGGAGGCCAGGCTTCCCTGCTGTCCTCCGCCTCGGGTTCTGGTCCGCAGTGGTGGCGGGGATTCTTCTCCTTTCGGGTCTAATCCCAGCCCCGGGGAGGGTGTCCGGATCGACGACTCTCAGTGCCACCTTCACACCCATTGAGGACTCGTCTATCAATAGCGCCACCCCCGCCAAGAACTATGGGCAGTACTCAAGTCTGCAGGCGGACAGCTATCCCAGCGTCAAGCGCATACTCATGCGCTTCCACGTAACCGGCATTCCAGACGGCGCGTCAGTCAGATCGGCGTTCCTGCGTCTCTTCGTAATCGATTACTCGAGACAGGCCGGGGAAGTTCACGCGGTGCGAGGTAGTTGGAGCCAAGCTACAACCACTTGGTCAAATGCTCCGTCTGTTGGAGGTACGATTGCCAATCTGTCGAGTCCGGCAATCGTCGGAACTTGGAGAGAGGCAAGCGTGACATCGACGGTCACCGGCAATGGCACCATAGACTTCTATGTTGTTACTCCGTCCAGCGACGGAGTGGACTACATTTCGACGGAGGCAGGAGTTAACCCGCCGACGCTCACCGTGGATTGGTCGAAGCCCCTTCCCTCCCCTACCCCGGCTGCAACGTCCACGCCTACTGCAACTCGCACACCCGTCTCTACGCCAACCCAGGCCGCAACGTTAACGCCTACTCCAACGCCGACACCAACACCGACACCCACGCCTGCACCTAGCCCGGGAGAGCCATCGGCCGGCACCATCAGGGAATGGAAGAACGCCAAGAAGGACTTCGACCCGTATACGACGGACGGTAGCTACGCCGATTTCATCAACACGCATTTTGCCGGCGCTCTCGTATACGAGCCCTATTTCGATTCCCGGCTGTCTTGGTATAGGGGGATGGCCCTTTTATACAAGGACGCCTACGCCATTTATACCGACCCAGCCCGGAACAAGGACAGGGCCACAGTGGAATGGACACTGCGCGATGCCGCCGGCAACCCGTGCTACATTCCCTACGGCAGCCCGTATGACCAATACGCGGCCGACGTGGGCAACCAGGCCTTTAGGGACAACTGGATCAGGTACGTCGTTGACAAACTGAACAACTTCTCTGGCTATGACGGGGTCTTTATCGATGATGTCAACCTTAGCCTTAGCCGCGTGGCCTGCGGAAGCGACACCGCGCCGAAATGCGCGATCAGCATGGGGAGCAGTTGCCCCGTCGACCCGCGAACCGGCCAGCCCATGACCGATGAGGACTGGAAACGCTACCTCACCGAATTCATGGAACAGGTGCGCGCTGCCATTCCTGGCAAGCTGATAGCGCATAATAGCATCTGGTACATTGTACCCTTCGAGGATCCCTACTTGGTTCGCCAGATCCGAGCCGCGGACATCATCGAGATGGAGCAGGGGTTTGTCGACAGCGGGCTCACCGGAGGCACGGGAAAATACTCGTGGTCGAGGAAGATGGCCTTTGTAGAACTAGTGCATTCAAATGGCAGGATCGTGATAGACAGGGACGAGGACGTGGCCAACAGGGAGGAGCAAAGCTACGGGGTCGCCAACTACCTTCTCATGAATTCCGGGCAAGACTTCTATGACCCGGTTTACCAGTCCACGCCGGACGACTGGTGGCGGGGCTACGAGGTGAACCTAGGTGAAGCCGCTAGCGATCGCTATCTGTGGAACGGCCTGTGGCGGCGCGACTTTGCACGCGGCTTTGTTCTGGTGAACTCACCCGGCGGAGCCAGTACAACCGTGAGCCTCGGAGGCACCTACACGGACGCTTACGGCCAGTCCCACAGCGTGGTAACCCTTGCCGCGCGACAAGCCATTGTGTTTGTTACCAGCTAGCGTGAGCAAGCCCCTATTGCACGCTAGACTCGGGCTAGCGCTTGTTCAGGACGAACCCTAGGATCGGCAGGCCGACAGCGTCGATCTGTGCCACAAGCACCGCGACCTGATTGACCGTTGTGCGCTTCGCTTCCACGACTAGAATTGCGCAGTCAACGAACTGGCCGAGCATCACCCCCTCCACCCCCTCGGTGAGCGGCGGCGTGTCAAAGAAGATGAAGTCGGTCTGCTCTTCCTTCGCTCTTTCTATCAGGATGCGCAACCGATTTCTGCTCAGCTCTCCGGTAAGACCGCTTGGAGACCCAGCGTAAGCCAAGACCTTCAGTCCTTCGACTCCCGTATCTTGAACGTACTCATGCTGCATCCAGTCATTGACTCGAGAAACCACCCGGCCAAGTTTGGAGCCGTTCGATAGGTTGAATTCCTTGTGGAGTGACGGCTTTCTCAGGTCGAGGTCAACGAGGGCGACGCGGTAGCCTTCCAGGGCGACGGCGAGGCCTAGCCGAGAAGTAATCGTGGTCCTCCCCTCACCGCGGGCGGCGCTCAGGATGGCGATCGTCCGGCATGCTCCATCTGGGTTGGACTTCCTGACGGCTGAGAGCACGTTCGCTCCCAGGGCCCGCCATGGCTGCGTAAGCGAGGAGAGAGGCGAATCCTGGCTGAATCGTGCCGGAGGGTGTACGTCATCGCGCCGAAGAACCCCAAGGAGAGGAACTCTAGACCCAAGATCTCCCAGGTCTTCAGCGCTCCAAACGGAGCTGTCGAAATATGTCCTGCCCATCACGACTACGAGGGCCAGACACGCCCCTGCCAAGGCGCCCATGGCGGCTCTCGTGGTTGACGAAGGCCCTTCACGCGTCGCCGGAGGCTCGGCCGGCTCTACCAGGGCAACTGTCGCCGGCCAAGGTTGGATGGACTGGGTGTTGCTCTCTTCGATGAAAACCGAAGCCAACGTACTGGCGATCAGCGCCGCGCGGTCGGGGTTGTCGCTTGCCGCGGTGATCCGAATCAACTGGGTCTGAGCGACGGCCGACACCTCGACGCTGCCGGCGAGCTCGCCCGCCGTTTCCGGGCCGCCGAGACGAGCGGCGACTGCACTGAGAATGGGACGGGCAGCGATAAGACCCTCATAGGTGGCCGTCAGCCGGTCCAGGGCGACATTGGTCTGCGTCGGGCCAAGACTAACGAGGACTGTGGCGGTGGCGCGATAAGGGTGTGGCGATGCGGAGGCGATCCAATAGCTTCCGACGGCGCCGATGGCGGTGGCAAGAAGCGCAAGCCACCACCATCGCCTCAAGTAGTGCAGGTATCGCTCAAAGATATCCACGATAACCCTGGCCCACAAGTCTGGCCTTGGCTTCGCCGAGCGCATGCCTAGACGACGCCTGCGCGATGTAGGGAACAGCTAAGATCAGCGCGATCAAGACCCAGAGGTGGCGCTGATACAGCGCATCTACTGAGGCCGCGAAGACCAGCATGGCGGCGAGAGCGGCGGCGACGGCCGCCACGGGCCACTGGTCCGCTCCTTGCAGACAACGCCTTCCGTGGCGCAAGGCTCGAATCATGGCCGTTCCCACCAGACCAAAAATGATGCCGCCGGGCAGGCCGAGCTCAAGTAGGACGGTCAGATACGTGTTATGTGCTCTCGCAAAGCCTGCCTTTACCCTTGCCGATCCGGCAAAATAGTTGGTCTGCTCGAAGGCGCCAATGCCGATTCCCCCTAAACCCTCCTCGGGGAGCATTCTGATCCCTCGCTTCCAGAACTCCAAGCGTGAATTCAAGGTCTCGTCCGATAGACGGTTAGTGCTGGCAATAGAAGCAGCACCCGGTGAACCCGTCCAATCGTAGACCATGAAGGCTACGATCGCCATGAGAAGAAGCGAGGCGACGCCGGCCAGGCCGACGGAAGGCTTGAACCATAACGCTAGCACAAGTAGGCCACAGGCCGTCGCCACGTAGGCGCCCCTCGACTGAGAAAGTATCAGTGCCAGGAGCGCGACACCCGCGCAGCCGACCCAGAACCAGCGCCAAGAGGTCGGGCCAAAGCGGACACGCGCGATAGCGAGGATAAGCGTTATCCCCATGAGACTTCCGAAGATGTTTGGGTCACCATACATTGTTGAGTTGAGCCGGTCGAAATCCATGAGATAACTCGAGACCCCGCCCACCTTCCACAAGAGCCAGCCTCCAAGCCCGATGATCCCGGAAGCAAGACCGGAGAGCGCCAAGGCATTAAACGCGCGCATCCACGATGACTGTTGGCGGAGCACTTCAATGATCGCCGCAGCGAGCACCAGCAGGTAGATAATACCAAGGAACTTTCCGGTGGAAAACCTCGTTATTGAGCCCAGGTATAAGGCTGACTGCACCCAGTTGACTGTAAGTACGAATACCAGAGCGGCGAGCAACAAGCCTATGCGGGAGCGGAGGTTCGACCCCCCGTTAACACGCGTCTGCAACAGAGCGAGAAGGAGCAGCGGCAGGACCAGGTCCGACAGCGACATCCGGAATCCGAAGGCATCGTGGCGCTGTGGGAAGAGAGAAGTGCCGAAAATTTCGAACTGAAACGGCGTCAGAAATATGCAGAGGAGCGCCAGTTTCTCCGCGGCTTCCGTTCGGAGCAAGAGCGGGCCGCAGGCAACCGTGATCGCGGCTACGACTAGGAGACCTACCGAGCCGGCAGCCGGCAGATCCGCCACGGGCACGACTAAGACGGTTGTTGCGGCGAGGATGATCAGCCCCGCACTGACTAGAGGGACACTGACGGCAGCTGCCCGGCCCTTGCGCTGTGTACCAAAGAAGACAGCCATTCTACTTCCAGCCGAACAGCAACGGCGGTTTGGACCTCACCCAGTCCACGACTCGGCGAACCAGAAAGGGTCGGAAGACGGCCGGAAAGCGTTCTATCCGGGCGCACATCTCTGCCAGACGTTCGACTACGTGAAACTTGAGCATTGGACCCAGCTGATGCCAGCCATCTCCGGGGGGAAAGCCGTAGCCGGACAGGAACGCATCGGAGAGCTCCCGGGGAAAGGCGGCTGTCCCCGGCAAACTGCCATACACGATCCGTTCCTTCTGAGTGAACAGTAGGGCAATGAAGAAGCTGAGATCGTCCTCGATGGGGCAAACTCGTGCTGTCGCCAAGTCGACGATAGTTATCCCCAAGCCCGAAACGAGGATGTTGCCCGATTGAAAATCGCCGTGAGAGACTACCAGACGCTTTCCACCCAAGTTCAGGCCTCGGATCTCGTCCAAAAGATCACCAATAGGAATCTCTCGGCGCAGGCATTCAGGCAGGCTTGCGGCTGCCTCCAGCGTCTTATTCTTCAGTATTTCGCAGTCGACATAGTGAGCAGGCAGCCAGTCCGGGGGCTTCATCTTGTGGAGCAGTCTAAGCCAAGCTCCGCACTTCTCTGAAACGCGACGCAGGTTCCGTATATTGCGTGCTGAGGTCACGGCGTTTCCCCACCAGGGCAGCTTTTCCCTGAGACTACCGCCCCCAGCATACTCGCTTAGTATGGCGTTGTGCTCAACAGATAATTGAACAGGGCGCGGCGTGGAGTCCGAGAACTCTGGGAATCGGGAGTAGTATTTGTGCACTCGCGACATCATCTTGTATTCCAGGGCGGGGGGCAACTCACTAGCTTTTCTCCGCAACGATGGGGTTGAGCGGACGGCCTTTCTTACCTTGAGACAGTAGGCTGGGCGCTTCTCGCCGGGTAGGGCCAAGAAGGTGACGAACGAACCGGCGGTCTCGCGAAGGCCGACCGGCTTATGGCGGATCGAGGTGATTTGCTCGACTGCGGCGACCGCCCAAGAGACCGCTGAGTTCTCAATCTTGATTGACATTTCGGCGCTCCAGCGAGGCAAGGGCGAACGCTTCACGGACCCTGGTGAGCGGGCCCGTGCTTATCTGAGGCCGCAACAACCATAGGAAGGCGCCCAGTAGAACCACCTCCGTAGCGACCGTGGACCAGGCGGCGGCCCAGTATCCCCAAACGGGTATGGCTATTAGGTTGACGACAATGTTGAATCCTGCCGCGCCCAGGATCGCTGTGGTCCGATGCCACTGCTGGCCGGAGGCAGTGAGCCAGGTGGCAAGGCCACTATTGAAGAAGCGCAATACGATGGCCGCACTAAGCACCCGGAGGACGGCAGCGGCTGGAGCCAGTTCATGCCCAAATGCCAAAGATACGAAGAGGCCCGAGCCGAGGAAGACCGTTGCCGAAAGGACACCTCCCAGGGCGAGGTTCAGGAGCAGCATGCGCCTGACCAGGCCTTGAAAGCGTCGTGGCTCGACGGCAAAATCCTTCGATAGGATAGGCAGGAAGGCACGGGTGACGATGTAAACGAAGGCGGTAAGCGATACCATCGGGTCTGCGACGCTGCCGTATATCCCTGTGGCCAGAGATCCCGAGACCGCACCGAGCAAGACGATATCCACGCGAAGATAGAGATAGGAGCCTAGGGCATTCAGCCCATAAGGAAATCCGCAGGCGAACGCTCTCCGGGCCGATAGGTTGGCTAGGCGTATGGTTGGAGTGAAGAGTTTCAAAAAGTCGAGAAACCCTACTGCGAATGCGGCGGCTCGCGATACGGCGATCACGAAGAAGAAAGCAAGGAGCGTCGGCGATAGGGTCGCCACCAGCAGCGCACCGCCCACGAGTGTCACCGCCATCACAACCATGTTCTTGAACATCAGGTGTGTGCGGGCGTGGGCGAGAAAAGCCGCGCCAAGAATCGGCTGTGCCGCTCCGAAGATGACCGCTACCGTAGCGAAGGCAATTGCTAAACCCATTTCGGGCTCAAGTGCCCCCGTCGCAATCGCCGCTGCGAAGCCGACCGGCCCCGCAACCACCAGGACAAGCTTCAAGGCTTCCAAGGTGTACGTGCCTGTTAGGGAGGGGTTGCGAGGGATCTCTCGTGTCAGGTACATCCCGAGCCCACCCTCAGCGATGTACTGGGCGACACGAATGACTGCAAAACCGAAAATCAGTTGACCTCCGGTTGAGGGACCAAGAGCCCTAATCACCAAGATAACTAGGGCAACCTCAGCCAGGCCCCGGGCAGCGCCCGAAAGGCCCAGAAACACTGAATTCATCAAGATGGTGTTCCCCGCCAGCTTCCGCGCAAGGCCGTTCATTGCTAAGCTAGCCGACTTCCGCCCTACGGATGACAGGCGCAGGAACTACTCCTTCAGCCAGCGAACGATAGAGCGCATCCCATTGATTGAGCATGACCTTGAGACTGCGGGGCCTGGCTATCGTGTCGAAAGCCCCCCTGGATAGTCGCGACCGCAGGTCGGAGTCTCGGTGGAGGCGGACCACAGATTCGGCGACCCCACGGCAGTCGCCGATGGCTACGGGCAAACCATTCTCCCCGTGACTGACCAGCGAGCGCACTCCAGGCGCCGCGGTACAGACCAGGGGCTTTCGAGCAGCAGCAGCCTCAAGTAGAACGAACGGCATGCCTTCGTACCTGGATACCAGAACGAAGACGTCAAACAGCTTCAGCACTTCCAGGGCGTCCGTTCGCCAGCCCAGGATGTGGAGTCGCTGTGACAGGCCGAAGCTGGCTACGCGGCGCCTTACGTCCTGCTCGAGGGGTCCATCGCCCACCATCACGAAGTGGGCGCTCGGGATCTCCCTCGCTGCGATCGCGGCAGCATCAACGAATACCTGGGGAGCCTTTTGACTGCAGAGCCTACCGACCGTACCGACGACGAAGGCTTCGGCGGGCACACCGATGTCGTCTCGAGAGAGCTTCGATACCCCGGCCAATCCCTCCAGGTCCACCCCATTCTCAACGAGGCACACTCGCTGCGGTGCTGCGATCCGTTCCTCGATGATTTGCTGTCGTTCGTCAACTGAGACAGCTACCACCAGATTCACCGAGCGGCAAATCGCCTTTTCCACCAACACGGCTCCCATCCGGAGCAGCGAGCCATCTCGATAAGCGCGGGACCGGAGCGCATGGGGGGTGAACACCTTCTTGGAGGCAAGGAGGCTCGCGACAAGGGCGCCAGTAACTCCAGCCTTAGATGAGTGGAGGTGGACAATCTGATAGTCATTCGCGCGCACAATCCGAAGGAGGCGCAACGCTGCCAGGATGTCCCTCGCAGGGTCAATGTGGTGCGGCATCTCGACGACGTGTATCGCCGCCTTGGCTGGAGGCCGGGTGCACAGCTCCGAGGACGAGGGGCAGGCAATACCGAACTCGAAGTGGTTGCCCAGGCCTTCGGTCAGCCGGCGAACAGCCAGGGTCACGCCGCCCTTGGTGCATTCGGTCACCTGCAGAACGCGAATCACGGGGATGCTCCTATAGCGCTCCGCGGCGGGCTAGGACGGCAAGAACCGCTTTCAACAGGATTCGCATGTCTAGCGCCAGTGACCATGTCGTGGCGTACTTGAGCTCCAGGAATGCACGCTCCGGATAGTCCACATTTGACCGCCCGTTTGCCATCCACAGGCCAGCCATGCCCGGTCTTACGATCAGCAAGACCGGAGCTAACGGCCCATAGTAGACGTCTAGCTCCTTCCTGACGATGGGTCTGGGACCCACTATGCTCATTTGTCCGAGCACAACGTTTAGGAGTTGCGGGAGTTCGTCCAAACTGGTGCGGCGTAGCCAGCGGGTAAGGAGCGTCGTCCGTCTTTCGGCGCCCTCCTTGAAGGCAGGGTGCAGCGGGAGCTCCTCCTCCGGCTCAGGGCCCCTCATGGTGCGAAACTTGAGACACCTGAAGATGGTGCCGCCTCGGCCGACCCGCTCGTGAGCGAAGAAGGGATTGCGGCTGAGATGAACGAAAAGCCCGAAGGCGATCAGCAAGAAAAGGGGGCTCGTGGCAATAAGAACAGTAGCCGCCAGGGCCAGATCAAGCGCTCGCTTCACTACTTGGCCAATGCGACTGTCACGGCCAAGCGCCTTCAGAAGCGTAGAATGCCCCCCGGCGCCAGGAGACTCTGTACCAACAGGCCAGACTCGTGATGTCGTCCGCTGTTCGATCCCGACTGTCATTGTGATCGCACTCCTATGGATTCTGTTTCTCGGGGCGGCTCCAGCATCTCTTCCTGACCCTGGTACAGGAACCTCTGAAGGTCATTGCGCTGAATGCGGTAGCCGGTTCTCCCCCCAAAAAACTTCGCTCGTAGCCTTTTGTTGCGTATCCACCGACGAACCGTGTCCGGCCTGATCTTCAGGAGAAGGCCCACATCGCGCACCGTGAACCACTCGGTCCAACTAGGGCCGGTGATAGAGGAGGGGCTCGCTGTTCGCTGAAGCTCGCCGTCTGCTTGCATGCCGGTCCCCCAAGAGTGATCCGTCCGAACCCACCGTGCGAGCGTCAGACTATGGAACTGCGCCCAAGAAGCAGGACCGGCGCGGTTTCGAGAGCCCTTTCGTCAAGCACCAAGAGCTCCCGACTCCCAACCGGGCCTTCGGCATCGGCCGGCAGTCCATTTCCTGTGTTCTGCCGGCCGATGGGTTGTTCTTTAGGCGACACGGGTGTGGACGGACGCACCTGGTGCCATCGCTCCGCTGGCCCTCAATTCCCGCGGGGCGATTTTCTGTTCAATGCTGGACGTCTAGGTCAAACGTAGACCCCGGACAGCCCCAATAGTTCTTGGAAACTCCTAGAAGCAGGCGTATGTCCTTGTAACATAACGGGGCTGTCATGTCAAGTGTTGGTGCGCGTTGATTACTTCTGTTTCGGTTTTTCACGACCGGTCGGCCGATGAGCGTGTTGGCCGTCGCTCCCTGAGTCATTGGCATCTTCCCGGCTCGCCCGACGGTTCCGCGTCTATGCCGCTGATGCGAGCCAGGCGGGATAGGAGGGGGCCAGGGTCGGTCACTCGTGGTACCAGAAGCTCAAAGGCAGGGACCCCCTCAAACGCCGTGGCGAGGATCTGTCTCTCGATGTCCATCTTCCGGAGCAGCCACGATTCAAGACCGGCAGTAAGGCAGGGCGAGATGGCTTCCGTCAGCCACCGGCCTTCCGAGAAGCTATGGGTCTGTACCCTCTCCACAAGCTGTTCCAGACCGAGGCAGATGGGGCCGACAAGATCGGGTCCCTCGTGGGGTGTCAGAACGAATACGGAGTCGAGCCGAGCGCGGGCACAGATCGTACAGTTGGGGGCGAAGACTCCGATGTCGAGCCTGCTCGCCGGATTGGCATAGCCGAAGGAGAGGCTTCTGATAGAGCCCGCTATCGTCAGACGAATTCTCTCGCGCCGCGACAGGCGACCGTAGGCGATGGGGTCAGCGCGTCTCAGGTCAGAATAGATGCGCAGCCGTCGCGGAAAGGCAAAGGTGTCTCCTCTAGGGCTGAGAATGACGCAGTTGTCTCCCTGTATTGCTTTGCCCTGGATGGCCTGTCTCAGAGTCAGCATGGTCTTTCCCACGCGAGACCCTCCGGGGAGGAGTACCGATTTCGCTCCCTTCATCAGAGCGGAACCATGAACCAGCGCGTACCCCGCTTGGAGGAGCTTGATTCGGAGCAGTGGCTCCACGTAGAAGTTCTGCAGGTAGGGGAGAAGCATGGCTCCCTTTCCCTCGAACGCAAGCCGAGTTCTTTCTTCATCCAAGCCAGAAAGGGCCATCCTCCACTTGGTCAGTTTGTGCCTACGCTCGTAGACCAACCAGTGGGAGATCTGTGAAGCCAGCGAGGCGACTGCCTGCCTGCAATTCCCCACATACACCTCCAGCCTGAACTGGGGCAGTCGATCGTCGGCGCATCGGCCATATTCAGCGTCAAAATACGAGAGAACGTCCCCACGATGCGCGAAGATCCCCACCCCTATGTCAGGCGGGAACCTGTATGCGCGCTGGATCTCGAGAACCCGGGGGCCGCTAGCAAAACGCCCTGACGGCGTCATACGCACTCCGTAGATCGAAAGGGAACGGCAGTTCGACTACGAAAACTTCCTTCGACCGAAGCGCTGTGTCCAGTATTGTGAGCTCTCGTTGGCGCACCTCCTCAAGAAGGCTATTCGACCTGGAAGGGAAAGCGTAGCGAAATTTCGCGTAAAGGCCAAGCAGCCCTCTACGCTCGTATTGGGCGCAGTCAACCAGGCGACGGGCAACATCGGATGGATCAGCAGGCAAGACGGAGATCTGACGGCTGTCGTGGGTCATCAGCACGAACAACTTGTCGAACGGCGCAGAGAGGGATACCGCCTCGGCATTGCCGGCATCTGTGGCGTGCCGAACCAGGCGACTTGGCGGCACCGACACACGAATAACAGAGTCAACCCCAGCCGCGATGAAGCTGCGAAGGCCGGCCTCCAATCCGACGCGGCCCGACTCCAACGCCTTCTTCACAATAGCGGCTGCAAAAGGGCCCATTCGCAGTCGCCATCTCTCAGAGGCCGCCAGGTTTTCGGCCAGTCCGGGCAGGTGCCTCAAGACCCACGGCCGAACCGTGATAGGAGTCGGAAAGTTGTACATCGCACTTCCGTCCTCCTTAAGGATCGTCCACTTGTCCGACACGAAAGACGCGCCCCCGTCGACGAAGGCGAGCATCAGCTCCGTCTTTCCGCTCTCGGCCCAGCCGGCCAAGAGGATGCCCTTCCCCTCATGCACGACCGCCGCCGAATGTATTGCGATCGCCCCCTTGTTGAGGAGCGATAACTGCAGGATCTGCCGTGCATAGCGGAACGCAGGCCGGAGAGTCGCTCTCGCGTCGTATCGAACCTCACAGCACTGTCCAATAGATTCGAAGGGAATACAGAGCATCCGGCCGCCATTCAAGAGCCAAAAATCAGACTCGCCGAACTCGCACTCCTCATGGTCACCGGCGTTGCCGAGCCGGTAGGCGATTCTTGGGAAGCATTGATTCGACACAGGCACAAGGGAAACGTCGGGATCGGCGAGTAATGTGGTCGGGATCACGGGATCTAGCTGGTAGGCTACGAACCTAGCGGAACCGGGCGAGGGGTGGACAACGCGCAAGCCCAGCCAGCCGTGGATGCTGTAATCAATGTTCATTGTGTCGCCTCCCGACGGTCCTCTAGGGGTGACGTCAAAGCCGTTTCTCATAATACTCGGCGGCGGCGGTGAGTTCCAATGGGCATAATCTCTCACAACTTATGGTACAGGGCTATGGCCTCGTTGGGACTTAGCATGTTGAGGCCTGGTCGGCCACCAAGCACGGGCCGGGCAACGATCCTGCCGGTCTCCGGTGGCCCAGCGCGAGCCGGGGGCCCCGTTGGAGTCTGCAAGCCCAGTGAGCGGTGAGGTCGCCCTCGGTTGTAGTGGGCTGCGTACTCCTGCAAGACCCTGCACAGGTGCTGCTCGTTCACAACGATCATGTGGTCCAGACACTCCCGTCGCAACGTCCCGACG
>Ga0315274_10009868_pt1 | contig 13768 bp, 10 predicted proteins | sample YL17G02_20_MG_FD_203700 | JGI IMG/M metagenome (GOLD analysis project Ga0315274, IMG submission 203700) | Sediment microbial communities from Yellowstone Lake, YNP, Wyoming, USA - YL17G02_20 | ecosystem: Environmental > Aquatic > Freshwater > Lake > Sediment | place: USA: Wyoming | collected...
ACGGCATGGACGGAATGGACGACATGGACGGGGCGACGACATGGACAGGGGGTGCGGTGTGGCTCAGCGGTTGTTCCCGCGTTCCCAATATTCCTTGGCCAACGTGACAAACTGCGTGAACTGGCGAATGAAGAGCATCTGGATGTCGCCGGTGGGGCCGTTGCGCTGTTTGCCGATGATGATCGAGACGCGGACGGGTTCGGGTTGCTGGCCTTCGCCGTCGAGGTATTGGTCGAGCGGAGGTTCGCGCGAAGGGTCGCGGTGGACGAACAGGACAACGTCGGCGTCCTGCTCGAGCGCCCCCGATTCGCGGAGGTCGCTGAGTTTGGGCCGCGCGATGGTCTTCTCGCGCTGCTCGATCAGGCGGCTGAGTTGCGAGAGAGCCACGATGGGGATACTGAGTTGGCGGGCCAGGGCTTTGAGTTCGCCGGCGATTTCGGCGACTTCGCGCTGGCGGCCTTCGCGCGCGGCCCTCGCCGATCCGCGCATCAGTTGGATATAGTCAATCACGATCATCGTGAGATCGGGCACTTCGATTTTGAGCCGCCGTGCACGCGCCCGCAATTCCTGCATGCTCAACGCCGGCGTGTCGTCTATGTAAAGGTTCGCATGGCGCAGCAGGTTGGCTTTCTCTTCGAGCAAATGGAACTGTTGCTGGCTGAGATAGCCCGACCGGATGCGGTGCATGGGAACGCGCGCAATGGAACTGAGCAGGCGCTGATGGACCTGGTCGGCGCTCATTTCGAGGCTGAAGACGCCGACGGGCTTCGCCTCCAGCAGCGAGACGTTGGCCGCGATGTTCAAGGCGAAAGCGGTCTTGCCCATCGAGGGGCGGGCCGCGATGATGATCAGATCGCTCGGCTGAAATCCCAGCGTCATCTGGTCGAGGTGTTCGTAGTGCGTCTTGACGCCGGTGACCTCGCTGTGGTCGGAGCGATGGAGGCGGATGAACTCCATGCCGCGGTCCACAATTTCGCCGACGTGCGAGAAACCGCGACTGAGGCGGTCCTGGGCGATCTCGAAGACGCGGCGCTGGGCCTCTTCGAGGACGTCCTCGGTCTCCTTCTCGTCTCGAAAGCAGTTGTCGAGGATTTCGTTGGCGCCGGCGATGAGACGGCGCAGACGGCTCTTCTGCCGCACGATCATGGCGTGGTGGGCGACGTTGGCCGTCGTCATGACGTATTGTTCGAGCGAGCTGAGATAGGGCAGGCCGCCGACTTCTTCGATCTGCTCGACTTTGCGCAACTCGTTTTGAAGCGTCATCAGGTCCACCGGCGTGCCGGCGTGGGAAAGGCGCAAGACGGCTTCGAAGATGCGCTGGTGCGGCGTCGAATAGAAATCCTCGGGCGCGAGCATGTCGGTGACGGTCGGGATGGTCGTGGCGTCAATCAGCATCGAGCCGAGGACGGTGCGCTCGGCGTCGAGGTTGTGCGGCGGGGTCTGGACGGCTTCTTGTTCGCGGCGCGGAGGCATTAGGGCGATTCCTGCGGTCGTCAACGACAAGTCATGGAACGCGACTGTGCGTTTATCTAGGCCGCTCGAAGTCCATATTGCAACAGAAAACTCGAAACGCGGATTTCGCTGATTTCACGGATGTTATGTGTCGGTACTTCAAGAAATCCTTTGGTTTTTCAGTGAACCGCCAATGGACAAGAATGGACATGATGGACATTATGGACGATGACCAGGAGACCGAATCCATCGGTGTTCATCGGTGGTTCCGATTTGTCCATTCCTCGTGCTCAAAATCGAATGCACCCAGAGCCACCAGAGCACAATCAGCGACACGACGACGACGCCGACCTTGAGGCGATAGACAAAGGCCAGCAGGCGGCGAATGGGGCCGGGCATGGTCGGGTAGAACCACGCGCGGCCGATGACCTGCTCGTATTCGCCGGCGCCGGGGAGCGTCCAGTAGAGCTGCATCTGGCGCGGCCAGTGCGCCATCTCGCCTGCCGCTTCTTTCGTGGGAGTGTAGGAGAGCCGAAGCGGATAGAGGCCGCGCTGGAGGTCAATCTCCTCGCGTTGAGAGCGCCGGCCGCCGGTCAGGTTGTTGGTCAGCACGGGCCGCTCGGCGATCTGAAGATCGAAAGCGCCAAGGGCAACGGTGTAGAAGCTGCAGGTTCCCGAAAGCGGGATTTCGAGATAGCCGAGCCAGTCGGTCGAGCGATTGGCGACGGCGGCAGCGGGTTCCGAGATTCGGTCGTCGAGATAGACGCAGGAAACGCGGGTCGAAGATTCGGTCTTCCGTCCGTCGGCGTACTCGATGCGGTCGGTTCGCCAGAGGCCGTTGCCGCGCATGGCGGCTGCGAGAAATGCAAGAACCGCGACGTTCAAGAGAAAGAGAAGCCACGCCGCAGATCGTACATGTCCTCTAAGTGGCCCCGGAGTTTCAGAAATCTGCGGAATCTGCGGAATCTGTGGATCCTTGTTTTCAGCAAGCCACGCACGCACGAGAGGCCACGCCGATAGAACGAGAACAACACCAAGAAACGTGAGAATCGCGATCAACAGAGACAACGGGAAATAGTCTGTAAACCGCAGGCCAAACCAGTCGAGCCGCGCGTGAGCGATGATCGGCCAGTTGCCGATCAGCGGCGACTGCGGCGGGCTGAACGTCAGCAATTGCTCGCGGTCGGCCAGCAACTGGATTCGCCCGCTTCCGGCGCCGGCCAGAAACTGAATCGTGCCGTGATAGGCGTTGGGGGCGACCAGAAGACCTGCCGCTTGAACCGCCAGACCGGCTGCAACGGCGGCGGCGATCAGCGTCTTCTCGACGCGGCGCAATTGGCTCCAGCGCGAAAGCGGATCGAGCAGCGCCAGCATGGCCAGCGGCACGACGGGCAGCAGGAAGCGCGATCCCCAACTCCAACCGCCGAACCAGTTCCACCATTTGGCGAATACGAAAAGCTTGAGGGCGATCACGGCGAACACGACGAAGCACAATCGCCAGTGGCGGCGATGGAAACGCATGACGTAGGCAACGGCCAACGCCAGCGGCGGCGAGAACCAGAACACGCCGTGCGAAGGACTGAACAGCAATCCGAACAGACCCGACGGGAAGAAGGTCGAGAACGTCTCGCCGCCATAGCCGCTAAACTGGAAGCGGCCCGAGCGCAGGTAGTTCGACCACAGAATGACCAGCGCCATGACCAGCAGCGGCAGTACGAACAGAGTCGTGCCGCGCCAGGCCTCGCGTCGCCGCGAGCGCTCGACGCCCAGCCAGAGTCCGGCCAGAAACACCGGCACGATGATGACGTTGTCTAACCGCGCGAGAATCGCTACCGCGAGCCACGCGCCCGCCCGCAACCATGCACGATCCGATGGCACGGGCGTCTCGCCCGCGAATGCGCCCGCCGCGCCCAACAGGCACAGCGCCACGAGCGGCTCGCTGAAGAAGCTCTTTGAATAGACCGCAACAATGGTTGCCGTCCCGACGATGAGCGCGCCTGCGATGGCCGGTCGCCGGCCATAGCCGAGCCGTCGCGCCAGCGCGAAAAACAGCGCTCCAATCGCTGCGCAGATCAACGCGTTGGTTGCATAGACGACGGGGAAAAAGATCGCCTCGGGCGGAACGTGCTCGGGCCGAAGGCCGTTGAGCGCGCGCGCGACCAGATAGAGCGGCACGGCGGCCAGCGATTGGCCGAGGCCGTATTTCGCTTCCTGGCCCGCATAAGGTCCGTCCAGTTTGGGCCGCAGCGACCCTTGCTCGACCAGCGTGGCGGCGGTCTTGAACATGACGTACTCGTCGCTGATCGGGATGTTGTCGTAGCGGTCGCCGGAGAAGGCCAGGTAGAGCGCGGCGAGGAAGAAGAATACGCAAATGGCGGCGGCGCGATCGGTCTTCATTTCAGATTCGCTCGTCGAGAGATCCGACCATTTTGGGGAGATCCTTTTCCCGCACGCGTAGGAATGGTGGACGCAATGGACGGCATGGACGGAGTGGACTCTGTTCCCATTGATGGTTCCTGGTTTGGGTCGGACATCGAACGTCCTCATTGGTTGCGGCCACAGGCCGCCTTGGTGAGGTGTATGTCAAGTTTCAAGAATCAGTTGCTGGTGGTTGGCTCTCAGTTGACGGCAACCGGCAACCAGCAACCAAGAACCGATACTCAGCACTCAAGACTCCTTTTCCGTTCCTTCGGGCGGCGGAGACTTGGGCGCCCATTCTTCCAGCCCGAGCATTTCGTGAAGCATGACCAACGCGGCGTCCTTGTCGGGAATGCGGCCGCGCGTGCCCGAGTCAATGGCCGTCAGCGCGAATCGCGGGATGGGCGCGCCGACGCAGCTGGGGCATCCATTTTCGCACGGACATTTGCGCGCAACCTCGAGCGCCGCCTGCATAATCTGTTCGAGCAACTGCTTGGCGCGCGACGAAAAACCCATGCCGCCCGGATGGCGGTCATAGAGGAAGATCGCTTCGCGGCCAAGATTGGACGAATCGGTCACAACGCCGATGTCCGAAGGGTCGCACATGATAAACAGCGGCGCAACCTCGACGATCAGATTGGCGAGGCCGACGAGCGCGTCGCCGGTGGCGCGGCCATGTTTGCGCACCAGTTCGAGCGCGCGCGGCGGCGGGACAAACCACATAGCCGTCGTTTCGACCGTCTGCGGCGGAAGGTCCAATTCCTCGAAGCCAATAGATTCGCGCGTAAAGAACTTCACCTTCTTGAACATCGGAACGACGGTCGTCACGGTTACGTCGCCGTGGCCGACCTCGCAGCCGCGCCACTGGCGCTGCTCCGGCTCTTCCTCGTCGGGCTGATCGAGGACGAGTTTCGACTCGGTGACGGCCTGCGTGTAGTAGTTGGTTTCGCGCTGCTCGACGCGAGCCATTTTCTTTTCGATGTCGAGGTCGAGAACGAAATAGGTCTCGGCGCCATGAAGATAGACGGCGTGGGTGTGGAGTTGCGTGTAGGCGCTGGTCTCGTCCATCGTGCCGATGACGCGCTCTTCGTCGGTCGAATCCACGATCGTATAGATGATCGGCGAGGCGCTGCGCAAATTGACGTCGCCGGCAGGATAACCGGTTCGCGCGTAGTAGTGGCGGCCATCCAGTTGCTTGATGAATCCTTGTTCGCTCGAAAGATTGAGAAGTTCGGCGGCGTAAGGTCCAAACAAACCGACCTCGCTTTGCGGCATGGCCAGTTCGTAGAGCGCGCTGAGAAGGTGGCCGTGCACGACGAAGGCGTTGTCGCGGTCTATGACGGCGTTTTCGGGCGAGCGGCCGAGGAAGTGGTCGGGCCGCCAACAGAGGTACTGGTCAATGGGCGAGTTGCGCGCCAGCAGGATGACCAGAGACTCGCCCTCGCGGCGGCCCGCGCGCCCCGCCTGCTGCCAGAGGCTGGCGATCGTGCCGGGATAGCCGACCAGGAGCGAGACGTCGAGCGAGCCAATGTCAATGCCAAGCTCGAGCGCGTTGGTGCTGGCGACGCCGAGCAGTTCGCCGGCGGCCAGGCGGCGCTCGATGTCGCGGCGCTCTTCGGGCAAATAGCCCGCGCGATAGGCGCTGACCGCCTTCTGCCATCGCCGACCGTGTCGGGCGAGGCGGTCGCGCACCGACCGCAGAAGGAGTTCGGCCCCCAGGCGCGTCATGGTGAAGGCGATGGTCTGAACCCGGTCGGTGATCAGGTCGCTCATGAGGCGCGCGGCTTCGCCGACCGGACTGATGCGGTCGCTCTCGCTTCCTTCAAGCAGGGGCGGATTCCAAACGACAAAGGTCTTCGGCCCGCGCGGCGAGCCGTCGTCCTCGATCAGGCGCATCGCCACACCGGTGATCTGCTCGGCCAGCCACTGCGGATTGGCGATGGTCGCCGAGCTGCAAACGAACTGCGGGTTGGCGCCGTAGTGGGCCGCGATCCGCCGCAACCGCCGCATGACGTTAGCCACGTGCGACCCAAAGACGCCGCGATAGCTGTGAAGTTCGTCGAGCACGACAAAACGCAACTTCGAGAAAAAGCGCCCCCAGCGTCCATGGTGCGGCAGAATGCCCTGCTGGAGCATGTCGGGGTTGGTGAGGATGAAATGGGCGCGGTCGCGAAGCTTGCGGCGCAAGTCGCTGGGCGTATCGCCGTCGTACGTTCCGGCGACAAACTTGAACGGCTCGCCAAGTTTCTGATAGCGTTCGAGGCTGCGGAGTTGATCCTGCGTCAGCGCCTTGGTGGGATAGACGAACAGCGCGGTCGAGGTCGGGTCGGTCAGCCAGCATTCGAGTATCGGCAGTTGGAAGCAGAGCGTTTTGCCGCTGGCCGTCCCTGTGACGACGACCACGGACGTGGCGCGGACGTCTTGCCCGTGATCTTGCTGGTCGCCGCGAAGCGAGTCAATCGCCTCGACCTGGTGGCAGAAGAGGCGTTCGACGCCGAACGAGGCAAGGGCCTGACGAAGCGCATCGGGAAGCGGCCGCTGCGGCTCGCCATAGCGCGCGGGGCGGGCGGCCATCCTCTCCACGCGCACCATCTGGCCGCGATAGCCATCGCCGTGCCGGATTTTGCTGAGAAATCGCTCGACGTCCACGCTGGCCTCCGCGCGGGTTCCGGCCCACCATGAGGGAGCGGGCGGGCGGAGTCAATAAAGACAGCGATGAGCGATGGGCGATGCGTGCTGAATGAAAGGCCAAAGCCACGAAAAATCGAGTACTCATGGCTCATCGCTCATGGCTCATTGTTCATGGCCCATCGCTCATGGCGCATCGTGCATGGCGCATCGCTCAGCACTGTTCACGGCGCGATCTTCGTCCCCAGCAAATCGAGGAACTTCGCCAGCCACGCGGGATGGGCGGGCCAGGCGGGGGCGGTCACGAGGTTGCCGTCCACGTGGGCCTTGTCCACGGCAACGTCCACCCAGCGGCCGCCGGCGCGCCCAACGTCGGGGCCGATGGCCGGATAGCAGGTGCAGCTCCGCCCCTTGAGAACGTCGGCGGCCACCAGCACCTGGATGGCGTGGCAGATGGCGGCGACCGGTTTGTTGTTCTCGAAGAAGTGGCGGACGATCATCAGGACGCGGTCGTTGAGGCGGATGTATTCGGGCGCGCGGCCGCCGGGGATGACCAGTGCGCCGTAGTCCTTGGCTTTGACGTCGTCGAACGTGGCGTTGAGGGCGAAGTTGTGGCCGGGCTTTTCGCTGTAGGTCTGGTCGCCCTCAAAGTCGTGGACGGCGGTGCGCACCTTGTCGCCGGCCTTCTTGCCGGGACAGACGGCGTGGACGGTGTGGCCGACCATCTGGAGGGCCTGAAACGGGACCATCACTTCGTAGTCTTCGACGAAGTCGCCGACCAGCATGAGGATCTTTTTTGGGGCCATGGTTTCCTTCCTCCCGTTTTGTAGTTCAGAAGCACGAACGACAGGCTCCGAACTCGTCACTCCTTCTTCAGCAGGCCGCGGACGCTCAGCCAGTCGCGACAGCGGTCGGGCCAGGAGACGAGAATGGGGTCGAAGTGTTTCGCGTCGCGCGCCATGCCGAAGCCGTGCGGACCTCTCTCATAGATGTGCATCTCGGCCGGCACCTTGGCTTTGCGAAGCGCCAGATAGAACAGGACGCTGTTTTCGGCCGGTACGCCTTTGTCGCCGCTGGTGTGGACAAGAAACGTCGGCGGCGTTTCGGCGGTCACCTGCTTTTCGTTCGAGAGGCTCTCGACCAACGCCGGGTCGGGATTCTTGCCCAAGAGATTCGTGCGCGATCCGACGTGAGTGTAGTCGGTCGTAAAGGAGATGACCGGATAGATGAGGACCATGAAATCGGGGCGGCAGCTCATGCGCTCGATGGGGTCGGCGGCGTCGGGCTTGCCAGCGTCGAAATGCGTTCCGGCGCTCGAGGCGAGGTGGCCGCCGGCCGAAAAGCCCATGACGCCGATGCGGGATGGATCAATTTTGAGTTTTGAGTGTTGAGTGTTGAGTTGGGGATTGGCGGCCCAGTAGCGGACGGTGCGAATGGCGCGCTGGGCGTCCTGGATCATGGCCGGATGATGGTAAGCGGGAGCGAGGCGATACTTGAGCATGAAGGCGGCCACGCCCAGCGAGTTGAGCCACTCGGCCACTTGGCGACCTTCGTGGTCCGTGGCGAGCGCGCCGTAGCCGCCGCCGGGGCAGATGACGACGGCCGTGCCGTTGGCCTTGTCGGCGCGCGGCAGCCAGATGGTGAGCGAGGGCTAGTCCTTTTCTCCGTTGCTGAGCGCGCCGGGCGCGCCATCGGGCCAGAGCAACTCGACCCGGGGCTCGACGGCCCTGGGCGAGTTTTTCGACCACGTCGCGCAGGCACTCAGAAGAAAGGGTGCAGTGAACAGAAGCGCGATTCGAAGAACATTCTTCGCCATCATTGAGGTTCCCTCCGATTTGAATTGCCGTTTCTTCTGACCGCACCATGAGGCAAACCGCACCGCCGCTGTAAAGGGATTTCCTGGCGGATATTCTCTGTGGCGCGCTTGGCCAGCGAGACCTGTTGACAAACGCGGCGGCTGGGTGTTTTCTGGTTCTGTTGCAGGGGAAAACGCGGTGACAGACACGCGAAAGGACTCGGAGCCGTGGAAGAAGGGATCGTCGCTCACGCTTCCGCGTTGAATGAGAAGCGGATTACGTTCGCCGAAGTCGCCCGGCGGTTGGGCGGAGAGCTGGTCGGTTTGAAAGAGGATTTCGTTGTGCAGGGCGTGACGACGGTCGAAGAAGCGGGGCCGGGATGGGTGTCGTTCGTCGGCAGTTCCCGCTACCTCCCGGAGGCGCGCGCGTCCAAAGCGTCCGGTTTTCTGGCCACCGCGAAAACCATCGTGCCCGACCGCCCGTGCATCGTGCTCGACAACGTCTGGAAGGGGATGCTTTTTCTGCTCAAGCACTTTTTTCCGCCGCCGCCCGCGCAGGCGTTCGTTCACGCAACCGCGATTGTCGGAGAAGGAGTTTCGTTAGGAGAAGAAGTCTGGATTGGCCCCTATGTCGTGATCGAGGACAATGCGGTCATTGGCGATCGCGCACGGATCAATGCCCAATGTTTTATCGGCCGCGAAACGCGGATCGGCGACGACTGCCTGCTCCATCCCCGCGTGTGTGTGCTTCAGGGGTGCGAGATCGGGCGGCGAGTGATCCTCCATCCCGGCGTGGTGGTCGGCACCGACGGATTCAAGTATGAGTTCATTGACGGCGCGCTGACGAAGATTCCCCAGGTGGGCAAGGTGGTTATCGAGGACGACGTCGAACTAGGGGCCAACACGTGCGTGGATCGCGCGTCGCTGACCGAAACGCGCATCGGACGCGGCGTCAAGATGGATAACCTCGTCCAGATCGGACACAATGTGGCGATTGGAAAAGGATCGGTGCTATGCGCCCAGGCGGGGATCGCCGGCTCGACGCGCGTCGGCGAAAACGTGTTCATGGGCGGCCAGGTGGGAGTGGCCGATAATCTCGAGGTGGGTGATCGGGCGAAGCTCGGCGCCCAGGCGGGGGTGAAAGGCAACGTTCCGCCCGATGTCTATTATCTGGGCGCGCCCGCCATGCCCGCCAAACACTTCATGAGAATCTGCGCCGATTGGAATCACCTGGGCGAAATGAGGCAGAAACTGCGCCAGATCGAAGAGAAACTGGCGGCGCTCGGCGGCAATAAGTGATTGTACGTTGGAAGATCAAGGAATGGCATGTTTGTTGCTCTTGAGTTCGATGGTGTTCAAATCGTGGATTGCGGAGGCGAAAAGACCATGAGCAGAAAGAATCGGAAGACTACGGTAGTTTGTGGGGTATTGGCGGTGATTTTAGCAGGCATGTTGGCCGCATGCATCCTCCCACCGCCACCGCCGTTTCCCGGCCATCATGTGACGGTTGTGGCCGAGGGGCCTGTGCTGCCGCTGCCCCCGCCGCCGCCGTTTGTTCTGCCGCCGGCGCCGGTGGTGGTGTACAACGGCACAGTGGGCTGCGATTACGTGGAAGGGGTGGACTACGACGTCTTCTACGCGAATGGCTACTTCTACACGCACCACAATCATCGCTGGTTCTGCGCGCCGCGGCCCGGAGCGGTGTGGGTTGTGGTCGAGCCGGCCTACGTGCCGCGGATGCTGGTGGCGGGCCCGCCGCCTCCGGGATGGAATCGCGCGCCGGCAGGACCGCGGCGAACGATCACTTCGTTTCGCAATGATTTGCCTTTTCCGTCGCCTGCGTCAAGCGCCGCCAAGTCGGCCGTGAGGTCGCGCGCCGACCAGCCGGCGCCGCGCGCGGCAACTCTGTCGTCGCGCGGGCAGATCGAGCAACCGACCGCCGCGGTCTCGCCGTCCTCGGCCGCTGTGCGCAAAGGCGGCGCGGCTTCGTCGCGGCGCGTGAAAGCTCAACCCCATGCCTTGCTCAATCCGGGGGACACCAAGACGGCAACCTCGCAGGTCTCTCCGGTTCCCTCGACGCTCAAACCAACACCCACGCCCAAGCCGACGCCGACACCCGCTCCAGACAGCAAGCGCCCCAAAAAGGGACGTGGGCCGGGACCGCAGCGATAGGTTGGAATGGTTGACGGTCGGAGATCGTGGAAAGAAACCACGCCAAAGCGTGAACTCTGAACCTTTCGTACTTCGCTCTTCACGCTTCGTGCTTCAAACAAGAAATCCGGGAACGCTCGCTGCTACACGAGCGCTCCCGGACTGTGGTCAACGCGCAACCGTAGCCCTCTCCGCATCCGGGCTACTTGCCGTACACGCTCCAATCTCGGACACCCAAGGCCTGCATCACTGTCACCGTCGCTTCGTTCGAATAGGCACTGTCGCCCGCCGCATTGTACGCCGCAATGCGGTAGGTATAGGCCGTTCCCACCGTCACCGCCGAGTCGAGGTAAGAGGTCGAATTGGCTCCAGTCCGAGCGATCTCCGCATAGGCGCCGGCTCCCGTTTTGCGCTCGATCTTGAAGCCGTCCTCATTGTTCGCGTTGTCCGTCCAGGTGAGCTGAACCCTGTTAAGAACCGATTGGGCGGTCAGGTTGCTCGGCGCCGTCGGTTTTGTCGCTGGAATCACCGCGATCTGAACGCTGAGGATGGGACGCAAGGAGATGTTCGTTGTGTAGTTCCTCGAATAGAAACCCGGCAGTCCTCTGACCCACATTGTGGTGGACGAGCCAACGACGGGGTCCTGGGCGATCTTGAGGCCGTAGTTGGCCGCCGGGTTGGCCACCCAGAAGCGGACCATCTGGGTCACATCCCACTCGATCCACGAATTGAGCGTCGTGGCCGAAACGATGGAGGTAGATTCGGGTGGCGCAATGTCGGTCGGCCCTCTCGCGCCGCCCATTTGCCAGCGCACCTGTTGGTCCTTGGCAAAATACCAGTTGACTTCACCCGCCACAGAGTCCCGACCGTCCTGGTCGCCGCCGATCCCCTCGTTCCACTCTTTCAGGAGGCGGTACACGTAGAGGGTGGTTGCGGCCTGTGTGGGCTGGCGGCTTTGCCAGTGGTAGATTCTCAACCTGGCCTGTGTGACGCTTGTTCCCACTGCCAGTCCGTCAAGCGCGAAACGGATCAGGGGCATCTTGCCGTCGGTGTTGGCGGCAGTTTGGCCCGAGCCCGACCAGTCGCCCTCCTCGAGGAAATAGCTGGAGCCGTTGTTGTTATTACCCGCACTATAGATCATGATGTGAGCATCCGTGCAGCCGGCATAGGCCGACGTGGGAGTGACGCCTTGCTGGTAGAGAACTGTTGAAGTCGCCTGCCCCATGGCCGATGCCGCGAGGCCCAGGCAAATCACGACCGTAGCAAGCATCCCAAACCACTTCTTCTCTCTCATTGCCGTTCTCCTTTCCTTGCATTCAGCCGCTTGTGGCGGCGTAGTCTTGCGAAACCCTGTTCTGCCTCGTCGTGAAGCAACCCAATCCGACCCGTCAGACAATACTGTGAAATCCCTTTTGCCCTCTTCTGCCACGGCACTCACGCTGCACGGGCAGAAAGGTCCCATCCAAACTGCCATCATATCTCTTCGTCTTGTGTCTGGAGAAGTGCGGGCGTTGCCCGAGCTGTTCGCCGCGTCGTATCTACACTGGGTGTGCCCGAAACACTTCTCGCGCCCATCCCCCCTTTGCTTCCCAATTTCCGCGCCTCACGGGGTATCGTAGGATTCCCATAATCCCACGCGAAAGAATTGCATTAATTCCCCCCTCCTTTTTCTTTTCCAGTCAAGCTCTTTTCTGGCATCCACTCATTTTCTTCCCGCGCCTTTATCCCCCCGTTTTTCCCTTGGGGTCCCCACTTCCCCGTGTCTTTCATCTCCCGGCGAATGGGGGGAATACCATGTACGCGATCCAAGCCCTTCAACACATCGTATGTCCTTGACAGCCGAACTGGCGGAAGGGAGTCTGCGGTCAAACAGGGTGGAGTATTCCAGGGCGCGCGGCAACTGGATCGCGCCGATCAAACGGTATGGCCAGGAGGAGAGGCAATGGAGACTCTGAAGCTCGGAATGGTGGGTGCGGGATTTGTGGCGCGGTTCCAGGCCAGGGCGATGACGCAGGTTCGCGGGATGGAATTGTCGGGCGTTGTCGCACCCGAAGGTGCCGGCGAACTTCAGGCGTTCGCCAAGGCGAACGAACTCGGTCCCTGCACAATTTACTCAACAGTGACCGAGATGGCCAGGCAGGTGGACGCGGTGGCGATCTATTGTCCCAACTTCACCCGCCTGGCCGTGATGGAGGAGATTGCGGCGGCCGTCAAGGCGGGGGCGCAACTCAAAGGCGTGATTTGCGAGAAACCGCTCGCGCGCAACGTCGCCGAAGCCCGCCGAATGGTCGCGTTGGCGGAAGGGGCCAAGTTGCACACGGCCTATTTCGAAAACCAAATCCACATGAAGCCGATCAAAGTGCAACTGGCGCAATTGGCGCCCCAGCAGCGGACGATGGGGCCGTTGGCGCTGACGCGCTCGGCCGAAGAACACGGCGGCCCGCACATGGGTTGGTTCTGGGACCCGACGCGGCAGGGCGGCGGCGTGCTTTGCGACATGGGCTGCCACAGCATCGCGGTGGGCTGGTATGCGCTGACACCGCTGGGAAAGAGTCTGACATTCCTTCAGCCGCAGGCCGTCAGCGCCGAGATCGCGTTGCTCAAGTGGGGGCTTCCCAAGTGGCGCGCCAAACTGCTCAAGGACCGCGGCGTGGACTACTCCAAGACGCCGGGCGAGGATTTCGCGACGGGAATGATCACCTACAAGAATCCCGAGACCGGCCAGATCGTGAAGGCCCAGTTCACCAATTCGTGGATGTTCGAGAAGCAGGGGCTGCGACTGCTCATGGACGGCATGGGGCCGGGCTATGCGTTCGAGGTCAACACGCTCATCGCGCCTCTGACGATCTTCATTGGCGACGTGGCCGCCGAGGCGGTGGCCGACCAGGAAACGGCGCTCGAAAAAGCAACGGCCAGCCGCGGGCTGCTGGCGGTCCATCACAACGAGGCCGACCTGTATGGCTACACAGACGAGAACGAGGACGCCTATCACGCCTTTCTGGCGGGGCGCGACGCTCTGCTGCCGTTCTCTTACGGATTAGAGATCACCAAGCTGGTGACGGCGGCCTATATGGCGGCGGATATGAAGAAGACGATAGACCTGACCGACCCGAAGGTGCAGAAGGAGCTGGAGACCTACATTCCGCTTGTGCAGCAAGGCCGCGGGGCGGAAGTGCTGTACGTGGGGAAGTAAGATCAAAACAACGAGCCTCTTGCAGAGTGAGGCATACGTCGGAGCGGCCGGGGGGGCGGGGGGGGGGGTTGCGGGGGGGGGGGGGGGACACCAGGGGACAACACCGGCGCGGGCCCCGGGGGCGGCAGGGG
>Ga0315274_10009869_pt1 | contig 13768 bp, 12 predicted proteins | sample YL17G02_20_MG_FD_203700 | JGI IMG/M metagenome (GOLD analysis project Ga0315274, IMG submission 203700) | Sediment microbial communities from Yellowstone Lake, YNP, Wyoming, USA - YL17G02_20 | ecosystem: Environmental > Aquatic > Freshwater > Lake > Sediment | place: USA: Wyoming | collected...
GCACTGCATCGAGAACATCGCCGTACCTCGTCCACTCAGTCTTAACCGCCGCCAGGAGGTTCCAGACCTCGCTAGAACGTTTCTGGATGGCAAGCGTGCGGAAGCCCATCTGAAGGCTGTTCAAAATAGACCACAGGGTAGTCGGGCCAGCGATGACCACACGGCACTCTCGTTGGATGACCTCGGTCAAACCCGTCCTGCGAATAACTTCGGCAAAGAGGCCCTCTATGGGCAAGAACAAGATGCCGAAGTCCGTGGTTTTTGGCGGGTTTAAGTACTTTTCGCTGATGTCTCGTGCGCAGGTCTTGACACGGTTCTCTAGTTGTTTTCCTGCCATCTCCACCCCTTCGACATCAGCCCCCTCCTGAGCCTCGATCAGGCGTTGATAATCTTCGACAGGGAACTTGGCGTCAATCGGGAGCCAAACGGTCTCATCGTTGTTCGCACCTTGTCCCGGCAACTTAATCGCAAACTCGACACGCTCGCCACCATCCTTCGTGGCCACGTTGGTGGCGAACTGATCGGGATTGAGCACTTGCTCCAACAGCGCCCCAAGCTGCACTTCACCCCACGTCCCACGCGTCTTGACATTCGTCAGCACCTTCTTTAGGTCGCCAACACCCGTGGCAAGCGTCTGCATCTCTCCAAGCCCCTTGTGCACCTGCTCCAGACGTTCGCTGACCTGCTTGAAGGACTCGCCCAGACGCTTTTCCAGCGTCCCCTGGAGTTTTTCGTCCACGGTTTGCCGCATTTGGTCAAGCTGTTTGGCGTTGTCAATCTGCATGCTTTGGAGTTTGCCTTCCACCGTGACCCTGACCGCCTCCAGCTTCTTCTCATTTGTATCCGAAAGCTTCCCAATCGTAGATGACATGGCTTCAAGCTGGATCTTTTGGACATTGGCCAACTCGCCCATTGTTTTGGTGGTGGCTTCCGTGATCCCATTGAGTGCTGCTATGACCTCTTCCCTTAACTGTTTGGCTCCGGTGGCGGATTCCGTTCGTATACCATCGAGTTTCTCGCCACTGGTCTTCGTCAACGAGGCGATCTGCCCGGAGAATGCCTCAAGCTGAACTTTCTCGGCAACGGCCAAATCTTTCATCGTCTTAACCATCGTCTCCGAAATGCTCTTGAGCGTCGTTACAACTTCTTCCCGCAGTTGTTTGGCTCCAGTGGCAGACTCGGCACGGACTCCATCCAGCCGCTCACCGCTGGCTTTGGCGAAGGTGGTAAGCTGACCGGAGAAGGCATCGAGTTGCCCCTTCTGCATGCTGGCAACATCCATCATTCGTTGTACCACGGAATCACCGAAGGTCTTGAAGGCTTCAGTGAGTTCCTGTCTTTGCTCTCTCGCTGCCTTACCCTGTTCGTCTCTGCTCTGGGCCCCTTCCTCTCTAACCGCACGCTCGGTACGCTCCTGTGCCTTTTCGAAAGCATCAAGGCGGGAAGCAAGTACGGAGGTATCGGCTTGCGATGCTTTCTTTAAAAGCATGAGCAAGAGAGCCACTGTGGCGACCAGCAGGACGACAATCACGATCAGTAAAATATCAGTCACGGGCGATCTCCTTCGAAGAATTTCGTGTTTGGGTCATCATCTGGCAGATAACAATGATTATACTGAATCGGTTTATTCCTTCGATTTATGTTTAACGATACCATATTTTAACCAAAGAAATAAATAATTACTGAAGGAAATTCTCCCTGACTGCCGTAATTAATCCATAATATCATATTATACAGAATCCGTATATCATAGGCAGGAACTTATATGAGAGAGAAAATTGCACCGGCCAACCTTCAATGACCATGTATTCCCCTTCGGCCTTGTAGCCGTGCGAGGTGAGATAGGTGTAAACGGGGGCAATCGTGATCAACGAACTCCCGGGCGCAGTTTGGAACGAAACGAAAACACCAATGTCGAGCGTGGCCGAAGGTTCGAGGTAGAAGGTGGCACCCACCGCTCCGCCAATGGCATATTTGCCAATCACCCCGTCGGACTGCATTCGATTGATGACTTCGAGCGTGGCTTTCATTTGGCTGTGCCCTCCACGATGGCGATTTCTTCTTCCGTCAGGCCGTAAAGCTCATAGACCAGCCGGTCGATCTCCCGCTCCCACGCGGTCGTGTCCGCCTTGGGGTCATGCTTCTTCGCTGCAAAGCTACAGTGCAAAGCTACAGGGTTGCATAGTTGCTATTTACCAACCTTTTTCGAATGAATAATGTTAAACGATATTGCAATATAGCAAGCCAGGTGCCTTTTAATGGGTGACCCCAAATCCTTTTCCCTGATTTCACTTCTTTCAGGGCTTTCCATCGTCGGCCGCGCCCAGGGCAAACGCTCGGCGCGTCGATAATCGGGCAATCACTCTGTTCTGCTTTTTTATCGAACTATGTTTATTAACCTTTCTTGGGAACAGAGCGGCACTTAGTACTTGAAAGGTTTTTTACTGTTCCGGACACGCCTTGCTTCTTCATTGCTTCAACGGCATCGGTCATGAGACTCTGCGGAACCTGTAAAACCTTCCGCGGTCTGTTGCTGTCTTTTAGCCGCTTAACCGCCTTGGGGATATTTTGAGTATTTCGTTCAACTTCTGCAGCGGTTGTTGGGGTGGCGGAGTCCAATCGTCTCCCGCCTGGTAATTTTACCTCAGTTTTACCCGGCGCCTTACTTTTTGCGCGCTTGTGACTTTGTGATTCTGCCATCTTGTTTCACCTCCTTATTATTGACAGGACTTTACGCCCTTGTCTCCTCTTGATATGTTTTAATTGCTTTATCCTTTAGTTTTGTAAACGCTGGTATATCAATTCCATTTCGATAAACAAGATATTCGGAATCTATTATGGTTTCAGATCCTTCCCCCGAATCGGAATTTTCTGGATGATGCTTTCTTTTTTGATCTGTGCTTCAATAACTGGAGGGTTAACGTCAAAATAGATAGCTACCTCATTTGATATATATGACCAGATGTCATCGGGAATAGTATCGAATTCCGAAAAAGTATCTTGATATTTAAGAACAATATCTCGGCATACTTCTTCAAGGCGGCTTGTCGGCACAAGCAAATGACCGGCAAACCAATTTCCGTGTGTTTCAAACCAGCCTATCTCTTCCGGAGGAACATGCAGTCTCCACTGAACAAATTCTTCCGGCGATTTATAGGGCAGATTCTCGTAGACCGACTTGTGTAAAACGTAATGCCCCAATTCATGGGCAAGGGTGTAGCGGTATTTTTCATTGTACTGATCGTACTGGACTTCATCTACATAAATCGTCGACATATCAGCGCTGAGAAAGCCATTCAACCCAAAGTCTTTGAATAATCTTGGAAAAGGGAAAATATTGAATCCCATTTGCAAATCAAGAATGTCCTCGATAGGAATAGGAATTTCCAGGGAAGAATGGTACTGTTTAAGGAAATTACTTGCAATTCTACCTACTTCTGAATAGGTATAACGAGGCAAATTAAGCTTCAACGCAAATCCTTTTTAACAGCTGAGACAAGTTTCATCAATGTCTCTTCATTCAGGTTTTCCTTTCTGGCCGTCCTGAAAAGAACCGGCAGTGCGCTCATAATTTCTTCATTAGAAATCACATCCTCCGGTAACTTACCGGCGCTTGTTGCAGCCAAGTCAGAGAATTCACGCCATTCCTCGGAACCTTCCTTAATTTGCAGCATGGCGGCGTATTTGGCCAGCGACTCTTGCGACTGTGGCGGCTTTGAAAGGCCTCTTTCCAGTTTGCTGATGTTTCCCGGATCTAACTCATGAATACGGCAAAATTCTCTTAAAGTCAGTCCTATGCCAATTCTCTTTTGTTTAAAGAAATTACCGAATGTCTTCGCAATCATAATCTCACCTCCTTGCTGTTGTATAATATTATACAACACGTCAAACATGTCAAGAGATATTTTAATAAAAAGGGCGGTTTCCCAGAATGAAAAGAGACAGCGGTTTTGTGACTTCTTTTCTGCGATGGCTATTTCATTTGGCATGAGCTTGTAAAGTGCGAAGACAAGTTGCTTGATTTCTGCTTCGAGACGAGAGACGACGGGGCTGTCGGGGTCAGCCAGGGTGGCGCGACTGCGTTCGATGATGGGGGCTTTCTGAGTGGCGGAAGCGGGGGGAAACCGGAAAAAACTGATGAATGAAATCAGAACCGTCCCCATTTCAGTCTTTGGGGCCTGTTTTATTATTGGGGGTTTACGCCTAAAGCCTTTCTTATTCAATGCTTACAAAACAATTAGAACCGTTCCCTTTTCTCCCTAATTTTCTACTTGTACACAAGTCATCATTAACATCCCAGCCACTTCTACGCAGTGCTTCTTCTTCTCTGGAAATACTATCGCTATGAACCGCAACGCAAAGAAGATGAGATGGACGTGACATTCCTACGAATGCCATTTTGAGATTTTGTATTATCCTTTTTTGTGTTGATATAGTGCACTTGCCCTTCATGTAATTCATTATTCGCTTTATGTCATAATCATAGAAGAAAGTTTCAAGGTAGCACGTTGCGGTATGCGTTTCACCTTTAACACCATGGATAGTCGAAACTTCTATTTCGATCTCGGTTGTTCCAGAAGAATATTTATATATATTATTACTCTGCAGGGCTTCTTCATTATCCGCTTCCATATCGGAAGAATTGATAAAATTTGTAAGCTCATCATTCACCTGATAATTGAAAAAATCCCTAAATTCATTTGATAGAAAATTTTTTATTTCTTCAAAAACTTCTTCTTGTCTGTGTATCTGCAAACACCATTTAGCCAGTCTAACCCGAAAATCCTTGTAAAAATCCGGGTCATTTTCTAAGATATATCTATGCAGTTTTTTATCTGTGAACGCCCTATCGTTGTCAGGAATTTCGGCAATTCTTAAACACTTTAAGAAAGCCTCAACTAGTCTCTTCCTGTAAAAATTAATCCCTTTAAAAGAAATAAAACTATCAGGTTGTGGAGCTAAATAACTTTTTAGATTACTAAATTCAGTTCTTTTAACTTTCATTTCTTTGGAGTAGCCGTTCCAGTAGCTTGGTATAGTCCTTTTTCTGTCATGCGGTTTGCCTCGCCATCCAACTGCTTTAAATACCCTTTTCTCATGCTGATGTAGATTATTTCTGATGATTATTTTACCGAATTTGTCTAATACTCGCTTATGAATAGCATTATCATCATAAACAATGATCACAGGAGTAATTTCATTTTGTCTGCCATTTCCCGTTATGGTCTGTCGGCAAACACAAAGGTTTTCCACCTTGCTTGCTATAGAGCTTGGGAATCTTTTACTACCTGTAATACATATAGTTCTGTCATTATTCACTGTCCATCCGCATTCCAAATCAGCGTCATAGTCAAATATTGATTGATTTAAATCGCCTATTTTTTGGATAACAACATTTTCATTGAAGATGTTATTCAAAAGTTCAGATTGGGTTGTGCTTGAATCCTGCATTTCATCAATGAAAACATAGGCAAATCTTTTTGAGATAAGTTCTCGGATACTTGGATGTTCCCTAAGGTATTCGAATGCTAATGAATAGGCATCTTCATAACACAAATAGCCCCAATCAAGAATGCGCAATTTTAAGCTATTGATTTCTCTGTAGGTTTGTGTATTAGTACCTATAAATGCTTGCCCATCAATTTTGGGAGAGATACAGAAGTTGTCTTTATTGAAACATAGACTTTTAAGATATTCCAGACCTCCTTCTATCCTTCTACCAAGCCAAGTCCTTGCGGCATATAAGGTGTTGTAGCTTCTCTCGATAACCGAATTAAAAACCTCATTATCAACATACCGCGGTCTTTTCTTAAATCTTAGTATATACGATGGTATCGCAAGATATTTATCCACGAAACTTTGAATTGTTCCAAAGTGATTTGGGTAATTAAAGAGCTTTTGAGAAGCAAAGTAAGCGTGGCTTTTTATTTCATTTATAGCCACATTCGTGTGAGTTAACACGCAAATACCCCTATTGTTTTCAAGTGGCATTCTCCGAGACAAAATCAACAACTTGGCAAGCAAAGCCGCTGTTTTACCGCTACCCGGGCAGGCAAGAATATCTTTGGTTTCAAAACACCTTATTGCTGCCTTTTGCTCTTCATCGAAGTGCTCATCGGGCGGCAAAAGAATATGTTCCGCCCAAGAAATATCGTCATTGGTAATGAGTATTCTCACTGGTCATTCCATAACATATTTAATGGCATCCACGAGATATTTCAATTTCTCGTCAACTTCAATCCGTTCCTTTATTCCTTCACATTCTTTAAGTAAAGCTGCAAAACACTGAGCAACGATTGCCTTGGAAATCTTTTTATCAAGTATGTGATCTTTATAAATAGCTTCTGCAATTTCTTGTTCTGTTTTATGCTCGGAAGTCCAGGTCGTAAAATCAATCTCAACCTTTCGTTTTACTTCTTTGATTTTTTCACATGTCAGACCGTAAGTATCACTATTTTGGATTTTCACTGCCCGTAATACGGTAGTATAAAACTCTTTCTTAAGTCCGCTCAAAGCAATATCATATTCCAAAGTCCAATCTGGTGAAATGAAAGTCCTTACGTCTTGCCCATTGTATTTTGCTTCTTTCTCTGTTCTTTTTTCTTTAATCTGCTTTTGTGTAAGTCCTGAATCGGGTTTAATGTCGTTATCGGTTACCACAGCTACCTTAACACCCATTCCTTTGCCTGACCTTCTTTTGAAAATTTTTGAATACCTCAAAAAAGCCGTGCTTTGAACATTCAAGACCGATACACCATGCTTAGTAAGCGGCTTGCCAAGCAAATCTGCTATAATCGGAACCAAAATATTTTCGGCATCACCTTCAACCAAAATAATCCCCTGTGCAAAGAATAAATTAGCCTTTGTAATATCTAGGAAACGCTCCAAAAATAGATAATCTCCTTTTTCCAATTCGGTAAAATCACTTCCCATCGGGAAAGCTTGGTCGCCCTTGCAAATTATAAGATTATCAAGTTTTACTTTTGAAGCCAAATTCGGGCTATGGGTTGTCATTATTAATTGAACACCGGATTTATCCGCTATTTCATTCTGCAGATATTCGATTAATCTCAATTGCGCTTGTGGATGTAAATGAGCCTCTACTTCTTCAATCAATGACAGTTTCAAGCCATAATAGTTAGTCCGTTTTAAGAGCAGCAATTCTGTAGCAATGTATAGACGGTTATAAGAACCTAATCCGGAATTTTCTTCAGTCAAATTAAGAATTAGTTTTTCTAAAATACCTGATAAACTTTGACCTGAAATTGTGAATTTAGCGATTTTGTTAATCTCTTTTTCTGTGAAGAACTCTTTCAAATATTCGTTTATATCTGATAGTAAGTTTTTCCCGGATTGGTCTGGAATATCACTATTGTTTTCATCTTTTCCTTTGAAGTAACCTTCGATTTGCTCATTCGCTTTTTCCGCAATTTTGGTTATTGTGTGATCCGCCTCCGGAACGGAAGAAAATGCTTCATGACTTTTTAAAATTTGAGCCAATCGGGACCTTCTACCGGGAATTAATTCGCTTTCCGCATCCCTTAGAGGTTTAAGGTAGGTTACTCTTAGAAAGTCCCTTGCGACTCCATCAAGTTGAGTTCCTTCGTCATCGGGGCCAGCCTTTATGTCATAAATAATCTTTCTGTCCTTGCGTTCGGCGTTTAGAGTGACTTTTAGAAAATACTGGTCATGACCATCTTTATTTTTTTCAATACCAAGCCATTCTAAGAAATTGGCCGCTTCATTATATTCAGCATCAAAGCCGCGAAATATACATTTTATCTTAAGCGATTTTGCTCTATTGATATCAGTCGGTTCTATCCCCGGTTGTAGAAAAAAGTCTTCTTCTTCTAACCGCTGATAATCATAACTTTGCGTTTGTAAAACGAATTTTACTGCATCAATAATAGCCGTTTTGCCTGAATCGTTTTCGCCAACAAGTAAATTCAACCCCTTGTTAAGCTTTAAATGTAATCCGGGAGCATCGCTTCCACTTGAGACGTATTTTCTAAAGTTCCAAATCTTTAATTCTGATAAAAACATATTAATCCTTTTTGTGAGTTTACTTCTCTTTTCCCTCCAAAATCGCTATCTCTTCCTCCTTCAGTCTATAAAGCTCATACACCAGTCCATTGATTTCGGCTTCGAGGCGGGGGACGGCGGGGCTGTCGGGGTCGGCGAGGATGGCGCGGGTGCGTTCGATGACCTTTGGCCCCCGCTTCTCCGCTTCCTGTCGAGCAAGAATCTCACGGCCGATCTGCCAATAGAGAAGAACCAGTTCCCGGTTAACCGCCAGTGCCGACCGGCTTCGGGCGCTATGGATACGATTCTTCAGATCACTGAGCAGCGCTTCATAGCTGAGGGGTGTATCGTTCATTGTTTCCCCTCCACGATGGCGCACCCAGGCTCCTTTGTCAAAAAGGTCAGGTCAGTCGACATTATTGCTTGCTCCAATTCCTAACCCGGCATAGCCAGAACCAAACAGGAAACCTAAAAATTCAAAAAGTATGAGATTCTCAAGAATGCTTTGATTTACAGGTGCAATATACACCTTTTTTGGAATTATGAGAAGTGAAAGTTTCTGGGAAAAAGTCGATACCAAGTTTTTAGGTGTCTGTAGGGCCAAATACTGACTTTCGCATAGAAATTTTTGCTCGAACCCACGAACCCTGGAACCCTTGAACCCTTTTTTAGATTTTCTCGGCGATGAGGCTCGCGATCGCTTTCCTCTTTCCTCCCTCTCTAAAGATTCCCTCTCGATAGCAAAGAATTCGAAATCTATCGAAAAACCTCAGAAGCTCGTTTGGCTTTAGGAAGTATTTTAATTGCTTAGGTCCTCCAGTGGCGAGACTTCGATGTTCAAGAATGTAGGTTTCGAAGACTACCTTCCCTCCTCTTTTTAACCCTTTTTTGATCTTCGGAATGAGGCTCCGCTTGAGGAAGTAGAAGTTAGTAATAAGGTCGTATTCTCCCTCTTTAATTTTATAAGTATCGAGATCAACCCGGAGGGTATGAATCTTGACACCCACCTCTTGAGCCAATTTTCGGACCTTCTTCAAACCCATATTTGAGATATCGACAGCATCCACATCGAATCCATGTTGAGCCAGAAAGACTGCATTTCTTCCTTCGCCTGTCGCAATATCGAGGGCTTTTCCTTTTGGGAGAAGAGCGATATGTCTTTTAAGAAAAAGATTGGCCTCTTTGCCAAAAGCAAACTCCTTTTCTCTGAATCTCTCATCCCATCGTTTCTGATCCGCTTTCAACGTTATCCCTCCCACCCTGTTAAGTTTTTGCTAAAAATATTACCATTTGACTTTTTAAGAGTCAACCCTTCGACTCCCCGGCCTGAAGGCCTAGGTTTGCTCAGGGTTGACCCTGAGCAGCGCCATTCGACAAAGCTCATGGCCCTGAGTCTATCGAAAGGGCATCTTTACCCCGCCTTAAAGGCGGGGTTTGGCGCCGCCGAATGGGTCAATTTGCTCTTTTTAGATAACGATTGTTTTTTCATCCAATATTGATTAATTAAACCTTATAGGAGGTCCTATATGGATCAAAAAAAAGAAGAGATTGGCCACTTATATCATCAAGAAACAAAATATCGTAGAGAGGCGATGCCACGAGGAGGACTCGATTGGGCACATCAACCTTCCCCTTATAAAGAATTCCCTGATCTTTTGAAACATTTTCAGATTCGCCCCCTTGATCAACACGGGAGTAAACCCATTTGGGAAGTCATTGCTCAGAGGCGCTCCATTAGGGAATTTTCACATCAATCCATCACTTTTTCTGAACTCTCTCAAATGGTCTGGGCCACACAAGGGGTCACCTCGAGAGCATGGGGATTTGATTTTAGGGCAACACCCTCTGCTGGCGCTCTTTATCCTATTGAGACCTATATTGTAGTGAATCGAGTTGAAGAAATTTCACCAGGGATCTACCATTACAATGTGAAAGAAGCCAAATTATCCCTCTTGAAGGAAGGGCATTTCGGTTCTGATCTTTGCCATGCGGGTTTGGATCAAGAAATGCTTGAAGAAGCGGCCTGTGTTTTTATCTGGACAGCGATCGTCCAACGTTCGAAGTGGAAATATCGCGAGAGGGCTTATCGTTATATCTATATGGATGTCGGACATATCGGCCAGAATCTCTATTTGGCCGCCACTGCACTGAACCTTGGATGCTGTACGGTAGGTGCCTTTTTTGATGAGGAGGTGGATCGTCTTATCGGATTGGATGGAAAAGGAGAAATATCCGTCTATCTTGGAGCAGTTGGACGACCTCGGAAATAAGTTCGGAGCGAAACCATAAAACTAAAAACTCCGAACTTAGGATTATAGCGAGCCAAAGTTACTGTGGAATTTTGGCATTTTGTGGGGTAATATTAATAGAAAAGTCTCTATCTCAAAAGGTGGAGGTGAAAAGTTATAAAGAAGAGATTAACGATAAATATTTTACTTTTTTTCCTCTTAATCGGGTGCTCTGGAGTTCCTGTTCGTAAAGCGGTCAAAGTGGATATCAACCTCCCTGTAGGTAAAATCGAAGGGAATCAATTCATAGGGGTTCGGTATCCATTTAAAGTTTCAGCGCAACCTGGGTGGAAGGTAACCACAGAAATTCCAACCTTTATGGAGGAATTGGGTTATGAAAAGGCTGGTTTAGAGGAATCGGAAGTGTTCGTTTACAATCCTGCTACTCAATCCAATCTTCAGATTGATTTCACGCCAGCAGGCCGGTATGCAAAATTTAGTCAGGAATCGATAGAGTGGCTAACGACAGTTGCTACAGGTAGTTTAAGGGAAGAGTTAGAAGAAGATTATGGAAAAGATGTGAAAGCTGAAATCAGTCCCACAGAGCCCATTTCTTTAAAAGGCGTTCAATATGCCGCTAAGAAATATGCAAACTATACTCTAAAAGGTGTGAAGCGGGAACAGGGATGGATTTATGGATTTTCAGAACCTTATCAGATTTTTATCCTTTATATGATACTGGAAATGGAAGGAGAGCCTGTACATACTATAGAAGGCAAGGCTATAAATGAAGGGGTGTGGGGGGACCGCATCATGGTTGTTTCCAAGGGAAGTTCTATTTCAAAATTCGGAGTAAAAAATGGTGTCTACAATCAAAACTCTGTAGTATTGGATAACGACCGTCAGGATATAAAAAAGATCTTAGATTCTTTTGTAGTTATATCAAAAAAAAGAGATTAGAATATTTAAGGTCTTATCCAATAATGGAGGTACCGGATGGAAAAGGTGGAACTGAAGAAAGGAATTTATTGGGTTGGAGTGATCGATTGGAATGTGAGAGACTTCCATGGTTATTCAACTCCTTTTGGGACAACCTATAACGCCTATTTGATTCTTGATGAAAAAAATGTCCTTGTCGACACGGTGAAGGCCCCCTTCTATTTAGAAATGTTAGGTCGGATTTCAGAAATTATTGACCCATCGAAGATCGATGTGATCGTTTCAAACCATGTAGAAATGGATCATTCCGGTTCACTTTCTCAGATTGTCGATCGGATTGGGAATCCATTAGTGATCACCTCTGAAAGAGGTAAGAAAGGATTGGAAAAACATTATCAGAGATCGATGAATTTCAAAACGGTGAAGACAGGAGATACTTTCTCCATAGGCCATCGGACTCTCACATTTGTGGAAGCTCCAATGCTTCACTGGCCAGATAGTATGTTTACTTATATTAAGGAGGATCAGCTTTTATTGCCGAATGATGCCTTTGGTCAACATATCGCCTCCTGCCAAAGGTTTGAAGATGAGGTTGGGGATGAGGTGATGAAACACGCAGCAAAATATTATGCCAATATTCTATGGCCTCTGGCACCCCTCATATTGAAAAAGGTAGATGAGGTAGTGAAGATGGGCATTCCCATCGATATGATTGGACCCAGTCATGGCCTTATTTGGAGAAAAGATCCGAGCCGGATTATCCAGGCCTATGTCAATTGGAGTAAAGGGAAGACGGAGAGGAAAATCATCGTCATCTATGATACCATGTGGGGAAGTACAGAATCCATGGCGAAGGCCATCCTTAAAGGGTTGATCGAAGAGGGAGTGGAAGCAAAATTTCTTCATCTCCGATCGAATCATCGGAGTGATATTATTAATGAGATGCTGGGGGCAAAAGGCATTCTTTTGGGATCCCCCACGCTCAATAATGGGATGTTTCCCACGATGGGCGATTTCCTCACCTATATGAAAGGGTTGAGACCAAAGGGAAAGATCTTTGGTCTCTTTGGATCGCATGGATGGGGAGGTGGCGGTGTCAAGGAGATGAGAAAGAGTCTTGTCGAAGAGAAATTTGAAGTCTGGGAGAAAGAACTGGTTGTCCAATATATCCCTGATTCAGAGGAATTGAAAAAGGCAATTCAGTTCGGTAAGGAATTTGCGAAAAAGGTTCTAGGAAATTAACAATGGAAGAACAGTCAGGTTCTTATAATCCGATTGTCATTGATCATTTCCACCATCCGAGGAATATGGGTGAGATGGAGAATCCAGATGGAGTAGGAGAAGCTCAAAATCCTGTCTGTGGAGATACGATGAGACTCTTCATCAAATTGGAGGAGAACCGGATCATTGATGCGAAGTTTCTGACCTTTGGCTGTGCTGCCGCCATTGCTTCGTCGAGCATCGCCACTGAAATGATCAAAGGGAAAACGCTCGATGAAGCCCTCATGATTTCAAATGGGATGGTATCAGAAGCGCTCGGAGGACTTCCACCCACAAAAATCCATTGTTCCGTCCTTGCTGAATATGCTATCAAAGCAGCTGTGTTAGATTATAGGGAGAAGACCCCCTCCCCCCCCCTCCCTCTCCCCCCAGAGACTGTGTCGTAATTGGTAGTCGCAACCTTTAGGTTGCGGTCAGTTTCAATAAAATCAATGAGTTGCACGCAGGCTAAAGCCTGCGGCTACCATCAAAATGGGATTACGACACAGTCTCCCAGGGGAAAGGAGAAGGGTGAGGGGTAGAGGAAAAAGGTGACAAGATGATTGGGAAAGAACCCTGGATTAGCTTTTTAAAAAAAGCCGTTCGAGAGTCCCCTGCTGATCAGACAGAGGCGATCCTATTAACAGAAGATTCTTCACTGACCCGATTCACCCAATCTGCCATTCATCAGCATGTAGCAGAACGGAATGGAACATTGATCCTGAGGGTCGTTTTTGGAAAGAAGATTGCAGTGGTTACAACGAATGCCCTCAACCTTCCTTCATTGAGGGATTCCCTTCAAAAAGCAATCTCCCTCGCTAAGATCCAACACCCCAATGAGGGGTTCATTTCCCTGCCAGGACCAAAGCCCATTCCTGAAGTGGATACATTTTCTAAAAAAATTGATCGTCTCACACCGGACAAGAAAGTAAAAGTGATTAAAGATCTTTTCACCATTGTGAAAGAGAAGGGATTACAGGTTTCGGGTGCTTTTTCACATGGAAAAGTGGAACTGGCTATAATCAATTCGTTAGGAGTCGAAGCCTACCAAAGATATTCCGATCTCTTTTTTCATCTAATCGCACAGAACGAGAAGTGCTCTGGTTATGCCAGCTTTGTATCGAGGGATCCTGACCAACTCAATATCGATTCTCTGGCCAAAGAGGCAATCGAAAAAGCATCACAGGGAGAACCGATTCAGATCGAACCAGGAGAGTATGAGGTCATTTTAGAACCCTATGCGGTGAGTGAACTTCTCTCCTTCCTTGGCTATTTGGGCTTTCATGCATTAGCTGTTCAAGAGGGCCGAAGTTTTTTCT
>Ga0315274_10009870_pt1 | contig 13768 bp, 13 predicted proteins | sample YL17G02_20_MG_FD_203700 | JGI IMG/M metagenome (GOLD analysis project Ga0315274, IMG submission 203700) | Sediment microbial communities from Yellowstone Lake, YNP, Wyoming, USA - YL17G02_20 | ecosystem: Environmental > Aquatic > Freshwater > Lake > Sediment | place: USA: Wyoming | collected...
CCTACCTTTTTTTGTGCGCATGGTGCTCGCGCTTATTACCTCAGTTGGGCCTCAAGTTAGCTATGGATGGAATAGAGCGCGTCTGTGTCTTCGGGGCGGGCACCCTCGGTTGGCAGATCGCCCTGCAGTGCGCGAGCCACGAGCACCCGGTGAACCTCTACGATATATCCCAAGAGGCCCTCAAAAAAGCCGAGCAACACATCACGAGCGAGCTCGAATCGTGGGTGGAGGCTGGCAGCATCTCAGCTGAAGCCAAGGAATCCGCGATTCGACGGATAAGGTTCGAACCGGATCCGAAAAAGGCGGTTAAGACGGTCGGCCTGGTCATCGAGGCGGTGCCGGAGAAGCTCGATCTGAAGAGGCGAGTCTTCGAGGAGCTCGACGCCGTGTGCGACGCCGACACGATCATATCAACCAACAGCTCGTCGATCCGCGTCTCGCTGATCGAGGACGCCACAAAACGAAGGGATCAGGTCCTCAACACACATTTCTACTCAAACCCATGGCGGAGTCGGATCGTCGAACTGATGAGGGGACACATGACCTCCGATGAGACCATGACCCACGTCGGCGGCTTCATGAGATCCATAGGGATGCTCCCACTGGTGGTCAGGAAGGAGAGCACCGGATTCATCTTCAACAGGGTGTGGCGCGCCGTGAAGAGGGAGTGCCTCCACCTCGTCGACGACGGCGTGGCGTCGTACGAGGACGTCGACAGGGCCTGGATGAGCTACTACGGCACCAAGATGGGTCCATTCGGGTTGATGGATAAGGTCGGGCTCGACGTCGTCAGGGACATCGAGAACGTATACTACGGCGAGTCCCGAGACCCAAGGGACGTGCCGCCCAGGCTCCTCCTCGAGAAGGTCGAGAGGGGCGAGCTGGGGGTGAAGACGGGTCGCGGCTTCTACTCGTACCCGAACCCGGCCTTCTTAGATCCTAGTTTCCTCGAGCCCTAGCTGGGCGTCACGAGTCGCTGTGCTCCCTGCGGGACCTCAGTATGTCCACAAGTTGGCTGTCCCGCCACTCCTCGAGTTCGTCGTAGCTGTGGCTCTTAACCACCCCTAATTCGTGTACTCCCTTGACGGCCTTCTCCACGGCGGACTCGGGGGTCTCCGTCCACTTCGCCATGGTCTCGAGCCACTTCGCCTTTGAGACGTCGATGTGCCTCAACAGGTACTCGATGCCCCCCTTACCGCCCCCGAGGTGGTACGTGAGGTAGGGGCCCATGATGGCCCACCTGAGGCCGGGCCCGTTGACGACGGCCTTGTCGACGTCCTCGACGGTGGCGACACCCATGTCCACGAGGTTGAGGGCCTCGCGCCATAGGGCCGCCGATAACCTGTTGGCGATGAAACCGGGGACCTCCCTCTTGAGCACGACGGGTACCTTGCCGATGTCCTCCATGAGCTCATAGGTCCTCTTGACGGTCTCGGGGGATGTGCGGTCGCCGGGGGAGAGCTCCACAAGGGGGACCAAGTAGGAGGGGTTCCACGGGTGTGAGACTATGCACCGCTCGGGGTGCCACTTGGCCGCCTTCTGTATCTCCGACATCATGAGGCCCGAGGAACTGCTCGAAAGGATGACGCGCTGGTCAGCGGCCTCGTCCATCTTGGCGTAGACCTCCTTCTTCGCCGGGTAGCTCTCGAAGACTGATTCCTGGACGAAGTCGGCTCCGCCCACTGCCTCGGTCATGTTCGTCGTTGTGCTCAGCCGTTTGGAGGCTCGCTTGGCGCCCTTTGCGAGCCCCGCCTCCTCGAGGAAGCGCATTTTTTCCTCGACACGAGTTAAAGCTGCTCCTAAGATATTCTCGTTCACGTCGACGAGGGTGACCCTGTAGCTCGCGAGCGCGAAGAGGCTCGCCCAGCCCTGGCCCACGAGCCCGCTCCCCACGCAGGCGACCCGCTTGACTCCATCAATCAATCGAACGAACGCTCCTGAGGATGTTTAGCGTTTCTTGAGGCCGAGGATCTTCCTCGTCTCACTTGGATCGGCGATGGGTCTCTCGAGCTCCTTCGCGATGTTGACCATCTTCTTGACGAGGTCCGCGTTGCTCTTCGCGAGCTCCCCCTTCCGGATGAAGACGTTGTCTTCGAACCCTACCCTGACGTGTCCGCCCTGTACCATAGCGGCGGTGCACATGGGTATCTCGTTCCTTCCGAGGGCGCAGACGCTCCATGTCCAGGAGGCGGGTATCTGGTCGAGACTGTAGATGAGGCTCTTCATCGTCGGTAGGAAGCCGGTCCTCCCCACCATGACGAACTGGATGTGCAGAGGCTCGGGGACGATCTTCTTCTCGGCTATCTTTACGCATGTGTTGATCATGCCCGTGTCGTAGACCTCGTGTTCGGGCTTCACCCCCGCCTCCCGCATGTAGCCGCACCAGCGCTCGATCATGGGCACGGTGTTGAGGAAGACGTCCCCGGTGGGGTGGTCCGCCCACCTGTTGATGGTCCCCATGTTGAGGCTCATCATCTCCTCGCCGAGTTGGCACTTCTCCTTCACGAGGCGATCCCACACCTCCACCGGATTCCCCACCCTGCCTCCGCCGGTCGTGACGTTGATCACGACGTCGATCCTCTCGCGGATAGCCTCGATGTACTTCTTGAGGACGGGATTGGGGTCGCCCGAGTACGCCTCCCCGGTCTCGGGGTCCTTGGCGTGAAGATGTACTATAGACGCCCCGGCCTCGACGCTCTTCACAACCTCCTTCACGACCTCATCGACGGTCTTGGGGACGTAGGGGGTATCCTTCCTCGAAACGTACTCGCCGCCCGTGACGGCGGCCGTGATTATCAGGTTCTCCAAGCTAGATAGACACCTGTCTTAGAGAACTCGTCATTCTTCTATAGAAGTTTTAAGTCAAACACTGATGTCAGAAAATCGTAAAAAGAGTTTTGGAAGGAGCTAAATTCACTTCTTGGCTTTAGTGAGAACCTCGTACCCTGTGAGGCACATCGCCTTGGAGCACGTTACCATCTCGTCGATGCGGACGTGTTTCTCGACCTCGTCGGGGTAGCCGCGTGGGCCGTATAGGCAGCACTCGACTCCAGCCTTGGCTAGGTGGGCGGTGTCGTTGCCGCAGTAGCTCCTCGGTGGGACAGCGCCGACCTTCTTCGGGTACCCCCCTGTGACCCTCCTATGGTTCTCCTTGAGGAGCTTGACGACCTCGCTGTTGGGGCTTACGCCCATGGGGGGCATGACCATGCCGCCGACGCGCCACTTGGGGTCGATGGGGTACTCGAACTCGTACCTGAACTCGGGGTCTCCCGCCCTTATCTCCTCGAGCATCGCCTTCATGCGCTCGTTGATCTCCTCGATCTCGTAGCCGGGCGGGTAGCGGAAGTCGACGATGATTGTGCAGAAGTCGGGGATGTTGTAGGGGCCGGCGAGGTCGTATTCCCTGTTGCGTCCGCCGATGATGCTGCCGGCGACCCAGCGGGGCGCACCGGGTAGGTCCGGGTCACGTGCCTCGAACTTCATCCCATCGAGCCTGTCGAGGACCTTACGCATCTTCGTGATGGCGTTTATGCTCTCCTCCATTCGGCTGATGTGCTCGCTGCGCCCGAGGGTGTGGATGGCGAAGTCGTGGACACCGACGCACTTGGTTAGGATGTTGTCGACGCTGTACGGCTCGGGGACTATCGCCATGTCCGCCCAGACACCCTCCTTGAGGGCGTGGGCGGTGCCGACGCCGCCCTGTAGCTCGCCGACGACGCACTCGACTATGAGGTCACCGTGCAGCTTGGCCTTGCTCCTCTTTATTGCGAGGGCGGCGCACATCATCGCGGCGTCTCCCCCCTTCATGTTGTGGATGCCGGCGCCCCAGAGCCTGTTGCCCTCCACCTTCGGCTCATACGGGTCCCACTCCCACGACGCCGTAATCGGGTCGATGTCGAGGTGACCGTTGAACATCATGCTCTTCCCCCCGCCGTCCCCCTTGAGGCGGGCGATTACCTGCTTCCGTCCAGGCTCCACCTCTTGGAGCGTGACCTCGTCAAAGCCCTGGTCCTCGAACCAGTCCTTGGCGAACTTGACGGCGGGGCCCTCCTGCCGCGTAAGACTCGGCTGGCGGATCAGGTCGCAGCCGAGCTCCACTATCTCCTCCTTCTTCAGGTAGTCAAGCACGTTCAATTCGTATCTGTGTAGGGGGGAACCGTTTCACGAATAAAGCCTTTAGGAATCAGGTCAAAAACTGGAGTGGTGAGGGTGTGTCAGCTTTTATCCTTCGAATCTGCGGACTCCCCGCCCCTGAGCCAGTCCGAGAGCGTGATCATGTTCGTGTTGAAGTGTTTCTCTGCTCGCACGACCCCCCTCTCGATCAGGCCCACGAGGACCCTGTGTGTCTTGACCCTGCTCAGCTTCAGCTCGTAGGACAGGTCCTTCTGCAACATCGCGCCACCCGACTTTGCTAGTAGTTCAACGATCCTCTTCTCGTCGTCGTTCAGGAGGCGAAGCGTGATGTCGAGAGGGCTCTCGACGTGGGCTTTCTCCTCGGCCTTCCTCTCTTCGATCTTCTTGACCTCTGGTTCCAGCGTCTTCGAGTTCTTCACGCTCCTCAGGCGAGGGAAGAGAAGTATGACGATGAGGATGATGAGGAGAACAGCGATTACGGCGGCGATGGGGATGAGCGTCTGCCCGAGGCCGCGGCTGTCAGGCGGACCCTGCTGCCCGGAGGAGAGGAGGCTCCACATGGCTCAAACTCATGGGTACGAGGGTTAAAATCGTTGTTACACTGGGTGAAACACGTGTTACGAGAACCATCTAAATCGGGCTGAAGGTTATACCCTGCCGCGGAAAACCGCGGTGAAAAACATGAGAACCGGAAAAAAGATGTTTGGTATACTCGCCGTCCTAGTGGCGGCGCTTGCGGTATCGACGATCGCACTGCCATCGCTGGCTGCTTCCACTATGGATCAGCCCGTTGACAATGTTCAGCCAACTACACCCGACGCATCAGTTGCATTTAATCAGACTCAGACCACGACGAGGGCTCGTATCCGTCTACAAGCCTGTGATCAGACTGGCGTCTGCTCCGAAAACTGCACACAACTACAGATGAGGACGCAGACCTGTGCGATGGACGGCTCCTGTGGAAACAGCAACGGGACATACCTCGAAGGCGGCTCCCAGAACCCTGCGGGAGTCTCGGCCCAGGCAGGCTTAGGTGGGAGCGGTCAGGCGCGGATGCGCGGTAGAAACCAGGCCCAGTCATGCCTGATTGCTGCAAACGAAACCGGCTAACCCCTTTTTCTAATTAAGTACTTAGGCGTAGGTGAGCCGTCCCTTGGCGGTCCTCCCCACGTTCTGGTGGTTCCTGAGCCACTCCTCGAGGACCTCCTGGGCGGACGTCGAGACGACCTTCGCCTTTATGGCTGTCAGTTCCCCCTGTGTGATGTTAAGGTAGGCAGCGCTGCTCCTCGCGTGGTAGCCCTGGAGGACGATCGTGTACCTGTCATCGTCTCTCACCTCTGCGCCGTTCATCTTGAGGCTCAGGAGTTTCGCCTCCTTCTCCCCATAGGTGGCCCTTACAGCGCCACTCACCTGGTAGCACTCGCCCTCGCTGTTGCGGTTCTCCCTGCGCATTATGTGGCTGAATATCCCCCTGAGCTGCGCCCCCGTCACCGTGTACCGGGTCAACGTGTCGTTGTATGGGAAGCAGGCGAGGAAGTCCTTCAGCGTTACGACGGGGCCGAGTTCCTTCACCCTTATCGAGCCGCTCGCCATGAATGCGACGTCGCTCTCCGTCACCTCCGCCACGGCGTCGGCGAAGAGGTCTCCGAGGCTGGTCTCCACGAGCCTGCTCGGGTGGGTGTGGGTGGCCGCGAGCCTGCTGAGGACGCTGCTGTACTTGTGGTCAACCTCCTCTTGGAAGGATCTGATGTATTTTTCGAGGTCTCTGTCGGGTTCGGCGATGGTCTCGTCGATGGAGACGAGTCGCCACTTATACTCTACTATGCTGTTCGTGTCGTCTTCCACGACTATGTCGAAGCGGCCGATCTGGTCGGTGCCGACGCCCGCCTGGGTGATGAGGGTGCCGTTCTTCTCCGTGGGCTTCTCCAGGACGGTGTGGGAGTGGCCGCCGATTATCAGGTCGACTCCCCACTCCGGCTTCAGCATACCCGCGAGCTCCACGTCCGAGTCGTAGCCTATGTGGGTGAGCAGCACGGTGAGGTCGATGTCGTCGTTCTTGTAGACGTTGGTGATCTTCCCCACCTCGGCGCTCGCCTCCTCCAGGGAGACGAAGCTGCCGATGAGGCTGTCCCCCTTAATGCTGTCCATGACCTTCTCGGTGATGATACCTGTGACGAGGATCTCGAACCCCGCCTTCTGGAGTATCACGTAGGGGCGCATGAGCCTCTTGTTGAAACCCTTGACGTAGAGGTTGGCGTTGACTATGGGGAAGTTGGCGACCTTCTCCAGGAATAGGAGATGGGGGAGGCCGTAGTCGAACTCGTGGTTGCCGAGGGCGACGGCGTCGGGGGCGAGGTAGTTCATGATAGCCATGGTGCTGATGCCCTTGTACTCGGAGTCGATGAGCGACCCCTGCACCATGTCACCGCTGATGAAGTATAGGACGTTCTCCTCCTCCCTCCTCACCTTGTTTATGTAGCCGGAGAGGAGGGACAGGCCGCCGATGAGCTTCCCATCGCCGCCCTTCAGCTCGGCGAGGAAGTCCCCGTGCATGTCATTCGAGTGAAGGATAGTGAATTTCTTCAAATTCGCCATGGCCTCTCTACCTCGAACCGTACGCCCTCTGGAATAACTCCTTCGGGTCGTACTGCATCTTGAAGTTCAACTTCCCAGTCATGGTCGTTATCTCGACGTAGTAGAGGGTCATGCCGCCCTCGTCTCCCGAGTCCTCATTGACCTTGATGTTACCGATGGCGGAGTTGTCGACGGCCCAGTTCCCCGGCGTCTCGCTGAGGGCGTTGTCGGGCGTCTTATCCTGGTACCAGTCCGTGTATGTGTTGAAGCCCTGCATCTGGGCCTTCCACTTGCCGAAGAAGCCCTTCCCCTCGGTGCCCGCCTTGGCTCGGCGCATCTTCACAGCCTCCCCCATGATCTCGTTGGTGAGCTTCACGAAGATGCTCCTCCTATCGGTGACGATCAGGTTGTACGTGTCTACCCTCCCCAGAGACTTCGAGACCATGAGGTTGGGGATGATTACCCTGATGGGTTCCTGAGTTGGCTGGGCCGTGGGCTGATAAGCTGGCTGCGCGGCGGGTGGCAGCGGATACGCTGGCTGTAGCGCGTAGGCCACGGGGGGTGGAGTTGGTTGCTGAGTAGCCGTGCCCTGTCGAGGCGCCACCGGCTCGAGGACATTCCCGCAGCTAGGGCAGAACTTGTGCTGTTCCTTGACAGGTGTCCCGCAGAACGGACAGAAAGACATGCATTCTCCTTCCCCCGGGTGTTTAATAAACTAATTTTTCAGCCCAGACACAGATTCTGGCGCTCAGGCTATAAGACGAGTCGCCGTAGTCTGAATCGTGAGCGCCAACGCCGACGTCGCAGCGGTCCTCTACGAAATAGGGGAGATACTGACGATCAAGGACGACCGGTTCCGGAGCCGAGCCTATCTCCTCGCCGCTCAGCGTATAACCAGCCTCACCGAGGACATAAAGAAGGTGAAGGAGCGCGGCGAACTCGACAAGATACCCGGCGTGGGCAAGAGCATCGCCGCCACGATAGCCGAGTTCCTAGACACGGGCGAATCAAAGGTCCTCGAGGAGCTACGCGAGTCCCTACCCCCCGGCGTCCGCCAACTCATGGAACTCGAGGGGATTGGCCCTAAGAACGCGATGCGGCTCGTCGATGAGTTAAAGGTAGCATCCATCAACGACCTCGAGAAGGCGGCGAAGGAGGGCAGGGTCCGCGAGCTCAAGGGCTTCGGTGAGAAGAAGGAGCAGAACATCCTCCAGAGCATCGGCGACTTCCGCAACAGGCAGACCCGGTTCCTCCTCGGCGAGGTCCTGCCCGTCGTCGACGACATGCTTGCTTGGATGAGGGAGTCCCCCGCCGTGCTCAGGGCGGAGGTCGCCGGCTCATACCGCCGCAGAAGGGAGACGATCGGGGACCTCGACTTCCTCGTGGCTTCAAACGAACCCGACGCCGCCTCGGCGAGGTTCGTCTCCATGCCCCCGGTGGAACGCGTCGTCAGCCACGGCTCCACGAAGAGCACCGTCTTCCTCAAGGGGCACCTGCAGGTCGACTGCCGGGTAGTCCCACCAGACGTCTACGGCGCCGCCCTCCAGTACTTCACAGGCTCCAAGGACCACAACGTCAAGCTACGCACACTTGGCGTCAAACTCGGCTACAAGCTCAACGAGTATGGCCTCTTCCGCCGCGAGGACGACGACTTCGTCGCCTCGGAGACCGAGGAGGAGATATACAGGGCACTCGGGATGGACTGGGTCCCGCCGGAGTTGCGCGAGAACCGGGGGGAGATAGAGGCAGCGATGGAGCACAAGCTGCCCAGGCTGGTCAAGTTGGAGGATGTAAAGGGCGATCTCCACTGCCACAGCAGGTGGAGCGAGGGCACGATGACCATAAGGGAGGCCGCCGAGAAGGCGAAGAACCTCGGCCTCAGCTACGTCGCCATAACCGACCACTCTAAGAGCCTAGGCATCGCCCACGGCCTCGACGAGGAGCGCCTCGCCGAGCAGGGGAAGGAGATAGACGCCCTCAACGAGGAGCTGGAAGACTTCAACGTCCTCAAGGGCATCGAGTGCGACATAAAGGCAGACGGCTCGATGGACCTCGCCGACTCCAGCCTCGCCGACCTCGACTTCGTCGTCGCCAGCGTCCACAGCGGCTTCAAAAACGACGAGGAGACTATGACGAGCCGCATGATCTCGGCCATCCATAACGAGCACGTTGACGCCATCGGCCACCCGACGGGGCGCATCATCCAGAAGAGGAAGCCCTACCCCCTCGACCTCGACAGGGTACTCGAAGCGGCGGCGGCCCAACATGTTGCTATGGAGATAAACGCGTACCCGGAGCGCCTCGACCTCGACGACGTCTCGTGCAGGAAGGCGATGGAGGCGGGCGCCATCATGAGCATCGGCACCGACGCCCACGCCCTCAACCAGATGGAGTTCCTCCCCCTCGGCGTCTCCGTCGCCCGCCGCGGCTGGCTAGCTGCTAAGGACATCGCTAACACGAAGACCGCGAAGGAACTACTCAGGCTCCGCCGGGGATGAAGCGGTCGAGCAGCCTGAAGAGCCGGTCCCTGCTCGGCGGCCACGTCAGGGCGATGGAGAACACGATGCTCACCACGACCATCCCGACGCTCGCGATGGTGCTGCCGACAGCGCCGATGAGGAGACCGAATATCCACCCCCCCACCCACGCGCCCACCGAGTAGAGCGCGGTCTTACCCACGGCCTCGATCACCAGCAGCTTGTGCAGTGGGAGTCTCCTCGTCCCCGCGAGCATCACGACGGGGAGGTCGGGTAGCGGCGTCGCCGCCACGACCAGAACCGCCCATAATCCGTATTTTTTTATCCACTTGCCCACGAGGTCCTCAGCCCTTCCCCCTGCGCTCTCCACCGTCTCGGCTACGCCTAGTCCGAGTAGGTAGGGGATGATGTCGCCGATGGCGCCACCGACGCCAGCGGCAACGCCGAGCAGGATCGGGTTGTAGAGGGGCGTCAAGGCGAGAAAGAGTGGGACGAATATGTCCCTCGCCACCATGGTCGAGTGGCTGAGAAGTGTGACGATGAAGATGCCCCAGAGCCCCATCTCCTCGACCCGCGCCGTATCCGTGAAGAAGAGCAGCAGAAGGTACCCGGAGACGAGGGCCGTCGCCACAACCCCCGCAATCATGAGATAGGCCCTACGATTCATGCATCATACCCCTGCTAGCCGAGTATCACGAGGGCGGTGGCGAAGAAGATGAGTATGGCTTGAGTCGCCATCAGTGTGAACCTCGCCCACCGTGGGAGCTTGTTCTTCCCGACGATCACGATCACCGAGATCGCGAGGAAGGCGGATACGAAGGGCGTGACGTCGGCCATCAAGAAAAGCCTGTGGGGTTAGGAGAAAAGAGTTTGGAGGTCAGAGGGGCTTCGCGAGAATCTCGTGCAGCTTCAGGTCCCTCATCCTGTTTGACGCAGCAGGGGTAACGACTAACGCCGTATCAGCGCCGGAGTGGCTCCCGGCGACGCAGACGACGGGCTTATCGATGCCGACCGCGTCGCAGTCGGCTGCCATCATCGCGATCTCGGCGCAGACCTTCGTCCCCTGGCTGAAGAGGCGCAGGGTGTTGGCGATGATGACGTTGACCGGCGGGACGATGAAGGGGAGGCCAGCCTCCAAGGACTGCTCCTTCTCCGGCCTCTGGCGTCCCACGCCCACCTCGACGCCGCCCGTGAGGACGTCGGTGCAGGTGACAATCTTCCCCGCCTTCTCCAGCTTCGCCTTGACATCGGTGGGCATCATCTGCTTCCCCTTCACCGGGTAACCGGTCTGGTGCCTGACGAAGACGAGCTTCACACCGCTGCCCTTGAAGACCTCGACGGCCTTGAGGCCGGTCCCACCCGTCGATGTGGAGATCAGGACGGTGTCTATCTTCCTCTCCTTCGCCCCCTCTAGGGCGATCTTCAGGGTCTCCTCGGTGTGCTCCTCGCCACCCTTCTCGAATATGACTGTGGTTCTCTTTGCGCTCATTTTGATCACAGAATGGTGGTTGAAGGATGGCCCCCGGGGGTAATAAGTTTTAGAGGTGCTTCTCCCTCCCACCGACGATGGGGATGGGCTCGCCGCAATACTTGCAGTGGTTTGCGGCGTCTAGGTGCCAGGCGGTTATGTCATATCCGACGCGCCCGATCACCGTTTTACCGCATTTCGGGCAGACAGTGTCATCATATCCCTTCCCGGGGACGTTGCCGACGTAGACGTAGTGGACCCCCTCTGCCTTGGCGATCTCCCTCGCGTGGAGCAGTGTCTCCACAGGCGTCGGCGGGAGATGGCTGAACTTGTACTGGGGGTAGAACCTGCTCAGGTGGAGGGGGACGTCGGGCCCCATCTGGTCTACGAGGTACCGCGCCATCCTCTTCGTTTCGTCCTCGCCGTCGTTCGTCTCCGGGATGATGAGGAAGGTGACCTCGACGTGGACGCCCCTCCTGTGCATCTCGACGGTGGCGTCGAGGACGCTCTGTAGGTCGGCCGAGCAGTGCTTCCTGTAGAACTCCTCCGTGAAGCCCTTCCAGTCGACGTTGGCGGCGTCCACCACGTCGACGACTCTATCTAGCGCCTTCAGGCTCACGTAGCCGTTCGTGACGAGGACGTTCTTCACCCCATTCTTCCGGGCGAGCCTCGCCGTGTCCTCGACGTAGTCGAGGTTGATCAACGGCTCGTTGTATGTGTAGCTGATGCTCGTGCACTCCTCGCGTTGGGCTGTCTCGACGACGTACTCGGGGGGGACCCGCTTCAACCCCACCTCGGGCTTGGCCGTGGAGAGGTGCCAGTTCTGACACCAGGGACAAGTGAAGCTGCAGCCGACGCTGCTGATGCTCAGGCTGAGGCTCCCCGGGTGGAAGTGGGCGAGGGGCTTCTTCTCGATGGGGTCCACGGCTATGGCGCTGAGGAGGCCGTAGGTGAGGTTGACTATCCTTCCCCCCTGGTTCTCCTTTGTCCCGCAGAAGCCGCGCTGCCCAGGCTTCAGCGTGCACATCCTTGGGCAGACGATGCAACGCGCAGTATCCTCGTCCAGCCTCTCCTGGTAGCGGGTCTCCATCATGGATCACTCAAGAAGGCGCCGGTTAAAACGTTCCCTCCAATATCTAGAGAGACGATATCTATAATACGCTAGATTTTAGAAAAGCTTCGCGATTTCTTCATCGGAGAGCTTATTGAACGTCTTCGTCTCCGTGGGTATGACGGCGGCGTTGATGTTCTCGGGCTTGAGGCTGTTAGCGTAGGCGGTCTTGACAGCCTCGATGGCGAGGGTCACGGCCTCGTCGAGGGATATGTCGGCCTTGTACTTCTTCTCCAGGAGCTCCTTGGCCTTCTCGCTGTTCATGCCGAGAGCCGCCGCCTTGTAGCCCCGGTAGCTGCCGCTCGGGTCCGTGGTTATGAGGCGTGGCCCGGTGGCGTCGACGCCTGCGACTATCATGCTGACCCCGAACGGGCGCACGCCGGCGTTCTGTGTGTACTGCTGGAGGGTATCTCCGATGCTGCTGACGAGGCTCTCGACCCCTATGGACTCGTCGTAGGTCATCCTGTGGCTCTGGCAGGCGTAGCGTGCCTCGCGGACGAGGACGCGGGCGTCAGGGCTCAACCCGGCGATGACCGCGGCGACGTGTGTGTCGAATTCGAAGAGCTTCTTACTGAATCGGGGGTCTTCGAGGTTGTTCTGTAGTACCTCGACGGCGGCAAGGGCTGCCCCCTCCTTTGATATGACTCCTGCGACGGGTGCGCCGCGCTTCACAAGCTCAAGGGCGTACTCGACCTGGTAGATGCGTCCCTCGGGGGAGAAGATGGTGATCGCTTCGTCGTATTCTCTTCCACGTGACATATTATCGCCCCTTGCCTGCTAATCGTTTGGGTGGGGGATATTTAAACCTCAGGCTCAACGCCGCGACCGGTGCCTATTGTTTGGCGAGCCCCTCCAGTTCCTTCGGCGTAAGGCGGAAGGTCGTCCACTCGTCCATGGTCTTGGCTCCTAGGTTGAAGTAGAACTTCCTGCTCGGCTCGTTCCAGTCTATGACTGTCCACTCCATGCGTGCGTACCCCTTGTCGAGGGCTATCCCCGCCAGCCTCCCGAGGAGCGACGATCCGATTCCGCTGCCGCGCAGCTCCTCCGGGACGAAGACATCTTCCAGCCAGAGGGTCGGGCGCACCGTCCACGTGCTGAACGTGAAGTAGTAGAGGGCGAACCCCACGTACCTCGGGTCCTCGTTCCCCGTGTTCTCGGCGAGGAGCACCCTGAATATAGCGTCGGGTCCCCACCCCCACTTCTCGTAGTCACCGCGCGTCGCGACGAAGCTCTCGGGGGATTTCTCGTAGATGGTTAGCTGCTTTGCGAGGTCCATGATGACGGGGATGTCTCCCCGCGTGGCCTCCCTGATCTTGAATGTGACCCTCTTCTTCATGGGGGGAATCGACACGTGGAGGTGTTAAGAGGTTTTTTAATAGAAACCGAATGTGGGGTGGGTCTCCTCGGGTTGGCCTGCTCACGCGAGTTCCCCGCGGGCGACCATGGCGACCTTGCCGCCGACCCTGACGTCAATGCCGTCCTTCGTCTCCTCGGCCCGCAGGTAGAGGATGCTGGGGCGGCTTATCTCGGCGCCCTGCTCGACGCGGACATCTATCTTATTCCCGCCGAAGTATCGGTGTTTCACGAGGTAGCCGGCGAGGCAGCCGTTGGCGCTCCCCGTTGCAGGGTCCTCAGTCCAGTCCGTCACCATTCGCGCCTTGAGGTGGTTACTCTCGTCCTCGGGCTCGGGGCAGAAGAGCAGTGGCCACTTCGCCTTCTTGTCCGCCGAGTACGCCTTGAACTTCTCCGCGTCGAGCTTGATCCTCTTCAGCGCCTCCCGGGTCTTTAGCGGGATCATGTAGAACCAGACGCCCGTCGAGACCTCCTGTATGGGGAAACGTGTGTCGATGTCGGTGGGTTTGAGGTGGAACATGGGGGCGATGTCCTCCGCCCTGTGTGTGGCGCCGAACACGGGGTTGAGCTGCTTCATCCACAGGAGCGGCTTACCATCCTTCGCCTTCTGGAAGGCGACCGGGATCATCCCCACCTTCATGTCGAGGGTGA
>Ga0315274_10009871_pt1 | contig 13766 bp, 6 predicted proteins | sample YL17G02_20_MG_FD_203700 | JGI IMG/M metagenome (GOLD analysis project Ga0315274, IMG submission 203700) | Sediment microbial communities from Yellowstone Lake, YNP, Wyoming, USA - YL17G02_20 | ecosystem: Environmental > Aquatic > Freshwater > Lake > Sediment | place: USA: Wyoming | collected...
CGTCGCCTTCGTCCAGGCCGGACAGGATTTCCGCGATGTCCTCCGGACCGGTCACGGGATCCCCGTCGATCTTGACGATCACGTCGCCGGCCTTGATGCCCGCTTTTTCCGCCGGACCGTCTTCCTCGACTTCCGTCACCAGCGCGCCTTCGTCTTCCTTGACCTTGAAGTATTCGGAGAGATCCGGATTGAGTTCATGAAGCCGGACTCCCAGAGAGCGGCCGCCGCTATACCGGAATCGCCTTCCCTCGGGCCCCCGGGTGATGATTTCTGAACGGTGAAGGCGACCGATCTCCGCCTCCACTTCCAGGCTTTTGGATTCCCGGATGAGGCCGATCTTGACCTTGGCGCCGGGTTTGGTTTCGCGCACCCGCCGGATCAGATCCTGGGTTCTGCGGATCTTGTCTCCGTTGAAATACTGGATCACGTCGTCTTCACGAATCCCGGCCTTTTCAGCCGGACTGTCCTCGGACACGTCGCCCACCAGAACGCCGAAATCCGCCTTCAACTCCTTTTTGTCGTCAATGCTCAATTTCTCAACCGAGACGCCGAGGTACCCCGGCCTGCGGGATGCCGCGGCCGCATCTGAAAAGAGCAGGGCGGCGAAGAGAAACAGAACCGCGGGGAATCCGGTGCGTTTTAGGGACATGCGTTTCATTGAAGCCTCCGTGCATTCATCCAGGCTTAACCCCGGTCAAATCTTGCTGCTCGCGACGCCGAGATCCTTGATTTGGCTCGTCGATTTCCGATACAGATCGTTCTCCACCTTGGCCATTTCCGCCTTCAGTTTCGCCCGTATGTCCTGGTCAAGCTCGGATTGGATATCGGGACCGTGCATCTCGCCCGGCAATTCCCGGGTTTGGAAGTCGGTTTCCGGATGAGTGGGATTGTATTGGCGCACATTCCCGTCCAACGAGCCGGCCTCTGGATCTTTGATCCAAAGTTCGGACTGGACTTCGGATGACCCCGTCTTCGCCTCGCCCTTCGAACCCTTGCGTATCAAGCGAATATAGACCTTTTCGCTATCCTTCTTTCTGGACAGGATTTCCTTCACGTCTTCCGGCTGCTTTACTTTCTCGCCGTCGACCTCGAGAATCACATCTCCGGCATTGATGCCGGCCTTGTCCGCAGGACCGTATTCGGCCACATCGGCAACCCGCACACCGGAATCCGCATTCAAACCCTTCAGGTCTTCGAGGTTCAGCTCCTCGATCGAGAAACCGAAGGTTTCAGTGCGGCACAGAGCCGCGTTCGCGTCGCTTAACGACAGGACGGCGAAAAGAACCGGAAGCGCGGCTGCTCCCATCCGACGAGCAATTGTGTGTTTCATGTGAACCTCCCGTATGGATTGTTTTCATGCTTATATACGGATAAAACGCCGGAAGGTTGCGCCGTGAGACAGTGATAGGCGGGTGGGCATGGATTTATGGTGTTTGAGGAATCGGTACTTGTGCCGAAAAACAATTATGAGAATGTCGTATTCTTCTCTACCGGCCGCGTTTACGCAGTCCGAATACCCGGCCAATCCTTGTCTGCAGCTTGTCCAAATAAATGTAGAATACCGGCGTGACGTACAAGGTGACAAGCTGTGAGAAAAGCAGGCCACCCACCACGCACAGTCCGAGGGGTCGCCGGGACTCCGAACCCGCGCCCAGACCCAACGCGATAGGGAGCGTGGCCATGAGCGCCGCCACGGTGGTCATCATGATGGGCCGGAACCGGATCTTGCACGCCTTCAAAATGGCCGTCGCGGAATCCAATCCCTCCTTGCCCGCCTGGATGGCGAAGTCGATCATCATGATGGCGTTTTTCTTGACCACTCCGATGAGCATGATCAGGCCCACGAAGCTGTAAAGGTTCAAATCCGTCCGGAAAATCATGAGTGTGATCAGGCCGCCGAATCCCGCGAAGGGCAGGCCGGTCAGAATGGTGATCGGATGGATGAAACTCTCGTAGAGAATGCCGAGGATCATGTAAATGACCAGAATGGCCAGAATCAGAAGACCTACAAGGCTGCCTTGTGAGGATTTGAACGCCTGGGCCGTGCCCGAGAAATTCGTCACGATGGAGGAGGGCAGCGTTTCAGAGGCCGTTTGATTCACGGCCGCCACGGCCTGGCTCAGGGCGACTCCCTCTCCGAGGTTGAAGGAAATCGTGACGGAAGGAAGCTGGCCGGAATGGTTGACAGTGAGCGGACCCGCGCCCGTTTGGATCTTCGTGAGCACGGAAAGCGGAACGAGACGGTCCGATTGGGAGCGCACGTACAGAAGCTGCAGCGCCGAAGGGTCAGTCTGGTATTCGGGCAGGAGTTCGAGAACCACATAATACTGGTTGTCCGGGGCGAGGATGGTGGAGATCTGACGGGTGCCGTAGGCGGAATACAGCGCTTCTTCGATGGCCTGCGGCGTGACGCCCAGGGACGCGGCCCGGTCCCTGTCGATGACCAAAGTCACCTCGGGATTGCTGAGCCGCAGGTCACTGTCCACATCCCTGAGAAGTGGATTGGCCCGCAATTTGGTCGTCAGGGCCGGCGCCGAGGCATAGAGGGCCTTGAGATCAGACGACTGGAGCGTGAACTGGTAAATGCCCGACGCGAACCGCCCGCCGATGTTGATCGCCGGAGGATTGATGATGAACACGCGGACGCCGGGAATTGTAGCCATCTTGACCCTCAGCGAGCTGACCAGCTGGTCCGCGGTCATTTTCCGCTCGCGTCGGGGTTTTAGCCGGATGAACATGCGCCCCGTGTTGCTCGTCCCCCCTCCGCCTCCGCCCACGGAGGACGTGAATCCGTCAATGTTTAAATCCTTCGACAGGACATCCGCCACCATTTTCTGGTGACTGACCATGCCCTCGAACGAAAGCCCCTCCGCCCCCTCCGACGTGCCGTTCATGAAACCCGTGTCTTCGCTGGGGATGAATCCCTTGGGCATGATGCCGAACAGGATCACGGTCGCGATCAAAATGACGGCGGAAAAGAGCAGCGTAGCCCGCCGCCTGCGGACCACCCAGGCGAGGCTGGTTTCATAAAGCCTCTGGCTCCTGTCCCAGAACGATTCGATGAGATTGTAGAGGCGTCCGTGCCTCTCGTTTGTTTCATGTTTGAGAAACCGGCTGCACATCATGGGGGTCAGTGACAGCGAGACGAAACCGGAGAGGAGAATCGCCACCATGATGGTCACCGCGAACTCGCGGAAGAGCCGGCCCATGATGCCGCCCAGGAAGAGGATGGGGATGAACACCGCGGTCAGGGACAGCGTCATCGAAACGATGGTGAATCCGACTTCCTTGGATCCGTCCATGGCCGCCTTCAAGGGCGTCTTCCCCATCTCGATGTGCCGGTAAATATTTTCGAGCATGACGATGGCGTCGTCCACCACGAATCCCACGGCCAAGGTGAGGGCCATCAGTGAAAGATTGTCGATGTTGAAGTGGAGGAGGGCCATGGCCGCGAACGTTCCCACGACCGAAAGCGGAAGCGCGAGACTCGGAATCAGTGTGGCCGAGACGTTCCTTAGAAACAGAAAAATGACCAGGATGACGAGAAAGAGTGTCAGGAGAAGCGTGAACTTTACGTCGTTGACCGATTCCTGGATGGGCACCGCCTTGTCGAACAGGATTTGAAGTTCCGCGGAGGCGGGAAGCTGGTTTTTGAATCGCGGGAGGAGTTCCTTGACGGCATTGGAAACCTGCACCGTGTTGGTGCCCGGCTGTCGCTGGATGGCGAGCAGGAGGCAGCGGCTGTCTCCGAACCATGCCGCCACCTTGTTGTTCTGGACGCTGTCGAAAATATTGCCCAGGTCTTTGAGGCGGACGGGCGCGCCGTTCCGGTAAGCCACGACGATGGGCCGGTACTTGTCAGCGGTGTTGAGCTGGCCGGTGGCTTTCACCGTGTACGCTTTCTCCCGCCCCCAGAGGATTCCCGTGGGCATGTTGACGTTGCTCGCTGCCACCGCGTTCATCACATTGTCGATCCCGATGCCGCGGGAGGCCAGGGCGCGCGGATCCAGCTGGATGCGCACGGCGTAGCGCTGGGCGCCGTAAATCTGCACCTGGGCCACGCCGCTGACCATGGAGATGCGTTGGGCCATGAGCGTTTCGGCGTATTCGTTCAACTGGTAGAGCGGAAGCGTGGGTGATTTCAGCGCGAGGAATAGGATGGGCTGGTCAGCCGGGTTCACCTTCTGGTAGGAAGGCGGCGTGGGCATGTCGCGCGGGAGCTGCCGCGAAACCGCCGAGATGGCGGACTGCACGTCCTGGGCCGCCGCGTCGATGCTCCGGTCGAGGCTGAACTGGATGGTGATGTTCGTCGAGCCCAGACGGCTCGTACTGGTCATGTTGTCGATACCGGCAATGGTGGAGAATTGCTTCTCAAGGGGCGTCGCCACGGCCGAGGCCATGGTTTCCGGACTCGCCCCGGGAAGGCTGGCCGAGACGGAGATGGTCGGAAAATCCACCACGGGCAGATCGCTCACGGGCAAAAGCCGGTACCCGAGGATTCCGGCGACCATGATGGCCATCATGATCAGCGTGGTCATGACCGGCCTTCGGATGAACAGGTTCATCGAGCGCTCCCGTGTTTCGGAGCGCCCGATTTGATTTCCACCGTGGCGCCGGGCACGAGCCGCATCTGGCCGTCGGTCACCACCGTCTCTCCGGCTTTCAATCCTTCGTCGATCACCGTGATTGCGTCGAGCGTCCTGTTGACCTTGACCGGGCGTTTCTCCGCTTTATTGTCCGAACCGACCACGAAAACGAAGGTGCCGTCCTGCCCCGTGACGACGGCGCCCGCGGGAACGGTCAGGGCGTGGGGTTCAACCGCCAGCACCAGTTCAACGTCCACGAACTGGCCCGGCCACAGCGAGCTGTCTTCATTGGGAAACACGGCCTTCATGTTGAAGGTGCCCGTGCTCGCATCCACTTCGTTGTCGATAAAACCGAGCCGGCCCATCGCTTCGGGGCGGCCGTCCGTTCTGGATGTTTTGACGTGGACTTCCAGCGGTTTCGAGGCGGCGTACTTTCGGACCAGGGGGAGCTGGTTTTCGGCGACGGCAAAACTCACGCGGATGGGCCGAATCTGGTTGATGACCACGAGGGGAAGGTCATTGGCCCTGACGATGTTCCCCTTCTTCACGAGCAGGCTGCCCGTGCGTCCCGAGATCGGGGCCGCGATGGACGCCCAACCCAGATTCAATCGGGCCTGCTCCACGGCTGCTTCGTCCATCCGCACGGTGGCCTTCAAAGCCTCGGCCTGGGTTCTGACCGCGTCGAATTGTTCCTGCGTGACGTAATCCTTTTGGACCAGGTCGGAGTAACGCGTGGCCTGTATTTCTGCGTTCGCGGCCTGCGAACTGTCCCTGGACATTTGCGCCGTGGCCGCGTTCAACGCCGCCTGAAAAGACCGCGGATCGATCTGGAATAGGAGCTGGCCCGCGGATACGTCCTGACCCTCGATGAAATTCACTTGGGTAACGACTCCTCCCACCTGTGCTTTTACGGCAACGGCCTCGATGGGCTCGACCGTGCCGACCACGTTCAACGAAAGCGGCTCCGGCTGAACCGCGGATTTTCCGACGATGACGGGCACCGGAGGAGGACCTCCTTTCTTGCCCGCGCAGCCGGCGAGGATCGTCAGGACCGCGAGCAGCCAGGCTGAGCGGTTGAGGCCGAATGGACCGGCGTGTCCGCGAAACGAAAAGCGGCGGTCATGGCTCGGGTTAAAATGCTTCCCCGCCGGAAAAAGGTCTTCTGCCGATGCGTCGCCCCGCCGTCTGGTGTGTTTCATGGTTGTCCCTCAGGAGAAATGGATGCGGGCGCCAGGGGATTGTCTCCGTGCAGCCCCAGAACACCCGCGTCGTGCGCGAGTTGCGCGAGCGCGATGAACCAGGCCAGCCGCGCGTTGATCTGCTCGGCCCTGGCCATCGCAAGCGCTTTCTGCGAAGAAAGCAGATCCAGAATGCTTCCGACGCCCTCTTTGTAACGGCCCAGGGTGACCTCTTCCGACTGCGTGGCGCTGGCAACGAGGTCGTCGGTGGTTTTCATGCGTTCCCCGGCGGTGATGAAATCGCTGTGCGATGAAAAGACATCGAAGATGACCGACTGCTCGAAGGCCCGCGTCCGTTCCCGCTGGATCGCCGCATCGGCTTTGGCGCGCGAGAGGTTGAACTGCCGCTCAAATCCCGCGAAGATCGGAATCTGCAGGAGTAAAGTGCCGCCTCGGTTGTCGGTGAATCCGGGAACGTCCTGGATCCAGGTCCGCCCGGCCGAGCCGGTGAGCGAAAGGGATGGAAGCAGGTTCGAACGCGCCTTCTTCGCGCCCGCGGCGGATTCGAGGTCAAGAGCCCGGGATGCCTGCAGGTCGGGTCTGCCAGCCAGCGCCCGATTGATGAGCTGGTCCACGGTTTCCGTGATCGAGACGTTCGGGATTCCCGGTTCGACCAGATCGAAGGTGAAGGGCGAGTTCGCCGGGTAGCCGAGGGCAACCGCGAGTGCGCCTTTGGAAACGCGGACCTGCCCTTCCGTTCCCTGCACGGCCAGCTTGATTTCCGAATACGCGGTCTTGGCCTGCAATACATCGGCATTCGTGGCCAATCCCACCCGGTGGCGTTCCTCGGCGGCATTCAGGCCCGTCTCGGCTTCGGCAAGGGAAGTCCGGTTCGCTTCGAGCAGCGCCTTTGCCTCCACGTGGTTGAAAAAGGTCGCCTCGGTTTGAAGAACGGTGCTCTGGATGACGGCGTTGTGTGTCCAGTCAGCGGCCAGAAGCGCCTGGCGGGATTGCTCGATGGACGCAAAACGCCCGCCGAAATCGAACAGGAGAAAACTGAGATTGGCCGTGGCATTGGTCACGGTCATCGGTTCGTTTGAAGAGCCTTCGAAGGAGCCAGGCTTGCTCTGATAAGACTGTCCCTTTGAATCATAAAGCGTCCCGCTGGCGTTCACGCTTGGGGACAGGCTTCCGAGCGTGACTTTATACCCGGCCGCAGCAGCCCGCGCGTTGTTCCAGGAGATATGGGTGGCTGGATTGTTCTGCAGCGCGATGTCCACGGCTTCGGCGAGCGTGAGCCGTTTGATCAGCTCCCCGACCTGCCCGGTGGGAGCAACCGGTTGTTGCTCGACCGGCTTCAGGCTTTCCCGCTTTGGAGGCGTCCATGGAACCGCATGGGACGGGGAATTCAACGGCACGCCTTGGACCCTGTTAGTGACGTGCGCGCAGCCTGCAAGCAGCCACACGAGAACCCCGGCGGCAAAAACGTGCGGAAGCCTCATTGCGGCACGGGATACGATTGCATTCTTCGATTTCACTGGATTTATCCTTAAAAGACGTATTATAATCGTTTATTGTACAAGACTTTTAACACAAATGCAATTAAAAAAATTGCGGAAATGGGTAATACTTCATAGAAAAATCCCCCGTAGCCCCCATCGGTAAAGAGCCTGTCCTGATCGAAGATCAAGATGGGTTGCGGGGGATTTAATAATTTACCTCACCAGCTCCATCTTCATGCTCCGCGCCTGTTTGTCGTCGTTCCTGTGAGCTCCGACACGGTCGGAGCACTCCAAAAAGTTAATTATGGAGTGCGCCAACATTGTCGGGGCACCCGACCGTGTTGGCGCGATATCACAGACCCTCCTTCATCTCACCAGCCCCATCTTCACGCTCTGCACGAACCTGCGGCCGTCCAATGACTTCGCCTCCATGCGGCACACATAGATTCCGGAAGGCGCGGCGTAGCCCTTTTCATCCTTACCGTCCCATGCCGAAGAAAAAACTCCGGCGTTCCTGCATTCATCCTGAATCGTCCTGACCGGTCTTCCCTGGATGTCGTAGATCATGATCTTGACGAATGACGGCGAAGGCAGGTCGAACCGGATGCTGGTTTCGGGATTGAAGGGATTGGGGTAATTCGGGTGGAGGGCGAACCTGTCAGGGTTCCTGCTCATCTCTTCTTCAACTCCTGAAATCGCATCATGCGCCACGGAAAACACATTCATGTTCGAACTCCAAAGGCTGTCGCCGGCGGTGTTTTTAACGAGAACTTTCCAAAAGTAGGTTTTGCCCGGCTGGAGATTTTGAATGGTGAGGGTTGTATCCTGATCCTGTTCAAGCACCTGCGGAGATTGAAAATCCGGATCCTCATCAATATAAATTTTGTAATGCAATTGCCAGGGATAACTGACAACCTGACTGACGGGTTGCCGCCAGACAAGATCCGTATGGGTGCTATTTAACGTGTCACCTTCTGCCGGACAGATCAGGACAAACGGATTTAAAATATGAAGCAGCGTGGACGGCGCAAAACGTTTTGCATATACCGGTGCCTTCAAACCGTCTTGTCCGAGACTTATCCAGCAAACGACAAATCCTCCTCCGGGGAAAGCGGCGACGCTCGGTTCCCGCTGATCTTTTTCGGTATGGGTATTCACCCGAAATTCGCCATTCTCCTTTTCTCCGGACGCATCAAATACCTGCCCGTAGACGCCACACTCTGAACCATCTTGTCCGGAACTCATCCAGACAACTACAAATCCTCCTTCGGGTAAAGCGGAAACGATTGGATACCGCTGATCACCTTCCTTACAGGTGTTCACCTGTATTTCACTATTTTCCTTTTCTCCGGATGCATCAAATACCTGCCCATATACGCCATACCCTGAGCCGTCTTGTTCGTTGCTCATCCAGCATACGACGAATCCTCCTCCGGGTAATGCGGAAACGCTTGGATTGACCTGCTGATATTCCGTATAGGTATTCACCCGGAATTCTGTCCCTTTTTTTTCTCTGTTTGTATCAAATACCTGCCCATGGATGTCAAGACTGAAGTCGCCCTGTCCGCGATTGTCCCAACAAACGACAAATCCTCCTTCGGTTAAAGCGGTTACGCTTGGGTAAGATTGCCAATCGTATTGGCAGGTATTCATCTGGAATTCAACACCCGTCTTTTTCCCCGACCCGTCAAACACCTGCCCGTATACGCCGTGATTTGATCCGTCTTGTCCGATACCCCACCAACAAACAACAAATCCTCCTCCGGGTAAGGCGGCAACGCTCGCATCCCACTGCCATTCGTTTGTATGCGTATCCACCCGAAATTCATCGTTCACCTTTTCCCCTCGCGCATCAAATGCCTGCCCATAAATTCCTGCACTCATGCCAATTTGCTCTATGCTCGACCAACAGACAACAAATCCTCCTCCGGCCAGGGCCGCGACGTTCGGAAACGACTGATTCGCTTCAGTATGTGTATTCACACGAAATTCACCGTTTGCCTTTTTCCCTTTCGCATCAAATAGCTGCCCATAAATACCGTAACCTGAGCCGTCTTGACCACCGCTTGTCCAGCAGGCGACGAATCCGCCTCCGGGTAAAGCGGCAACGCTTGGATCGTATTTCCAATCGTCTGTACAGGTGTTCACCCGGAATTCCTCGCCTGTGAGGTATTCCTGATCATCCTCGTCATCCGGCGTGCCATAGCCGATGAAAAATCCGTTCGCGTTCCAGCTCCATAAACTGTCCCCGTCGATGCTCTTGGCAAGCACCATCCAGAAATAGGTCCGGCCCTTTTGCGGGTGACCCAAAGTGAGTGTGGTGTCCTGGATGCCGCGGACCACAATCGGATGACTGAAGTCCGGCAGCGTGTCCAGATACAGATTGAACGAAACTTCCCACGGATAGATCTCCCGGGCCGCGCCGGGGAAATGCCACCGGAAGAGGATACTGTCCGTTTCGATCGACGCATCGTTCGCCGGTTCGATCAGCCTGAAATTCGACAGCGGATGCGCGAACCGCGCGCCCGGATACCGCTTGCCGAAAATCCCGTATCCCGAACCGTCCTGATCAGCGCCTTCCCAGCACGCCGTGAATCCCCCGTCCGGAAAGGACGCCACAGCGGAGAAATCCTGCGAACCGGCCGTGGTCGAGTTCACCTGGAATTCCCTCCATTTCCGGTTTCCCTCCCCGTCGAAAAACTGCGCGAAAATGCCCTGATCCGAACCGTCCTGCCCGTCGCTCTGCCAGCACACGAAAAATCCGCCGTCCGGCTGAGGTGCGGCGGATGATTTCCATTGATCGCCTTGCAGGGTTGTATTCACCCGGAATTCATCTCCCAACCGGTTAGCGGATCCGTCGAACCGCCGTCCGAAAACGTCATAACTGCCCTCACTCCGATCGTTCCAGAAAACCGCGAACCCCCCAAAAGTCAATGGGGTCACCGCAATCCACCAGCACGGGCCCTGGCCGGCCGAATTCACCAGGAATTCAGGTCCTTTCCTGTTCCCGTTCCCGTCAAATATTTGGCCGTTGATGGAAACGAATTGATTCGTCCAGCAAACGACGAAATCCCCGTTCTTTAAAAGCGCCGGAACCGGGTCCCCCTGCAAACCCGCGGTGTAGGTATTGATCTGAAACTCGCTTCCCCGCTTTTGTCCGGCCGCGTCGAACATCTGGCCGAAACACCCGAAATCGTCACCGTCCTGGTGCAGGCTCTGCCAGCAGGCCACGAATCCTCCGTCGGATAAGGCACTCACTGCGGGGTCATACTGGATGTCGTAGATTGTCGAGTTCACCTGAAATTCATCCCCCGCTTTTTTCCCGTCCTTGTCAAACACCTGTCCGAAGACCCCGTATTCCGAACCGTCCTGATACCGGCTCGTCCAGACCACGACGAATCCCCCGCCCGACATTCCCGCTACTACGGGATCCAGCTGATCGTCCTGGGTGGTCGTGTTGGCCCTGAATTCGCCACCCACCCGGCTGTTGTCCGCGTCGAACATCTGGCAGAAAACGCCGAAACCCGAATCATCCGGACTGTGCCAGCACACGATATATCCGCCGTCCGTCAACACCGCTACCGCGGGGAACACCTGATCCCCCTGCCAGGATGAGTTGATCTGGAATTCCGCCCCGTAGGGGCATGCCCTAACAACTGCGGGAAACGCAAGGAAAGTTGAAATCAAAAATATACGAAAAACGTACCTCATGATCACACCCCCGTGTTTAAAGGTTCTTGTTGTCTCACCAACCCCATCTTAACGCTCTGTTCGAACCGTCGGCCGTCCTTGAGACGAACTCCCATTCTGCAGACGTAGATGCCTGAAGGCACGGAGTTACCAGCCGAATCACTAACGTACAATATCACCCAATGATTTCTTGCTGTTCGGGATTTCTTCATCAGCATTACCGATTGGCAAATCAAATGTTCTATTTTTCAAATATAAAATTTTTCCTCATAAATAGCAATTAATTTGAGAAGGATTCGTCCGGTCCTCCCAATTCCGATTTACCCTTCCCGTAATTTTGGAAGGGGGGAGAATCCAAGGGATCGAATGTCCTTCCCGGCGATCCGTATTCCCTTGAAAAATCCGTTCGAATTCTTTACCTTAAATGGACACTGCTCATCCGTCTCGAGGAGGACCGAATGCCCGTCCGTAAACCGGATTTCAGGGATGAATTCAGACCCTTCGTCCCGTCCGAAAAAATCATCCCCGAATTCACGGTCAAATCCGTCGTCCTGGGGATTCTTCTCGGCCTGCTGTTCAGCGCCGTGACCGTGTACCTCGGCCTCCGCGCCGGACTCACCATCGCGGTCAACATCCCCATCTCGATCATCGCCATGGCCGTGTTCGGAGCCATGTCGCGCGCAGGGATCTCCCCAAAAGCGACCGCGCTTGAGATCAACACGGTTCAGACCACGGGCGCAGCGGGCGAATCCATCGCCGCAGGCGTCATTTTCACGTTGCCCGCGCTTTTCTTTCTGGGATTCACGCTCGATGCCACTCGCATCTTCATCGTGGCCCTGGCCGGCGGCCTGCTGGGCGTCTGTTATCTCGTCCCGTTGAGGAGGTACCTCATCGAAAAGGAACACGGCGTCCTGCCCTATCCGGAAGGCGTGGCCTGCGCCGAAGTGATCAAATCCGGAATAACGGGGGGCGCGCACGCGGCCAAGGTGTTCTGGGGCGCGATCACGGGATTTGCGTACAAACTGTCCATGGGCGGACTTCAGGCGTGGAAAGAAACGCCCCAGGTGAAGCCGAAATGGTATCCGGGTTCGACCCTGAACGCGGAAATTTCACCTGAACTGCTCGGAGTGGGATACATCATCGGGCCGCGCACCGCTTCGGTCATGGTCGCCGGGGGATTCGTGTCGTGGGTGCTTCTAATCCCCATGATTAAATTCTTCGGAGCCGCCATGCCGGTCGCCGTGGAGCAGGGCGGCCGTCTCGTCGAAACGACCGTGGGACAGCTCACCGATTACAAAATCCTCTGGAGGCAGTACATCCGCTACATCGGCGCGGGCGCCGTGGTGGCCGGGGGGTTCATCAACCTGGTCCGCGCCCTGCCCACCATCGTGCATTCGTTCCGCGATTCGGTTCGGGACCTGAAGGCGTCGAGCCGGAAATCCTCCGGGATTCGTCGGAGAATCAGCGAAGACATTCCGATTTCGCTCGTGTTCGCAGGAATCGGCGTCGCCGTTGCGGTCATCTGGTTTCTGCTAATGTTTATCATTAATCCCGGCCACGCGGTCGGCAACGTGATCTCCGCCGTGCTCATCGCCGTGTTCGGATTCTTCTTCGCCACGGTGTCATCGCGTCTCGTCGGCGAAATCGGCGTGTCGTCGAATCCGACATCGGGCATGACCATCGCCACGCTCATGGCCACCTGCCTGATTTTTCTGGCCGTGGGGTGGACAGGCGGCGCGTACGCGGCCGTGGCCCTCTCCATTGGCGCGGTAGTGTGCATCTGCGCCTCGAACGCGGGCAACGTTGCCCAGAGCCTGAAGACAGGCTACCTGCTCGGCTGCACACCCAGAAAGCAGGAGTATGGATACATCCTCGGTGCCATGACCTCGGTGCTGGTCGTCGGATTGACGGTTCTCGCGGTCAACAAAGCCTACACCAAAATCGAGACCATGGACCCGGGGTTCGCGCTTCCACAATCCTCGCGTCTTGAAAGGACAGTCCAGAAAAATGACGTGACTTACGATCTATACACCGATCCTGAAAGTGGTGATAAGTTCCGGATCGACGGCGAGGACGGGACCGTGATCCGCGAGCAGGCCGGCATCGGATCGGACAAGCTCCCCGCGCCCCAGGCCAGGCTCATGGCCACCGTAATCAACGGCGTGCTTGAAAAAAAGCTTCCCTGGGCCCTGATTCTCATGGGCATCGCGCTCACCATGGCCGTGGAGTTGTGCAGGGTCCGCGGCCTTCCGTTCGCCGTGGGCGTGTACCTGCCGCTTTCGACTTCCACGCCGATTTTCTTCGGCGGGCTCATCCGGATGTTCGTGGACAAATGGAGGGGGAAGAAATCAGGGGAGGACGAATCTGGACCCGGCATGCTGTACGCGTCCGGCCTGATCGCGGGCGGCGCGCTCGCGGGCCTTCTTCTGGCCGCCGCGGCCGGCATCACCGCCGGGCATGATCCCGTCACCGGAAAGGACATCGCGCTCGCGGACAGGCTTGCCGTCGGAAAAGACTGGTTCCACGGAATTCTGTCGTCCAGCGACGGCCTGTCCATGCTGATCTTCCTCGCACTCTGCTTCGCGCTGGGGTTTATCGGATTGAAGAAAAAATAATTGTATTCTATCCCGGGGCTGACCAAAAAGTCAGATCAACACGCACCCTGAGCGAAGTCGAAGGGTGCTAAGTACCGCATCAGCAGCTCGCTTCGACTCCGCTCAGCGAGCGGAAGAATAGCGATATCTGACTTTTTGGTCATCCCCGGGATTTTCACTTCTTTTAATTATACCTTCAAGGAGATTCCTTTATGA
>Ga0315274_10009872_pt1 | contig 13766 bp, 8 predicted proteins | sample YL17G02_20_MG_FD_203700 | JGI IMG/M metagenome (GOLD analysis project Ga0315274, IMG submission 203700) | Sediment microbial communities from Yellowstone Lake, YNP, Wyoming, USA - YL17G02_20 | ecosystem: Environmental > Aquatic > Freshwater > Lake > Sediment | place: USA: Wyoming | collected...
GCACGGGTGCCATCAGGACCGTGTAGGTGCAGTCCTCCGGAGCCTGCCCGTCTTTGGCATTGTACGTGCTGTACTCGATGTTGCCCTTCCCCGCCAAGGGCCCGGCTATCTTTGTCAGTGCGGCCAGCCGATTGTCGTCCACGTCCCCCGCGAACACGCTCACGCCTTCGACGCCTTGGCAGATGTTGCGGATCACATGCATCATTCCCATAGGGCCGCCGGCGCCGACGACGTTGACGCGTTCGCCGTGGCGAATCTCGCCTGTCTTGGGGATATATTTCATCGAGTCGGCGGGGTCCGATCCGGCCGTTCCGATGATGCGAATCCCGCCGTAGTGGACCCGGCCGACCATGGTCACCACCGGCCTGCCGAACCGCTCGCCGCCGAGAACGACATTCAACAGGCCGTTCGCGGCGACCTTGGCGAACAGCGACTCCGCCGTACGCGGGTTTGCCCCGAAGTAGACTACGTCGTCATAAGCCGCGTCTTCAAGCCCGTCGACATACTTGACGCGGGTCACTGGAACCACAAGGTCTGCTGGTGGCGTCAGCTTGGAAACCCACATGATCTTGCCCGGAGTTCCGTGCCGCCGGAAGAGATTGCTCATCCGGCCGCTCGCGATCTCCGTGTCCGCCACGATCAGCATCTGGCCGTCTGCCTTGAGCGTGGTCCGCTCCTTCGAGACGTACGCATCCTCGACGCATGCCCAGGGTTCGGCCAGGGCAATCGCCGAGCCCGACAGGTTCTCATCTGCCGGGATGAGCATGGACTCGCCGTCCGGTGCGGTGATGACCCGCTCATCCATCAAGACATATTCCTGCAGGGCGCCCTCGAAGTTGTATCCGAAGGCGGCATTGGAGGTGGCCGTGCGGACCCAGCGATAGTCGGTCTGGACGAGATATCGTTCGCCCGGCTTATGCCGTTCCACGCCGGGCCCCGTCGCGACGATACGTACGACAGTCTCATGCCCGGGGACCGTCGGCGCCGCATCCGGTACGTAACTGGGGATGTCCTTGAGAATGCTGAGATCGACGCCTTCCACGACCGGGCCTTTACGGACATGGCCCGTGAACTGCTTGAGCAGCTTCAAATCCGAGAAACACAGGCCGACGACCTCCACCTTCGCCAGCACCTGGTGCGGCCCGGGCCTGAGCACGTCTTTGGACTTGTTCAAAACCAGTTGATCGGGGCCAACCAATTGTATCGCATACTGCTTGTCGGGTATGTTCGTCTTCATGCGTGTTGTCTGTCCTCTGCGATACGATGAACTCGCCGAGCGGGTCACGCCCGTATCATCTTCAATACATCCTCCGGAGACACGGCCTTCTTGAGCCCCGCGAGTCTGTCTTCCTGTTGAGGCTTCAGTGTCGCGCCGAGTTGCTCGAAGAATGCGTTCTTTCGCTCGGCCGTGCCGAAGTGCTTGTCCGCCCACTCGCTGGTGTATCCCAAGCCGTATTGTCGCTGCAGCAACGAGTGGGCGTATACGATGTGGGCGCCCTTCAGGAACACCGGCAGCAGGGGGGCCAGCTCCTGTGTGTCGAAATCATCGACGAACTTCTGGCCCGGGCTGTTCATCTCGGTGCCCTCGACCACGACGAGATGGCGGCGCTGCGCCACCTCGATTACGCGATAGAGGTTCTTCACTTTCTGGTCCTGCGCCCCCGGCGTGTAGTTACGGTCGGGGATGACGTTGATGGCCACGGCCCCCGTACTCATCGCGACGTCGAGCAACTCCTCGATCGCCTGCTCGCCGTCGCTGGCGCCGTCGAGCCACGTGTGTACGGGCATTCCGCCTGATGCGAGGATGAAGCGGTTCGTGTCGGCCATCAGCGGGAACGAGCCTTTGTCCGGCTGGACGTAGCCGACGCCGCCGCGCTTCATCGTCTTGGCACGAATCGTATTGAGCATGTCGCGTCCCTCGGGCAGCCCGAGTCGCACCGGATCGGCGCCCAACTTCTTCGACCAGAACTCGACGAGCTTGTCGCTTTGGCCGAAGATTTCCACGGCCTTGCGGGCATATGCCAGACACATGTGCCGCTCGGTCGCATTGCCCGCCGGCGTTAGCATGAGCACATCACGTTGGTAGTCGAGTTCCACGGGGCTGAGATACCGGTTCACTCGCTCCATCAACTCGCGATTTCGCTGCTGGGCGGTCTCCTTGAGGCCGTGCAGGAAAGCTTCTTGCGACTGTGGCACCTTTGAACCGGGGAAACCGACGCCCATATGATAGGAGATGCCCGGCTCGCCCGGCGAGTTGATTACCCGTGTGGAGAACTCGGGCACATAGACGCGCGTCTCTAAGCCCGAGCAGCCCTTGAGGCCCAGCAGTTGGCAGGCCTCGCGAAACTCGTCGAGCGCGTCGAGCACGTCGAAGTCCGTGGTGCCCACCACCGCCAGTCCCGCCTTGCGAGCCAGCCAGGCGAATTTCGTCGGCGAGTAGCCATAGGTGTTGTAGGAAAAGAACGTGTGGCAGTGCAGGTTGACGAATCTGCCGGCTTCGGAAAGAGCAATCTCGCCGCTCTTCACCTTTTCCAGCAGGGCCAGCAGCGCACGCTTACGTTCGGCCGGATCGAAGCTGTCCAACTGCTGTTCGAGTTTCCCAATCAAAATCCCTGTCTCCTTCCCTCCACTTGTATCTTCGCTCCTGACCCAACCTGTCATTGTCGCGCAGGCGGGAATCCGCTATTTGTTTCCTGCGAACTTCTTGTATTGTTTTTCCCACAGGTCGGTGTCCTGGGGCTGGTACTCTTTCAGCTCGAACGAGTTGCGGATGACCTCGCGGGCCCCGTCGATGCTCTTGAACTGTCCGGCGGCCTTGGCCTGCATCAGGATATTGCCGCTGGCCGTGGCCTCGATGGGGCCGGTGACGACCTTGCGGCCGATGGCGTCGGCGGTGAACTGGCATAGCAACTCATTCTGAATCCCGCCGCCCACGATGTGCAGGACGTCGATCGTGTTGCCCGTGACATCCTCGATCGCGTTGAGGACGGAGCGGTACTTGAGGGCGAGGCTTTCGAGAACGAGTCGCACCATCTGGCCTTTGTCCTGTGTGGGCGTCTGTCCGGTGTCGGCGAGATACTTGTTGATTCGAGCTGGCATGTCGCCCGGCGCCAGGAACTCGCTGCGGTCGCATTCAATGTGTCCGAAGAACGGCTTGGCCGCCGCGGCCATTTTCGTCAGTTCGCCGTAGGACAGGTCCTGGCCCTCGCGCTGCCACTGACGCTTGCATTCCTGCACCAGCCACAGTCCCATGATGTTCTTCAGGAGCCGGATCGTGTCGTCGACGCCCCCTTCGTTCGTGAATTCGTACTTGAACGTCTTCTCGTTGATGATGGCGCTGGGTAGCTCGACGCCCATCAGACTCCACGTCCCCGAGGACAGGTACGCCCACTTGTTGCCGCTTGCCGGGACGCCCAGCACGGCCGAGGCCGTATCGTGGGAGCCGATGGCGATGACGGGAATCTTCCCGCAGCCGGCCTCTTTTGCCACCTTGTCCGTCAGCTCGCCGCCGACGGCCCCCGGCATGGTAATCTCCGGCATGATCTTCATGGGCAGCGAAAGCTCATCGAAAATCGGCTTGGACCACTTGCCGGTCTGCATGTCCATCATCTGGGAAGTGCTCGCGAGCGTGTATTCGCCGAAGGCCTTGCCGCAGAGGAAGTAAGAGAACAGGTCCGCCATGAAGAGCAGCCGCTCGGTCTTGGCCAGCACCGGCGAGTTCGCCAATCGCATCGCGAGCACCTGGTAGAGCGAGTTGAGCTGCATGAACTGGATGCCGGTGCTCTCGTAGATCCGGCGTTTGGGCATCAGGGTGAAGGCCTTGTCCATCATGCCATTGGTGCGGCTGTCGCGGTAATGGTAGGGCTTTTCGATGAGCTGCCCGTCAGCCCCGAGCAGACCGAAATCCACACCCCAGGTGTCCACGCCGATGCCACCGATTTTGCCGTTGGCTGTCTTCACCGCCTGGCCGATGCCGGTCTTGATCTCTGACAGCAGCCGGTGGAAGTCCCATCGCAAGGACCCATGCTCGTCCACCGGGCCGTTGCTGAAGCGGTGAATCTGTTCGAGGCTCAATCGACCATCGACGATGCGGCCGAGCATGACTCGGCCGCTCTCGGCGCCAAGGTCCACTGCAATGTAGCTGGCCTTCTTTGCCATCGCCTGCTCCTTCCCGCAAGCTCGTTTAGCGCACTGTCACAGACTGCGTGCGAGATAGAGATTAAATGGCGGAAGGAAGGGGTCGTCAACTATAAACTCTGTCGTCTGCGCAGGATCAGGTGGCGGCTGGGACCACGCGGGGCTGGAAACGGACCTTTGCCTGGCCGATGAGGTAGAAGCTGCCTGTGATGCAGATCAGGTCTTCTCTGCTGATGGCGCTGCGGGCGAGTTGCAGTGCTTCGCCAAGACAACTGGCGGTCTGGTACATCTTGCCGCAAAGCTCCGTATACGCATCGGCCAGGTCCTGCGGCGGCATGGCCTTGGCCGAATTGCTCCGGGTGAAGATGACCTTGTCGGCCCCGTACTGGAGCTCGAAGAGCATGCCCTTGATGTCCTTGTCGCTATTGCACCCGAAGATGACTACCATGGAGTCGTAGGGGATATTCTGCCCGATGGCATGGATCAGCGCGCGGATGCTGGCGGCGTTGTGTGCGCCGTCGATCATGATGCGAGGATCGTCGCAGATCATCTCCATTCGGCCGGCCAGTCTTACTTCGCCCAGCCCAGTGGCGGCCTTTTCGTTGTCGATCTGGTAGCCGGCGACCTTCAGCTTGTCGAGCAGCGCCAGCGCCAGCCCGCAGTTGATGGCCTGGTGCCGGCCATGCAGGGGCACGCGCAGGTGCTCGAATCTGCTTGTCGGGGTCGTCAGGCAGATGCGTGTGTGCGGCCCGTGCTCCCGTGAAGTCTCGAACCGGCAGGAGAAATCGATATCACTGCCCGTCACGCTCAGGGGCGCTTTTATGGCCGTGGCCTGTGCCCGCAGGACGTTCATGGCGATCTGCTCCTGCTCCACCGTGACCGCCGGCACGCCGCGCTTGAACACACCCGCCTTCTCCAACGCGATGCGGTCGAGCGTATCTCCGAGCTGCAGTTTGTGGTCGATGCTAAGGCTCGTGATGCCAACGACCTCCGGAAGAATGACGTTCGTGCTGTCCAACCGGCCACCCATGCCCGTCTCGATCACGCCGATATCGACCTTGCGGTCCGCGAAGTGCAGAAATGCCAAGGTCGTCATGATCTCGAAAAACGTCGGCGGGTCTGTCTTGCTCAGCTTCTCCACGGGGGCATAGATGCGGTTGAGCAAGCCAAGCATTTGCGCCTCGCTGATCATCTCCGAGTTCACCACGATTCGCTCGTGGAGGTGGACCAAGTGTGGCGAGGTGTACAGGCCGACGGTCAGGTCGTTCGCTTCGAGCATTTTGGCAAGCATCGTGGCGGTTGAGCCCTTGCCCTTCGTGCCGGCGATGTGCACCGTCTTGATCTTCGTGTGTGGGGCGCCGACGAGCGACAACAGTCTCTCCATCCGTTCGAGACTGAATGTCGTCACATTGTAACGGACGTGCTCTTCCTTCTCGTAGTCCGTCCTGTCAAACAGATAAGCGATCGCTTCCTTATAGTTACCGAAAGCCCTCTTGGCTTTTATCGAGGCGACCTTGGAAGAGCTCCGTCCTGTGCGTTTCTTTCCGGTTGTCCGTATTGTTTTGGCCATGAACCCGCCATGTTAGCAAATTGCATTCCCACAGTCAATCTTCGATGTTAGACAAGGATCTGAAAATCTGCACGACGATGCGCGTGGGATATTCGTAAGTTATTGTTGAAACATGAGTTATGATGATTCCCAATGGGTACGGCTGATCATGCCACAGCCGGTTTGTATCAGATATTCTTGCTATTTTATCAGTTCGTTTAATGATGCCGAGCCTCCGCATGCCTTTCACGACCCCTTGATAGAATCCATATACTCGTGTACTGCTCACCATGTTCGACGCATGGGAGGGGGGGGTTATTGCAGATGCCGTGTCAGAGAGGCAGATCGTATGACCCTGGAGATGAATGGAACAGGTCTTTGCAGCGGTTGGCGGTTGCGATCCACGTTTTCCATAACTAACGGCGTACAAAGAGGTTACCGGGCAGTTGTTTGATAAGGCCCTTGAGTCGCAGAGACACTAGACTGGCGTTGACTATGCCGGCCGACAGGTCCGCATCGGTAATGATCTGGTCGGCGTGCACAGGCTCTTTGCTGAGCAGTTCATAGACCGTCTTCTCATCGCCTCTGAGGTTGAGTTTCCTGGTCTCGAACAACGGCGTCTCGACCTTCTCTGCGGCCTCTTTTGCTGCGGCTGCCGTGTGCTCCTTGAGTTGCTCGCCGACGTATCCGAGCGCCTCCATCACATCCTCGACCGATTCCACGAGCTTGGCGCCTTGCTTGATGAGGGAATGCGGGCCCTGGCTCAGCGGCGAATCGACCTTGCCTGGGACGGCCATGACCTCGCGATTGCTCTCCAGGGCGGTCTTGGCTGTGATCATGGCGCCCGACCGAAAGCCAGCCTCGACGACGATAGTGGCCAAGCTAAGCCCGGCGATAACCCGGTTGCGGGGTGGGAAATGCTCAGCTAATGGCTCGGCCCGCAACGGCAACTCGCAAATGCAGGCTCCTGAAGCACTTATCAGCTCGAAGAGCTTTGCGTTTTCCGGTGGAAAAACTCGCGACAGCCCGCACCCTTGTACGGCGATGGTTCTACCCTCCGCGGCCAGCGCACCGGTGTGAGCGGCGGTATCGATCCCGCGAGCCATCCCCGATACAACTGTAAACCCAGCGGCGGCAAGGAGATGCGCCAAGCGAGATGCCTGCTCCTGCCCGTAGAGACTGCACCGACGCGATCCGACGATTGCCACAGCAAGGCTGTCTTCGCGGCACAGCGTACCTTTGACGTACAGCACCGGCGGCGGATCGTAGATCTGCTTGAGCACTGGCGGGTAGCGCGGATCTTCAAGGTGCACCAGCCAGACGCCGAGCTTGGTCGCCAGCTCCAGTTCGGCACAAGTGTCGAATTTCTCCCGACTTGTGGCGATCCGCTCCGCGGTCACGGAGCCGATCCCCTCGACCTTCATCAGTCGGCCGATGGGGGCTCCAAGGGCCGCATCCACCGAGCCGAAGTACTTCAGCAGCCGGACAAACGTCACTGGACCGACTTCATCCGCTCGGATCAGCTTCAGCCATTTCTCGATGTCTCTCGAATTCTCAGAAACCTGCACCATTCGCTCGCTCCAGCAAAACCACCAAGATGCCGCCTGAGCCTATCGCCGAGCGTGCCGTTGGTCAAGCGAATTCCGCGACTTGTGGCCTGTCACGGATGATCGTGATGTCGCGGCTTTGTGTTTTTCGGTTCCCCTGGGAGAGGTCCTTCGGTAGAATCTGTGCAGGTGGCCGAACTGTGCGGTCGGACGTTGGAGCTGTCATGACCACAGGTCGGTCGGCGTAGACAATCAGGTCGAGAGTTCTTGGCAGGTAAGGAGAAAGACATGCAGCGTTCGTTGAGAGTTGTGGCTCTGTTGGCAGTTGTGGGGATGGTGCTTTGCATGGGGGCGAATCCGGCCGAGAAGCCGGCACAGATCAAGGTCCTGCTGATCACCGGCGATGATGTCGGCGCCCACCCCTGGCGGGAGATCTCCGAGACCACTCGCGAGATCCTGGTCGGATCCGGCAAGTTCGACGTCAAGGTCAGCGAGGACCCGCTGATCCTCGAATCGGCGACGGCCCTGAAGAACTACGACGTGATCGTCTTCACGATCTTCGCCCAGAAGCTCGGCGACCTGCCCGATCAGGCCAAAGACAACCTTCTGAATTACGTCAAGGGCGGCAAGGGCTTCTTTGTCCAGCACTTAGCCACCGCGTCTTTCCCGAAATGGGAGGAGTTCGGCAAGCTCTGCGGCCGCAAGTGGGTCATGGGCACCTCCGGCCACGGCCCGCGCGGCGACTTCACGTCGAAGATCGTCGATAAAGAACATCCTATCACCAAGGGCCTGAGTGATTTCACGACCAACGACGAGCTGTACGCCAAGCTCCAGGGCAACGGCGAGATCCACGTTCTCGTCACGGCCGACTCCGACTGGAGCAAGAAGACCGAGCCCCTGATCTTCGTCAAGAACTACGGCAATGGCCGGGTTGTTCACAACGCTTACGGCCACGACGGCAAAGCCCTCAAGACCCCCAGCGTCCAGAAGATCATCATCCGAGGCACCGAGTGGGCCGCCAAGGGGAAAGTCACCGAATAGCGGCTCCGCCGTTGCGGATTTCAGATTGCGGATTCGTGGTGGTTTTCATCATCAATCGCAGCTTGGCGATGGCTTGCCCATTTGCCTTGTCATATTGGGCGAAACCACAGCGAAATCGAGACATCTGCCTGCGCACGGCGCGTGTCTTGGATTCGGGCGAATGAAGAGGTTTCCATGTTTGAACGGTTCACGGAGCATGCGCGGCATGTGATGGAGCTGGCCAATCAGGAGGCGCAGCGGTTTGGGAATCCATATGTCGGGACCGAGCATCTCCTGTGGGGGCTGGCGAAGGAGAACCACGGGGTGGCGGCGACGGTGCTGGAGCACCTCCATGTGGACTTGAGGCCGTTGCGGCGGGAGGTCGATGCGCTTCTCAAAACCCGGCCTCATGTCGAGGGAGTGGAGAAGCTGCCTCAGTCTACCCATGCCAAGGAGGCCATTCGCTACGCAATCGAGGAGGCGCGGTCGCTGCACCACAACTACGTAGGCACGGAGCACATCCTGCTGGGCCTGCTGCGGGACAGCGGGACAGTCGCGGCCGGAATCCTGGCGAACCTGGGGTTGCAACTCGACGCCGTACGGGAAGAGGTCCGCAAGGTGGTCGGAATAGCACGCCCGAATGAATGAAGGCCGACGCGAGGGTTCGGGCCGTCGTCACGTGAGTCAGCTTTTCGTAAGTCTCATCTTTCTGCCGGTGGGGTGTGCGGGCTGGGGTCGAAGGCGGCAGTCTCTGGGCAGGACTGTCCCCTTGTTGTGCCAGCAGAGGTAGCACTCCACGGGCTTGACCCGCTGGCCTTGCACCGCGCAGGGCAGGGCGTGGGGGCAGCCCGTACAGAGGAACTCGCAACGTCTACACACCTGCAGCTTTCTCTTGATCGAGCTGGTATTCATCGGCACCTCCTCCAGGCCGCCGGAGTCGCCCTTAGGCTGCGACTGACTCCTACGCACATCGTGGCTCAGGGCGAACCATCGTACGCTGCATCACCCTCGTTTGATCGCGTCTAACCCGGCGGGCATTGTATCCATATCTATCGGCTATTCAGGCGGGTGGCTTTACGTCCGAGAAAGCGATACGCATTACCGCTGGGTTCTTCTGAGTGCACGATGCCCCGCAAATGAAACTGCCCCGAGCCGGATGATCGGACTCGGGGCAGCAGTTCGTTCAAGATAGCGCCCGGTGGGGCCGCGCGGTGGCTACTTGATCTGCCATTCGAGGATGCCGGCGGAGAACTCCGGCTGGAACTGGGCTTCCAGGCGCAGGGCGGTCGTTCTGACTGCGTCGAAGGTCACCTTGTTGAACTTATCCTTTTCAAGGCCAAAGGCGGCGGGGTTGGGCACTTCCTTCCAGTTGTCGCCGTCCTTGTATAGCAGCTTCCAGGACTGGGGGACGCGGCAACCGCCGCTGCCGGTATCGTCGAACCAGTACACCTCGGCATGGCTGACTTTGCGGGTTTGCGGGAAGTCGTACTGGACCCACTCGGCGGTCCCTTTGTGCGGCCACCACGTGAAGCGCAGGACGCTGTTGTCATGGGAGTTGGCCGGAATGTCGCCGTCGCTCAGGGCAGCGGTGCTGTCCAGTTCCCAGCAGTACGATTCACTGGTCAGGTACTTGGCCTTGCTCTGCTGCGATGCCTGCCACTCGCGGGCGTTCGGACCTTCACCGATCCACGGGAAGGCGGAGATTCGCAGCCGGGCGGCGCCCATCGGGATCAAGGTCACGGTCTCGGCGGGCTGGTCGGACTTGATCGGGCTCGGCTGGACCGTGCCGATCAGGCCGAGATGATCAGGTTGCCAATTGGGAATCCTTTTGGCTTTCGCCTTGATCTCGATTGGGGCCGCCTGAGCTTCAAAGGGCTGATTGTCTTTGGGCCAGCGGCTCTCGCGAACGTTGAGCTGCTCCTCGAGCGGCTTGTCGGGGTCGAGGATCAGGCCGTAATTCCACGCGGTGGTCGGGTATACTTCCAGGGCGGGCCACTTGTCTGTGCCGCCGTAACGGACATACCTCTCGCCGATCTTGAGCGAGTAGGTCAGCGGCCCGCGATCGATGGAGACGGTGTTGCCGTTGCGAATCCAGTAGCGGAGCCTCAGTTCCATCGGCAGCGTCAGATCGACGGTGTCGCCGTCCTTCCACGTGCGGTCGATGACGATGAACGTGCGTGGCTCGGTGTACACGGGCGCCTTTCTGCCGTTGATCCGCAGGGTGGGGGCGTCGCACCAGCCGGGGACGCGGACGTACAGCGGGAATTGCACGGGCTCGCTCGTACTGAGCGTCATGCGAATCACGTCTTCGAAGGGGTATCGCGTCTCCTGCTTCCAGGTCACCTGCCGGCCGTCGCCGACCTTGGCGGTGACCCGCGAGGCGGCGTAGAAGACCGCGGCCAGGCCGTTGTCAGGCGTGGCCATCCACAGGTGCTCGGCGAAGTATGGCCAGCCGTGCGCGACGTTGTGTTGGCAGCAGCGGTAGCTGTGCGGATTGTACGAGAGCATCTCCCCACCATTTTGGATTCCGGGGGCCTTGTTCTTGCTGTCGAGCTGGCAGGCGTTTGGGCTCACCAGGTAGTGCAGGGCCTTGAGATCGGCCGTCAGGGCCGGCGGGAACGTATTGAACGCGACGTCCTCGCAGCGGTCGGCCCAGGTGAGGTCGCCGGTGATCTTCAGAAGCATCTCGCAAGAGAGCATGAACTCGATGGAGGCGCAGGTCTCGATGCCCTGTCGGGGGCCGTAGTAGCCCCTGCGGCAATTCTCATCGCCGCCGAACATCCCGCCGGGGACTTGGCCGTACGTGCCCCAGACCATGGTGTAGTCTCGCTCCGTCGCCTGGAGGAAGTAGGGGTCGCGGGCCTGCTGATAGAAGACGGCCGGGGCGCGGAAGCACTGGGCGATGTTCACGTTGTGCCAGCTTGCGACGGTCTCCGTCCAGTCGGCCATTTTGCGCTGAATCTTCGCGGCCAATTGGAGCAGGTACTCCTGGCCCGTGCGGTTGTAGAGCCAGTAGACGCTGGCCATGTTGTCACTGGCCCGCTGCTGCTGCCAGAACGGTGGCAGGAACTTATCATCCGGCAGGGCTAACTCCCATTTGAAGTATTCCTGCATCAATTCGAGGACCCGGGGGTCGCTGGTGTATTCGTAGTACGTTTGCAGTGCGTTGAGGGCGACCATGTTGGGCCAGAGGTCGGGCGCGGACTTCGTATCGCGTGAGCCGAGCTTGTTGGCGAGCGGCCCGAACCAGCCGTCGGGCTTGCGGCTGCTGAGCATACCTTCGATCCAGACCTTCGCCTCGTCGATGATCCGTTTGTCGCCGAGGACGTAGCCGGTATCGCCGAAGCCCTTGAGCCAGTAGGGCATCTCCTCCCAGGGGCTGTGGCCCTGGCCGTCTGCGGCCAGCCACGCGTTGCCGTCCTTCTTGAGGAACTGGCTGATCTCCGTCAGATGGCCGGAGAAGCCCTCCGCCTGTAGTTCCAGTTGCCGGCGCAGCCAGCCCTCGGGCTTGATCGCTCCAACGGGCAACTTGATCAGCGGGCTCGGCGCCAGCGGCCTGGCGTTGCTGACATAGAAATCATTCGTCCCCACCGTCGGCGGGACAGGGACGACATGGACCGTCGCCGCCTGCAGGGCGGACATGGACAGCAGGATGGTGATTGTGACAATGATGATTCGTGATTTGGCCATGGTTGCCTCCTATGCACGTCGATGTACAAACCGTTGCATTTTGTCGTTCTCGTCGGCCCGCTTGCGGGCTCAGCGGACGATAGGATAACAGATTTGTCTCCTGATGCAAAAGGTTAAGAGAAAGTCAGCCACTGAATGTCCGTCTGAGGGCTGGTCCTGTACGTGCTCGTGGCCGAGTGTCCGCGGCTCAGAAATACCGGCTCAGACCAATATAGATGACATTTATGTTGACCCCAACGTTAGGGCTGTCAATGTCGGCATTCGAGATGTGAACGAAGCGGTATTGCAGCGTCAACGCCAGGTTATCCTTGAGAAAATAGGAGCAGCCCGCGCCGCCCTGGACGTTGAATTCAAACGTCGTGCAGAGGTCCGGTAATCCAATGTCCGTGAGGGATACGCCGGCTCCGACGTCCACGAAAGGCATCCAGCGATTGCCTGTGGCCACGTTGTACCGGAGCACGGGTGTGAACCCGAACAGATACGTGCTCTCAGGATGGTACTGCCCGCCACCCAGCAACTCGAGGCGTCCCTCCAGGCTGCCGCGCAGGGGACATCGCCCCCCGATGACACCCGTCCGGAGGCGAGCGTAGTCGAGGCGCCCCAGCACAAGGTCATGTATCTGCCATCCGCCAAACGTCCGCGTGCCGATTGCCGGTCCAAGAGCGAAGGTCACTTCATTGACGTTCTTGCGCAGGCCATTTCCGATGCCATCAGGCCAAATATTCGATTGCAGCCTGGACTCCGGCCTGGTGTCGTACATCGGCGAGTTGTCCGCACCGTTCGGCACCTCCCCAGCACTGCTGGGACAGGCCAGGAGCAGACAGACAAATGCATACGAGAGCAGCGCTTTCTCCATCATGGGACGTGCTTCAGACTGACGCTCGCTGCTTCCGGTCGGAAAGAAGCTGATGGCATCGGGCCATGTTCTTGTCGGAGCCTTCATGAATCCTTTCATTCCTGGTTGAGAATTCGGCGTCTAACCATCAATACACATGTCGTCCATCGCCCTACAGCAACATGAATTTCGGACCGGATACCCAGCACGTGAAAACGGCTCGGCGACCACGCATGCCGTGCCAGACGTGAGACGCGCGATCCGGCTCACCCGCCGCAGAGCCCAGATGCTTTCAGCGAGAATATTGACTTACAACAACCCGCCGTGCTATCATCTTCCATGATAGCGAAAGGTAATCGGATGTTGGGAGTGCCTCAGACAGACGATGTGAGAAACGCGTCAGTGACGCGGGCGGTCGTTCCACCGACAGCAGCAGGGGCTGCACCCTCCGCCATTCCTTTGCGACGCATCGACTCGACAGGGGCTATGACATCCGGATCGTACAGGAACTGCTCAGGCATGAGGACGTGAAGACAACCATGGTCTGCACCCACGTGTTGAATCGCGCCGGCCGGGGCGCTCGCCGCCCGGCTGACACGCTTTGAAAGGTGTCTTAAGCTGATCAATACAAGATGCATGGCGAAGAACTATGAATTACGGGAACCTCTGGAAAGGTAAAGGCTTATGTCAATTGCTGGCCATGATCCACAGGGGTCTTATACAGACACCCGGGCGTCTTATATCGAACCATATGATACATAGTTGGGCGCACACTTCGTGGGAGGGACAGACACTCCAAATGCGACCTTTCAGACAATGTCGTGTACTGATTGAATCTATCTGAGCAAATTAACCAAGGAGAACCGATTAAGATTAGCCCTGACCGTTCGGTTCGATGATGGACGATGTAATCATTGCTGGCTCACCTTCCACACAGAAGACACTCGGCCCCAGTCTTTTGTGGGTACGGCCAAGGCAGTCACCATAG
>Ga0315274_10009873_pt1 | contig 13766 bp, 8 predicted proteins | sample YL17G02_20_MG_FD_203700 | JGI IMG/M metagenome (GOLD analysis project Ga0315274, IMG submission 203700) | Sediment microbial communities from Yellowstone Lake, YNP, Wyoming, USA - YL17G02_20 | ecosystem: Environmental > Aquatic > Freshwater > Lake > Sediment | place: USA: Wyoming | collected...
CGGATTTCGGAATCCGGAAAGTCGAAGTCGATCACGGGCATTATTTTTTAAACGGAGAGCCGATGCGGCTGATGGGCGTGGAGTGGATGCCCGGCAGCGATCCCCGGTACGGTATGGCCGAGAGCCCCGAATTCATGCGGGCGATCCTGACGGACATGAAGAATCTGAACTGCATCCTCTCCCGGTTCCACTGGCAGCAGGACGAGTCCGTTTTCGATTTCTGCGATTCCGAGGGCATGCTGCTCCAGGAAGAGATCCCGGCCTGGGGGGGATTCGAGGCGCTTGACGCGGTGAGGGAAATCCAGAAATCCCAGACGGAAGAGATGATCCGCGCCCATTTCAACCATCCGTCGATCTATGCGTGGGGGCTCTGCAATGAAATCCGCAGCCAGGAAGCCGCCGGCCACGCGTTCGTCCGGAGGGGAATCGATTTCGCCAAAGAACTCGATCCGGCGCGGCTGCTGACGTTCGCGTCCAATCAGCTGGAAGCGACGCCGGGGAAAGACGCGTCGGGGCTTATGGATTTCATCGAGTGGAACGATTATTTTGAATCCTGGTACGGCGGAACCCTCGCCAGCGTCGGGGCCAATCTCGACAGCATCGTGAAGGCGTTTCCCTCGAAATCCATCGTCATTTCAGAGTACGGCCTTTGCGAATGCTCGCCCGGCAATCCGTCAGGCGATCCGCGGAGAATCGAGATCCTGAAAACGCATACGGATGCATACCGCAGGCACGACGCCGTGGCGGGAGCGATCTTTTTCGACTACAACGATTACCGCACCCACATCGGAGATAAGAGCGGGGGCGCATTCCGCCAGCGGGTTCACGGAGTGGTGGACCTGATGGGCAAACGGAAGCCGTCCTGGGAAGCGCTGAAACGGGAGATGTCTCCCGTGCGATTCCTGGTGATCGGAGACACGGCTTGCACGGGCGATTCGACGAAGGTGCGGATCACGGTCAGGACGCGTTCGCTCGAGAACGACATGCCGGCGTATACGATCCGCAATTACTGGCTGATCTGGACGGCCTGCAACGCCCTGGAACAGCCCATCGAAAGCGGGAAGGTGCGCCTGCCGGACCTGGCTCCCGGATCGACCCGTTCCATCCGTCCGGCATGGAAAACCTTCGACGGCCTGTCGAGGATCCGGGTCGAGATTTACCGGCCCACGGGCTATTCGGTGCTGGCGGAGGAGAAAAATATTATTAAATAAAAATATAATATTGCTGTGAGGCCTCGTGATGAAGACAACCCCGTGAAGAGGGCATGACTCGTGAAGTGCTCCCGCCTAATGACATCATCCGTCATTCTGAGCGAGTCCCGGTTTCCGGGACGAGCGAAGCCGAAGGCTCGGCTCTATCGAGAATCCCCTGGCGGTCCGGATATTAGCCTTGATCCGGGGGATCGTGGGGCGTGTCGGCATGAAGTTTCTGAAACCGGAGGATTACGTGAATCAGATCGAAAAAAGTCCCAACGTCCGTTATGTCGGACTTTTGTGCCTGGTCGCGGCGCTCGCCGGATTCCTATTCGGGTATGACACGGCGGTGATTTCGGGCGCGATCGGATTCATCCGCCAACTGTTCGACCTGGACGCCGCGCAGATGGGCTGGGCTGCATCGTCCGCGCTCGTGGGGTGCGTGATCGGCGTGGCGGCGGCGGGCGCGATGAGCGATTCTCTCGGCAGGAAAAAAGGCCTCGTGCTCGCGGGTTTCATGTTCGCGGTCTCCGCCTTCGGGTCCGCGTTCGCGAGCTCGCTGTCCGAGCTTGTTCTTTTCAGGATCATCGGCGGGTTAGGGATCGGCGCGGCGTCCATGCTTTCCCCTTTATACATAGCCGAAATTTCCCCGGCACACATGCGCGGGCGGCTGGTGTCGTACAACCAGCTCGCCATCGTGTCAGGAATGCTGATCGTGTACTTCGTCAACTTCGCCATCCAGCGCGGAGGAACCACGGACTGGAACGTGGCCACGGGCTGGCGCTGGATGTTCGGGTCAGGAGCGCTGCCCGCGGCCGCGTTCCTTATCCTTTTGTTCTTCGTTCCGGAGAGCCCTCGATGGCTCGTGAAACAGAAGCAGGACGCGCAGGCGCTGGAGGTGTTGTCGAAAATCAACGGGGAAGCGCAGGCGAAAAAGGAATTCGCCGAAATCCGCGAGACGGTCCTGCACGAGAGCGGCTCGTTCGGCCAGTTGTTCAAACCGGGCATGAGGGTCGCGCTCGCCCTCGGTGTGGTCCTGGCCGTCCTGCAGCAGGTGACCGGGATCAACGTGTTTCTGTATTACGGACCGGAGATTTTTAAAAAGCTCGGCTCCGACAACAGCGCCGCCTTTCTGCAGACCGTGATCGTGGGCGCCGTGAACATGGCGTTCACCTTCGTGGCCATCCGCACGGTGGACCGGATCGGGCGAAAGCCCCTGATGCTGATCGGCGCGGCCGGGATGGGGATTTCACTGTTCGTCCTGGGACTGTCCTCTTATCTGCAAAGGACGGAACTCTGGGCGCTGGTGTTCATGCTCGGGTACATCGCGAGCTTTGCCCTGTCCGTAGGCCCCGTGACGTGGGTGATCCTATCCGAGATTTTCCCAACGCGCATCCGCGGCCGGGCGATGGCCATGGCCACGGTCTGCCTCTGGGCCGCCAATTACGTCGTCTCGCAGACGTTTCCCATGATGGATGAGAATCCCTTTCTCGTCGAAAAGTTTCACCACGGATTTACGTTCTGGATTTACGCCTTACTGTGCGCGGTTCAGGTCCTGTTTGTCTGGAGATTTATGCCCGAGACCAAGGGCAAATCCCTTGAAGAGATTGAGAAGATGTGGGGGAAGAAATAGTTCCGAGTTTCGAGTTGAAGATTGGAAAAGCATTTCGGATTTCGGATTGAAAGAAGCATTTCGGATTTCGAATTGCGGATTGGAAAGAAAAAGATCTCAGATCAACGATATTCGATCGGCGAATTAAAAGACATATTCGATTGACGATGGACGATTTATGATTGACGATCGGAAAGAAAGGATAATCGATTTCTGAAACCTGAACAACGAATCCCCATTCCCGAATTCCGAACTCCGAATTCCGGATTTCGGTTCACGAAGCCCGAAGCACGATGCACGAGATTCCCGTGAACAACATGGCGTATTGCGGGCTGGTGTGCGGGGGATGTCCGATCTATCTGGCGTCACGCGAAGCGAATGCAGACAAGTAAAAACAGATGCGTGTTGAAATAGCGCGGATGTGCAATGAGCACTATGGAGTCCAGTATGGTCCGGAAGACGTCACGGACTGCGACGGATGCAAAGCGCAGGCCGGAAAGTCGTTTCAGGGATGCTTGAAATGTGAAATTCGACCCTGCGCGCAGGGTCGAAAATTGGAAAGCTGCGGATATTGCGACGACTTTGCATGCGAGCGGCTGGAAGGAGTTCGGAGAATTATTCAATAATCCCTCTGTCCCGCTCAGCCTGCGGTCTCGCGGGACATCTCCCCTTGGAAAGGGGAGAAAAAATTCATAGATGATCAATAATTGAATTGTCTAAAAGAGGAGAAGGCTTCCATGAAGAAATCGCACAACATCACGCTGCTGGGGACCGGGCTGATCGGCCGGTTCTACACCATGACACTGCACGGCCAGCGCGGACGGGACCGCGTGCATACGGTTTGCGCCATCCCCGAGGAATCCGCTAAAAACTTCGCCAAGGAGTTCGACATTCCGAAGTGGACCACGAGCATGGAAGAGGCCGTCGAAGATCCTGAAACGGACACGGTCATCATCGGCATTCCGAACGACCTGCACGAAAAGGCCGTTCACCTGGCCGCGAAGGCGGGCAAGGCGATTCTCTGCACCAAGCCGCTGGGCCGCAACGCCAAGGAGGCCAAGTCCATGCTCGACGCGGCGGAGAAGGCGGGCGTGTTCGCGGGATACCTCGAAGACCTGTGCTACACGCCGAAGACCCTGAAATCCATCAAGGCCGTCAAGAACGGCGCCGTGGGCCAGGTGCTGTGGGCGCGTTCGAGGGAGACGCATCCGGGGCCGCACAGCGCGTGGTTCTGGGACCTCTCCAGGGCGGGTGGCGGCGCGATCGTGGACCTCGGGTGCCACTGCATCGAAATCATCCGTAACTTCATCGGCAAGGACATCCGCCCGGTGGAGGTGCTCTGCACGTCCGACACGCTGGTGCATCCGATCGAAGCCGAGGATTCCGGCATCGGCCTCATCCGGTTCGCGAACAAGGCCATCGGTCAGTTCGAGGTGAGCTGGACGTTCCGCGGCGGCATGGACCTGCGCGACGAAATCGCCGGCACCGAGGGCACGATCTGGCTCAACCACTTCCTGCGAACCGGATTCGAAATGTTCACCGCGGCGGGGCAGGGCGGGTACGTGGCCGAAAAGGCGGAGACGGAAACCGGCTGGCTTTTCCCGGTAGGGGATGAAGTGCACGAACTCGGGTATGTGGACATGTTCACCGACATGTTCGACTCCATGGAAAAAGGCAAACAGCCGATGGAAAATTTCTACGACGGGTATGTCGTGAATGCCATCATCGACGCGTGCTACAAGTCCGCGAAAACGAAACAGTGGGAGAAGGTGGACTTGTTCGAATGGCGGGGGAAGAAGGAAGTCGAGGAAATCTCAGGGCTCAAGATGTACGACGATGCGCATTTCCTCATCAAGAAGGAAAAAATGCCGGAGGGCAAGACAAAGATTATTCTCAAGAACAAGAGAACGGGGGAGATCACGCAGAAGATCGAGTGATTTTTTCCCCTCACCCCTCCCTCTCCCGCGAGCGGGAGAGGGAGGGCAGGGGATTAATCGCCGTCTCCACCCGCATGTAAAATCCCGGCGGATCGGTCACCCCTGCGGTGATTCACTCCATCGCCGTTGGAAGGAGTTCGGGCGTCAGCCTTTATTTCGTCACATGGAGGAAATCGGAATGGATGAAAATCTTCGTGTTTGGAAGCGTTTTGGGTTCGCTGTGTCGGCCGCTTTGACTCTCTATGGATCCGCTCTCGCGGCCGCGCCGGAGCATCAAATCATCCATTACCTGACCGGAACGGATCTGTCGCAGTGGACGGCCAGAACCGGTAACTGGTCGGTTGCAGGGGAGGCTTTCATCAAGCCGCACAATCCGAAACAACTTGCGGGCAAGCCGGGAACCGGGGTCCTCGTCAACGGGGAAAAGGGCAACACCGTCGACCTGGTCAGCAGGGACACCTTCGGCGACTGCGAGGCGCACGTCGAGTTTTTACTGTCCGGGGATTCCAATTCCGGCGTGTATTTCATGGGGCGTTACGAGATCCAGATCTACGACAGCTGGAAAAAGGAGTCCGAGTATCCCGGAATCGAATGCGGGGGCATCTACCAGAGATGGGACGAGAAGCGGTCGCCCAAGGGGTACGAGGGGCATTCCCCGAAAGTCAACGCGTCCAAGGCTCCCGGGGAGTGGCAGACTTTTGACTTCGTGTTCCAGGCGCCGAGATTCGAGGCCTCCGGGAAAAAGGTTCAAAACGCACGCTTCGTCAAAGTGCTGCACAACAGCGTCCTGATCCACGAGAATGTCGAACTCACGGGCCCGACGCGGGGCAGCCTGTTTGAGAATGAGGCGTCCACGGGTCCCCTGCGGCTGCAGGGCGATCACGGTCCGGTCGCGTACCGGAACCTATGGATCAAAACCCGCTCGTGCAAATCGGAGCCTCCTGTTTTAAGCGGGAAATGGACGCCCCTGTTCGACGGGAAAACCCTGAAGGGCTGGTTCGCAAAGCCGGGCGGCAAATGGGAAGTCCGAAACGGCTTGATCGTCGGCACCAGTTCCAAGACTGAGGCCCGGCACGGCATCCTTCTCACAGAAAAAAGATACAGGGATTTCATCGCGCGGCTGAAATACAAATGCGAAAAGGGCAACAGCGGTTTTTATTTCCGCGTGGATACGGTGGGGAGCGCGGTGTCGGTGAACGGCTTCCAGGCGGAGATCGACGAGAAGAAGGACGCGGGCGGCCTGTATGAAACCGAAGGACGCGCCTGGGTTGTTCAGCCGGATTCCATGTCGGTTCTGCAATGGTTCAGATCCGGCTCATGGAACGAGATGGTCGTGTCGGCGCATGACAGAAGTATCCGCGTGTGGGTGAACGGGATCGAGACGGCAGAACTCATCAACGATCCCGGCAGGCTGGAGGGATTTCTGGGGCTACAGCTCCATGGAGGGATGGAGATGAAAGTGATGTACAAGGATATTCTCATTCGGGTGCCATGAACGTCTGACCGTGACACCCCACCCTAACCCTCCCTGGAGGGGGAGGGAATTGTTTCGTACAACATCCTAAAAACCGGAGACAATCATGGAATCCAAAACGGAGAAAAACGGAAACCTGAACCGCCGCGAATTCCTGGCGGGCGCTGCCGCGGCAACGGTGGGATCGTTCATGGTCTTACGACCTGAAACCGTGTTCGGAACCGCGGCCAATTCGAAAGTCAAGATCGGCCTCGTGGGATGCGGCGGACGGGGCACCTGGATCGCCGACCTGTTCGCAAAACACGGCGGTTACGAATTCACCGGCGCCGCGGATTATTTCAAAGACAGGGTGGCCGCGTTCGGCGACAAGTTCCGCATCCCTGAAACGAAGCGTTTCACGGGCCTTTCGTGCCACAAACGCCTCCTCGACAGCGGCGTGGACGCCATCGCCATCGAAAGCCCGCCGTATTTCCATCCCTCCCAGGCGGCGGCCGGAGTGGACGCGGGCAAGCACGTGTACCTCGCCAAGCCCATCGCCGTGGACATGCCGGGATGCGCGTCCGTCGCGGAAAGCGGCATCCGCGCGTCCGGGAAGAAGCTGGTTTTCCTCGTGGATTTCCAGACGCGGGCGAACGCTCTATTCATCGAGGCGGTCAGGCGCGTGCATGAGGGCGCAATCGGGAATTTCGCGTTCGCCGAGGCGACCTATCACGCCGACGTTCCGTTCGAATGGATGTATCCGTATCTGCAGGGCGAAAACATCCCGGCCGAAAACAAACTGCGCGCATGGGGCCTGCTTCGGGCGCTTTCGGGCGACATCATCACCGAACAGAACATTCACACCCTCGACGTGGCGAGCTGGCTGATGAACCGGCCGCCGCTCTCCGCGTTCGGTACAGGCATGAGGACGGTCCGGCCCGTGGGAGACATCTACGACCACTTCGTGGTGCACTTCCAGTATCCGGACAACGTCGCCGTGTCGTTCACCTCACGCCAGTTTGCCGGTCACGGCACGACTCCCGAGGGGATCCGTAACCGCGTTTTCGGAACGAAGGGCGTGCTCGAGACCGAGTATGGCGGACAGGTCATCATCCGCGGCGACAACTTCTTCCGCGGCGGCAAAACGCCGAACATCTACGAGGAGGGCGCCGTCAACAACATTGCGACGTTCTACGATTCCATTACCAAAGGCGAGTTCAGCAATTCCACCGTCGGCCCGAGTGTGCAAAGCAACCGTTTAACCATCCTGGGCCGGAAGGCCGCGTACGAGAACCGGATCGTCACGTGGGACGAAATCATGAAGGATGAGTCGCGGCTGGCGCCGGAGCTTGCGGGATTGAAGGATTAGGGTTGATACGGCATCCGCCTTCACCCCTCGACTCCGCTCGGGGTGAAGGCGCAACAGATTTTTATTTTTTTCAACAACTGGAGGTTTGTATGAAACGGAATCAGTTTTTTTTCAGGAATCAATGGGTTGCGTGCATGTTTTTATTTGGGGCCGTATTCGCGGCTGACCGGAACATCCGGATCCAATTCGGCGCATGCGACTGGACGATCGAAAAGGCCGGGGATCCGGCGGCGATGGATTTCGCCAAAACGCTGGGGCTTGAAGGCGTGCAGGTGAGCATCGACGTGAAAAACGATGCGCTTCCGCTCCTCGATATGAACCTACGGGATGCCTATATCGAAGCGGTGAATCGGACGGGCGTCCAGATCGCCTCACTCGCCATCGGACAGCTGAACGAAATTCCGTACAAGAGCGATCCGCGCGCCGAAAAGTACCTCGACCAGAGCGTGGACATTGCCGCGGCCATGGGCGTGAAAATCATCCTTGTCCCGTTTTTCGGGAAGGGCGATTTAAGGAATGATTCCAAAGGAACCAAGGTGGTAATCGGACGGCTGAAGAAGCTGGCGCCGAAGGCCGAAAAGGCCGGTGTGATCCTCGCGATCGAATCGATGCTCTCCGCGGAGGACCACGTGAAAATCCTCGATGCGGTCGGATCGCCGGCCGTTCGGATATATTACGATGTCGGCAATTCCCAGGAAGCCGGGTACGATATTTTTAAGGAAATCCGATGGCTGGGCAAGAAAATCTGTGAGTTCCATGCCAAGGACCAAAAGGATCTGTACGGAAAGGGTTCGATGGATTTTATAGCAGTTCGCAAGGCGATGAAGGACATCGGATACAACGGCTGGTTCGTTCTCGAAGGCGCGAAGCTTCCGCTGGGAGTGGAGAAAAGCATGAGGTTCGATTTGGAGTATCTGAGGACTGTGTTTGAAGGACCAGTGAAATAGAGAGTCCGCGGAAGAATCCGACCTCCTTAAATAGATACAGCGCCTTTAGGCGCTGCGGGAATGCGTTTGGGATGTTTTTAAAGCGGCTCATGAAGGGGCCGCACTCCCAGGGTAAGGAATGACCTTAAAACTCTACAAACACGCACCGGCACATCTTCTCCTTGATGATCAGGTCTATTTCTTTACCGGTGCGGTGTATCAAAAAAGACATTTATTGGAATCCGATGAGGCAAAACAGATTCTGCAAGAATGTCTATTTCGATTTCACAAAAAGTTCGGCTGGACAAACAGAGAATGGGCGATATTGAACAACCATTATCATTTTTTGTCCAAAGTCCCGAAAGGCAAGGACATCCCGTGCATGATCAACAGTATGCATAAAACGAGCGCTTTTCACATCATGCAAAGGTTGAACCTCAACGTCAAGCCGTTCTGGTATCAATACTGGGACCGCTGCATTCGGAACGACGAGGATTACAATCGAACGGCTTATTATGTTTTGTACAATCCCATCAAACATGGACTGACAGAGAATCTGGAGCAGTATCGTTTTTCAAGCTACCGGGACAGGTCCTGCGATGAAGGAACAGCCATAGTGAATTTTGTCGGAAGGTACAAGCCTGAAGAAAATAAAGATTTCGATGAGATTGACGACTTTTTAAATCAATGAATGCAGCGTATAAAGGCGCTGCACTCCACAAGAACGGAGGATTCTCATCATGGGTAGGCTGGTTGAACAGATCCGAAACGGCAAGATTCTCATCTCCGATGGGGCATGGGGCACGTTTCTCCACCAGAAAGGGCTCAAGCCAGGGGAGTGTCCGGAGTATTGGAACCTTACCCGGCGGAGTGATGTGCTGGACATTGCCCGCAGCTATGTGGACGCGGGCGCTGACATGATCGAGACGAACAGCTTCGGCGCAAGCCGAATCAAACTCGCCCATTACGGGCTGGAACGCAAGGCCTCCGAAATCAACAAATCCGCCGCCGAGATTTCACGCGAAGCCGCGGGAGAGGACCGCATCGTCCTGGGTTCCATCGGCCCGACCGGGAAGTTCCTCATCACAGGAGAAGTCACGGAAGATGATCTGGTCGATGCGTTCAGCGAGCAGGCCGTGGCGCTGGAACGCGGCGGCGCGGATGCAGCATGCATCGAGACCATGGCCGCCCTGGACGAGGCGTTGTGTGCGGTCCGGGCCGTTCGGAAAAACACCAAACTTGAAACGGTATGCACGTTCACGTTCGAGAAAACGGCGGATGGATCCTACAAGACCATGATGGGCGTATCCCCCCAGGAAATGGCGAAAAATCTCGCGGACGCAGGCGCGGACGTGATCGGCACGAATTGCGGGAACGGCATGGCCGGTATGGTGGACATCGTCAAGGCGATCCGTTCGGTGAATCGTCAGATCCCCTTGCTGGTCCACGCCAACGCAGGGAAACCCAAGATTGTTGACGGGAAGACCATTTTCCCCGAAACGCCCCGTGACATGGCAAGGCTCGCGCCGGATCTTGTCCGGTCGGGTGCCGGTATTATCGGCGGATGCTGCGGCACCACGCCGGCGCATATACGGGCGATTGCGGACGCGATCAGGGCCGAGATTCTGATAGCGTAATTCTGGACTGACAATTCCGATAGGATCGTCCCGGATGTGGTCCAGACCGGTCCCTCGTCCAATAATAATCCAGAGTTCAAATGAATTCGGAGCGAGGAATTCTTGGGAATTTTGTTGACAATTAAAATTTTTATTACTATACTGCATAAGCGTTAAAGTAAACGGTTAAGTTGTGCTTCGATGCTTATTTCATGGAATAGTCTTGAATAAGCGCGGGATCCGAGTTATTGAGAGGCGTGTTGATGCGAAAATCCTCCAATGTCACTCAAGCACAAATCGCCGAAAAATTGAACATGTCCACGGTGACCGTTTCCAAGGCGCTCAGAAATCACACCGACATTTCAACCGAAACCATTCAACGCGTCAAACAGCTTGCCGATGCAATGGGATATACGCCTGACCTGATCGCGCGGGCGCTTTCCTCCCGCAGCTCAAGCATTATCGGCGTGGTTGTGCCTGAAATCGACCACACTTTTTTTTCCACGGTCATGAAAGGGATTTATTCCTCGGCACAGCAAAACCATTATCAAATCGTACTGACCGTTTCGCAGGAGAATGATCAGCGAGAGATTGCAAATCTCCAAACTTTGATCGCCATGCGCGTTGACGGAATACTCATCTCCATTTCGCAAAAAACAAAAGATACGATGATCTTTGATTTGATTAAAACGAAACGGATCCCCATGGTGTTTTTCGACCGTTGCCTGCCTGATCCCTATTTCAGCCGCGTGGTCGTGGATGATCGAAGAGGCGCGGCCCGGGCGATGGAATATGTCCTCAACCAGGGTTACAGGCGCATCGCCCATCTTTCAGGACCGCCCAATATTTCCATCGCCAAGGAAAGATGCGCCGGTTATGTGGATGCCCTGAACGCGAATGGAATTCCCGTGAAGAAAGAATGGATTGTCCCCTGCGGCTTTTCACAGGAGGACGGTTACAGGGGATTCAGAAGGCTTATCGACACAAGTGATCTTCCGGAGGCCGTTTTCACGGCCAACGATCCGCTCGCCATCGGCGTTTATGATGCGGCAAAGGAAATCGGAATGCGCATACCCGAGGACATCGGGGTGATCGGCTTTTCCGACAATGTCATTTCACGTTATCTTTCACCCTCCCTCACCACGGTCCGGCAGCCCGCCGAAGAAATCGGAGAGACCGCCGTTCACCTGCTTCTCGATGAGATTCAGCGACCGGAAAAGCGTGAGGCCAGGCAGATTGAAATCCCCACGCAATTGATGATTCGAGAATCATGCCTTATGACCGCCGGAAGCGCGGACAGGTCCGACAGTAACTCAAGGAACAACCAACCCCACCAAGTACCCTTTATGGAGAGAGCACTATGAGAAAAAACAACCAATGCCGGCTCTTCGTCTGGTTTCTCGGATGCGTTCTCGTCCCGATGGCGGCGCTGGCACAGACCACCGGAAAAATCTCCGGCCGTGTCACCAATGCGTCCACCGGAGAGCCCCTTCCGGGCGCCAACGTTATAATCCGCGACACGCCCATGGGGGCCTCGGCGGATGAAGATGGGGTTTTCTACATCCTCAACGTATCGCCCGGCACGTACGTGATCCAGGCCCAGATGATCGGATTCAAGGCCATCCGCCGGGAGGGCGTCCGGGTGTCCGTGAACCGGACGGCGGAGGCCAATTTCAGGATGGAATCCACCGTCATCGAAGGTGAAGTGGTAACGGTCCAGGCCGACCGCATCGCGATCAAGAAGGACCAGACCAATTCGATCCGGAACATCTCGTCCGAGGACATTAAAAAGCTGCCCGCCGAAAACATATCCGCCGTTGTGGCAATGCAGCCCGGCGTCGTCGAAAATCATTTTAGGGGCGGGCGCACGAACGAAGTCGTCTACATGGTGGACGGCGTCAAGGTCACGGAATCGTTCCGGCATGAATCCTCGGCGATCGAAGTTAATCCCGAGGCGGTCGAAGACATCGAAGTCATCACTGGAACCTTCAACGCCGAATACGGCGACGCCATGAGCGGCGTGGTCAACATCGTCACCAAGGAAGGCGGGCAGAAACTCGAAGGCACGCTTTCAAGCCAGTTCGGCAACTACCTCACGTCCCACACGAAAATATTCCCGGGATTGTCCGCCTCCGAATTCGACCGGATTCAGGACTACAAGTTCAACTTTTCGGGACCTGTCTTTAAAAACCGCCTCACGTTCATGCTGGACGGGCGGGTCGTCAAGGATCTCGGCCACTTGAACGGCGTGCATTATTTCAACGTGCACGACTTTAGCGACTACTCGGCCGAGGATAGCACGGCCTGGATTACAGAACACACGGGCGACAGTTCCAACGTCGACATGAACTGGAACAACACCACCAACCTGATGGGGAAGCTCACCTACCGTCCCCTGAATTCCCTGAAGGTGTCGCTGTCCGGGGTCATGAATAACAGCGAAGGGCAGTCGTACAGCCACACGAACCGGTTCAATCCCGAGGGGAGGCCGAAATACGTCAATGAATCGGCGATGTTCACCACGCATCTGAACCACATGCTCTCCCGCTCGGCGTTTTACGATCTGCGTCTGGCGTACTCCGAATACCAGACCGGGTATTACATGTTCGAGGATCCGCTCGATCCCCGTTATGTGCACGACGAATACAGCCGGAACAACGGCTTCAGCACGGGCGGGCAGGACAAGGGCCACACCCGGCGGACCGAGAAAACGCTCAATCTGAAGTTCGATTTTTCGTGGCAGATGAACCGGGCCCATTTTCTGAAAACCGGATTGGACGTATCGCGGATCCAGCTCGACCAAAAATACAGCACGATCCGGAATTTCTACAACGGAACCGGCAACGAATACTCCTACTACATGGATCCCATGACCAACGAGCGGATCTATGACTACTACCGTCCGTACATTTACAGCGATTCGTCGGCCTACTCCGACATCTACAAGCACCAGCCGTTGAAATTGACGGCCTACATCCAGGACAAGATGGAATTCTCTTCCATGGTCGTCAACGTCGGGCTTCGGCTCGACGGTTTCGATCCCGACGCGGTCTATCCGACCAACTACCGCAATCCCGCGAATCAGCTCCATCAGGTTGAAGCCTCTCGATACAGCACCTATCCCAAGGCGAAGACGCAGTATAAAATCAGTCCCAGGCTCGGACTCTCGTACCAGCTGGGAAGGACGGCCCTTCTGCACTTTTCCTACGGCCATTTCTTCCAGCTTGGGCCTTTGGATTACTATTACCAGAACAAACAATTCTACGTCTTCGATCCAGATTTCTCGTCCCGCATGGGCAATGCGAACCTGCGCGCACAAAAGAACATCGAGTATGAAGTGGGTCTGTGGCAGCAGCTGACCGACAACATGAACCTGGATGTGGCGGTCTATTCCAGGGACATCTATGACCTGAACACGCTCACGATCTACACGACCTACAATCAGCGCCGCTATGGAGTCTACTCAAACCTGGATTACGGGAGCGCCCGGGGCCTCGAGGTCAAATATGATTACCGCCAGGACAACCTGTCGGCGGGGATCAATTACACTCTCGGCTTCACCCGCGGGATCGCCAACAATCCGGAGATGAGCTTTGACCGTGCCGGCAACAGCATGGATCCGGTCAACAAGATGATCCCGATGGAATGGGACCAGCGGCA
>Ga0315274_10009877_pt1 | contig 13763 bp, 14 predicted proteins | sample YL17G02_20_MG_FD_203700 | JGI IMG/M metagenome (GOLD analysis project Ga0315274, IMG submission 203700) | Sediment microbial communities from Yellowstone Lake, YNP, Wyoming, USA - YL17G02_20 | ecosystem: Environmental > Aquatic > Freshwater > Lake > Sediment | place: USA: Wyoming | collected...
CTTCTCCAACTCCTCGGGGTCAACTGCGCCAAGTGTCTTTAAATCGTCTTCGACTTCAAGGAGCTCAACTTCGATTTCGTGCAGGTCGCGTTCGAGAATTTCGCGCTCCCTACGCCTTGCCTTGAGGATACCCTCGATGGTAATGACCCTGCCGTTCAGCTCGGCGAGCGTGGTTTGGGGGTCAGGGCCGCCAGCAGTGCTGAAGACCCGCGGAATCTTAGAGTTGATCAATTGACGCAGGTCGGTTTCGAGCTCGCTGTACGTCCAAAGGCCAAGTATGCGACTCACGCCTTCCACGATGTCCTGCTGTCCCAAGTTAATGCTCTGGCTACGCTCGGCGTCGAAGAAGAAGAACCGCGCCAGATGACGTGGCAAGAACGCGTCGCGTAGCCTTTGGATCACCTGCTCGTCGTCGATGCGGCCCAGCGCGTCAGAACGCACAGCGGAATGTTCCCAAACCGGTGATGAGTTAGGGCGAAACCGGATTTCCCGTTGAAGTTCGACCTTCCGGCTACCAACTTTGTCGTCGCGTAGCGTGACAATGGCTTTCAGCCGAATTGTATCTTGCCCTTCGGCCAAAGCACGCCGATTTAGGGATTTCTCAAAAACGAATCGTGTCGCCTCTGAGCCGGTCTCAACTCGCTTTAAGTCGCCAACGCCGCTTTCCCCTACCACCGCAAGATACAGCGCGCGCAGCACGTGGGTCTTCCCGGCGCCGTTCTTCCCGCCAACCAAAATTCCGCACTTGCCCTCCAGACTGCGGAAATCGAGCGTGTGCTCGCCGTAGAAAGGACCAAAATTGTCCAGCGTCAGCGAATCAATATAGACTTCTGGCATACTCAGGTCCTCTTACTGGTTGACTGCGCTTCCAAATCATCCTTCAGGATGTTGAGAAGGTCGTCTGGCAGGCCGTGGGCGCGGTGGCTTTCACTGTATTCCTCCACCTTGGCGAGCATGCGGCGGAGGGTGTCAGCATTGATGGTCTTTTCGCGGGCCACTTCCTCTTCCAGTTCGCGGAGCCGGTTCAGTTCTTTGAGATCGGCACTCATGATGATTCCTCGCTGTTTGTTGACGATGCGGGCGACGCCGCGGCCATCGTCGGGGTCGCGTGCCGCCTTCCACATCTGTTGGATCAAAAGGAGTTCTTCGGGAGTGATAAGCGTCAGGCCTGTTTCTTCCTGCAGCTTGAGCAGTTGTTTTAGGAGTTCCCGACGGCCTTTGATGAGAAGTGGGCCTGGGCCTTCGTTCCCATTCATGCGTCGGCTGTCGCGCCAGCCATTGTCGGGGTTACGAAATTCGAGGAGCGTTTCGCGGAACTCGATGAGATGTTCCATGCGCTCGTCACCGGCGGCGAGCAGGCCTTCGCTGGCTTTGTCCCTTTCAACGACGGTGCAGGTCCAGCAGCCGAAGCGCGAGTGGCCGCAGGCTGGGGTACTCGTGTCAATTTGGATAGGGCATTCGCCGTTTGAGGCGTTGGTGTAAAGTTTGTAGAGTGGGCGGTTGTCGCTGCCCCACGGGTTGGGTTTTTGCAGCAGGTAGGCCCAGACTTCCTCTGTGGTCAGGAATTCGATTGGGTTGAAAACCCAGACGCGTGGCAGGTCTGGATGGCGGTGGAGGCCATTACGGCTCTCTCGACCAGACATCGTTTGTGCACGGCTGGAGCTTTCTGCCCGACGTGCCCCCAGATGCAGGATCGCCTCGCTCCAGTGACCGAGTCGTTGGTTCACGAAGACGGTGACGGGATCGATCTTAAGGCGCTGCGTGCACCAGCGGAAAGTTCGGTTGGGGGGCGGGTAGCCACGACCAATAACATTCACCCAAAACGATTGCTCCGGCGGCGGCCGGAGAAGGTTCACCTCGATGCTGAGATCGTTCTGCTGGGAGAACTTCTGCATCCGAGTTAGTGTGCCTTCGACCATTTCGGTAATGGCTGGGATTTCCACGCGCGTGTCGGTGCAAAGAACAGATACAGGTTTCTTCCGTTGCGCGGCGGGGACAGAGAGAACGGTTTCAAAGATAAGCGATGCGAGCATTGTGCTATCCTTGCCGCCGCTGAATCCTACCAACCACGGGCGGTTGTCCTCTAAGTAGAGATGATTCAGAAAATCTCTAATGTCCCTGTAAGTCCTGGTTGTCATATATTCCGCGCATGTAGATGAAGTTCGGTTATAACTTTGCGTTACACAATCGTAATGACGAGGCCCCAGTGTTCATTTTCCCTCGCGCAGAATCCCCCAGACCTATGTCCGAATAAATGGTATATTAATTGCGGAATAAAAATCAAGAGATTTTTTAGTTTCCAAAGTGATGCATACCCTGGACTCAAGATGCTGAAAACAAAACATATTTGCATTAGTACCAAATTTTTTCTTGACAAAAAATGAATATTTGTTAAACTTTTCACGTCTAAAAGATCAAAGGGGAGATTATTTAAACATTGAGAGAAAGGGGGTGAAGCAGCAATGAAAAAGGGCTTGGTCAGTATAGGGATCTTGGCAGGTTTCATCATTTCCCTGCTTATGATGAGTGGCGCTCTTGCTCAGACGGCAAAAGATAATTACGTCATGGACAATACTTATGGTCAAGTAAAATTCGCCCATAAGAAGCATGTGGACACACTGAAGCTCGGGTGCGAGAAATGTCACCATGAATTGAAAGGTAAGAAACCAGGCGAGGTCCCAAAGAGTTGTAAGACATGCCATAAGGCAGCGGCAGAGGGAAAGACTCTATCCTTAAAAGATGCCTTTCATAAGGATTGCCAGGAATGTCACAAACAGGATAAGGCAAAGAAAGCTCCAACAACATGTACGAAGTGTCATGATACAAAAGTAAAAAAGAAATAAGCTAAAACTTCCTGCATAGTGGGCTAAAAGGGGTAGTTCCGAAATGGAATCTGCCCCTTTTTATTTGACAGCCGACAAAGATTTGTGTTAAATATTTCAAATACTTCCCTGCCTACCGGCAGATGTTTCATTTTTCTTTGTATAAGAATCCTATGAAAGAATCGAAGAATACGGTTAGGCGAGAAGAAAAGGGATTCCTTGCCATACTCTTTGACCTTTTCCGCTCGCTCAAACTCACTATCTCTCTCTTCATTCTGCTCGCCCTCCTCTCCATCATCGGAACAGTGATCACACAGAATGCAACCAAGACAGAATACATTCAGCGATACGGGATCGGACTATACGAGGTGTTGAACTTCTTTAATCTCTTGGATATGTACCATTCATGGTGGTTTAGCGCCATTCTATTCCTCTTAGTGATCAATTTGATCGCTTGCTCCCTTCATCGATTTCCAGGGGTGTGGAGCCAAATCTCTCGTGGACTTGGTTCAACTGGATTGGAAGACTCTATGTTGAAGACCCTTCCCTATGTGGAGAAGGTCCAAATGATGAGCAAAGCCGAGAGCAAGGCAGAAGAGGACGTCCGATCTCTGCTGAAGAAGTGGTTTGGTCATCCCATGCGAATCGAGACGGAATCGGCCATTACCCTCTTCTCGGAAAAGGGAAAATTCTCCAGATTAGGAGTCTACATCACCCATTTGAGCCTCCTCATCATTATGGTCGGAGGGCTTGCAGGTTCCCTTTTGGGCTTCAAAGGCCTTGTCAATATCTTGGAAGGGGAGACCGTTGATCAAATTTATTTGAGGATCAAAGATGAAAAGGTTCTGAAGCCAATTGGTTTTTCAGTGCGATGTGATGATTTCAACATTACATATTATGACCTTCCCGGGAGAAAAGAAAAACATGTAAAGGAATATTCCAGCACCCTCGCCATTCTTGAAAATGGCAAAGAAGTTTTGAGGAAGTCTATACAGGTCAATCATCCCCTTCATTATAAAGGGTTAGCATTCTATCAATCGAGTTATGGAGCTCTTCACGATGTTACCCTGGGGATTCAATGGAAGAATAAAAAGGGAAAGGAGCTTTTGAAGGCCCTTGAAGGAGAGACGGTTTCGATTCCATACTCGGATAATCGGATCCAATTGTTGAGATATGTCCCGGAAGTCCACAATTTCGGAGAAGGGGTTCAATTGGTCCTGTTTAAGCCCAACCAAGCGCCACGAACCTTTTGGGTATTGAAAGACTTCCCAAAATTCGACCCACAGAATAAAAATGATTTTATTCTCACCTTTGAAGGGGTTACTTCAAAAGAGTATACAGGATTACAAGTGACGAAGGATCCCGGAGTCTGGATCGTCTGGGTTGGAAGCGGCTTGATGATCTTTGGTCTCATTGTCTCCTTCTTCTTTTCCCATCAAAGGGTTTGGATCAGAATTCCCAAGGGTTCTGGTAAAGAGATCATTTTGGCCGGGTCCACCAATAAGAACCGGGTCGGTTTTGAAAAGATGTTTGACCATTTGATAGAAGGAGTACGCACAAAAAGTTCGGAGTTCGCCTGCCTGCCGGACAGGCAGGGAGTTAAGAGTTAGGAGTTTTTTCAAAAAGGCACGGTTCCAATTTCAGTATAATAATTTTAGAAAGGGCGTTATTTGAAAAACAAAGAGATTCGTTCCGTCTTCGAGCCGATCATCCCCACTGGACTCGAGAGGAATTGCCTGAAGAAGGAATGGGGGTTGCTTTTTTTAGAAATGCGGTGCAATATATTCGAAACCATTTACTCTAACCCCTCACCCTCCCCTCTCCCCCATGGGAGAGGGATGGGATGAGGGAAACGGAGGGGAGAAATTATGAATAAAGCCCAACTCATTACAAAAGTTTCAGAGAAGGCAAATGTAACTCAGAAGGTATCCAAAGTCATTGTAGAGACCCTTTTCGATGGGATGAAGGAGAGCTTGGAAAAGGGGGATCGAATTGAGATCAGAGGATTTGGAAGCTTTGTGGTGAGAAGTTATGGGGGTTATAAAGGACGAAACCCCAAGACAGGAGAGGTCGTGGATGTCCCTCCCAAAAAACTCCCTTTTTTCAAGGTCGGGAAAGAACTGAAGGAGAAGGTGAATACCGGGGGCGTTTAGATATTTTTCCAGTATTTTCTCTGGATCTCCTTCAATTGAAGAATGAATCGTTCGGTTCGAGAAGTGTTTGCCTCTTCTTTTTCTAACAGATCCCTCTTGTCAAGGGGTGAGAGCTGAGCCAGTTCTTTTAATACTGCTTTCACAGATCGTTTCTGTCCCTCCACATCATAGCCACCCTCCAGGGTGATCGCCAGCTTTCCCTGAGCGGTGGCTTCTGCAATCTCCATCAGGACCTGTGTCATCCTTGCAAATCCTTTCTCTGTCACCTCCATGCCACCCAAAGGATCATCATAATGAATATCGAAACCTGCTGAGACTAAGACCAACTGGGGTTGATATTCTAAGGCAATGGGCTTGAGGATCTTTTGAAAGATATTTCCATAATCCGCATCACCCCATTGGGTTGAAAGAGGAACGTTCACAGTAAATCCCTCTCCCTTCCCTTTACCCACTTCGGTGGCCCCTCCTGTTCCCGGGTAGAAAAAGCCATAGCGATGGGTGGAGAAGTAGAGGACACTTGGGTCTTCGTAGAAAGAGTTCTGCGTGCCATTCCCATGATGGACATCCCAGTCCACGATCAGAATCTTCTGGAGAGAAAAATTCTGAATGGCATATCGGGCACCGATGGCCACATTGTTGAACAGGCAAAAACCCATCGCCCTGTCTCTTTCCGCATGGTGACCAGGAGGTCTCACGAAAGCAAATCCATTATTCAGTTTTCCCTCCATGATGGCTTTGATCAACTCCAGAAAACCTCCAGCGGCCACCAGAGCGGCCTCATAGGATTTGGCACAGGTGGAGGTATCTCCATCGAGTCGGAAGTAAGGTTTGCCCGCTGTGGAAGCGATCAGATCAATGTAGGCAGGAGTGTGGATCATTTCAAGTTCCTCTCGAGTAGCTGCTCGAGGTTTCACTGCTTCAAACTGCCCCTTCATCTCCTCCTCTTCAAGCATTTGATAGATGGCCCTTAATCGCTCCGGACTCTCTGGATGGCCAGGATCCATCATATGCTCCAGATATCGACTATCCTTAACAATCCCTGTTCGGTTCATCTGACTTCCTCCATCCCATAAAAGGATGAATCGAGGCTATCTTTTTTATCACTCTTTGTCAAGTTTCAGAGATTACTGGTAGTTTTGCTTGACTTTTCATCAGGAGACTGAATAGAATAATTTTTAGAGGGAAAGGTGAATATTCAAAAGATTGAAGATCTTCTTAAAAAAGTAAAATCAGGAAAGACCTCCATTAATGAGGCCATGGCCCAATTGAAGTCGCTTCCTTTTGAAGACTTGGGCTATGCTAGGATTGATCACCATCGAAGTCTTCGAAAAGGGTTTCCAGAGGTGATCTGGGGAGAAGGGAAGACCTCTGGACAGATTCTTTCAATCATGAAGCAGATGAAGAAAAGAGGCCAGAATGTCCTCATCACGCGTTTGGAAGAGAGGAAGGCCAAAGCCGTTCAAAAAATTTTTCCAAAAAGCCAATACTATCCTCGACCAAAAGTTCTTACCTACCTCACCCATCCGGTAAAGCTGGAGGGAAAAGGAACCATTCTCGTTATTACGGCTGGAACAACAGATATCCCTGTGGCTGAGGAAGCAGTTGTCACAGCTCAATTCATGGGGAATCGTGTAGAGACTCTTTATGATGTAGGTGTGGCAGGGATTCACCGACTGCTTTCCGAAAGGACGAGATTGGAGACAGCGCGTGTCCTCATCGTGGTGGCCGGGATGGAAGGAGCGCTCCCCAGTGTGGTAGGGGGACTGGTGGATCGACCGGTGATCGCGGTACCCACCAGCGTCGGATATGGAACCAGTTTTGGTGGGATTACTGCGCTTCTGGCCATGTTGAACTCTTGTGCCTCTGGAGTGGCAGTGGTCAACATCGATAATGGATTTGGAGCGGGCTATATGGCCGGCTTGATGAATCGAATGTAAGCCCCGTTAGAAGAATTGAAGACATTGACTCCAACGCTCATTAAAGAATTTTTATATAGCATCCCCTGCCCTAAAGAATGTGGTTTTCTAACGGGGTAAAGGTCTTAAAATGAATGAAGAGATTTGGATCAAATTGTTAAACGAAGGGATTCCCCTTCTTCTCCTCATCGGACTGGGCTTCATTTCATATCGGGGGCTCAAAAAAAATCAGACCCTCCTCTCAGAACGGGAGGAGTTATTAAAACGTTATCTTCTTTTTCGAGGGGACAAACAGGTTCGTCTAAAGATTTACGGAGATGAGGAGAACATACGTAACGAACTTCTAAAGAACATTTCCAACAGCTGGAAGAACTTTAAAAAGGCCTATGACCAATCCCTCCTTTCCTTAGCCAAAAATACCACGAAGACCAAACAGCTATTATATCTTATTACTCTTGGTCTTCTGATAAACAGTGCAAGACATTTTGTAGAAGCATACTTCTTTTTGAGCCTGAAGGCCCAATTCTTCTATATTCTTGTTAGAGAACTCTCAAATTATATTTTGGTGCTCCTGAGTTTCCTTTTATTAAAAACACAGACTCAGAAATTCCTTACATTAAAAGGAGAGGTCGTAAAAATGGACCGGGAGATCCTCTTCTTTCCGAACAGCCTATCGACCGAAGGAGAACAAGAAGTTCTAAATAATGAATTTGATCCCATTGAGACAATAGGAGAACGCGATGGGAAAGAAGATCCGAATCCTCGTGAGTGACTTAAAAGTTGAAACTGAATTGAATGAATCAAGAACTACTCAATTGATCTGGGAAGCTTTACCCATTGAGGCGAAGACCAATCTCTGGGGTGAGGAGATCTACTTCAGCATTCCGGTCAAGGCCGGGCTGGAGGAGGGAGCAAGAGAGGTCGTATCAGCTGGAGAATTGGGATATTGGCCCACAGGCCATGCCTTCTGTATCTTCTTTGGCCCTACGCCGGCAAGCCGGGGAGATGAGATTCGGGCCGCCAGCGCCGTCAACATCATCGGGAAAGTCCTATCTGACCCCAAAGTCTTTGGAAAAGTAAAGAATGGAGCCAAGATCATGCTTGAGAAAGCATAGTCGATAGACACCAAGTTCCAAATTTCAAAGTTCAAATGTCAAATGAGATCCTAAGATAACATCAATTTAATGCATGAAATGAGGTCGATTGTCATCCCGAACTTGTTTCGGGATCTTATTATAGTCAAACATGAGATGCTGAAGCGAGTTCAGCATGACACGGTATTCTCATTCAAGCTTTGACATTTGACATTAGTGCCCCTCCTCCCATAATGTCTTCAGATGCCTACCAGCGTAAATATTTCTTCGAAAAGATTGCTCCCTATTACGATAACCTCATCGATCTCCTCACTTTTGGACTTTATCCAAAGTTTTTAAAAAAGGCGATTAATATCCTTGCTCCCCAAAAAGGTGAAAAGGTTTTAGACCTCTGCTCAGGAACAGGTAGGGCAGATTCATGGATTGCCCAAGCGTTTGGAGAAAAAGGGGATGTGATCGGAATGGATGTCTCGAAGAATATGATAGAGGTAGCAAGAAAACGATATGGAGCTTTGAAGAATGTGATTTTCATTCAAAAGGATGTGACCGAGACTTGGGGATACCAAAACTACTTTGATGGAATCTTCACTTCGTTTTCTCTCCATGAGATTTCAGAATCAGGCCGGCCACGGGTTATGGAACAATCCTATCTTGCCTTAAAATAGAGAGGCAGGCTGGTGATTGCGGACTTTAACCCAAAAATATCAGGATGGAGGAAAACCATTCTCTTCGTTTTTTTCAAACTTTTTGAAAAAGCGAATCTTAATTTTTTCTTTTTTAATCAGGCCAAAACATTAGAAAAGGTAGGTTTTGAGGAGATTAAAATATTTCCAGTTTTGGCTGGCCTATTTCAAATCACCTGCGCCCAAAAAGATTAAAAGTTAATCTAAGAAAAACAACCTTTACCAAGTTCACCTCACCTGCGGCTATGGAGGGAAACGCAATAGCTTTCCTGCGGAGGGCCTTGTTGGCTTATTCAAGTTTTTTCTTTGAGGGTCTGACTTCGTACAGGGTTTGATCTTCCTTAACGAAGAACGCCCGCTCTGTTTCAGCCTTTTCAAAGAAGAGCTTGGAGCTTGAAAAGAGATCTGTGTTTTCGGCTTTCAAGTATCGTGCAGCCATCCGACAATATTCGGGATCAATTTCAACGCCGATACTGTTGCGACCAGTTCTTAGGGCCGCAACCATTGTTGTGCCCGAGCCGCAAAATGGATCAAGTACAGTATCTTCGGTGAATGAGAACATCCGTATCAGCCGTGTGGCCAGTTCTAGGGGAAACGGTGCGGGGTGCTGTTTGGTTGAAGCCCCGGTGATATTCCAGATTTGCTGAAACCAACGGGCGAACTCCTCTTTGGTTAATTTGCTTGCCTTGCGCTGTACGTCTGTCGGTTTTCGATACCCTCCGGGTTTTCTCTGCATAAGGATGAATTCTATATCGTTCTTGATGATGGCGTTCGGCTCATAGGGTTTTCCGAGAAACTTTGAACCATTTGGAACTTCATATGAGGCATTGGAAATCTTGTGCCACACAATTGGATTGAGGTTGTCAAAACCAATACGCCGGCAAATGACGCAAATGTCCGCATGAAGTGGAAATACAAGATGCCGCCCGAAGTTGCGCCGAGCTACACAGACGTCCCCAACAACACAAACCAAACGCCCGCCCGGAACAAGAATCCTAAATATATGTTGCCAGACCTTCTCTAATTCAGAGAGGAATAATTCATAGTCCTGAATGTGGCCGAGTTGATCTGGGTTGTCGTTGTAACGCTTGAGGTTCCAATATGGCGGGGAAGTGACAACGAGATGCACGGATTCGTCCTCCAAGAAAGACAAGCTCCTTGCATCACCGTTGATTAGTCTATGAAATGTGGACTGCATAGTCTCACACAAACGTCGCTATATGGGCGACAAGAACTTTTGCAAAACGTTCGATTGACAGATCATCCGCAGGGGTCTTAAACACACCATTAAGACCGTCCTGACTGGACGAAGTGATGAATGCTGAGGCGCTGTAGTGACGTTCCAAAACGAGCTTTCGGCAGAAAAGTTCGTAGCGGCGCATGTACGACGCACCAACAAACTCGGGGAACACCTTGAAGTGGGGTTCCTGGACACCGACAGGATGGTTAGATGCTTTGCAGTCCTCTAACATGAAAAAATAACCGAGAAAGGGTTGAGGGCTTTCAATGTATGCTCGCTCACGGAAGGCCGTCCAAAGATCAAGGGCACTACCCATTGCTTCTTCTGTTCTGTTGTTGAAATTGTTGCCAAAAGATGGGCCAACTTGGGATTTGGCTTCGATGGCGGCGATCAATGTCCGATTGCGGACAACGAGAAGATCCCATTCCTTGGTGGGGCGGAAGAAACCGGGAAGTTCCACAGCCTTCTTCCGGAACACATATCGGGAATGGATTCCGGCTTGGGTCACAAGCTCTGTAAAAAGGTCAATGAACCCGTCCATTTGCGCACCACCGGTCACGGCACTGCGCAAGCCTTGATCTGCTTTTCCGGTCTGTTCCTGTTTCTTTCGCTGTGAAGTCCTTGTTTGCCAATAGTGGGCAACAGCCTTTTCAATACGGTCAGGTAAGTTTTGAAGAATCTCGCTCTGATTCATGAGTTAACTCTATCAGGTTCTTATTCATTTATCAATTGGCCAACGATTTGCGTGGGCGGCGCAGCTTTTTCTGCGTCCGACTCAACGCAGGTGTTATGCAACAGAAAGAACTTAGTCAGAGAAATTACATCGACCTGAACAGGATAAACAAATTTCAGTATCTTTTCTTCCTGATTTCGCCATCAAGTACTTTTCTTAACATATTTTGGGATGGTCCACTACTCCGTAATCTGCAGGATCTTCAATGTGTTTTCCTTTTTTAAGAGGGAAAATAGCTACAAGTCGATCGTCTTCCAATATGTCGTCATGACCATTATGATACCCTCCATCTCCGAAGAGATATGTGATTCCATAAGGATATTCTTTATGACTTGGGTAGTCCGAGGAAGGGTCCAGGCTCAGATAAACTCTAAGGTTATCAATTTGCAGTTGATTGGCGGCTATAGCGATATTTTTCTTTCTTGTATACCACCAGAACGTCGTATTAGGAAGGTTTCTAACTAAGTTAGCAATATTAGGAACTTGTTCCAAAACCGCATCCCCCCAATGTCCTATTTTTAGGCGTTTAAGCCTTAATTCACCTACTTTTTTATATAAAATATCTATGAATCGCAAATCACCTGTTTTAAAGGCTTCAGATGTAATTACGCCCAACCTCAACATGTAGTAATCGTGAAGTCCGCTTATTGGTAAACCATAACACCATTTTTTACAAAAGGGGGTAGGGTTACAATCATAGTATGCGAAACCAATTGCATAACGGGTCATGTAGTTTGTTAATAAACCACCGTTGGAAAAATTGGGTCGTTCGTCCCATATTTGTTCAAGTCTATCTTTAAGAAAGTTCTGTAGTATTACCCGATGACTAAATCGATTGGTTTTTAAACCTCTACTGTCTCTATAAATCAAATATTCATCTTTTACGCTCATGTTGTGATTTCCTTATTAGAGACTGTTACGAAAAAAAGTGAAAAAATGCTTCAAAAAATTTATTAGAAACAAAATCTATAATCTTTTCAGAGCTTTTAGGTTTAACTAAAACAATTTGGCTTTAAATCATCGGTTTATTGGCCTTATATTAGGTTGATCAAAAAATGACAGGTTTGTCCTTATTTTTTACCTAGTTCCGAGTTTTTTCGGAACAGTCTCTATTAGTTTTAGTTGGTATCAAATGCATAACATTATTTTTTACGTTGTTGCGATGTCCAAAAAACCAAACCTTTCATTGTTAATTTGTGGGTAATATACACCTTTTTTTGAATTTTTGGAAGTGTTGGATTTAGGGGAGGGAGTATTAAACTAGAGCGAAAAGGATAGTTATTTTGATTTTCTTCGGTATTGTTCTAATTTTGCGCCTTTGATTAAAACTTCCCGGAGACCCTTTCGCACGTCCCTATCTTCAATCTTTTGAACAATGCTTTCGATTTGATTCAAGGTCACTTTGTCAAGTTTTTCGTCTTCCAACAAATAGGTTTTGGGAGGATTTGGAATGGGTGGAGAGATCTTTCCTAATTTGAATCGAATGTCCTGGATGAGAGGTTCGCCTAAGAAGTTATTTATTTTTTCTAAAAGTGTGGGTTTAAGAAATTGGAGTTGTTGCATCCAGGTCGAATGGGAGACATCGATGAAGAGGATTCGATTTCGGATGGCACGGGGTTGTGTTTGAAAAGCCACTGAATCGCCCACGAGCTCCTTCCACGCACCCCAGATAGAATAGCTCTTCAATGGCACATCGATCTCCAGAGCCTTTAAAGTTTTCTCCAAGATTGAATAAATCGGTTGGGGTTTTTTCATGATCAGAATAAGCATAGAGCAGAGCGCAAAGAGCATAGCGTGTAACTCAGCCCTTTAGGGCTGATCCTCAGGGCTAAAGCCCTGAGTTACAAAAACTCTCTGTTCTTTGCGCTATGCGCCTTGCGAAATTTTTGAGGGATCAAGTCTTGGGAAGAGGGGAGTCGGTTTGGCCACTCTTTTTCCTGACTTCAACCCTCCCCACTTTCCATTCTCATTTAGATTTTTTTCCCAAAGATTTTCTTCGATCCCAAGTTGTGACCACATCTTTTCAGAGGTCGAGGGCATGAAGGCTGCAAGGAGGAGAGCAATGATTCGAAGAGCCTCCAGGGCTTCGTAGAGGACGGTGGCTAAGCGGGGTCGGTCTTTCTCCTCTTTGGCAAGAGACCAAGGTGCAGTCTCATCAACATATTTGTTGGTTGCATTAATGATCTCCCAGATCGAGGTCAATGCCCTGTTAAAGGCAAGATCGTCCATCTGTTTAGATAATTGGGGAAAGACCTTCTCAGAAACTTCCTGGAGTCCCTGATCCACTTCCTGTTGAATAGAAGGATTGGGGATAAGACCATCGAAATATTTGATGACCATACTGAGGGTTCGGCTGAAGAGATTGCCCAGATCGTTTGCCAGATCGCTGTTGATCCGATGGACCATAGCCGAATGGGAGAAGTCGCCATCGGTCCCAAAGGGAACCTCCCGCATGAGAAAATACCTGACTGCATCCACTCCATAGGTGTCGATCAATCGATTGGGCTCTACCACATTCTGAAGGGATTTGGACATCTTCTTACCCTCGACTGTCCACCATCCATGGGCGAAGACCATTTTAGGGGGTGTCAAACCGACCCCCTTGAGCATGGTCGGCCAGTAGACTGTATGGGTCGTAAGAATATCCTTGCCGATCAGGTGGACTGCCTCTGGCCAAAAGTCAGAGAATTGGTTTCCTTCAGAACCATATCCAATTCCGCTGACGTAATTGATCAAAGCATCGAACCAGACGTAGGTCACATACTCAGGGTCAAAAGGAATTTCAATTCCCCAGTTCAAACGCTTCTTTGGCCTTGAGATGCAGAGATCTTCCAAAGGTGTGCGGAGGAACCCTAAGATCTCATTTCTTCTCGATGAGGGAAGAATGAATCGCACATTTCTTTCGATCTGTTCGATCAGCCAGGATTGATATTTGCTCATCCGAAAGAAGTAGTTCTTCTCGGAGATCTCAATGACCGGACGAAGACAATCCGGACATTTCCCATCGGTGAGATCCTTTTCTGTCCAGAATCGTTCGTCGGGCACGCAGTACCAGCCTTCATAATTGTCCTGATAGATCTCCCCTCGATCGTAGAGATCCTGAAGGATCTTCTGAACCACTC
>Ga0315274_10009879_pt1 | contig 13762 bp, 10 predicted proteins | sample YL17G02_20_MG_FD_203700 | JGI IMG/M metagenome (GOLD analysis project Ga0315274, IMG submission 203700) | Sediment microbial communities from Yellowstone Lake, YNP, Wyoming, USA - YL17G02_20 | ecosystem: Environmental > Aquatic > Freshwater > Lake > Sediment | place: USA: Wyoming | collected...
CGATCAATGGGCTACGCTGGGCCATCCTTGGCTTCTCCTTCAACCACGCCGATCCTGGCGGGAAGGTAGATTAGAACCCAAATCGGCCAACAGGCAATAACCTCATTTCAGGCCGCGCGGAGTATAAGGACATTAGAAGAGTGGCGTACGGGGCAGGGCAAGAACAACACGGCTGCTGCCTACTCCTCCGATCTCCGTTTCAAAACGCTCCGCTAGAATCGGGGATGCCGGACCGTTCCGACAGCGCGATCGACTTCTACGGGTCCCCCTTCTGCAAGGAGATCCTCGACGCCGCCCACCCCACGCGCTTCTCGAAGGAGCGGATCACGTACGGCCACGACATCTACCACGGTTACCGAGCCCGAATCTGGCCGGCGAACTTGAACAACGAGATCGCCGACGGCCGGAGGCTGGTCGGCACGCGCCGCCTGCCGCTGGCCAGGCTGGACGCCGGCTCCCGCCGCTACGGCAGGCTTCTGGACAACATGCTTAGGCCCTTCGGGCGGCGCGAGCGGAAGGACCACTTCCTCCTCACCTTCCCCGACGACAGGCCGGTCTCGTTCACGATCCTCGATTTCGACAGGCACCCGCCGAAGGGACGCACCGAACCGCTGGCAGTGGAGTCCGACGAGTGGCCGGGCATCGACGAGCGGTTCTGGCAGCAGGTCGCCGCGTTCCACGGCTTGGCAACCCGCCTCGACCTTGATGTCATGTGGCTGCAATCCCCCGGCCGCTGGATGCTGGACGGCCACGGCCTGCCCTGCCGGATGTTCGGTCTCTACGCCGTCGTCCGCCACGAACCGCGCACGCCCTCGGAGCTGCGCCCCATGCTGGAGGCGATGAAGGAGCGCCATGGGCTGGCCGTCGAGGCCTCTTGGGACACGCGGCACAGGAACGTACGCGTCCCCGGCCAAGCGTTCATGGACCCGTGCCTTGTGGATCCAGCGCGGAGGACCATCGTCCCCATCCGCGACCCTGACGTCCGGACGGAGCGGGAGAGGAACATGGCCCGCTTGGTCGCCGTCGTGGATGCGTACGGGGGCCTGCGGCGCGGGGGCGGGGAGCGGCTGCTGAAGGCGGGGGCCGAACGCGCCGCCAAAGGGCTCACGGCGAGCCCGATCGGGGAGGGTGGCCGGCCTGGGCGGGTCGCGATCCTGGCCGGAGACGGAGGCCGAGGTGGGCGCATCGCGGGCTTGGCCGGGGAAGATGGCCGCGGTGGGCTCGTTGCGAGCCCGATCCCCGGCGCAGCCGCGCACGGAAAGCGCGGAAGTACCTCCGCGCGCCACGTCCGGAAACCAGCGCCGTCCGACGGCGCCGACCCCACACGCTGGCTCCGCGAGCCGGACACGTTCAGGGCGCTCCACGGGTCCGGGCTGCTGCGGCAGGCCCTCCGCCTGTTCGGGTGGGACGCCGCCCTGGCCGGGGAGGCCGTCCGGTGGACGGCCCCCCGGTTCCGCGCGATGCGGCCCTCCTCGTCGGCGACGTGCTCGGACGGTCGGGGGCTGGCCGCGTTCCTGCGCCGGCACTACCTGTGGGGATGCCGCACGTACGACCCGAAGAAGGCGAAGGCGAGCGCCAGGGCGAAGGCGCGCGCCGAGGACGAGGCGAGGATTGCGTCGTCGCTGCGGGTAAACGACAAGGCGCTGGAGGCGTACCTCCAAGTCGTGGCGGGCCTCTCCCGCGCGGAGATGGAGTCGGTGCGCAGGTTCCGGGCGATGGAGCGGAGGTGGGCGGGGCGGATCTCCTGCCGCGCGCTGGACCGCGCGTTCGGCTCGCAACGCCGGTTCCTGGCCTTCCGGGCGCGCCACCCCGTCCTCAACATCGCGGCGGGGCATTCACAGTCGGAGGCGCGCTGCCGGCAGTGGACGCTGGCTCCCCGCGCGGTGCGCTCCGTGCGCGTGCTGATGGACTCGCCTGTGTTGCTGTTCATGCTGTGTGGTGAGGCCGGGAGGGTAATCTATAGTGAAACGCACCGGCGTGATTCGCAGCGAAGTCGCCGAATCTCCGCCGTCCATCCCGCTCGGGAAGCCCGCTGCGCCCTCGAATCGGCGACCGGAACGGCCGCGGCGCGGGGACCGCCGCCCGAACCCCCGAAAACCAGCGAAAACGCCATGTTCGGCAAGCCCGGCAGTGCCGCCGGTGCGCGCCGACGCGGGGAGCGTGCGGTCGCGGCGTGATTCCGGACACGATCCGCTGATGTGTGCGGGCGGGTGCCCCGAGCGCGGCAACCGCGAGGCAGGCGATAGAACAACAGGGAGGCGGCGACGGTCGCCGTCGGAACCTGGACACAAGGATGTTGGAGGGCGAGCGATGAGAGCGAACGAGATGGCGGGCAGGTGCGAGTGCGGGAGGGAGCTGCTGGACCGGGACACCTGGCAGTGCGGGGCCTGCGCCAGGGCAGACGTAGGAGGGCCAAGGCCGGCATCGAGGGCGTGCAGCGTCACCGCCGGGACGGCGAGACGGAGAGGGATTTCATCGCGTCGCTGGAGTCCTGGCGAAGCGCGAGGGCCTTATTACCGTTCCAGACGCTGATGTCACCTCCGGTGAACTTGCCGTCACCGCCGACTTCGAGCTTCGTCGCAGGTGTCGCCGTCCCGATTCCGATGTTGCCACTCGCGGTCGCGATGGTGGAAGCCCCGTTCCCGGTTTGTGTGAGAAGCTTGCCGGTCTCGGCACGCAGGACGATGTCTCCGGTCGTCGAGTCCGAACTGAACCTGCTGGCGCCCTCCGCCAGGCCGAGCAGCCCACGCAGGTTGGAACTATCATACAAGCTGTAGACGGCGGATTTCGGTCCCGCCGTGGACCCGGTCACGCGGACGCCATCGCCGTCCGCCGCGGCGACCAGATCTAATTTCACGCTTGGCGCGGTCGTTCCGATGCCGACGTTGCCCGCGTCGTCGACGGCAAGGCCACGCGTGTGAATAGCGTAAGGGGCCGCCGTGATCTGTTGCCGTGGGGACTCAACGCAGTATACGGGCCCTGATCGGTCGGATCTGCTGGATCGCGGACAGCGATCTCTAGCCACCGCGGTAGACCATTGAAGGCGTCAGTCCCGAAGTCAATCTTTATGGCGAAGAGTCCGTTTACGACCTCAACATTCCTGAGAACCTTGCTTGAGCCCGGCACGAGATTCCCGCCAGTCTCGGCATCATAAAGTTTCAGCCAAAGATCGACCCGGCCGTTCGAGGGCGCACCCGCACGTTTGAGTTGCCCCTGATAGGTGAACATTGTCGTGTCCGGCGGGGTCGCGAGGACCGCGCCCGAAAGACACGCCATGGCCCCGCACGTCGCCACCGACGGGCACACGCACGGACCCGCCAACGAGTCTGGAGACTGTTTCGCCGCGTCCACCACCTGGCCGATGTTCGAGGCGTCCACGTCCAGGTTGAGTTCCGGCAGGTTCGGCTGAATCTTCGCCGACGCCCAGAGCATCAACAATCTCGGTAGCGCCGAGTCATCGCTCACAGCTCAGCAAACGCTGGGCGAGGTTGGCCAGGTCGATCAAGGGTCGTGCTTGCTCTGCGGTCAGTCTACCAGAGCCTATCAACGCCCTGACCTGATCGAGGAAATCATGCAGCTTGCCACAAGCCACGCGAACATTGTCGCGCTTAAGGGCCTGCGAAGCTTCAGCAAGCTTACGGTTGAGAGAGTTCGCATCCTGTTGCCTGAGCGTGCCTTTCGCGGCCAGGTCATTGACCGTCGCCATCAATTGTTCAATGACCCGATCGGGAGAGCCTGTGACCACGGTCGTTGTATCCGGCACGGGTGGCGTCGGCTCGACGTTGCCCACGTTGTCGCGCGCCCGGCTGTAGAAGGCGTAGGTGTGGCCCCGATGTCCCGTGAAGACCGCTTCCATCTCCGTGGTGCCCGCGATGAAAGGCTCAAAAGGTCCGTTATCGACAGAAACGTAGATGCTGACCCCGGCCAGTCCAGATCCGCCTTCAGGATCCTCAACCGTCCAGCGTAGCGTGATAGCCTCATCGACCACGTACGGCGGGAGCGGATCCACGGCGCTCCTGGGGCGATCTGCATCGAGTGTGTGCACAACCGGGACTGTGTCGATCGCAGGGTTCCAGTCGAAGACGACGGAAGCTACGTTGCTGATTGCCGTACCCGTGGGCACGCCGAGCTTCGGTCTGACCGTGAAGGTGACGAATCCCTCGCCCTCCGGTGGTACGACGTTTGGCGGCAAGAACCCCGCACCTGGGTCAGAAGGTATCTGCCCGGTGAGCGGATCAATCGCCGTCAGCGACCATGACGCTACGCCGGTTGCAATGCGAATACCGGCTTCAACCCGCACCACTAGCCCCATCGAATCCGTCAGATCGACCTCGGTCTGGTAGTAGGTACGGTCCGGTGGGACGACCACAAGTGTGTCGCCAAACCCGATGCTCCCCAGACGGAACGTTGTCCAGTCCAGGTTGGCACTCAACTGGTCGGTGACGGTCACCATGACCGCTGGGATGGAGTCTACGCATGTCCCGTTGGGACATCCGCCGTCGTCGAGGCACTGCTGGCCGTCGTTAGCCCCACCCTGGCAGGACCTGGCCACATTCTCGAAGAACACCGTGTACGAGAGGTTCTTTTCAGCCGGTACCCAGCAATCCAGAGGATCATCACAGGTGTCCTGTCCGTAAGTGAGCGGGCCGAACTTCTCGTTGGGGTCGACCGGCGCACGGCTCTGTTGCTCCGTGCAGTCCTCTATGGGACGGTCCACGCACCCGGTTGCGCTTCCGCCTGTCTGGTCGCATTCGCCGAGCGTGCACGGGGCATCGGGGCAGACTTTCCTTTCCTTTTTGCAGATGTTGTCTACGCAAGTAACGGTAGTGCAGGCATCACCCTTGCAGCTAGGACATGAGCACGCCTCTGTGTGATTCCCACCAACGGCGTCGCACGAAAGGGTAACTCTGAGAAAATCGTATCCTTCTGTTTCCTCGTTAATGTTCACTTTGTAGTGTATAGGAACGCCCTTCGCCCAGCGGTTTACCTCGGCTTGTTCAAGATAGTAAACACCCAAAGCCGCAGGAACAACCAACCACGGAGGTGTTCCGTGTTTTGGACAAACATCCCACACGTCGTCTCCTTCGACGACCAGAGCTACATTTGCTGTGAGAGTCTTACAGCAGCCCGTATCATCGCAATTCTTTGTAAGAGGAACATCGACCGTCACCGTCGGGGAAGTTTGCCCGACCGTCGCCGCCAGTTGGTCCCGCTCAAAACTCAGCTTCACTCCATACTCCAGGTGTATGTCGTTGGTTCCACCACACGCGAGGTTCGATGCCAGACGCTGCTCACCTAGTAGCCCTATAACCTGGTTGAGCACAGTTCCAACGACGAGTTTTGTTTTTGTGTCTTTGGCAAATTTCTGGGCCATCGGAGAGTCAGGGGTGAAATCCACCCGCTGCCCCTCGTTTGCGAGGAAAAGGCGAATCAGGCTTGCCGCGTCATGCCAGAGAAAGGGGAACATATCGAGAGAGACACTGAGGTTGAGTATCTGCAACAAGACAAAGGGGCGCAACCAGTCCGGGGTCTGATCGGTACAACACCTGACGGCATCCTGGCGGCCGCCCCTGCACAGCCCTTCTTCTGGTTCTGGGAACCCCCCCAAGCTTTGGCATTGTTCGGTGGTCAGGTCGCGGCACTCACCGGATACTAGGCAGCATGCGTGGACGCTAGCCCCCGATGCGACGGAGTAGGCTCGTTCCTCCTGAAAGGCAGGGGCCGTCTTCACGAACATAACGCCAGCGCGCTCTTGACGTGAGCCGGGCGCATTCGGACCGACGAGGGAGCCTACTGAGTCTCGACGGGTCGCTTGCACTTCAATTCCTGCGACGACATGAAGCGCATTGCGGTCCACCGTCTCGCGGAATACTACGGGGAAAAACTCCCACTGCTCGGTGTCCGGGTTGATGGCGAGGGCATCACGGATCGCCCGGGCATACAGGTCGTAAGAACCGGCTTCGGCCCCGGTAAGGTCGAAAACAGCCGCCAGTCGGGTGGGATCTGTGAATTGAATTGATATGGGTCGCAACTCGGTCCCCGAGACCACATGCTGCAACGTCAGTTGTGTAAGGCTATCGAACCCCGCTCCAAGGACGGATAGCGTGACCGGGCCGACATTCCCTGCCTGCTGGGGCGTGACGTTTGCTATGGTGTCAGGAATGTCTTCGCGAGCAGTGGCGCGAAGGATCAAGTTACGGATGTCGTCGTCCGCGGCGATCGTTACGGTGACCGATGCTGGTTCGAGGATGTAGTCCGGGGCTAATAGATAATGGGTGCCGGGTGTGACTTCAAGGACGAAGTCACCATTGGAGCCGGTCTCCACTTCGAACACTGCGGCCTGCGATACTGCTAGGAGGGATGCGTTGATGATCGGCTCGCCAGTATTTGCGTCAACGAGCCATCCGGATATTCTCGACGCGTAGTCGTCTTTGGCAAGGGCCAGTTCCTCGTCGATCAGGCGGCGGAATTCATAGGTCAACTGCCCGGTAAGCCAGAGCCGTCGCGAGACGTTCGCCACTTCTTCTTCGAACTCCTGCCAGGTTTGGCCAACATGGTAGGCAACGGCGGACCAAAGCGCGTGCCACTCCTCGTCCGTGATGTCCGGCGGACGGAGAGTCGCTCCTTCCGCCTCCCAGTCAACCGGCTTACTACCACTGCGCTGTGCGAGCCCGAGGTGAATCGTTCCCGGACCCGTCCCGCGGACGTAGAGCGTGATGACGCCGGAGACGCCGGGCGGCAGGACACCGGCCGGACCGTTGGGGTTGACGCCCAACATGCGAATCGGCGTCGGTTGATACGGCCCGGAAGGACTGAAGGCCACTTGGAGCGGCGGGTCGCTCTCGAACTCCAACAGCGGCGCGGTCATGTCCGCCGTCCCGACGTTGGCGTATTCGACCTGGACCGTGTAGCCCAGCCCGGCACGAACCACGCCGGGAGCGATCAGGCGTGCGCGTAGCTCAGGAACAGCTCCCGCAACGACCTCGAATAAGTCGTGTCCGATGGCCTCGGATTGATCGGGAGTGATCGCCTTGACGTCGTAGAGGCCGGGGGCGACGGTCGCCGGGTCCAGGTTGAAGGTGGCAAAGGCCGTCGCGGAGTTCTGAACGAGTGTGCTACCCTCGACCGGATCGATCTCGGAGCCGTCACCTGCCACGAGGCGAAACCGGGTAGGCGCGAGAATGTCGCTCTCGAATCGGCCGCCTTCGATGCGGAGTGTGACCTGACCGCTGCCGCTCGACGGTTGAACCGACGTGACCTCAAACTCCGTAATCTCCGCCAGGATCGTATAGGATAGCGGGAGGCTCGGCGCGTAATCCGCGTATGCGAGGATGAAGTACGTCCCGCCCTGGGTCACCGGAACGATGATCTCTTGATCCGATCTGAAATGCAGCTTGTAGGCATAGTCGTACACCGACCGAGTGGGGCGCTCACCGAACCGAACGTACAGTTTAGTAACCGCGTCGCTGGAATTCGCGTCCAGGGCGACGCGCAGTGTGTCCCCGGCTGGGACCGTCACCTTGTAGTACTGTGATTCGCCACTGGACTCAAACGCGGCGCTGTACGGAACGCCCAGCGTGAGTCGGACCGTGCCCAGGTTCGAAAGCGTGAACGCCCGCGAGTGCGCATCATCGATCAAAAGCGGGGGACCGGGTACGTCGTTCAAAACCGTAAACGTCCGCGAGTGAGCGTCTTCGATCAAAAGTGGAGCCTCGGGCAGATCGTTCAGCACGGTGAAGGAACGTGAATGAGCGTCTTCGATCAAGGGAGGGAGCGGCGACACTTCGTTGAACACCGTGAACGACCGCGAGTGCGCATCCTCGATTGAAAGCGGGGGACCCGGTAGGTCGTTCAGCACGGTAAACGAACGTGAATGAGCGTCTTCGATGACGGGATCGCCCTGGGGATTGCTGACCGCAACCATGCCGGCGACCGCGGCCAGCGCTAGTAGTAAGCCTCGCGTTTTCATGGGTTTGCTCCCGGTCGTTGTGTGCGGACGAACACCGACACAAACGACGTGCAAGGGGCGCGTGTCGCCGGTTAGCGGTTGCCAACTTTTCCGATCATCTCTACCTGAGACTTCGCCGCTTGCAGTATTCGCTTCGCATTGGCAAACAGGTCCGCCGGATACGTGACCCTCCGCCCGTCAGCGGTGACGTAGGTCATCTCATTCGGACCGGGGCCGGTCTCGACCCCAACGATGTCGTGGATTCGACGGGAGCGCGGGACGGCGCGCTCTCCCTCCTTCGCAGAGGCATAGCGCTGATCCTTCTCCCCCGGCGGGTTTGGTCCCCGCGCCCCGCCCTGGCCCGGGAACGTGGCACTCAGTTGCACCTCAGACACGCCCTTCGGAAAAGTCACATCTGCCGTGGCCGTCGAGAGCGCAAGCGCACCCGCCAGCGGCGTAGAGGTGACCACGAACGAGTTCCCCGCACGCTTGGGCACGACTCGTACGTCGACAGTAGTCCCGATGGGGATGTAAGTAGCCTGAATCTGAATCGTCACCGGGTCCACGCTGTCGATCGTCGCATCGATAGCCTCTACGTCGGCCACAGGGTCAGCCGGAACGGCTTGGGCGGCGACCATAGTGGCCGTAAGCGTCGGTGCGTCCACGGGCGGGAACACCAACCCAGGCGTCCCGGAGGTAAAGGCGGGAGACCCAGGGTTGGACAGCTCGATCCAGTCGGCTTCGACCCGAATGCGTCCCACTCCCCCGCCGCCGTCGCCGCAACCCCGGCCGCCCGCCGTGTTAAGCCCTCCAGTTCCGCTGATCCGATTCGCGATGACCCGGATCCCTCCACCGGCCCCGCCTCCTCCACCGTAGTCGCCGTAACCATTGCCGCCCACTCCAGAGATTCCACCGTTCAAGGCAATTGTCCCGGAAGAGGCGATGAGAATAGCGCCGCCTCCCCCGCCGCCTCCGCCGCCGAAGAATGACGCGACTCCCCAACCACCGGCGCCACCTGATCCTCCGATCAACGGCATCAAGAAGACGTTGCCGTACGTCGGCCCGATGTCGATGTTCGCGGAATACCAACCGATCGCCCCGCTGGTCGCGTGACTCCCGCCCGACCCGATGCCATGACCGTCCATATCGATGCTCGGGCCACCCGGACCGAATCCGCCCGACGGAAACCGAGTGGCTGGCACTGCCCCGCCGAATCCTCCGCGAAACCCACCCGATCCTCCGGGCGCGGCAACCCGGATGTCGCTACCCCAAGACTGTCCCTGGGTGCCATTCAGTTGTATGCCTCCGGTGATCGTTACGTTACCGGAGGCCAGCCAAATCACCGGCGCCCCGGACGGGTGGTTCCTGAACGTCACGGTGCGGGGCCATGGAATATCCACCGTCGTGTACTTGAACACCACGGCCCATTTCTCGGCGTCGTAGACGCCCCGCCCCGCCACGGGGCTGGGGCAGTCCCAGGTGCATGGATCGTCAAGCACGCCGCCGGAATCGCAGTCACAAAGCGACGCCGCCAGCGATAGATCAACCTCAACGTTTGCCTGCGGGTTAAACGCCCCGTCCGAGCCATCCGACCCGCTGTCAAACTGTGCCCAAGCTGGTGCAATGCTGAACACGCCCAGCACCATTACGCACGCTCCAGTCACTCGTGTAATCATCTCTGCATCTCCTTTACGGTTAGCCATTGGCTTGGAAAAGACATCGAATGCGCCGTTGTGCCGGCGCGCCAACAGGATCCTCCCCATCACAGACAAGGATACGAGCCCGCGTAGCAAGATGGGCCTCGTTTCGACTAACGTGTAGCACTCCTCTCCTCCGGATACGGCGCGTTTCTTTCACCGCGCAGCCTGCAACCCCCTCGCTTCTAATCAGCCGCCCCGATCCCGGTAGCCTGCGTTTTGTGCACCTTGGGCGCGGGGCGCGTCTCATCTATGGTTATGTTGCCTGGCCAGCCTCGGTGAGATGCGGCGGTCTCCGGCCCGTATGGCCGTCGCGCCCGCCGAGGCTGCCACATCAACGCGATGGCGCCATTGTATCGCTCCCAGCCGTGGCGAACAAGCGGGAGGAAGATTTTTCTCCGCCTCCGCCCTGCGTCGCCAAGCTGCCTTCGCTCGGTTCCCATTTCTGAGAATCGCTCTCCCTAGAAACCGCCCCCTTGCGGAAAGCGGGCTTGTGCTGATCTGCGTCATCTGCCCCTCCAGAGCGCAAAGGGGCTCCCAGGCCCGCCGAAGGACAACTGATGGATACGGCGACCGAGGCCGTGGGGGGTCGGGGCGTGTATCGACGCTGCTTTCCGGTCGCGTACAATCCCCTCCTCGACACTCGGATACGCTTCTGACCGGATCGCCGCATGGACCTGGGACCATTTGCTGGTTTCGCACTTCGGCCCGTGAAGGTGCCAGCCAACTTCCCGTTCCAATCGCATGGGTTGCGGACGGCACCAGCCGGCCCGCAGACGCGTCCGAAGGCCCCCTCCGCGCCTGACGCGGAATCATCCTCCGATCCGCATCGAATCCGCCTGCTTCCCCCGCCCGCCCCGCCTTGTGTTGTCTTGACCTCCCGCTCCGGTGTTAGGCCGAAAGATAACACCGGCCTCGCACGGAGGGGGGAGTCCGATGGTCGAGATCCAGTTGCGGAATGGGTATGTGGCAACGATCGATGACGAGGACGAGGGGCGCGTCCGGCAGCACAGGTGGCGACCGCTGGTCCAGGGCCGCACCGTCTACGCCATCGCGAGGCTGCCGCGGCTCCGGGGCAAGCAACGGAGCATCTACATGCACCGTTTGGTCGTTGAGGCCAAGCGGGGCGAGCGGGTCGAGCACCGGGACGGCGACGGCCTCAACAACACGCGGGCGAACCTTGACGTGCGAAGCCTGCTGAGGGTGGGCAGGAGACTGCCGGCCGGGGTCCGCCTGTCGAGGTACCAGGGCGTAGCGTGGGACGCGGAGTCCGCCAAATGGGAGGCGGTGGACGGCCCGCCCGGGGCGAGCGTCCGCATCGGGCTGTATGCGACCGAGGAGGAGGCCGCCCGCGCGTACGACGAGGTCGCGTTCAGCGACTGCCCCGGCCTGCGCGGGCTGATCGGCAACTTCCGGGACGAGGCGCTGCCGTCCGGCGGTCGCGGCACCGGATGACTGGGACGCGGGCTCGCGCGCGAGCCCGCCGCCCAAGTCCGACGCCGCAGCCGGTTTTTTCCCCGAGTTCGCGGGGGCGGGCGATAGAATGGGTCAGCAGGCGAAAGCAGATCTGGAGGATCGTCCGGGCGGGGCTAGACTGATTGAGAAAGTCAGACGGCTGAAGGCCCTCAAAGGGCAGATCTTATGATAATGGGACCATGGCAAGACCAAAGATTACGTTTGAATCAGATGAGCAAGTCCCTGGTTCCCATCCGGGGGGCAGGGACTGGGTTCGCCATGTAGCCGTCTTGAAGGTGAGAGACTCCGGGAAGAAACCGGTGTCTCTGGAGATGAAGATCGTGCCACCGTCGCCGCTTGCCTGTGAGATGCCCGAGAAGCATGAGATAAGGGTGAGGACTATCACAGAGGCATACGCGAAGGTGGCGAAGTTCTTCGCGAAGTTCGGAATGAAGTTTCGCGATTAGCTTGGAGCCTCGCCGCAGCCTGGATCTGTGCGATGTGTAAACGCCGGTCCAAATATGTAGCGCTGGGCGGTCGAAAAACGTAGCGCCCGATGTCCATACAATGCTCGACGGCGGGTCGGACGCCGCGTGTCTCGCGGTCAAGTGGCGTCCGGCCAATCGAGCGGCAAGGCGTTGCAATCAAGCAGCCACGGGAGCTTCCCTCGGACGGCGGGGCGGATTATCTGGACAAGCTGCTTGCCGTCCACGCTGAGGTTGGCGAGCATGCTCAAATACGCCTTGTAGGGCGTGACGCGGCAATTGCTCCTCGTCCTTCCCCCCGGAACCCGCAAGGGGGCGCGCAAGGCCACCTCGACGGTGCCGTAGCCGCCCCCGTTGTCCTTGAGGAAGTAGTCGCCCGGTCCCCTTGGCTGATCTGGCCGCTTGGTGGAAAGGGCGACGGTGGCCGCGAGGAAGGCGTAGCCCCCCGCCTGGGCGCGTCCGCGCAGGAACCCGTAGAAACCGTCCAGCCATCGCGCGAAGCGCGCCGCCGACCAGCCCCCAAGCCCCCTGGACTCGCGCCGGCGGGCGACGGCCGCGAACGCCTGCCGCGCCCGCTCGGCCTCCCCCCGGCTGGCCCATCGGTATGTCATCCGGCCCGCGAGCCGCCGGACGAGGTCGGGCGCGTCGTCGATCAGTTCCGCCCTCACCGGGGGATCGCCCAAGTCGCTGCTCGCCCCGCTCGCGTCGACGTAGAGCGCGAGGATCGCGGCTTCCGCGTCCGCCAGCGATCCCCCTCCGCTCAGGACGGCTGGCACAAGCTCCTGCTCGCGCCGCCGCCTCTCGCCCGCGCGGAGAGGCTGCGTCGTCAGCCGCTCGGTCGTCCAGCCGTCGTAGCAGTGGGCGGGCTTCGCGGCGCTCGCCGCCCGTCGCTTGGGCCGCCGCTTCGAGGGGACGCTGGCGATCCGCTGACGCTCCATTGCGCGCGCCGCTGCGACCGCCGCGCTCCACCGGACGCTGGTGTTGCCTTTCGCGGCCAGGCTGAACCACCGCCACATCTCCAACCCGTTGATCCACTTCCCCTGCGGCGCGAGAAGGGAGGAGACATGCTGCCGCTTTTGGTGCTTGCCGGGCAGCCGGAACCACCCCCCTCCGCAATTGGCCTTGTCGTTCCAGCGGGTCTCCGACTTCGGGAACCCCTCGACATGCGGGTCGTCGTCCCCGCAGGCCAACCATGCGTCCTCGCCCGCGACGCGGACGGCCCGCGCGACCGCATAGGCTTCCGGGGCGGGAGCCGGGCAAGAAAGCGGCACCCAAATGTGCCACCCGCCGCCCCCGCTGTCCTCCACGAGGCAGAGCAGGCCGAGCGTCTGTCGCACCGTCCCGATGATCGCCGAGAGGGCGGAGCGCGGAAGCTCCGGCGGTGTGCTGTCGAAGTGCCTGTCGATGTCCCACGCGACCCACCTGCATGTGTCGCCCCGCGAGATCGCGTGGAGGCCGATTGGCATTTCCCGCCCCTCGATGTGGTCGGCGATCTGATCGGGGCCGCAGTACGGCATGGGCTTCCCCGCGCGCGTCAGCCTCTGTATGAGTTTCGGGGACGGCCTCGTCGTCTGTTTGACGCGCTGAGTCTCCTTGCCCCTGTCCTTGATGTAGTAGGTTCCCCACCTGTCGTCCCGGTTCACGAGGCAACGCTGGATGATGAGTGTCGCCTGCTCCGTGTCCTTGCCGTTGTCCGCCATGTGGTTTGTATCGGCAACGGCGGATGTCCAGTGAATCCGCATCAGCCACGGACGGGGCCAGCGCGCCAAGAGACAGTAGGGGGTGGTCAGGGGGGTGTGTGGGTACGCTCTATCTCTCTTGGCGCGCTGGATGACCCGCCCGACGGCCTGAGTCCGGCGCGCGCCAAGAGACAGTTGGGGGTGGGCCGGGGGGTGTGGTGGGGGTGCGCTCTACCTCTCTTGGCGCGCTGGATGACCCGTCCGATGGCTTGAGTCCGGCGCGCGCCAAGAGACAGTAGGGGGTGGTCAGGGGGTGTGTGGGTGCGCTCTACCTCTCTTGGCGCGCTGGTTGACCCATCTCACGGCCTGAGTCCAGAGCTCCTGACCTACTGCCAACATAACCGGTAAAACAAGGCATTTCCTGCACAGCGGGTTCGCTGTTAAGGTGTAAGCATAGTTGGCGGCTATTTCCATCGGCCAAAGGGAGTTCGAGCAGTG
>Ga0315274_10009880_pt1 | contig 13762 bp, 8 predicted proteins | sample YL17G02_20_MG_FD_203700 | JGI IMG/M metagenome (GOLD analysis project Ga0315274, IMG submission 203700) | Sediment microbial communities from Yellowstone Lake, YNP, Wyoming, USA - YL17G02_20 | ecosystem: Environmental > Aquatic > Freshwater > Lake > Sediment | place: USA: Wyoming | collected...
GGAGTTGGTGCCAGGCCAGCAGCGCGCACCCCAGCGCGTTTCCGGCGTCGCTCGCCGAAGGCTGAATCCAGACATCTTCAAAGGGGCCTTCCCGAAGCAGTCGTCCGTTGGCGACGCAATTGAGCGCCACGCCTCCGGCCAGGCACAGGTGTTTCATCCCTGTTTCGCGGCGGACGTACCGTCCGATCCGCATGATCACTTCTTCGATGACCAGTTGGATTGATCGTGCGATATCCATCTCGCGCTGCGTAAGCTTTGCTTCGGGTTCGCGCCGCGGGCCGCCGAACAGACTATCGAACTTCTCATTCGTCATGCGCAGCCCGGCGCAGTAGTCGAAATAATCGAGGTTTAATCGGAAGGAACCGTCTTCACGGATGTCGATCAACTCGCGCAGGATAGCCTGAACGTACGTTGGCTCGCCATAGGGGGCCAAGCCCATGAGCTTGTACTCGCCGCTGTTCACCTTGAAGCCCGTGAAGTAGGTGAAGGCTGAGTAGAGCAGCCCCAGCGAATGCGGGAAGTTGATTTGTTTGAGGATTTGGACGCGTTCCCCCTTGCCGATCCCATAGGTCGACGTTGCCCACTCCCCGACGCCGTCCAGCGTGATGAAGGCCGCCTCCTCGAACGGGCTTGGGAAGAATGCCGCCGCGGCATGGCTTTGGTGATGGTTTGCGAAGAGCACCTTGCCCTCATACCCCAGCTTCTCGCGGATTGTCTTCCGCATAAACAGCTTTTCCTTCAGCCACGCCGGCATCTGTTGGATGAAGGAGGTCAAGCCCCGCGGGGCGATGGCCAAGTACGTCATCAGGAGCCGCTCAAACTTCACGAAGGGCTTGTCGTAGAAGACGACGTAGTCGATGTCGGCTATCGAGACCCTGCCTTCGCGAAGGCAATATGCAGCCGCGTTCTCGGGAAAACGCGGATCGTGTTTTCTCCGCGTGAAGCGCTCTTCCTGCGCCGCCGCGATGATCTCGCCATCGCATAGCAGGCAGGCCGCGCTGTCATGATAAAAGGCGGAAATGCCTAGGATTCGCATGGTGTCCGAAGCTTCCTTTGTGCGGAATCCTACCTTTGCCGCCGCACTTTCTTCAAACCGCTTTACCGCGAGCTATTCGGACGTGGACGTGGTGACGCGTGGCGGCGCGGCAGCGTTGGGCGTGTTGACGCACGGGGCGCGCGTCCCTATACTCTGAGGATCCCGAGATAGGAGTACCGGCTGTATGAGCAGTGTCATGGGGGAGTACCGTCGGAAGTTGATCACAGCCGAGGCGGCGGCGGCGATGATCAAGTCGAATGACGTTGTGGATTATTACGCGTTCAACGCAAGTTCGCGGTACATGGACTCGGCCTTGGCGAAGCGGGCCGGCGAGCTCGAGAACGTGACTATCCGAAGCGAGTTGAGACTGGCGCCGCCGATGCAGGTGTTCATGGCGGACACCACGGGGCGGGCGTTCCGTTTGGAGTCGCTGTTCCGGGGTCCGATCGAGAACCTCGTGCCTCGAGAGCGCAGCACGTGCATTCCATCACGCCTGGGATCGTACGAAGGCATGTTCCGCAATGGGGATATGCGTACGGATTACGCGTCTTTCATGGTCAGTCCGCCGGACAAGGATGGATATCTGCATTTCTGCCCGTCGCCGGCGCTGGCCAAGGCTGACGCGCAAACGGCGAGGGTCTTCATCGCGGAGATCAACGAGACCTACTTCACGATGCGTGGCAGCGAGGATTGCCGGATCCACATATCCGAGGCGGACTACATCGTTGAAGGCGACAACCCGCCGATCATGGAGGTGCCGAGTCCGGCGCCGAACGAAGTGGACGCCAAGATTGCGTCGTTTGTGATGCAGGAGTTGTGCGACGGGGCGTGTGTGCAGATAGGTTACGGGAGCGTTCCGAATGCCGTCGCGCATCTTATTCGCGAATCGGATCTCAAGGACCTTGGCGTGCAGACGGAAGTGATGCCGGAAAGCGTCATGAATCTGTATGAAGCCGGGAAAGTGACGGGGAAGTGCAAGACCACGGACCCGGGCAAGATCGTGGCCAGTTTCATATTGGGCACGAAGAAGCTCGTGGACTTTGTACGGGATTGTCCGGACGTGTACATGTGCTCTTCGAGCTACACGAACGACCCATTCGTCATCGGCAAGAATGACAATTTCATCTCGGTGAATGCGTGCCTCGAAATCGATCTGACGGGGCAGGTGAACTCGGAATCCATCAAGGCGCACACACTCACGGGGACAGGGGGGCAACTGGATTTCGTGCTTGGGTCGCAATTGTCGAAGAACGGCAAGGCTATTCTGTGCGGCCCTTCCACGTACAAGACGAAGGACGGCCAGACGCGATCTCGTATTGTGCCGGTTCTCACGCCGTCCTCGACGGTCACGACGCCGCGCTCGTGCGTGCAGTACATCTGTACAGAGTACGGAATCGTGAACTTGCGCGGGAAGAGTCTGTGGCAGCGGGCGGAGATGCTGATTGGCATCGCGCATCCCGATTTCCGGGATGACCTTGTCAAGGAAGCGAAGCAACTCGGCTACCTTCCGTGACGTCGGCGGGAGCCTCGCCCTCCCAATGCGGCCCGCCGGGCTAACGGCGAGCCCGATCCACGATCTTTATGAGACGCTTTCCGTATTCAACATACGATTCGTAAAGCTGTGCTTCGGAATCCGCCTTCTGGCCGGTGTGGATCACGGCGGCAAGGTGAGGTTCGATCGAAAATCCGCCGTCGTACCCCTTGGCGAGGAGGTCTCGGACGATCTCGTTCACGCAACCGTCGCCTTCGCCGCAAAATGTATAGATCTCCTTGCCGTCGACAATCCTTGCATCCTTGATGTGGACATAAACGATGTCGTTGCAGACGGCCTGGTAGTAATCCCAGGCATTCTGATTGTAAGTGACGGGGTTGCCGGTGTCGAAGACCACTTTCAGGGCGGGACTGTTCACCTCGCCGAGGAGGATGTTGCTGTTCTCCGCCGACAGGCCGCCCCAGCCGCTGCAGTTCTCATGGGCGAGTGTGACGCCGCCGTCCTCGGCGATCTTTGCAAACACTTTCATCCGCCGGATGGCTTCCCTCCTCCATTCCGGCTCCGAAAGGGGATGGTCCTTGTCGTTGGGATAGCTCATGACGCGGATCAATCGGGTTTTGAAGGCGTGCATGCGTGGGATGGCGCGTTTAAGGTCCTCGATGTCGATCGAGGGATCGCAGGTGATGGGCCGGGCCCAGTTAGCGATTGCGCTCGCGAAGCAGGACACTCTCATGCCCGCCGCGTCGACTTTCGCGCGGACATGGTCGAACTTTTCATCCGGAATGGCGGTGAGGTTCTGTCCATCGATCATGCGCAACTCGAGGTACTCCCAGCCGAGTTCCTGGTGGGCTTTGATCTGAACCTCGATAGATGGGCCTGCTTCATCTGATATCCCGGAGAAGAACATGGGTCTGAGATCTCCTTTATGTAGCTGACTCTTGCCTCTCTTCGTTTAGCCTCTCGTGTCTGGCGTTTCCTGTGCGTTGTTCGCAGCGGGCTCTTTGGCGAGCGCCTTGCGGACGGTGGTTGCGAGCACATGGGCACGGAAGGGCTTCTGGATAAAGGCGCTTGCGCCGGCATCCAGAAGGGCCTGGGCTGCTGGATCCAGCTCGTAGCCGCTGGAAATGAGCACCTTGAGATTTGGCCGGGCCTTCATCAGAAGCGGGTAGGCCTGCGCTCCGCCCATCACCGGCATCCCCATGTCCAACACCGCAACGTGAATGTCCTCCTCGTAGGACTGGGCGATCTCAACGGCCTCCTGGCCGTCGTGCGCACAGAGGATGCGATAACCAAGACGTTCGAGGATCTCTCGCGTGACTTCCAGCACGACCGGTTCGTCGTCAATGACCAGGATCGTCTCTTCGCCGACGGCGGACCTGGGCGTCTGCATCTTAGGCAGACGAGGCTGTTTCTCGGATACGGGAAGATACACCGTGAAGGTGGACCCTTGGCCGAGTTCGCTGGATACAACAAGGTGTCCGCCGTGGTTCTTCACAATGCCGTAGGCCGCGGCAAGGCCCAGACCGCGGCCCTGAAACTTCGTGGTGTAAAAAGGCTCAAAGATGTGGGCAACGGTCTCTTGTGTCATTCCCTTCCCCGTGTCCGAAACGCTCAGGCGGACATACGCGCCCGGGTTCAAGGCAGGAAGCTGTTGAGGGGAACTGTCCTCCACGAGGAGATTCCGAGTGGCAATCGTAATCGTTCCCTTGTCCTCGATCGCTTCGACGGCGTTAACGGACAGGTTCATGATCACCTGCCCCATCTGTACGGGGTCGGCCTTCACGTTCCACAGGTTCGGGTCGAGGCTCTGTTCTATCCGAATCCGCGGCGGGAACGATCGCTCTTCGAGACGGAGCACGTCGCTCAGGATATCGTTCAGGCAGATCACGCTGGGCTGATACTTCCCGCCGCGCGCGAACGCAAGCATCTGCTGGGCGAGTTCGCCGGCCTGCTGTGCGGACCTCGCGATCGCGTTCAGCATGCGCATCGCTTCCGGGGAACCTGAAAACCGCATCTGGAGAAGCTCGGCGTTTCCAAGCACGCCGACCATTAGGTTGTTGAAATCGTGGGCGATGCCTCCGGCCAGCGTCGCGGTCGCCTCCATGCGCGAGGCCGCGCGCACCGCCTCCTCGGCGTTCTTGCTCTCGGTGACATCGCGGACGGTGCCGACCTCCGCCAATGGACGGCCGTCGTCCATCCACAATACCGTCGAACTCTGCGACACCCATCGATATTCCCCATCTGTGCGCTTCGCCCGGTACTCCACGATGCTCGGGCGTTCGACCTGGGCGCCGCCGGGCCGCGCGCGCAACGTCTGCAGATGGGCAAGAAGGCGCCCGCGGTCCTCGGGATGAACGCGGGCCAAGTATCCTTTCACGCCACGCGCTATGAGCTCCTCGGGCGTGTGCCCTGACCATCTCAGGGAGGACGGGCTTATGTACTCGAAAGCGCCTGTTGCGAGATTGAGCTTATAGGCCACATCATTCGAGTTCTCGAGGATCAACCTCAGTCGCTCTTCGCTTTCCTGGAGGGCCCGTTCCGCCAGACGAAGCTGCGTGATGTCGCGGCTGACCCCCGCGATGCCCACGATATTTCCCGCGCGGTCACGAAGAGGCGCTTTGAACGTCATGACCCATATCGTCGTCCCTGACCTGTCAATGGTTCGCTCGACTTTGTTGAAGAGCGGCTGCCCTGAACGAATCACCGCCTGTTCGCTGGCGTAGTATTGCTCCGCAAGGTCCTGGGGGAAGAAATCGAAATCGGTCTTGCCTACCACTTCGGAGATGCTGTTCAGGCCCAGGATCCGAAGATGGGCCGTGTTGGTGGTGATAAACCGGCATTCGGCATCCTTGATGTAGGCGTAGTCCGGAATGCTGTCCATTAGCGTCCTGAGGAGGTTCCGCTCATGCTCAAAAGCCTGCTCGACTCTTTTGCGGTCCGTAATGTCGGTGAACACCGCGAAGCTTCCACGAAACTCGCCGTCCTGTCCCCATATGGCCATCGGCGACGCCAAGGTCGAGACGCTCTTGGCCCCTTTGGCCAGCAAGACGATTTCGTAGGGTCCCCCCTCGCCTCGCGCCGGCCGCGATATCTCCTGCAAGAAGGTGCGCCGGTAGTCCTCGTGCACGAAGTCGATGGCCGGCCGCCCCACCATCTCTTTCCGGTCATACTCGAGCATTCGGGACAGCTTCTCATTGGCGTACACCATAATGCCGCGTTGGTCCTGGACGCTTACACCCTCATTCATGGTCTCAACGAGGACGCGGTATCGCGCTTCGCTTTCCTGGAGCTCGCGTTCAGCCCTGCGCCGCCAGGCTTGTTCCTGCTCGAGCTCGTGGACCCGCGCGCGAAGCGCCTCCAGCTCTAGCTCAAGTTCAGTCTTGGAGCCATCCTGGGCATCATTCATCAAAAGCTCTTCCCCGTGAAACGGCGACGGCGTCGCGGCCGACGGACTGCGTTCCGATCTGCGTATCGCATCGAAACGGCGTTATCGATAAGGCCATTCACACCACAGGTGATCATGCACTGCATTGGCGCGGTTTTCAACCCGCGGACAACGCAGACTGGAAGGCGAGAACCTCTCTTCGCGTGTCTTCGATGGTTCGGAGGCCGGCCCGAAGTCCGTTCTCCAGAAATCCGCGGCACCGTAGGAGTGTCGTGCAATCCCGTTGTTCAACATCCGTCGTTCCTTGGGTGTCCAACGTCAACGAAGACTTGATTCAACCATAAGCATTTCCGCAACACAACTCGCTCAACCGGTTTGACCTGTGTTGTCAGCGGAGATATGCTTCTCCCTGCCTGGGGTCGAGAGACCTGAGTGACCTCACGCGAGCCACAGCGCGGCATAGCCGCAGCCAAAAGATCTGAACAAGGAGCGGTGTACGGAAAGGAGATATGGGGATAAGGGGAGATGAAGGAGATGGGTGCAGAGTGGTTGGTGGATCGGTTATCCCCACCATCCCCCTTCATCTCCCTATCTCCTTTTCTTACATCTACATCAAGCCGAAATCTTGCCAAGAAAACAAGACTCTGACGGATAGTAGTACGGAGGAGGGAGTTTGATGGAACGGAAGTACGTCTTGGCGCTCGACCAGGGCACTACGAGCTCGCGCAGCATTCTCTTTGACAGGGAGGGCCGGATGGCCGCCTCCTGTTCCGAGGCTTTTGAGCAGATCTATCCTAAACCGGGATGGGTCGAGCACAATCCTGAGGAGATCTGGGCCACACAGCGCGCCACCGCGGAGAAGGTGATCGCGCAGAAGGGCGTCTCGCCGGATGAGATCGCCGCCATCGGGATCACGAATCAGCGCGAGACCACCATCGTGTGGGAGCGCGACACGGGGAAGCCGATTCACAATGCGATCGTGTGGCAATGCCGGCGCACCTCGGACCTCTGCGACCAACTCCATGCCGAAGGGTGCGCCGAGGACTTCCGACGCCGGACGGGACTCGTCATCGACGCCTATTTCTCGGGCACGAAGCTGAAGTGGCTGCTCGATCATGTCCCGGGGGCGCGCGAGCGGGCCGCACGGGGCGAGCTGTGCTTCGGCACGGTTGACTCGTGGCTCCTCTTCAAACTCACGGGCCAGCATGCCACGGACTACTCGAATGCATCGCGCACACTCATGTACAACATCCACAACCTCGCGTGGGACGAGACCATTCTCGATCGGCTCGATGTGCCGCGGGCGGTGCTTCCTGAAGTCAAGGCATCAAGCGGCGTCTTCGGCGTCACCAGGGCTTTCGGAGGGGAAACCCCCGTGGCGGCCCTGATCGGCGACCAGCAGAGCGCACTGTTTGGCCAGGCGGCGTTCGCACCGTACGAGTGCAAGAATACTTACGGGACCGGCTGCTTTGTCCTTATGAATACCGGCTCCTCCCCTGTCGACTCCCGGCACGGCCTTATCACGACCATCGCATGGGGCCTGGACGGGAAGGTCGAATATGCCCTCGAAGGCAGCGTGTTTATCGGCGGGGCCGTCATCCAGTGGCTCCGCGACGAGCTGAAGATCATCCAAACCGCCGCCGAAAGCGAGTCCGTCGCGGTTCAGGTGGAAGACACGGGCGGGGTCTACATCGTCCCGGCGTTTGTGGGCCTCGGCGCGCCGCATTGGGACATGCGCGCACGGGGGATTATCACGGGCCTGACGCGCGGGGCAAACCGGGCGCATATCGTCCGCGCCGCCCTGGAATCCATATCGTTTCAATCGTCCGACGTTATCCAAAGCATGGAATCGGACACAAAGGCTCGCATCCCCCGCCTCCGCGTCGACGGCGGGGCTGCGGCAAACAACCTGCTGATGCAGCACCAAGCCGATATCCTCGGCATTCCGGTCGTGCGCGGGCAAGTTATTGAAACGACTGCACTTGGAGCGGCCTTCCTGGCGGGCATCGCTGTAGGATTCTGGCCTGGAAAGGACGCCCTTGCGGGCATCTGGCGGGAGGATCGAGTGTTTCAACCACGAATGGATGCCAGCCGGCGTGCAACCGTTATGGCCGAATGGCAGAACGCGGTGAAACGGGCGCGCGTGTAGCTCTCCCCTATCTCCTGACTCCTGCGTTGACAAGGGGTTGCAACCCCTTGTCTGCCCGCTCCTGGTCTCCTGATTCTGTATTCTGTATTCTTCTTCTAATTAGCTTTATGACTTCTGTAAATAGTTGAATCGAAAGGCATTTGCGTTCCAGGCGGCCCTGTGGTAAAATCTGGTTGGTCAGCGCCACATGTGGCGTTTCTCCTTCCGCGGAGGCCACGGAGTAAAACCTGTGGCCTCTAAAACAACTCGCGGTCGGAAGCGATAGCGAGTAGGCATAGAGGGCCGTAGCGGCAACGCTACGGCCCAAACGTCTTTAGGGGGGCGGCTCGCACCCGTAGGGCGGGTTCCGGCTGGCCGGGCCAACAATCGCTACGCTGAAATCTCGCGTAACAAAGTCTATACTATCATGTAGAGATGCCTACGAGGACGACTCTGGCCACAGCATGACCCGGTCGACACGACATGGATAAGCCGAAGGCATACATCGAATCCTCCGTGGTGAGTTACTACACGGCGCATCGTTCGCGGGACCTGATTGTCATGGCCCACCAGGACATCACGCATACTTGGTGGGAGAAGCATTTGAGCAAGTACGAGGTGTGCATATCCGCGGTAGTGCTGGATGAAATCCGCCGCGGAGACCCCGAGGCTGCCTCCGAGCGACTCCAAGCCGTATCGGGATTTCCTTTGCTGCCAATTCGTCCGGAGGTCGAGCATCTGGCGGCGCTGTACGATAGGGAGTTGCAGTTCCCAGGGAAATCATTGCGCGACACGCTTCACATCGCGCTGGCCTCTGTTCACGCCGTGGATTACCTCGTGACCTGGAATTGCAGACATATTGCCAACGCGCATATTCGACGCGGTCTGGCGGAATTGAATAGAGCTGAGGGCATATCGACTCCGATCATATGCACTCCGGAGGAACTGCTTGATGACGATGCCATCCCGCCACCCAAACTTTGACGACCCTATCGTGGACGAAGTCAGGAAAGCCGGTGATGATATGGCCCGCGAGGCTAACTATGACCTGCACACCCTCTGCGAGCGCCTCCGCGAAGCCGAGCGCCAGCATCTCGAACGTCTTGTTACGACGGCGCCCCCAGCGCGCTCCGCTCAACACTGACGACACCTCGCCGCCCGCCGCGCCAAGGACGGCCGGCGTGCCCGGCTCGTGGGATAGACTGTCAGTCTGCCCCCCCGACATTCCCCTACGCGCTCTTACATTGCCCGCCTCCGGACTCGCCGCCTCACTATACACGCGCCGAACGCCAGCAGAGCCGCCAACACCGGCCAAGCATAAACCGGTACTTGCGTTGGATTGTCCGGGTCATAGGGGTCCGTTCCCAAAGCCCATTCGACGCTGTCCAGGACGCCGTCGTTATCGCTGTCCAGATCCATGAAGTTGGGCGTGCCGTCGCCGTCCGCATCTCCGGTGCCTTCAATAACGTCAGGTATGCCGTCGCCATCGAAATCATCGAGGATCGTGAACGTTCCCGCGAAGGTGCTGACCACGAGCGCTTTCCACGCCAAGTCGTCGCCGTATTGCCCCGAGAGTTTCGCCGAAGCCGGGTTGATCAGCGTGTCCCTGGGCTGCGCGCCCGGTTTGACCCGGAACTGGATGACCGCGATGGAACCTGAACCGGAGGAAAGCGCCGTATGCGATGCCAGCGAGATATCGAGCACGCCCGGGCTCGCGTTCCATTCGATCTCGAAGCCGCCCGTCAAGGCGCCGAGCGCCACGTTGCTGACGTCGAATGCCGTCGGGTCAAACACGATCGTCAGGTCGGCGCCCGCGACGCCGGTGGCGTCGTTGAGGTAGATCGGCACAGCCACAGTGGTGCCGGGAGCGCCGGAGGCGTCCGCGACACGGATCGTATAGGGTATCGACTTGGCATCAGCGCCTGCCTCGCCCTTCCCGCCTTCCGGATTGATGGGTTCACCGAGGATGATGCGCAGGATCAGCGTCACGTCAGCGGAGTCGATAATGCCGTCGCCGTTGATATCGCCCGCGTGCATCTGGAGTTCGGTCGGTTCGAGTTCCCCGTCGGCGATCTGCTGCGCAAGGATCGCATCCGGCATGTCGACAACGCCGTCACCGTTGAGGTCGCCGAGAATGTACTGGCTGCTGACCGTGAAGGTTGCCGTGTCGGTGAAATCGACGTCGAGCTGTTGCGTCTCGTAGTCGAACATGACTACGTTCACGAAGCTGAACGAGGACGACGCGCTAGGCGATGCTTCGGATGCGACGGTGAACACCACGTCGAGGATGTGGCCCTCGCCGACGAGCGTCCCTCCGCCTACGCCCCCGATGTCGACCCGACCCATGGCCGTGGGAACGTTGTCGGTAAACGTGAAACCCTGGGTCAGCACGGTTCTCTCGACCGCAACAGGTGTAAGCAAGCCTGTGTCATAGTTAAGGAAAACGACCATGGCGGCTCCGTCCACACCCCACGCGCAATCCAGATTGATCGGCAGCCGGACGGTTTCACCCGGATTCCCCCGGACATCAGGGATGCTGACCACGATGCGGCCCGGCGTAGCCCAAGCCGCGTCGGTCTGTGCGCTCTCGAAGGCGTCGGCCGTGACCGCGGTTACCTTGTAGTAGTAGGTGGTTCCTCGGACCACGTCGGCATCTTCAAACGTGGTTCCCGCCGACGGCACGGGAGTGAGCTTCGTGGCATAGGCGCCTTCCAGGGCCGTGTCGCGGTACACGTTGTAGCCGATCACGTAGTAGTCGGAGCTTGGTTGCCAGCTCAGGAAGATCGAGTCGGCCCCGGCGCGCGCGCGTAGCGCGGTTGGCGGCGGGACGGTGACCTGCCCGCGCGTAACCGTAAAGAGTTTTGGGCCCGTCGCGATCTCGGCGCCGGTCACGACAGTAACGTCGCGCGCTCCAGGGGCCGCATCGGCGGCTATCGAAATGTCCGCGGTCAGTGTGGTGGTATTGCCCAGCACGACGCTATTCACGTCGATACCGGTTCCGAAACTCAACAGCGAGGTCGAGTCAAAGTGCGTATTCACGCCTCGTACATCGACGGGAAGCGTACTGCCTCGCACAGCCCCGGAAGGAGTGACGGAGAGAATACGAACTGCGTTTGAAAAAGAGGCCTCGTAGGCGCCCATGTCCACTCCGAATCCTTGCGGGCGCGGATTGCCTTCGATGTCGGTGCTTGGCGCCCCAACGGGCGTTCCGCTGTCCACACACGGCGCGTTGTCCTGCAGGTGGTAATCGCCGTTAAATGCATCCACAAACATGGGATTGACACTGATGTTTCCGGTTCCTCCATACCCCCACTGCACATCCGAATACGTCACGGAAGCGGACGAAGACAGATTACAGAATTCCCCGGGTGTATCGCCCCACAAAATGCAGTTGATGAGCGTGGGCGAGGCGGACGACTGGTTAGTCATTCCGCCGCCCAAGTTGGCAGACGAATTCCTACTAAACGTGCAGTTTGTCAACGTGGGCGAGGCAGACGAGTAGTTCCACATCCCGCCGCCGGAACTGCCTGCCGAATTATCGGTAAACGTGCAGTTTATCACCGTGGGCGAGGCGAGCTCACCCGAGTTGCTCATCCCGCCGCCACAGCCCGCCGAATTGCCCGTAAACATACAGTTTGTCACCGCCGGAGAGCTTCCGTTGTGCATCCCGCCGCCAGCCCAGCCGGCCGAATTCCTCACGAATGTGCAGTCTGTCACGCCTGGCGAGGCTCCGGCCTGGTTGTGCATCCCGCCGCCGCTGCTTCCCGCAGAATTCTCTTCAAACGTGCAATTCGCGATGCTAGCCGAGCAGGACCCGCCAGTGCACATCCCGCCACCCTGGGCAGCCGAATTCCTCATGAATGTGCAGTCCGTTACTGTGAAAGACGATATGGTGCTGCTGATACCCCCGCCCTGCTGTTCCGCTGAATTGCCCGTAAACCGGCAGCCTGTAACCACGGCTGGGCATTGCTGATTGAACATCGCGCCACCCCAATGGGCAGAATTCCCACTAAATTCGCAGTTTGTGATTATGGGCGAGCCGCCACCGTTGCACATCCCACCGCCGGAGTCGCCTGCCGAATTGCCTGTAAACGTGCAGTCCGAAACCGTTGGCGAACCGTCGTTCCCCATTCCGCCGCCGTTCACGCCTGCCGAGTTACCTGTAAACGTGCAATTTGTTACCGTCGGGGAGCAGGGATCACCAGAGTTGTACATCCCGCCGCCGGTCTCGCTTGCCGAATTGCCTGTGAACGTGCAGTTGGACACCGTTGGCGAAACGGTAGAAATGTACATTCCGCCACCGAAATAGAGCGGGAAAAACGGCCCATTGGCGTTGCCGCCGGTGATCGTGAATCCATCGAGCGTGGCGTTGTTCGCCCCGCACACGACGTGATACGCCACTGAGCCGGCCCGGGCGGTTGATCCGTCTATGGTCGTCACGTGTGTTTCCCAGTCGCGCTGTTCGCGCGAGGTCTCAGTGCCCGCAAAGCCCCCGTACAGGTCCACGCCTTGTTTCATGACCAGCGCGCCGGTAAGCACACCGCTTTCGTCCGAATTGGGAGCGGTCCTTGCCTCGCCATACATGCCCTCCGCCACCCAGACCTCTCCCCCACCCGCCACAAACGCCACATCGATTCCTTCCTGGATGGTCCGAAATGCCTTTTGCCATGTAGTCCCGTCCCACGGCCCCGCTGCGTTGTCGCGGTCAACGTACCATACCCCCGCCCATGCTGATGCGCTGGTAATAGAAAAGCTCATCACAAGGAAAGCAGACGCCAGAAAGGATATCTTAGTTTTCATGGTGGCAAACCCCTTTTTCGATTGTGCCCAAGTATTCAGTACTGCACCCGAGAAACTGCACTGCTTACTTCGGCACACCCCCTTGCTGCATTCCCGTACTTCCGCACGAGGCGTGTGTCTTAGGTAACATATGCCGGGGGGTCGTAGAAGTCAAGAAGATTTCCTCGATTGGGGATTGGATGAAGGATGAAGGGTGAAGGGTGGAGGAGAAAGGACAAAGGACAAAGGACAAAGGACAAAGGACGCAGCATGAAGGACAAAGGATGAAGGGTGAAGGATGCGGGATGAAGGACAAAGGATGAAGGGTGAAGGATGAACCAGGAATGCGGAACGCGGATTGGGAATTGGGGATTGCGAAGTGCGGAGTGCCCATGTGGCGAGGTTCGCAATGGGGCTGCGGATTGGGTCTTGCGGGGTGTGGGCTACTGTTGTATGCGGTAGTCGCCGGGGGCGAGAGGATGGTGCGCGCTTACACGGGGGAATGTGTCTTGAGCCAATCCTGTAAGGCTGCGTCCAGCCGGCTTTGCCAGCCCTCGCCCGTCGCGCGGAACCGGTCGATCACCTCGCGCGAGAGAGGGATGGTGATGGGCTCTTTATTCCGGGCCTTCCGCGGCCCACGTCCGCGTGTCGCGAGTCTTGCCGTCAGTGCCGGTGATAGCACCTCAGCCGCCGAACGGAAGTGCTTGAAATCGTCCGCTGTCAGGTCGCGGACTTCGCCTTCTTTATCGGTCAAGGGTTTGCGGTTTGCCATGCCTCTTCGCCTCTCTGCTAAGAAAGTGGCTGAATCTGACGCCACATCCCCAGGAGACCTTACCTTTCACAGTCCGGATATCGTAGGACGGGTTTCAAACCCGTCCCTTGGAGTTTCTACATCTTCCTTCCGCCACTTGGACGGGTTTCAAACCCGTCCTACAAAGAACC
>Ga0315274_10009881_pt1 | contig 13761 bp, 10 predicted proteins | sample YL17G02_20_MG_FD_203700 | JGI IMG/M metagenome (GOLD analysis project Ga0315274, IMG submission 203700) | Sediment microbial communities from Yellowstone Lake, YNP, Wyoming, USA - YL17G02_20 | ecosystem: Environmental > Aquatic > Freshwater > Lake > Sediment | place: USA: Wyoming | collected...
GGCGTGGTACGCGCTCCTCCGCACCTCGTACCCCACCCATCTGCGCCCGAGTTGCTTCGCGGCGACCAGCGTCGTCCCGCTGCCCGCAAACGGATCGAGAACGACATCTCCCGGCTCGGTGGTCAACCGGATGAAGAACGACGCGAGCTGGTCGGGGTGGGCCGAGTCGTGCAGCAGGCTCTGCGAGACGTGGGCGCAGGTCAGCACGTTGCCCGGAAGCGTCGTGTCCGCGTAACCGAAGTTGGCGGCGTCGATCTTGAACCCCCCGACGGATGTGCGGTAACGCTTGTTCTGGCCATTCGTCGGTCTCGCGGGTTGGCGCACCGCATCGGGGTAGAACGCGTAGTTCCGGGAAAGGCTGAAGTGGAGGACGCGCTGGAAGGAGTCCTTGAGCCTCCCGGCGGCGCGACGAGGGAGCGGGTTCGGCATCATCCAGATCAGCTCGTCGCAGTACCGCCAACCGGAGGCCCTCATCTCCCGGACCAGATCGTGCATGAACGTGTGCCGCTCTCCGTTGACGACCGGCTCCTTCACGACGAGGAACAGGCTCCCGTCACGGCGCAGGGTGCGCTGGATTTCGCTCGCCTTGGGAAGGAACCACTCCACCCAGTCGTCCGGGTGAAGCCCGGCACGGCAGGCGCGGGGATACGGGGGGCTGGTGAACACCAAGTTCACCGAGCGGTCGCGCACGGCCCGCATGTTCTCGCATGTGCCGAGGTGAAGCGTGTCGAGGTTTCCGCGACGGCGTGGCGGTTTTGCATCGCCGCGAAGAGACTTGAGCAGCACGTCGGCGTCGTAGACCCGGTAGCCGTTCCCGTCGCGCTGGGGTCTGAGCTTGGCATCCCACCGGCGGATCGTCTTCGTAGACACTGAGAGCATCCGCGCCGCTTGCGACACCGCGACCATGCCTTGCTCTTCCATACGCCTGATCCTGTCCAACCAAAGGTCAAGGTTTGCAACACCTCAACATTAGACATATCGGCACCTGGCGACTGCGTCTGTTGAACTGAAGCCGGAGATGGCCATCGCGGCGCCGTCCAAGCCCGTCACGAAACAACTTCGAGTTGGGCGTCCGAGGGGACAGCGTCGTTCGCACCGTGAGCCTGCGATTTTTCGTCGCCGCTGTTGCCGAAGTAGTATTCTTCGACTCGCTTGATCGGTTCCGCGACCAACTCCGGTATGGGCATGACGTACTTGGCCCACATGCCAAGCGGTGCGTCGCCGAGGATCATCAGCACGGTATCGCCATCGCAGTACCACTTCGCTGCGGTTGCCGTCGATTTCCGAAACGCTGCAAAGGTGTTGCAAAGCCCCAGACTCTTCATGTTCTTGCGGAAGTTGATGCTCAGGTTGTCGGTGCAGGTCGACAAGCTCGCGTCTTGCATCCTCGACTGAGTGTACGCGGATCAACATCGGGATGGTTTGATCCGCCTCGTGGAGATGCCATTCCCGTTCGGCGGTAGCCTTGGCAGGCGTATCGTCCAGGCTCACGCCGGACGGGCCAAAGTACTTCTCTTTCCCGTCGAAGACTCGATACCACTGGCGATTGCCCTTGTGATAGCGTAGCCCATCCTGCTGTCGTCTGCCTCGCTTGGCCATTGGCGCGAAATCCCTTCTCGAAGTTTTTATCGGAAGGGCTGGACAGGGCCTGAATTAACCGCTGGCAGGGGCCGAATTTCCCGTTAATCGGCGATTCCAGGTTGTGAAGCCGGAACCCCACTGTATGCTGAAAATCCGTGTGTCGGCGGTTCAACTCCGCCTCTGCCCAGCGCCATTTTCGCAGCAGAAAACGCGGGGAATGCCTTGTTTTCTAGGGGTTTCTCGCCGTGTGATCCAGCGACGCCCATGCGGTCCGTTGGGGAACGCTTACTCCCCTCGCGGAGGGTTTCTTGACGCACATTTGACACACCCTTGGACGCATGGGTTCCGGTCGCGCGCAACCGCTCCCGCTCCTCGCAATCCAACCGAGCAATCTGAACTCCCAGAGGCCGCGCGGCGCGGCTTGTCCGAATCCCTGTTCGCGGCGATACTGTACGGTTTGTCCCTGGTGCTCATCATGGACCTGGACGCGATGAAACTGCTGATTCTGGACGTCGACGGCGTCCTTACGGACGGCCGCGTCGCGCCCGTTGCGGATGATGAAGGGGGGAAGCGATTCCACGTCCACGACGGGTGTGCGATCAAGCTCTGGAAACGCTACGGCGGAAGGGTCGCGATCCTGTCCGGAAGGGAGGGACGGGATGTCGCCCGACGAGCCGCGGAACTGGGAATCGATTGGATGAAACTGGGTGTCGCCGACAAGCTCGCGGGGTACGAGGCGATCCTCGCGTCCGCGGATTGCGTCGACGACGCGGTCGCGTACATCGGCGACGATCTACCGGATCTCGGTCCGATGTCGCGCTGCGGATGGGCGGTCGCGGTCGCCGATGCCGTTCCCGCGGTCAAGCGGGCGGCGGCGTATGTGACCCGTCGCGGGGGGGGTTGCGGCGCGGTCGCCGAGGCGATTGAGATGATCCTCCGCAAACAGAAGCGTTGGTCGCCTGAGCAGTTGAGGGAGATGTAGTACGAATCGCGTGCCATACCAACATGACATCCATGAGCACCGGCGGCCGACAGCCGGTGGCGGTCGGCAGCCGGCGCGAGGTTCGCGCCGCGGCGCCAGCGGATTGGTGCGGACGTTCGTCGTCGCTTCCGCGACGTTGGCGATCCTGCTGGTTGTTTTCTCCATGTATCAGTACAGCCAGTTGGGGCCGGATTCGTCGGCGGTGCGGGCCCCGCGCCTGCCTCCGCCGCCGAGCGAACCGAGCGTCGCCGATCGGAGTACGACCCCCGTGGGAAGTCCGGGCGTCCCGTTGGGTCAGGGGGTCATCGGCCCCGGGCAAAACATCACCGTCTCCATCTATCCTCGCGAAGGAACCCGTGCACGGCTCGAGTTGACGGTCAGCGACTGGATTCCCAAGGACGGCTCGGACCATGAGTTCATCCTGACCGGACCGCAGGTGCGGATGCGCACCAAGGACGGGAACGACGTGCGGGTGACGGCGCGAGAGGGCGTTCTCGACGCCCAGCGTAGGACCGGCGGCGGTTTGGATCCGAAACGCGGGCAGCTTACCGGAGAGGTGGTGATCGAATACGACCGGCGGTCGGACAAGGACAAGGCCTTGCTGCCCGAGGCTTTGCGAAACCAGGTCGATCCGTCCGAGTTGGTGCGGATCGAGATGGAACGCCTCGAGTTCGATCTGGAATACGCCAAGCTGGTCGTTCCCGGCCCGATCCACGTTGCGGCGCGGGATGTGGAGCTTCACGCCGAGGACTTGGAAATCCGCTTCAATGAGGCCGAAGGCCGCGTCGAGTCGCTGCGGATCGCACGCGGCGGACGACTCGATCTGTTCGAGCGCGGCGCGCAACTCGGGGTGAACGTTCCCGGAATCGACCGGCGGGGCGAGAAACGGACGAGCCTGACGGACTGGCTGCGGACGACGATCCAATCGCGTCTCGATCGACAAGCGCAAAGCGCCCCGGCGGCGCCGGTGCCGACCTCGACCGCCGGCGCGAGCGGCGTGCCGGTCTTCCGCCCGGACGCGGAGAAAGAGGACACACCCGGACCGCCGGTTCGGTATTTCGGACGCTTCGAGGGGGACGTTGACGCCAAGCAGTTTGCCGGCGACGCGACGCGGTCCCGTCTCCAGGCCGATGTCTTGGAAATCCTTCGCGAGTTTTCCGACGCGGACAAGGATCGGGTTCGGTCTCCGGCGGCCCCGACGCAGGGCACCACAGGCGAGCCACCCGTGACGCCGACGGGCGACCGGATCGTCTTGGAGTGGACGGGGAAGTTGGTCGTCGACGCCCTGTCGCCCGGCGATGAGCGATGGACGGAGGACGTCCGATCGCAAGTGACGGCTTTTGGCACACCGGCGCGATTGTCGCACCCCGAAGGCGATGCGACTTGTTCGAAGCTGATCTACGAGCCCGACGGCTCGGAGGTTCGACTGTTCGGGAGCGAGGCCGCTCCGGTCGTGGTCCGTTCGTCGGACCAAGGAGCCATGACCGGTCAGTTCGCTTCGCTGCGCCGAGGGGGAGACGCGTTGGATATCCGGGTCACCGGACCGGGGAGGCTGACCGGCGCTCTCGATTCCAAGGCGAGGTCGATCCCCAAGACCGAGTCTTTCATCGAATTCGGCAAGGAACTGACCGCTCAAGGCCGGTTCGTCACCAAGACCACCGTGGACTTCACGGGGAGCGTTTCGACTCGCGAGCGCCGGGTTCTGGATCGGGCGTCGTTTTCGGGGCGAGTGACGATGGAGGAGGGGGAGACGCGGATCGAGGCCGACTCGATCGACCTGGGCTTCGCCGCGCAGCCTGGCGGACGCGGTGATCGCCAAGCGGTCGAGCGGATGATCGGCCGGGGCGACGTAGTCATGATCCAAGGGGCCGATCGGATCACCTGCCGGGAGATTGACGTGACGCTGGCGACCGACGCCGACGGACGATCGCAGCCTCGTGCGGCTACAGCGACGGGCGATGTCGCCGCCGTCCAGGGCGAACGCACGCTCCACGCCAGGGACAAACTCGTCGTCGATTTCGACCGGGTCGAAGATGAACCGAAGAGGAGCGAGGAAGCGCGATCTCGGACCGGCGTGAAGCGTTTGCAGGCCTTCGGGGCGGTGACGGTGTTCGACCCCGCCCAGAAGCTCGACCTATCGGCCGGGCAGCTCGATTGCAGCGTCGTGAAGGGCCGCGAGATCGAGAAGGCCCTGGTGACGGGGACCGCGGACCGCCCGGCGACCGTACGGCTCGATACTCTCACCGTGACGGGTCATCAGATTACGCTCGACGTACCGGACCAGTGGGCGGAGGTGCCCGGGGAGGGGCGGCTGACCTTCCTATCGCGCAAGGACCTCGACGGGCGCAAGGTATCCAACCCGATCCCGATCGTGGTCACCTGGGCGGACTCGATGAAGTATCGCGGGCGAGAGAATCGCGCGGTTTTCAACGGCCGGGTCCACGCGACGAGTGAGACGACGACGACCTTCGACTGCGATCAACTGCTCGTGGAGTTCGACGACGCGCCCCTGCCGACAATCGCAGAGCCGCGACCGTCAGGGAGCGGGCAGAACACCTGGGGCATTCTGCAGCCGTTCGTCGATGGGGCAATGAGAACGGAGAAGCCGCGGGATGTGCGCTTCGCGGGCGGCGCTTATGCGAAGGAGCCGGCCTACATCCTCGCCGATGGCCACGCCGTCGCGGAGATGTCGGAGACGGATCCCAAGAGCGGAGAACTCTCCAGCCGTTCACGGATCGCCGGTCCCCGGCTGTCCGTCAATCTGCGCTCCGAGGTGTCTAAGATGTTGATCGAGGGGCCGGGCACGTTGCAGCTCGAGGACTTCCGTCCGGATTCCCCGTCGCGCGACTCGACCCCGCGCACGGGCAGCGGCCTCTTCGCCCTGGACAAGGACACCGGCCCCTCCAAGACGCTCATCGAATGGCGGGAGCGCATGTGGTATGACTTCGCCATCGCCCAGACGCGATTCGAGGGGCGGGTGCAATTGAAACACTTCAGCGGGGCGGCGCTTGCGCGACTGTTCGAAGGATCCGGCGGCGGCGCGAACCAGCCGCCGGGTCGATCGACGTTCCTGACCAGCGATGTCCTGACCGTCGATTTCCTCGACCGCGACTCGCGGGCCAAGCCTGCCCTGCGCCGCGAAGGGGACGCATCCGGCAAGCGGATGGGTCGGCTGAGTTCGGACCGACTACGGCAGTTCCAGGCCTCCGGGTCGGTCGTCTTGCAGGACCAGGTCGAGGGTCTATCCGTCACCGCGGACAGCGTCGTCTACGAGCGGCCTCGGCAGATTCTGGCCATCTCCGGCTCCAAACAACGCAAAGCCCAGATCATCACCCAGAAGCCCGGCAGACTCCCCAACCAGGTGGCCACCGAACGACTCTTTTACAACCTCGCCACGGGCAAGCTGGAACTCGTCCAGACCACCGTCAGAGGGCAATGAGTGGTCCGAGCCGCGAGCGCGAGCGAGCGGACCATCAGAGCGTGGAGCGGAAGCGACACGATGATCCCGAACCGCGACAGGGATGGAGCGGCCACGCCGTCCCCCTTTCCCAAGGGGGACCACAGGGGGTCCCGCAAACGGCATTACGAATTACAAATTACGAGTTACGAAACGGGGTGGGAATGCCCGCGTCGCACGCAATCGGAGCCGCGATCGCGAGCGAGTGGACCATCAGAGCGTGGAGCGGAAGCGACACGATGTATCCGAACCGCGACAGGGATGGAGCGGCTGGGCCGTCGCGGGGGGAGTTACGAGTTACAAATTACGAATTACGAAGGGGGACGGGGGTGCGCGCATCGCGGGCGAATCAGTCCCCCAGATTCGGAGAGCCTGGACCACCCGGCGGTATGGCGTGCTCGTCGATTGCTCCGGGCACGGCACCGTGTGCGCCTTCGTCGGAGGAAGAGTCCTTCATTTGTTCGGCGCGCAGACGACGGCTGTCTGCCTTGCGTATGCGGTTCGCTGCTTCCTCAGCCGCAGGGCCTTCCACCGCGTCTCGTTTCACCACCTCCGCGCGCAAGACGTTGAGAATGTCCTCGTCGGGAACCAAGATGTCCACAACCCTCCGCAGTTCACGTCGGATCGCGGCGAGTATGTTCTCGTTGTTCAACAGAAGGGCCGCGAGCAGGAAACGGCTCGTGGCATCCTGCCGATCGCGCAATTCGACGGGAGCGCCTTTGCGGAAGCCCTCTTTGGTGAACAAGTAAAGCATGTCGAGGTCGTGTTCGTCACGCGGATTACATGTCGTGATTTCGAGCTCGGCGACGAGACGTTTGTCGATCGGCTTCGAAAAGAGAACGTGATAGAGTCGCCAGGCAACTCCGTTCGTGAGGATGACCCATTCAATACCCTGGTTCGCAGCGTAATCGACAGCCTGTTTTACGTGGCGGTCGTTCAAGGTGATACCGATCGCTTTGACTTCGACGAGCTGTACGACCTTCTCGTCTAGTTTGATGCCGAGGTCGCAGAATGTGCCGCGGATGGCAAACTCGCCCGTCAGCTCGGTGTACTTGTCGTAGCCGAAGGCTTCGGCGAGAAGGTCCTTGACGAGCGTGACCGTATCCGCCTCTGAGACGTCACGAGCGCGCTGCTGCAGAACGACAGGAACGAGCCGCTTCAGCGCGGCAGTGATACGGTCGGACACCTTCTTGGACACGGACATGTATGGTCTCCCAACGCCAAACAAACAACCGGGAACGGGATACAGCGTCTCATGATTCTCCGAGGTTCTGTCGGTGTCGTCAAGCTACGCGGATTCGCCGATAAAGTTTACACAGGCCACGCGGCGTGCGACGAATCTCAAGCAGCAAGAATTCGCGGCACGCTCACTCCGCCGTGCCGGCCTCGCTTGATGGCAAGGATCCCGGACTCGCCGAGTTCGTCAATAACGCCACGAACATCGATACTGTTGTACGTGGCGAAGGTTCGCTGAACAGCAACAATCAAATCGGGTTTCATCATCCGCTGTCGTCCGCTCAGTTCTCGGATCGCCGAGACGGCGCCCCGGGACTTCTTTTTGCCATATTTGGCGCTACCAACAAAGTCCTGAAACCTGGCGATGAACGAGTTCTCTTCGAATTCCCTCCGCAGCATCTCCTTTAAGCTGGTCACAGTCTTCCACTGCGTACGGACTTTCCCAGCCAAGTCGCTGATGATTGTCGGATCCCGATTCACGGTCGTTTTGCCGTGCTCGCAGATTGCCAAGACGCACCGTTTGCCCAAGGCCTCAGCGTAGCCGAACTCAAGTGCAACGTTCGCGTTAGAGCCCGTCGCGTCGAAAATGCAGGTGACGGATTCCTCGATCTGCTTTTTGATGAGCGTCCAGAGTTCTTGAGCGTCCTGTCCGGTAGTCCTGCCCACAATTACGCAGTCAACGGGGAACTCTTCCCGAAGCTCGTTCACGACTTGTTCGTATTTCGGTCGGATGCTTTTCCATGGGCACGCAATAAAAAATCGATTGGGTACAACGTTTCTGGTGGGTGGCACTTGCTGTTCTCCTTAAGTGAACGAAGTGGGGTCCGCTCCGCAGACCCCAATACGCGAGCACCCCGTCAGAGCCTGCGGCCCCGGCGGGGTCGTGTATGGTGAACGGTTGTGAGATTGACCGACTCGAAAGTCGGTCCCGCAGAGTGGTCCCACAACCGGTTGAGTTGGATGTTCCCCGTCCGTGGGGGGTTCTCCTAATTTGGAATCTCAGATTTCAGATCCTCCGTCGCCGCCCACGAGGGGGGGCAACTGCCCGCTTCCTTACGGGCGCGGCTCGGATCGCCGCCCACGAGGGGCAGCGCTACATCGTGTCGCTTCCGCTCCACGCTCGGATCGGTCCGCATAGCGGACCCTACGCGACCACACCGACCGGGCGCGCGGGATGAATCCCGCGGCTCAGGCGGTAATTCGTAACTCGTAATTCGTAATTCCGTTTGCCGCCGCGTGCGGCAAACGGTGTGCGGCAAACGGTCTACATCATGCCGCCCATGCCGCCCATTCCACCACCCATACCGCCCATGCCGGGGTGGCCGTGGCCGCCGCCGCCCTTCTTTTCCTTTTCCTTGATATCGCTGATGATGCAGTCGGTGGTGAGCAGCAGACTGGCGACACTGGCCGCATTCTGCAAGGCGACGCGCTCGACTTTCGTCGGCACGAGCACGCCCATCTTAATCATATCGCCGTATTCGCAGGTCAGAGCATTGTAGCCGTAGTTCTGCTCCGTGCTGTTGGATACCTGCTGCCAGACGATCGAGCCGTCGAGGCCCGCATTGATCGCGATCTGCTTGAGCGGAGCACACAGTGCACGGCGGACGATGTCCACGCCGGTCCTCTCATCGCCTTTGAGCTTCTTGGCGAGGCTGTCGAGGGCTTTCGTGCAACGGATCACGGCGACGCCGCCGCCGGGCAGGACGCCCTCTTCGACGGCCGCTCGGCAGGCGTGCAGGGCGTCCTCGACGAGGGCCTTCTTGTCCTTCATTTCCACTTCCGTCGCGGCCCCGACGTTCAACTGGGCCACGCCGCCGGAGAGCTTGGCCAATCGCTCTTCGAGCTTCTCACGATCGTACTCGCTGGTGGTGGCGTCGATCTCGGTTTTGATCTGGCTGATGCGACCCTTGATGGCGTCAGTTTTGCCTCCGCCCTCGATGACCGTGGTGGTGTCCTTGTCGATGCGGACCTTCTTGGCCGAACCGAGGTCGGAGAGGGTGACGTTTTCCAGCTTCGTGCCCAGGTCCTCGAAGATGGCCGTGCCGCCGGTGAGGATGGCCATGTCTTCGAGCATCGACTTGCGGCGATCGCCGAAGCCGGGGGCCTTGACCCCGCAGCACTGCAACGTGCCGCGGAGCTTGTTGACCACGAGCGTCGCCAGGGCCTCGCCCTCGATTTCCTCCGCGACGATGAGCAGCGGCCGACCGGACTGGGAAATCTTCTCCAGGATGGGGATGAGGTCCTTGACGGAACTGATCTTCTTTTCGTGGATGAGGATGTAGGGCTTGTCGAGCTCGCAGAGCAGGCCCTCGAACTTGTTGATGAAATGCGGCGAAAGGTAGCCCTTGTCGAACTGCATGCCCTCGACGAGATCGACGGTGGTCTCGAGGGTCTTGCCCTCTTCGACGGTGATGACGCCGTCCTTGCCGACCTTGTCCATGGCGTCGGCGATCTGCTTGCCGATCTCGGCGTTCTGATTGGCCGCACAGGTGCCGACTTGGGCGATCTGAGCCGTCCCCTTGATCGGGGTGCTCATCTTCTTGAGCTCTTCGACCACGGTCTCGACGGCCTGGCTGATGCCGCGCTTGAGGGCCATCGCTTCCGCGCCTGCGGCGACGTTCTTCAGCCCCTCGTCGTAAATCGCCTCGGCGTAGATGGTCGCCGTCGTGGTGCCGTCGCCGGCGACGGTGGAGGTCTTGGAGGCCACCTCCTTGACCATCTGAGCGCCCATGTTTTCATAGGCCTCCTCCAGTTCGATCTCCTTGGCCACGGTGACGCCGTCCTTGGTGACCGTGGGGGCCCCGAAGGACTTTTCAATGACCACGTTCCGCCCGCAGGGGCCCAACGTCGCCTTGACCGCTCGTGCCAACTGCTTGACACCGCGGCGAATGGCCTCCCGGGCCTCCATCTGATACGCTATCTGCTTCGCTGCCATAGATCACTGTCTCCGTTCTGTTCAAAGCCGCTGGTTGGGAATTACGAATTACTAATTACGAATTACGAAGGCTGCGGTCGATGTGACCGAGCCGCGTCGCGATATCGTTGTTTTGTAATTTGTAATTCGTAATTTGTAACTCCTTCGGCGTCAGCCGACGACGCCGAGGATATCCGACTCGTCCATAATCATGTAATCCTCGCCGTTGACCTTGATCTCGCTTCCGGCGTAGTTGGTGAAGAGGACCTCGTCGTCTTTCTTGACCTGCATTTCGCTGCGCGTGCCGTCGTCGAGGAGTTTCCCGTTGCCGACGGCGAGGACGATGCCGCGCTTGGGTTTTTCCTTGGCCGTGTCGGGCAGGACGATCCCCCCGGCGGTCTTCGCCTCGGCCTCGAGTCGCTTCACGATCACCTTGTCGCCGAGCGGCCTGATGTTCAATTTTGCCATTTCTCTGTCTTCTCCTTTCAAGTTCCTGCCGCGGCCGGTCCACGACCGCGGTTGGTTTCCGTAGACGCAAGCCTATGGGAGCGTCGGGTTCCAGCCAACGGGTCGCGCTGATGCCCGGCCTGCAAATCAGCGCAGAACACAACCACACACAGTTCTACGCCTGAAAGACAGCTTGCAGACGGAATGCCAGTTACGCCGCGACAATGATGTCCGCGCGGCTGCGATTCTAACCTGTTGCGGTACAATGAGTTACGTAAGGCATCCGCCAGGCGGGCGACCGTTCCCCGACTGAACCCCGGCATCGCTATCCTGTCATTTCACGTCCGCCGGGCAGCATGCGCTGCCACTTTGGCAGGAGCCACGCGAACAGGTCGCAACGCGATGAAGCACCGGTAGGCCGTTCACGAAGAGCGTGCCCGAGGCAAGGGGCGGGGCACCCATCCGGGCGTCCGGCGCTCGGGTGGCGAATCACTTACGAGCGTCGAGGGCTCGGTCGCGGGTTTCGACGGCCCGGCTGATGACCTCCTCTTGGGTCGGGGTCTTCGCCGTTTCAAGGACGAAGTGTTGAGCGTGAGCGTCGTGAAGCTGACCGGGCCAAAGAACCTCGGCGAAAAAATCGAGGGGGATGTGTTCGTACCAAGGTGGTTTGAGGGTCCAGTGGGTTTGCAGCGTCTCGTACCCCTCCTTGCGGATGGTCACGTCGTAATCGCCGTACCAGAGGAAATCGGTGGACACGGCGCTGCGCCCCACCTCTTGGTCATTGAGGAAGACGCGGGCGTTGGGCGGTTCGGTGGTGATGGTGATGGTGCGACGGACGCAGGCGGATGGAACCGTCAACGTTGCGACCATGAAAGCCGTGAGGACGCCTGTTGCAAACTTTGAACTTTGAACTTTGAACTTCAGTGGCCCCCGCTCTCTCACGGTCGCGGCTCTGATCCGCTTCCACTTCGTGGCTTCGTGGCTTCGTGGCTTCGTGGCTCCGACCGCCCGCTCCCTTACGGTCGCGGCTCTGATTGTCCGGTCGCTCCCGCTCCCGGCTCTGATAGGCAATGGTGGCTGCATCATTCTGTGGGCTCCAGTTCGCAAACTTCGGCGGAAGGGCCGTCGGTGTCAAGGATGGCGACGGTGCAGCGGCCATGGACCCAACCGCAACACTCGCCGGGGTTCAAGAAGAGCTTGCCACGGTCGAAGCGGTTGACCACCTCGTGCGTGTGGCCGGTGAGGATGATGTCGGCCCGGTCGATGTCCGTGGGATCGCACCAATCCACGAAATGATGGACGAGGATCCGCCGCCCGCCGAGGGTGAGGTGGAGGGGGCCGTCGGCGACCTGCGGCAACAGGGCCTTCAGGCCGGCGCGCTCGCCGTCGTTGTTGCCGTAGGTGGCGTACATCGGCCCCTCGTACCGCCGCAGACGACGGATCGCGAACGGAGCCACGAAATCGCCGGGGTGAATGACGGCTTCGACGCAGCGCCGGCGAAACAACTCCAACGCGGCGTCGATCATCGGAAGGCGATCATGGGTGTCGGAGATGACGCCGATGAGCATGGGCGGTTTCAGATCCTCTCGACCTCATCCTCGCTACGTCCGCCCGTAGAGGTACTCGTGAAGGTATTCGATCGTGGCCTGCTGGTCGGCGACCTCACTGGCGAGGATGTCACCGGCGGAGATGATGCCGTACAGCTTCCCGTCCTCGACGACGGGGAGGTGCCGTATTCGCTTCTGGGTCATCACGGTCCGGCACTCCGTGAGGCGCGTGTCGCGGCGGCAGCAGGCCATCGGGGAGGTCATCACCTCCTCGATGCGCGTGGTCTTGGGGTCTTTGCCGGCGGCGACAATCCGGTTAAGGATGTCGCGCTCGGTGAAGATGCCCACGACGCGGTCGCCGTCGGTGACTACGACGGCCCCGATGCGGCGCTGGTTCATGGTCTTCGCCGCGTCGAGGACGGCGGTCTTGCCGTCCACCGTGGCCACATCGGCACCCTTCTTGTGCAGAATGGACTGAGCATTGGGCATGGGCGCACCTCCCTGCGATACGAGCCTCGACCGATCCACGGGAGATTGTCGCGCCGGTTGGGCGTGAAAGCAAGCGGGCGTTCGCACCGCATCGCCATCAGCGAAGGCTCACCCGCTCGGAAGCGACGAGGATGGTATCGCGGGCGCGGGAACAAGATCGCCCGCGTGAGCCGCGGCAACCCGGCCCACGGCGGCGGGCCGGCGAACTCGCTCGCGCAGCGCCTCCATGAAGAGATAGAAAACGGGCGTCACGAAGAGGGTCAGCGACTGGGAGAACACGAGTCCGCCGACGACGGCCAGTCCCAACGGGCGGCGGGACTCCGCGCCGGCGCCCACTCCGAGGGCAATCGGCAACGTCCCCATGAGGGCGGCCATCGTGGTCATCATGATCGGCCGGAACCGAACGATGCACGCCCGATAGATGGCCTCCGCCGCGGACAACCCCTGATCACGTTGGGCTGCGATGGCGAAGTCGATCATCATAATGCCGTTCTTTTTCACCAGCCCGATGAGCATGATGACGCCGACGAAGGCGTACAGGTTTAGGTCAACATGAAAGACTTGGAGGGTGAGCAGGGCGCCGAACCCGGCGAAGGGCAGGGCCGTCAGAATCGTGATGGGATGGACGTAGCTCTCGTACAGAATCCCCAGCACAAGATAGATGACCAGGATGGCGAGGACCAGGAGCGATTCGAGTCCTTGCTGCGACGACTGGAATACCTGGGCCGTGCCTTGAAAGCTCCCGCTGATCGTCGGCGGCAGCAGTCCGCGCGCGACCTCCGCGACCTGCGCCACCGCCGGCCCGAGCGAGAAGCCGGGTTTGAGATTGAAGGAAATCGTGACTGCGGGAAGTTGCCCGAGGTGGTTCACCGACAGCGGTCCGACATCGCGGGTGATCTTGGCCAAGGCGTCGAGCGGGATCAATCCGCCTGAGGCCGAGCGGACGTGCAACATCGGAACCGCCGACGGGTCCGACTGAAACCGCGGCTCCACGCAAAGGATCACCTGATACTGGTTGTTCGATCCGTAGATCGTCGATATCTGCCGCGAGCCGTAGGCGCTTCCCAAGGCGACCTCGATCTGTTCCGGCGTGATGCCGAGTGTCGCA
>Ga0315274_10009882_pt1 | contig 13760 bp, 11 predicted proteins | sample YL17G02_20_MG_FD_203700 | JGI IMG/M metagenome (GOLD analysis project Ga0315274, IMG submission 203700) | Sediment microbial communities from Yellowstone Lake, YNP, Wyoming, USA - YL17G02_20 | ecosystem: Environmental > Aquatic > Freshwater > Lake > Sediment | place: USA: Wyoming | collected...
GGTAGCCCAAGAGATGGGCGCCAGGGTGCTCCGAGGACCTGTGCGCTACGCCGCGTTTGGCGGAAGCCCGCACGTCGGCGACGTGGAGATCGATGACCTTCTCCACGAAATGGCGGCCCACGAGGTGCTGGTCATCATCGCTCCCCTGGGCCTGGCGCGGGAGCCGCGCCTGCTTTGCCCTCTGTGTCGCAGGGTTTACCAGGGGGGCGAGTGCCCCGAATGCAGGGCGGAGCAGGAAGAGGCGAAGAGGTCTCAGGAAGAGCGACTATTGTTTGACGAAGGATTCTCGGGCCTGCTCTGCTGGTAGCACGCTGGCTCGGCAATGCTCATCGCCAACTGCGCAGCATCCTGCGAGATCGGGGGCGCGGCCTCACACCTCGTTAGGCAGGTCCAGGAACTCCACCTCCACGTCAAACTGGCCTCTGATCACCTCGCCCAGGGCGATTCAAGGACCTTGTTGTTCTGATATGACATCCGACTACCTCCAGGCGCTACATGCGCCACTGGGAGATGGTCCGCAATGGCCTGCAACTGACCAGGAAGTCCCATTGACCTGCCGGACAAGATTGGTGTATACTGAGTGCGGGACGAGCCGTTTCACATTCGCCGGGAAGTACTCAGCGTCATTTGCACTCTGGGCTATACATCTGCTAGACTTCCCTTGGTACAATACCAGAGAACCCAGGCAGCGACAGTCACTGGGAATGCGGCCGAGTCGCACATTGGATGCTTCGTACCACTGGAATAGGCAGAATCTCTCCCGCTGGGCGGTGGCAGAAGCATGGCCAGATCAACTCATGATACGGAGCAACCCTAGCCAACCGTCATTGCCCTGTGGTCGGGCCGCCGATGGCACAGCACGCTCGTACTCCAGCTGCGACGCACGAGGAGGGACCTGTGGGGAAATACTGGCAGAGATTCTGCAAATGGCTTGTTAGGGAGGCAGCCCGTTTGTGGGACGATTACGTGCGGGGCCTGGTGGGCAGCATTGTGGTGGCGTGTGTCGTGCTGGTCGGGTTCTGGATCGTTCAGTGGTTCAGCGGGAAGCTGTTCCCGGACGGCGGGGGTCCCTACATCAAGTACATCCTTGAGCTTCGCGGCGTTGCTGCGCTCGCTGCAGTTGCGGCGTACGGGCTGCGCGGGCTATGGCAGATATTTAAAGGTCCACCAAGAGGATGAACAAAGGTGAATTGACAAGGCGGAAGCGCTCCGAGCCGACCGGAAGAACGCTGCCATCTCAGCTGGTGCGACATGCCCTGCGACTTCTACTCTCGGGCTTAGTTTTGACCAGCCTCTTACTGATTGCCGCTGTACCAACGGCCTTTCTGTGCGTTGGGGCGGAAAAGGATCCAGTCCACGCGTGGGCACTGATGGTATACCTGACGGCCGTGGCCCTAGCTCATGCGACACGGATAGAGCCCCTCATCGGGCGACTCGTCGACTCGGTAGGAAACTCGTCTTCGTCGGGCTAGCCCCGCAGCCGCCACGGGTCGACCTCATCAGGATGTGCTGGTTGCAGCGAGGAGGGTGCAGTGGAATCGTTCCGTGACCTGATCGAAGACCTGTTGGGTTCCAGCGTCTCAGCCGCCATCTTCTCCATCATCTTGGATGCAGCCAGCCTTGCCGCCCTCTTTGTTGCCGCTGCCAGCGCCCTATACCTCCTTCGGGCGAGCACACTCTTCACTAGCTCCGAGCGGGGCTTCTCGTACGCCCTCTTCGGTGTGCTTGCCGTGATAGGTTCCTTCTACGTTGGATGGCTAAAGCCGAAATGGCACCTCCTCATCCAATGGCCTCCCATAGAGACCATCCGTGTTTCAGTTCTGTACGGCGTCCGCGAGCTCGCGACCGTGCGTGCCTCGCTGCTACTATTAGCCGGTGGGATGGCGGTGGGCCTCACTAATCAGAGTCTGGGGGCATTCATAGGTCTGTCCCAAGACCTGAGGTTCGCGTGGGCTTTCGTGGGCGTGGCGGTGGGCGTAGCAGGCGGAACCGCGTTGGCGCTGTGGGCATCAGCGATTCTCGCCCAGAGCAACTTCGGGGGGCAGCACTATTGGGAACAGCCGGTGGCGTATGCACTTGCGCCCCTCGGTCTATTCTGGGCAGTCTCGAACCTGCACGGATTCGTCTGGGACCCCGGACACTGGACGTTCCTGCTACCGGCAGTGATTGGCGCGTCGCTAGAAGTGATGACCCTTGGGTTTGTAGTCGGACGTTCTCAAAGAGCTGCGATAGCCCGTCGCGCGTTCAGTTCCGGTGCCGATAGCATGGAGGACCTGGCGACCGGCACCAGGCGCCTTCCCCATGGTGTCGGGGCACAGCTGCGGGCCAGCAAAGAGCAAGCTATTGGCTACCTTGAGGCCGGCGACACACGGCGGGCCCGGGCGATCTTGCACGCTTTTCCGAATGACAGTCCTGCAGCTCGCAGGGAGCGATACATCTACGAAGCGCGAATGGATCTTGCAGATGGCGCGTTCGAGCGAGTTCTGCGCGTCGCCGAGTGCGCACAGACGCGTGTTCCTCGGTGGGTTGAATCGAAGCGAATGATCAGCTATCAGGCATGGGCCCTATTGGAGACCAATCAGGTAGCCGACGCAGTGGCACTCCTTCAAGGCGCAATCAGGCAATATGACACTGGAGTCGAAGCGGCCGGCATCGACTACTTCTACTACTACCTCTCGAGGATTCAGTTCGAGGCGCAGGGTACGGACATCGCATCTAGGCAGAGAGGACTCGGGAGCCTGAGAGAAGCGATCAGAATAAGACCTGATTGTGCACGCGCCAACGAGCGGCTCGCATTGTACCTGGCCATGGAGTCGGACTTCATCGCAGCTGGGATCGAGTTCTTTGGCCAATCGCTTAGAGCAGAACGGAAGAAGGCCCGGAGCCTACGCGAGGCGCTCTATCACGTCCTGTATGCGACCCGTATCTACCAGGCCAAGATAGGAATACCGGATGGGGTGGCCCTGGAAGAACTCACCCGTCTGAAGCCCGTCACCAATTCCATGCTGCTAGGGACGCTGGCCCTCATCCTGGTCAAGATGCGCGTCTTCTACCATGCCGATAGGCTGCTTCGGGAGGCGGTCTCCGTCGATCCAAGCAACGCGTATCTCCACTACGCAATCGGCCTCATGACCACTGAGACCGGCAACCCCAGACGCGCCAAGAGGGCGCTCCAAAAGGCACTCAAGCTGGCGCGCCCCTGGGAGGCATACCTTACGCAGCGAGCTGAAGCGGTTCTCGATGGTCTTGGGTGACCATACCCCAGGGCTCACCCTGCCCGACGGCTTCCAGTCCAGCCAACTTGGTGCCTCATCTGCCTGGCTTGGTAACCACTAGATCGCGCGTCGCCCGCAGCCCGGAATGGCAACACGCCGGCGCAGCGCCAGCGGTGCCCTGTTGCTGGCGGCTCGCGTCGCTGATTGCCCCAACCCGCCGCGCCCCTAGATCTCGTTGGGCAGATCTATGAACTCCACCTCCACGTCAAACTGACCTCTGATCACCTCGCCCAGGGCCAGCACGCCCAGCTTTTCGGTGTTGTAGTGGCCGCCAGCGAAGAAGCTGATGCCTGCCTCGCGGAACAACTCCCGGTTCCACTCGTGGGGCTCGCCGGTGATGTAGAGGTCTACCTCCCCTCGGATCAGTCCCTCCATCTCCGCGTGCCCGGGCGCTCCCTTGCCGCTCACGGCCACGATACGCCGGACCTCCGCTGGCCCGAAGGGGTAGCTGGCGCGGACCTGGCCGAACAGGCGCTGGCACTCCTCCACCAGATGGTCCAGGGCCACTGGCTTCTCGAACTCTCCGTACCAGCCCCAGCCACCTTCGCCGTAGGGCTCTGTGGGCTCGGCGCCCAAGCTCCGCAGAATCTGGACGTTGTGTCCGACCTTGGGGTGGCTGTCCAGGAGATAGTGGTAGGCGATGAGGGAGAGATCATGCTCCAGGAGGAAGCGCAGCCGCTGAGTGAAGATGGTGTCCAGGAGTTGTCCCGGGGGCATGTTCATGCCGTGGTGCACCAGGACGCCATCGGCGTTACGGGCCACGGCCTCCTCGAAGAGGCGTTGGCTGGCGCTGACGCCGGTGGCGAGGAGGTTGACTTCCTCCCTGCCTCTCACCTGGAGGCCGTTGGGCATGTAGGGGTCTTTGTCCCCAACATCGCCCATGAAGTGGTCGAGGAAGGTCATAAGATCGTCCAGGGTAACCATGTCAGCAAACTCCGGTCGCGCTAGATAGCGAGGTCATCCACAAGCCGCTCCAAAAAGTCAGCCATGCTACGCAGGGCTGCGACAGCCAATACCGCATCCAGTCTCTGGCGCGAATGGAACTCATTAAGATTTCTGTACACCTCTAGCACGTGATCGATGCGAGCGTGCATGAGCGGGCGCTTTGCATCGTCTTCGAGCACATGGTCGGCGATGTATTCGAGGCGCTGCCTCCGGGTGACCTGATCGGGTTTGTCCGGATCCTGAGGTACCCAGCCAGGCTTCGCACGCACCTGATCAGGAGGCGCCAGCTTGTCGACCAGCTGGTCAAACGACTGTCTCATCATGGCCAAGGCAGCTCGCTCAGGGGAACTGTCGGTGCGAGCAAGCACTTGCCAGATCTCCTCATACGTACGCCCGAGTTCTTCGTCAAACGAGCTCAACCTTTGGGCGTACCGGTGCCTGTCGGCATACCTGTCGGCGCGTTGGGTGATAATCTGCAGGTCAAAGCCGGCGACCCGCTCTCCCCCGGTGGAGACAGAACTGACCAAGGCAGCATACGTACCCGTCAAGGAGAGCGCCTCGTCAGCCACTCGCTCCAATCCAACCGTCTCTGCGTCGAGCACCGCCGACCGAGCCGCCAGCCCTTCGAGCACGGCAATACCGGAAGCAACAACGGGAGACTTGTGGCCAGGGGGGAGGTCATCGAGTCCCTGCCAGTACGGTACACCTGCCTCGAGGACACTGTCAGCCGCATCTAACTTGTCCAGCAAGCTGCCAGTGCGCGCCTTCGCGCGGGCGATGTTGCCCCGCATTCCCTCCACTAGGACCGCTGCCTTTGGCATTGCACACCCACCCCCAGGGAAGCCTAACCGCGCGCCGTCGACTAGCTATGATCCGCGCGATGCGTTACCCGGCAATCGCTGGGTCACAGTTCGTACCTCGCACGTAGGAAAGCGCGCCACTCTTCTAGGTGCGACGGTAGCTTGGCGTCCACCGCCGCGAGCAGCTCTTGCACAGTGAACGATATGAACCTCTTCTGCTCTTGAAGCAGCCGGGTCCAAGCGGTCAATGGGTTTCGCTCACCACCGAATGGGTGGCCCATACGCAAGAGTTCTTCGTTGTCCGCGTGATAGACTACGCCGAATGTGGCCGAGTCGAATCCAGAATTAGGATCGGATTCTATCTGGTGCGCCAACAACTGGTTGCGCATCAACTGATAGAAGTCGTAGCGGAAGGGGCAGTGCGACTCGCTGGCAAGCACACCAGCATTCAGTGGTCCATCGGGAGCAAGCGCGATGTCCCAATACGGGCGACCCTTCGGCTCAACAAGATAGCACATACTACCCGGAGCCTCCATGAGCTCGCTCGCTCGACGACACCGCGATTTGTCCTTGTTGCCTCTGCTTGTGGCCCCGCCGCAAGGTCCGAACCCCCTCTCGGTGAACTTGTACTCCAGTAGCAAGAGGTTTCTCGAGTTGAGTGCATCGTACCATTCGATGGCAACGTCTGCACTTGTTCGCATACTCCCCTTTCCGCCGGGCTCGTTGAGGTAGTTCTCGTCCCCGATGTATTCGAAGTACATCTCGCCTACCCTGGCGAGCTGCCGCAGCCGATCGACCAGAAAGGCAGCAAGAAGCGACTGATGATCCCGCAGCGGATAGAACACGTTGACACACTGTATTTGGGAGCTCAGCAGGTTGTGTCGCTGCTCGTGCCAGCTGATACGCTGCTCAAGGAAGTGTATCCTGGCGGCGGCTCTGATGGGCTCCCACAGGTTGAGGTCCCACAACTCGCGAGGTAGGATGTGTCGATGCTCAGTGCCTCGCCACGCGCCGCACATCTGGACACCAAGATCAGTCTCCTTGTGGCGAACCGCAGCGCTCTCCATTTTCGACCTGAAGTCAGACATTGTCGAGTTCCTCCTTCTCGCTATGTGACTTCCAACCTCGTTCTATCGTCGTTGCCCACGGTCTCCTCAAAGAGGCGTTGGCTGGCGCTGACACCGGTGGCGGGGAGCTTAACCTCCTCCTTGCCTCTCACCTGGAGACCGTTCGGCATGTGGGGGTCTTTGTCCCCCACATCGCCCATGAAATCACTGAGGAAGGGCATCAGATCGTGTAGGGTAACCATACTATCCTCCTGGTTGTCGGTGGCTGACTGCTATCTGCTCGCGGTCTTGGTGCGCGCCAGCCCCTTCGTCGCATTCAATGCACTGGGGCAAGCTAGCCCGAAAGCGCCCAGGACCTCCCGCGGCGGCCTGGGGCTGGCAGGGGGCGCCGACCGAGAGAGTAAGACCACAAATGCCAGCTACGGCCCGCGAAAGCATGGCGTTGCGGCCCTCGACTTGGCGGCGCAGCCCGGCCGAAGCTCGCCGAGTTGCTAGAGATCCATCAGGGCGCGGGTCGGCGCGTGGTCAGGGATCAATCAATGCGTCCGCGCCCAGCGGCCCACAGACCAAGCCGCGTTCCTGGCCGGCCACAATGAGGGAATCTATAGCCTTAGCCAGATCGGCGACGATGTCCCCCTCCAGCATTACCCCGAGTTCATGATTTGCCACCAACCCCCTCCAGGAGAGGTTTGAGGAGCCCACAATCGCTTTCTCCCTATCCACCACCAAGACCTTCGAATGCAGGAATCCGGCTCCATCAGCAGGCGCGAAGTCATAAAGGGCGAAGCAACCGAGTCCGGCAAGGTCCCTCAGCCTTGCCCTCACTGGCCCAGGTTGGCGAGCGATCTGGTTAACTACCAGCGTTACCCTCACGCCAGTCTGTGCCAGTTCGCCGAGTCTATCCAGGACAGGTATGGCGTTTCGGCTGATCGAATAGACTGCTATGAGGACTTCCTCGTGGACCTGGCGCAGAAGCGAGTCCACTGCTGACTCAATGGAGCCAATACCGCTACCCATCCATGCAGGGCCGGTGACAATCACGCGCCCGGTTGCATTCTTCACGGCAGATTATCCAGCAGCAGATTGCGGTCCAGGCGCATGTTGCGATGCTCACACGATGTTTCGGAGACCAGGGCGCACGCGTAGCAGGCTGCACCGTTGTATTTTCCCGCAGCGAAAACCTCTTCCCCACACAACGGATCGTTCGAGCAGGCATCCAGGTTGCGAAAGGCGGTGTCCAGCACGCGCTCGAACTGTGGCACCAGTGCCAACACGCCCCCAAGGGTACCGTCGCCACCAGGTTGTGCGGTGTAGAGGAGTACGCCGCCAAGGGCATCACCGGTGGCTTCATCCACGTCTACGAAAACCCGCTCTCGGATGGCCGCCGAAGAGTAACCAGAGTCGACCGCCAGGGCGTTGATGAGACGATGAGCGAGAGTGTGCCACCAGACGAACATCGGGTGAAGCTGATCCCGTTCGTAGGGTTGGCTGCGTTGCCCATAACGATCTGGATCGATCCAGGCATCAAACCAGGCATTGGCTGCGGCACCGTGTGGCAGGAAAACGGGCGAGGGCGCGTCGGTGGGCACACCGGGGTTCAGATCAATGAAGACGCCTTCTCCAAAGAGCTCTACACCCGGATACCATAAGTGTTGCCCATCGTCGTAAACGCGGTCAACCGGCGGGTTAAGCGGGTCAAGGCGGCGGTAGCCCGTCTGCACCATCACCACGCGCAGCCGGTTGACGGGCGTAACCCTAATCTGACGGCCTCGCGCGCCGGTCAGGATGCGTACCTGACTCCTGATGACCTCAAACTGAGGAGGTGCGCCGGGCGTGGGAGAAGGGTGCGGTGGAGCCCCGTGGATGGCCGCGTGCTGCAGGGCCCGGAACTCCTGCAGGCGCAACTCGCGGACCGTCGCTGGCAAGTCCGCTGCCAGCACATCGTTCATGACGGAGAGAATGGCACCCTCGTCGTAGTTTTGGATTTCCACCACCACCGCGGGGCGAAGGAGGTTCTGACGCACCAGGGCCTGGAGGAGCGCGACCAAGTCCTGCTTCCTGGCGACCTCTCGCTCAACCAGCGCGGCTCGCACCACCGCCGACTCCAGCAAGCGATGAAGGCGGGTCGAACGAGGGGGTATGGTCAGTGCTGTGTGAAGTTCGGGAATCCGAAGATTGGCTGCACCTCGCTGGATGATTCTGGAGGGGCTATCACAGCGGGGCCTGGCCCTGCCGAGTTCCGGCAGACGCCCGGAACAAGGCCACTCACGAGAATAGGCAAGGCCCAGGTTGCGGCTCGCGTTACAGTTGGGGCAGAGAACGTAGACATGGCGAAGCGCGGCGCCGCCACCGCTCCAGTAAAGGTAGGATGGGCTGCAATTCTCCCGTGTGTGGGGGATGATCCCTACCCAGTCGACATCATCAAGATGGCCCTCTGGACACGCTCGCACGAAACGTATGGCTTGGCGTCGGACCCTTCGCCACGCTTCGTATGAGTCGCGGCATGGATCACAACGCGGACAGGCACGGTTATCGCCATGCGTCTTGTGATAGAGCAATCCATGCTGGACACAAAGTGCCCAAGAAGGAAAGGGTGTGGTCGCATATACATCCTCATAGTCGCGTTGTCCCAACTCGGCATTTGATGGCAGCCGGAGAATGCTGGCGCGGTTGGGCAGTGCCTCCGAAAGACGTCGTTCCGTGATTTCAAACTCGGCTGGCCGACGCCCGTCAAACAGGCCAGAGCGGTCCAGGGTTACGATCATGCGTGGACCATTGGGACCCTCCAGAATAGCCCCCGGGCCGTAGGTAGTGATGAACTGGGAGCGTCGCAGCGATTGTGTCATCGGCTCAAGTCGTGAACCCCGTGGTTTCCTCTACCTCGCGCAGAGACTGGGGAGCGTTTTCGTATGCTTCAGACAGTCCACGGCACCGGTGCTGGGCGTCGCCCAAAACTACGTGCCGTTCGGGGTCGCGCAGAGTCGCGGCTTCGCTGTAGACAAAACGGTCCGGGTCTGGATTCAGCTGCGCCAGGGCTGCCCAGCGATCCAGCTCTGAAGCAGCCTCCTGAGCGACGACACCTGGGGGCGGCTCACGGCCGCTGGGCTGCTGGCGGGCTCGACTCTCCAGCAAGTCCGGGATGAGACTGACCTCTGGATCGTGACGATGAGGGCCCATACGTCGGGCCCCCGCAAAGTAGGCCCCGCTGAGGCGCTGTTGGACCCGCCAGTCCGGATCCACCGCTTCCCCGCTCAAGTGGGCCGCGTGACGAAGAAGAATCACAGCCAGCGGGCCCAGGCCGCGTTCACGCGCGCGGGGCGAAAACGGCGCCACAGTGATTGGCTCCACATGCCGGTGCAGCGCACGGTGGTATCCGGTGAAGAACTCATAGTGATCCAGGTCCCGAGGGCGGCTGGCCCGAAGCAAGGTCACGATCAGGCCTCCGCTCCGCCGCCCCACTCGACCGGTCGCCTGGATGTAGGATGCGGTTGTCTTTGGCTGGCCGTGCATCACCATAAGGCTCAGCCGATCGACATCGACGCCGGTGCCGAACATCGAAGTGGCAAACACAGCATCGAGAGCGTCAGGGGCAGCGATGGTCAGACGCTCCAGCAACGCTGGCAGGTCGAGTGAACTGCGGCGGCTGGAGAGTTCGAGCCAGTTGTCAAGAGGACGGGCATGGCCAGCGTTCTGGAACGCAATTCGCTCGGGGATGTCCTGACGGAAGAGGGACAGGGCACCGGCCAGTTCGCGGACGGCGTTGAAGTAACCCACCAGCGTCCAGAAAGGATCGACTTCTGCGGTCTGATTGACCTGCCATCGTCGATAGACGCATTGGAGAAGGGCCGACCAGATGCGCACGATGGGGGTCTGCGCACCTTTCCCTGGCGCGCAGATGCCGATGTACAGACGGCCGGCGCGGTCGGCCTCGAGCGGGTGAATCTCCGACTCGCGGGCAAAGAAACGGTCCTCAGCTGACGTGGCCCATGGCGGAAACTGAGCCAGCCCGCGGTCAAACAGCGCCCGCACCTGAGGGTGCGCCTGACGAACCGTTGCCGTCGAGGCTATATACTTCGGAACCACAGTGCGACCGTTCTGCTCACGGTGACAGAGCAGGTCAACCGAGGTCTCGTAGAGCCCAACCATGCTGCCCAGCGGCCCCTCGATCAGGTGGAGCTCATCCTGCAGGATCAGATCGGGTGGCAGGAAAGGTGGAACGGGCATGTGCAGCGGGTTGCCACGAGAGCGACCAGGGGGATGGTTCTGGCAGGTTGCTGCAAGGTTGCCGCCGGTGAAGGGTGGACAGCCTTCTCGATAGTAGCCCCACCGGCTGTGGTAGTGGGTAACGTTGCCGAACAGAGCAGCAGCTTTCGGTTCGAATGCCAGTCGGGCAAACTTATCCACCGTCGCGATCACCAGCGATGGACACCGGTGGTAGATCTGGTCGTCAACCGTCAGGGCAGGGATAGCCATGCGGTTTGAGATCCATTTAGTCCTTCCCCGCCGACACCACCCGGGCGTCTCCTGCCACTGCATGTCCGGCATCGCCGGAAGCGCCGCGGTATCCGCTGTTGCTTCCACCCCTACTGAAAGCCTGCTGCCAAAAGGCGCCGCTGCAGTCGTTGTGCGCGCCAGGGGTACCCGTTCTGCCCAGGCGTGCCGGTTCAGATCACAGTCCGGGTTCGGGCAGTAGACGTCGAAGTCGGATTGACGCGCATTGTTCTGGCTATTGTCGTAGGTCAGGATGAAATAGCCAGGACGGGTGGGCCGCGCCGCCAGCAGGCTGAGCCCATGGCCCAAGGCCGGCGCGAGTGTTCGATACCACCAATTGTCGACTTGCCGGGCACTCAGGCTTCCCCCATCCGGGACCGTGAACGTCAGAGAGAGAGTGCAGTAACCTGTTGGACCGTGAGCGGTGATCGTGGCTCGGTCTACAGTGACCACCGCGTCTGCCAGATGGAGGTTCGTCAGCGGTGGCACGGCGGCAACCACGCCCTCGAACACAAAATGAATGGTGTGTCGGCCGGGGCCTAACCCCTCATCTGGCACAGCCAGCGTTGTGTTGCAGCAGGGGCACGTGAGTATCTGGGCCGGCTCACCGTCAGGTTCCACATGGCGCGATGCCATAATCTTGGTGCGCAGGGGCTCGTTGGGCCCGTCGTACTCTCTGGCCGCGCCCTGCAAAAGATCCAGCGCACCGGGGTAGAAGATCATACCACCCGGCCCCGGAACCGGCCCGAAGCTGAGCAGGTTATTGGGCGTTACGCCGCCGCCCACCCACAGGCCGGCCGAGAAGCGAGTGCCACCCCACACAAAAGTCTCCTGATTGGGGCATGCTGTCGGCCGCCAGCCTACGGGCCTGTTCGGCGAATCAAGGCCGTCCACACGCAAGCTCTCACAGGCGGTTATGACACCCAGCGCCCGGCGAAACTGCTGGATGGTGAGGAGCCGCAGCGTGTAGCGAGACAGCATCCCCACTCCGGCACCGGTGCGGTCGCCAAGTTGCCTGTTAGAGGCACGACGCCGGCGCAGAGCCAGGGTGAACGCGGCTAGGCCCAGGTACGCCTCGGTCTTGCCGCCACCCGTTGGGAACCACAAGAGATCGCAGAGTTGGCGGTCATCGTGAAGCGGGTCAGCCAGAGCGGGGACATTGAGCAGGATGAAGGCAAGCTGGAACGGACGCCAAGTGAGCGCCTGCCCTCTCGCCCACTGTGATTGCAGAGCGATGGCTTTATTGGCAAAAGAGAACGCCAGCCGGGCGTCTTCGTCGGTGCACAGGATTTCGATGCCCTGCTGGATGCGGTCGCCTGCCTGTTGGCACTGCTGAAGATTGGCCCGAGCGACGGATTGCTGCGCCGCCGGCAGGCTGGCCGCCACCGCTCGCTGCCCTGCCATCCAAACCCGATAACCATCCACCAGGGGTTGCAGCCGGGCTCTCACCTCCTCTGGCTGCCAGGTTTCAGCCAGTACCTCGGGGTCAAGCGCAGGCGATAGTCCACACTGCCCGTCCCAGTCCATCAATGGCGCTTCTACCGGGTAACAGGGCACCAGTTCGGTGCGGGCGTCGGCTGGTGAGAACTTTGCCCGTTCGGCCTGGGGCACCATGACGGCATCCGTCCAGGCGAAAGGCGCTTCAGCGGGAGATGAGAGTGTCGGGTGGGGACGTTCCGGGTCAATCGCCTTCCAGGTTGCACCACACAGATGGCCCCGGGCCAGTGCCGTGCGTTCACGGTAGAGCAGAGCCAGCGACGCATCCTCGACAGCCAGAGAACCATCATCTGCCCCAGTGGCGTTGGTGACGCCACGCCCATATACCGGCACGAGAGACGTATCGGGGCAGCATCGTATCCGAATCTGCGGCTGGAAGAGATGCTCGGCAGCGTCAGCGCGTGTTTCACCTGCGTTCTGGGTGACATTCACCAGAAAGGTCGAAACCCGCCAGCCTCCGTGGTGAAGAGGCCGCGAGCGTAACTGAAGCGAGACCCCCTGGCCAGCCGACCAGACCAAGTCGTGGTCTGCCCGCACTGGACCGGTCAGAAAGGCCGCCGGCTGGCGCTGCCAGCCATCCTGATGCGGCTGATAGGTCGCCCAAGTGGCACAGACTTCGATGTGGGGCGGCCCGCCGCTGGCCTCGACCGTGAAGGACAGACCGATCGAGCGGGGCAGGGCTCTTGGGTCAAGGGCCGGAGCGAAAACCCCCGGCACCACAACGTAACCTCCAGTGTCTTGGTCTTCCTCGCTGGATGTTTCCTCGATGACTTCGTCAATCTCAGCATCAATGTCATCGGGTGGGCGAGCAGCCCGTGCGGGAGACAGGACCCCGGTGATGTATTCATCGCGCGGATTCCGCTCCTCAGGCAGGATTTCATAGGGCCCATCGCGAGGTCCCAGCACCTCTCTTACCAGTGCGGCAATGATCTCGTCCCGTTCAGACATACCAGCCCCTTCGACCCGAGCTTGACCGGCAACTCCTCAGACGCAGCAGGCGAAAGACGCTGGTGCCGGAGCGGAGTCGCTCATGCCGCGCCTAGATGAGCGGTCGGGTACGATGGCCCGAAGCCGGATAGTCAACTTGTCAGCTGAGTGTCTTCACCGAACATTGCGGCGCACCCGATGGGCGGTGCCGTTGATCGTTATCCCCAGAGTTCTTGGCGACGATGCGCGCACTTCAACATCGGCATAGTGCAATTTCCGGTGACAGTTGGCGCAGACTATAAGGACATTCTCGCTCACCAAACTGCCGGGAGCGAGCCGATGCAGTTCCTGCAAATGGTGCGCCTCGACATACCGGCCGCCTGATTTCTTCTCGAACCCTTCGACGCCGCAGATCTGGCATGCATAGCCCAGTTGCTCTTTCAAGGCTCTAGATATCGAAGTAGGGCGGTCTATCGACGCCACAAGTCGCCTGTACGATTGCGGTTCGAGATCTCTATACCTTCTGTTGAGAGCGGCGATGATCCCGCTGGTGTCGTCGATATCTTCTACAGCACGGAATTGGACAAGAGCCTCAGGATCAAGGTGTCCTCCCTGAGCAATCCGAGCGAAGTGTCACGGCCAGGTTTGAAATCCCCAAAATGGCCAAGATAAAATTCCCCACTTTTGTCAAGTGGTCTCACTTGAGGCACGATGGTCTGGTTAGCCTTAGTGTCGAGGAGGGGGCCACCTATGCTGAA
>Ga0315274_10009883_pt1 | contig 13760 bp, 11 predicted proteins | sample YL17G02_20_MG_FD_203700 | JGI IMG/M metagenome (GOLD analysis project Ga0315274, IMG submission 203700) | Sediment microbial communities from Yellowstone Lake, YNP, Wyoming, USA - YL17G02_20 | ecosystem: Environmental > Aquatic > Freshwater > Lake > Sediment | place: USA: Wyoming | collected...
TTGAGCAGAAGACCGGCGAGGATCACACTGCCGGCGGTCGGCGCTTCCGTGTGGGCGTCGGGCAGCCAGTTGTGCACCGGCACCACGGGGAGCTTTACGGCGAAGGCGACGAAGAATCCGAGCATGAGCCACATCGCTGTGGATGGGTTGATCGCAGTGCCGAGAAGCTGCTCGTAGTCGAATGTGTAAACGCCGGTCTGGCGCGCGTGGATGAAATACAGTCCAAGAATGGCCAGCAGCATGAGGAGGCCGCTAAGCTGCGTGAAGATGAAGAACTTGATCGATGCGTAGATGCGGTTCTCGTGTCCCCATATGACGATGAGGAAATACATCGGGACGAGCATCATCTCCCAGAAAAAGGAAAAGAGAAGCAGGTCCATGGCAACGAAGACGCCGAGGATGCCCGAGAGCACCCACATCAGATTCAGATGGAAGAAGCCGACACGCTCGCGGATCTCCGTCCAAGAGACGACAACGGAGATGATGCCGAGGAAGACTGTCAGCAAAGCCAGCAGCAAGCTCAGTCCGTCCATCGCGAGGTGGAATCGCGCCCCGAGCGGCGGAATCCAGGCGGCATCGAAGCTCAGGAGCCAAGGCGCGTCCGCTACGATACTAAGCGCGGCGCTTTGACCCCGCCAGACGATTAACAGCAAAAGCATGTCGAACGCCAGGAAGGCAAGGCTGATCCAGCGCGCGGCATCGGCATTGCGCCGGGCCGAGGCCCACGCCGCCAGGCCGCCGATGAATGGTATGAGTACGATCCACACGAGCGTCATAGGAACACCACGATTGCGAGCACGATCACGGCGCCCGCCGCTATGCCCATCATGTACCAGCGCAAGCGTCCGGTCTGCGTGACGCTGAGGGCGCGATGAAACGCGGCCGTGATGCGCGCCAGCCCGCTGTAGAAGCCGTCAGTGAAATCGTCCTTGTTCACTCGGGCGATGTAGATATATGGCTGGACAAAGAGCGCGTTGTACAGAGCGTCGAATCCCCAGCCCGCGAACCAGAATTCGTGGAGATAGGCGGCCCAAGGCTTCGCCATGAGGCTTCGGATGAATTCCTGGCGGCGCGCGAACAGGATGATGGCCGCAGCGACACCAGTCAGGACGCCGCATATCGCGATGACCTGCAAGAGCGCCTCGATGAACACGGAACCTTCGGTCAACGGAGCGTGGGGGAGAGCCGCCTCAAGGAAATCGGAGAAGAGAGGCACATTGCCGAGAGATCGGGGAATCTCGAGAAACCCGGCGATCGTACTGAACAGGGCGAGGATAATCAGCGGGATTTTGATACACGGCCCCGGCCCGTGGCCGGGCGCGGTCTTCTGTTCGCCGAAGAAGGTCAGGATGACCATGCGAAACGTGTATAGGCCCGTAATGACGGCCCCAACGCAGCCAGCCAGCCAGAAAACCGGGCCGCCGATCTTGGACGACCACGCCTCGTAGAGGATCATGTCCTTGCTGTAGAAGCCGGCGGTCACGAGCGGCAGCGCCGCGAGCGACATGGCCCCGATCAGGAAGGTCCAGAAAACAACCGGCATCTGCTTGCGGAGGCCGCCCATCTTGAACATGTCCTGTTCGTGGTGCAGCGCGAGGATGATCGCGCCGGCGCCCATGAAGAGCAGGGCCTTGAAAAAGGCGTGCGTGAAGAGGTGGAAGATGGCCGCCGAGTATGCGCCGACGCCCAGCGCAAGGAACATGTATCCGATCTGGCTGATGGTCGAATATGCGAGCACACGCTTGATGTCGCGCTGCGTGAGCGCCGCGAAGCCGGCCAGGAGCAGCGTCACGGCTCCGACGACGGCAACCAACATGAGCACGGGCGGCGCGAGCTCAAAGACCGTATGCGTGCGCGCGATCAGGTATACACCCGCAGTGACCATCGTCGCCGCGTGGATCAATGCGCTGACGGGCGTCGGGCCGGCCATGGCATCGGGCAGCCAGACCTGCAACGGCAACTGTCCGGATTTGCCGACGGCCCCACCCAGGAGCAGCGCCGCGGCCAGCACGGCTATTCCCGATCCCACGGGCCACTGCTCCGATGCCCGCTGCATCATCTCTTGAATATCGAGCGTGCCGAGCTTTGTAAACAACAGGAAGAGGCCGAGCGCCATGGCGGTGTCGCCCACGCGCGTCACGATGAATGCCTTCATGGCGGCACGGCCATTGGCCGGATTCGAATACCAGAAACCGATCAGCAGATAACTGCACAGTCCCACGCCTTCCCAGCCGAGGTACAGCAGCAACAGGTTGTCCGCAAGCACGAGCATGAGCATCGAGCCCACGAACAGATTCATGTATGCGAAGAATCGCGAATAAGCGGGGTCGTCGCGCATGTACTCGATCGAGTAGACGTGGATCAGGAAACCGACGACCGTGACGATCAGCGTCATCACCATCGATAGCGCGTCAAGATAGAGCGCGAAATGAGGCGTAAATCCCGCGACGTCGATCCAGGTCCACAGGGTCAGCGTGTATGCGTGTCCGCTTGGCGGCGACAATAGAAATCGCAATCCGAGGCCGAGCGATATCACGGCGGAGACGCCGACGGTTCCCGCGCCCACCGACGCGATCGCGTTGCGCGACAAGCGCGATCCCATCAACGCCAGGATCGCAAACCCGGCGAAGGGCATCGCGGGAACAAGCCAAAACAAACCGAACATCTCTATCCTCGCATATCGTTGGCGATATCGGCGTCGAGCGTCTTGAACCGGCTGTAGAATCGCAGCACCAACGCGAGGCCGACGGCCACTTCAGCCGCAGCCGTGCTCAAGATGATTATGAACATGATCTGCCCGTCGGGCTGTTCCCATCGCGACGCGGCCACGATGAAGGCGAGCCCCGCGGCGTTCAGCATGATCTCGATGCACATGAGCATGTAGATGATGTTGCGCCGCACGAGCAGTCCGACAAGGCCGAGTGCGAACAACACGGCGGCTACGATGAGGCCGTGCGTCATGGGGATTGCGCCGATCATGATCGCTTCTGCTCCTTATTGTCAGTGTCGCGCCGCGCGAGGTGGTAGGCTCCGACGAGGCCGGCCAACAGCAGTATCGAGGCCAGCTCGACGACCATCAGGTACGGTCCGAACAGGGCGATACTCATCTCCTTCGGCGACACGACGCGGCCTGAGGCCGCCCCGGGGTTGCCACCGTGCAGGACGTGAATCATGAGTGCAAGCAGGACAAGGGCCAGGATAACCGGCCCTTTCCACATGCTGATGTCGATCCAACGGCGTTCCTGTTCGGCGGCCTCGCGTCCGAGATTGAGCATCATGATGACGAACACGAACAGAACCATGATGGCGCCGGCGTACACGATGACTTCAAGCGCGGCAATGAAAGGGGCGCCGAGGACGAAAAACATGAGCGAAACCGCGAGAAGAGAGACGATGAGGTATAGCAGGGAATGGACCGGCTGCATCCGCGTGATGACCATCAGCGTGGAGACGATAGCCACGACGGATGCTATATAGAAGACCGCTATCATTTCTCTCTCTCAGTGGCTGGTGGTCGCTGTCATGAGTTCGAAATCCATTTCATGAGTCCGTGGATGTGTAAGTGAAAGGAGATAGGGGGATGGATGGCGATAAGGGAGATGATTCGGGCAATTCGCATTGAGATGAAACTGGGATTCTGTGAAATCACCTTATCTCCATTCATCTCCATATCCCCTTTCATTCACTCTTCCGGCGAAGGCTTATACAACGATTTTGCGATTCATGGCAGTGAAACCAGCCACTGACCACTGGTCACTAATCACGGCATCAAGCTCCTCACGTCAATGGGTGGCGACTCGTTTTCCGCCTCGCCTTTTGCCTTTCCGCCGATGGCCAAGCCCGCCACGCGGTAAAAATTGTAGCCGGGATACTTGCCCGGTCCGCTTATCAGCATGTGTTCCTTCTCGTACACGAGATTCTGCCGATTGAACTCGCCCATCTCGAAATCGGGCGTGAGTTGGATGGCGTAGGTCGGGCAGGCCTCCTCGCAGAGGCCGCAGAAGATGCAACGCGAGAAGTTGATGCGGAAGAACGCCGGATAACGCCGTCCGTGCTCGTCCTCGGTCGCTTGTAGGGCAATACACCCGACGGGACACGCCACGGAACAGAGGTAACACGCTACGCACCGCTCGGCCCCGTCGGGATCACGGCTGAGGATGATGCGTCCGCGCCACCGGGGGGCGAGTTTGGGTTTCTCCTCCGGATACTGCACCGTAACTCGCCGGTGGAACATGTGCTGAAGCACAACCCACATGGTTCGTAACGCACTCAGCATCGTTGGACCTCGCGTGGGCGCTTTCCTCCGCGCACCACTTGTTATTTCACAAGCAACATGATGCCGCCCGTCGCCACCAGATTGAGCAGCGCTACGGGGAGCATCACCTTCCAGCCAAGAGATATCAACTGGTCATAGCGCATGCGGGGCAAAGCCGCCCGCAGCAGGATAAACCCACATAGGAACACGCCGGTTTTCAGCGCGAACCACACAACCGGCGGTAACAGCGGACCGACGAGCGGCGGACCGTACCATCCGCCGAAAAACAGGGTCACAATCAAGCACGAGATCAATGTTATGCCAAGATACTCGCCAACAAAGAACATGCCAAACTTCATGCCGGAGTATTCGGCGTGGAAACCGGCCACGAGTTCGCTTTCGGCCTCGGGGAGGTCGAACGGGATGCGGTGCGTCTCGGCGACGCCCGCCACACAAAACACGATGAGGCCGAGGAACTGCGGGATGCAGAACCACATGTGTTGCTGCGCCTGCACGATGTCGCGCAGACTGAATGAGCCGGCCAGCATCACGCAACCCATCACGCTGAGTCCCATGAACACTTCGTAGCTGAGCATCTGCGCCGTGGCGCGCAGTCCGCCGAGCAGCGAATACTTGTTGTTGGAGGCCCAGCCGGCCAGGGCCACGCTGTAGACGCCCATCGAGGACATCGCAAGAAAGAAGAGCAACCCGATATTGATATCCGCAACGATGACTCCGGGCGCGAATGGAATCACGGTGAACGACATCAGCACCGTGACCATGATCACCGCCGGTGCGAGGACGAAGATGGGTTTGTCGGCGAACGGCGGCACCCAGTCTTCTTTCATGAATATCTTGATCATGTCGGCCACGGGCTGAAGCAGGCCGAATGGTCCGACGCGATTGGGTCCGTAACGGTCTTGCCACAATGCAAGCAGGCGGCGTTCGAGCCAGATGAGTCCCGTGGCCACGCCAAGCAACGCGCCGAGTACGACGACGACCACCAAGAGCGGCCACCATACGCTCTCGATGAAGGAACTCAGGCTTTGGATCATGACCCGGGACCTCGAACGATCCTGCCCCACGTGGGCAGACCCTTGACCGTTGACTTCGGCAGACCCATCGGCATTCCCGCAATGCCGGTTGGCATTCCCGCACGGAGCGCAACGGAGACCTTGTATACCGCTCCTGCCAGTTCCACTTCAATCGCACATCCCTCGGGTATCCCGAGCGCGACCGCGTCCTCCGCCCCGAGCACCACGTATGGCTGCGGTATTCTTTCTCCGATCGGAGGAGAAAGGTTGCTCAACTCCTCCGAACCGAAGATGTGATATAGCGGAACAAACAAGATTTCGGGAAGACGTGGGGCGAACGCCGACGGCGCTTCCGAAGCATATTTGCCGTTCGCATGCTCAGAGGTCTCGATGAGACGCACGCCGGGGTCGCCGCCGCGCAGCGGACCTGCGACCTCCTCTTGAAACTTGTTCAGCGCTTGAACGGAGTTCCATCCCGGCGACCAGAACGACGGGATGACCGACGCAGGCGCGGGGCCGCGATACCCCTCCATCGAGAACGTGAGCGGCGAATCCGGGTCTTCAGGGAGCTTCAGCTCGCGCACCTGAACGTGAGCGTTCATCGCCGTGCGTCCACTGAAGCGGTGGGGCTGGCGCGGCAGACGCTGCCCGACGAATCGGGTATACGCCGGAGGCGCGATGTCGAGCGTCCTCTTAAAGCCGGGCAGAGACACTGCGAGGGCGGACAGGACTTCATCGAGGTTTTTCCAAGCGGACTTCGAGATCGAGGCGGATCGGATCTCGCTCAGCCAGCGCCAGCTCTCGCATACGTCACCTGGGGGGACGTATGTCTGGATGAGACGTTGCGCCCGGCCCTCGTTGTTCACGAGCGTCCCGTCGCCTTCAGGAAACGCAGCCGCTGGAAGGACCACTTCCGCTTGGACGGCGGTTCCGTGCAACGTGTGATCGATGACGACGAGATGCTTGGCCGCATCAAGGAACTTGCCGGCGGAAGAGCCGTTCATTCTGTGGAAGAGGTCGTTCTCAAGACAGATGACCATGCGGTCTTCACTGACGGTCTCGAATGCATCCTCAATCGATCTGCCGGCCATCATGGCCGCGCCGAAGCTGTTGCACTCGGGAAACGTGAAGCACAGGGCGGCGCGCTGTCCGGCCTTGCACAACGCGGCGGCGATGTTGTAGGCGGCGCGGATAACCGCCCCGCTTCCACAGGACGGTCCGGAGACGATCAACGGGCGTTGGGCGCCGCTGAGCGTGCAAGCGATACTCTCCGCAAGCACGCGCATCTCTTCCGTCAGATCGGGCACAGGCGGCAATTGGCGGTCGAGTGCGTGTGCTACGGCCAGCCCGAGGCGCGCGATGTCGTCCGGCGCGCCGCAGTATGTGTAAGCGGCGCACTCGTTCAGTTTCGTGGGGCAAGTGACGGCCTGGAACAGAGGCCCTTGTGCCTGCTGAACCACCTCGCGAACAGCCGCGTCGTTCCATGCGGGGATGCCGAGCTTCGCGGCAATCTTCATCGGCTCGTTGCGGAGGGCTTGACGCAGCCGCAGCGCCATCATCGGCGCTACGTTCGTGACATCCTCGCCAAGGACGAACACAGCGTCCGCTTCGCCTACATCGTGCAAAGAGGCGGCCGGCGCGGGACCGACCCGCAGCATGTCCACCATGTCGCGCAGCAACTGGAGTTCAGCCCGAGGCACACCCATGTAAAAACGCTCTTCGCCGACCAGCGCGAGCAGCGCGAAGTTTGACTCGATAGACGCGCGCGGCGAGCCGATCCCGATGGCGCGGCCCGCACGAAGCGCTTTGCCGAGGCAGGCAATCACTTCATCCCTAGGCGCGGGTTCGAGGGACGACGCGCCGGGCCGCCGCCAGAGGACTTCGCGGATTCGCTGCGCCCCGTTGACGAATTCGTATCCGTACCGGCCGCGGTCGCACAGGAAATACCCGTTGACCTCGCCGTTGTACCGGCTTCGGACCCGCCGCAGACCGCCGTACCGTTCCGCCGGGATGATGTTGCAGCCGAGGCCGCAGTGCACGCACACCGACGGCGACGTTTGCAGGTCCCATGACCGCGTGTAATGCTTCTTCAGCGTCTTGTCGGTGAAGACGCCCGTCGGGCAGACTTCGACGAGGTTGCCGCTGAACTCGTTCTCGAGAACGCCATCGTCGTGACGCCCGAAGTAGACGTGGTTGTGAGAGGCGAACGCGCCGAAATCGCGGCCGCCGGCATAGTCGCAGTAGAAGCGGACGCACCGGTAACACTGGATGCAGCGGTTCATCTCGTGATTGATGAACGGCCCGATATACTGGTTGTTGTAAGTCCGCTTGGTGAAGCGGTACCGGCGGTAGGCGTGGCCGGTCATGACGGTCATGTCCTGCAGGTGGCACTCGCCGCCTTCGTCGCATATGGGGCAGTCATGGGGATGGTTCGTCATGAGCCACTCGATGACACTGGCGCGGAACGCCTTCGCCTCTGTGTCGTCGATTGAAATACGCATTTCATCGGCGACCGGCGTCATGCACGACATGATGATCCGGCCCTGCTTGTCGTTCTCGTCCTTGAACTGCTTGACCGCGCACTGCCGGCATGCGCCGACGGCATGCAGAGCGGGATGCCAGCAGAAATACGGGACGTTGAAGCCGAGCGAGAGACAAGCCTGGAGCAGGTTTTGCCCCTCTTTGACTTGGTAGGGATCATTCTCGATGTAGATCGTCACCATGCGGCCTTCAACCTAGTCCTCCCACGGGCAACCCCTCTCGCGTATGTGCCGCTCGAAATCATCTCGGAAAAACTTGAGTGCGCTGCCCAAAGGCTCGACCGCGCCGGGTGCGAGGGCGCAAAACGTCAGTCCGGGCCCGAGCGCTCTTACGTGATGCTCGAGCACCTCGATATCGCCGGGCCGCCCATTTCCGTTCTCGATGGCCCAAAGGGTCTTCTCGACCCACGGGAGACCGTCCCGGCAAGGAGTGCACCACCCGCAGGATTCATGCGCGAAAAACTTGATCAGGCTGTGCACCATCCCGACCGGGCAGGTCTTGTCGTCGAGGATTATCATCGTTCCCGTTCCGAGACGGCTGCCAACCTGCTGGACCGTGTCGAAATCCATCATCACGTCCAGGTGCTGTTCCGTGAGAAAGTCGGTCGACGCGCCGCCGGGAAGGAACCCGCGCAGCCGCAACCCGTCGCGCATTCCGCCTGCCTGCTCTTCGATGATCTCGCGGGCGGTGGCGCCCATGGGAAGCTCCCAGAGGCCGGGCCGCCGCACTTTGCCGCTCACGCCGTAGATCTTTGTGCCACCGTTGTGCGTCCGGCTGAGATTCTTAAACCAATCCGCGCCGTTGTTGACGATGTGCGGGATATTGCACAGGGTTTCGACGTTGTTCACAACGGTCGGTTTTCCCCAAAGTCCGCTTTGCTGCGGGAAGGGCGGTTTTGCGCGAGGGGTGCCCCGTTTGCCTTCAAGGGCGTTCAAGAGCGCAGTCTCCTCCCCGCAGATATACCGTCCGCCGCTCATGTGCACGCGCAGCTCAAGGTCAAATCCGGAGCCCAGGATATTCCGGCCAAGATATCCCCGTCCGCAAGCTTCTTCGATGGCCCGCCCGAGGCGTTCCGCTGCGAGTATGTACTCGCCGCGGAGAAAGATGTAGGCCACTTCGGCGCCGATGGCGTAAGCGGAGATAATGCATGCCTCGATCATCTGGTGCGGGGTACTTTCGAGCAGCAGGCGATCTTTGAAAGCGCCTGGCTCCATCTCGTCAGCGTTGACCACCAGGTACTTGGGACGCGGAGCGTCGGCGCCCATGGGAACGAGACGCCACTTGACGCCGGTAGGAAAACCCGCGCCGCCCCGGCCCCGGAGGTTCGACTGCGCCACCAACTCCGTGACCGCGGGCCGGGTCATCTTTTTGAGCGCCGTCCAAACAGCCTCGTAGCCGCCCACCTTTTCATAGCCCTTGAGGTCGAGCGGCGGCTCATTCGGATGGATGTTCTCTGTCAGGGGCCGTGCAGCCATAATGACTCCCCGGTCTTGTCTTCAGTGTCTCTTGACGAGTTGCTCCCAGGACCATGAACACCGGAGCCACGGAAGAACATCTCCGAGGCCAGCAGCGGGCGTATTCTGGCAGAGTCGGACTTTGACGCGCAAGACGTGATGTTGAACGCGGCCCGGCCGGATCGTCCCAAGTAGGTGCGGAATCATTCCGCACCAACTTCGCCCGGTCAAACGTTCTCCAGGGTCTTTCGGATGAGTTTCTCGCGCGTCTCGATGCTCTCGGTAAGCTTGAGTTGAACCCGGGCGCGATTGAGGTTTTGGCCGTCGTAGCGCGTCTTGAAGTACACATCGCCGGCGATGTAGTCGGCGAAGAACCGCAGGCCGAGTTCAAAAGCGATCAGCCGGATCGAGTCGTATAGATAGTGCCGGTCGGCATCGGTGAGAAAGCTGCGCGCCTGGGCCATGTAGCCGCGCACGATGGCTTCGCAAAGGTCCGTGTCGAACAATACGCGGTTGAGGTCGAGGACCTCCTCGCCCGCGGGGTTGCACGAGGAACGCATGCAGTCGCCGAAGTCGTAATGGATCAGTCCCGGCTTCACCGTGTCGAGATCCACGATGCAGGTGCCTTTGCCGGTGGCGTCGTCGATCATGATATTGGAGATCTTCGGGTCGCCATGGATCGGCCGGAGCTTGAGTTCACCGCGCGCCTTGGCGTCTTCGAGGACGGAACACCATTCGCGCCGTTTCTCGATGAAATGAAAACACCGCTCGGCTTCGAGAGAGCTCTTTAGGCGAGTCTGGCCTTCGGGCGTGGCCAGTGCAGCGTCAAGCTTGGCCAGGTAGCCGGGGGTGATGTGGAAGCCTTCGAGGGTGTCGTGAAGCCTGTCCACGGGTATGTCGCTGATGACGCGCTGAAAATGGCCCAGCACGAAGCCGGCCTCGTGGGCATGCTCGATACTCTGCACCTGGTTGTACGAGTGGGCCGAGGCGATCAAGGAAATGGCGCGCCAGTAATCGCCGTCGCCGTCGATGACGAAATCCTTGCCGTCCTTGGCGGGAATGATGCGGGGGAGCTGCCAGATGCGATCGGAGACATACGCTTCATCTTCCAGCCGCCGGTGAACGTGTTCGGTCACCTGGCGCATGTTTTCCATGATGTATTCCGGACGTGGAAACACGCGCTTGTTTATCCGTTGAAGAATGAAACGTTCCTCGGAAAACGTTGTCCGAAACACCGCGAGATAAGTGTCATTGACGTTCCCCTCCCCAGTGCTCTCGACGTTGACGAGGCGGCCGGCCACCTCGAATTTGGACGCAACCAAAGCTGCTTTCATCAGGGGTCCTCCAGAACGCATTGTAGGCGGAGCGATTTACCCAATCAACCCGTTTCTACGGCGTGGTTGCCAACGGAGCCCCTTGTTGTCCGGGCGCTTGACGTGGTGTTTGGGAGGAAGTAGTATTGTGCGAGTTTTCCCGGTGGGAACTTAGGCGCAAAGGAGATTCCTATCATGAACAACAGGATACTGTTCTTGGCAAGTTGTATCGCCCTCGTGACCACGGCGATGTCGTTCGCAATACGCGGCGACATCATGACGGATTTCGAGCGAGACTTCGTCAAGCCCTATGTGGCGGCCGGAAGCACCGGCGCCGATCAGAACCACGACCAATTGGTGAAAACCAATCTGGGCATCATCGCGGGCGTGGCGTTCTTTTCGTTTGGCCTGGCGATCTACTTCGGGGGGCCCCTCGTTGACCTGCTAGGCATGGGCGCCCTGTTGCGACTGGCGGCCTTATGCCACATCGGAGGGGCGTTGCTTACGATCTTCGCTCCAAGCTTCTGGGTTGTCGTGTTAGCCACGCTTATCGTGGGGGCGGGCAATGGAATCGTCGAGGCCGTCTGCAATCCGCTCATTGCCACGATCTACCCGGATGACAAGACGCACAAACTGACCCTCTTTCATGCATGGTTTCCGGGCGGCATCGTGATCGGGGGGCTGTTGTCGTACGGCTTCTCGCAAATCGGATTGGGCTGGCAGATGAAGATGGGGATGCTGCTGGTGCCCGCGGCAATCTACACCGCGATGATTTTCGGGCAGAAGTTTCCGCCCACGGAACGTGTTGCAGCGGGTGTGCCGTTTCGCGGGATGTTCGCGGAAGCGGTGCGTCGCCCGCTGTTCTGGATTGTCTTCGTGATGATGTGGCTGACCGCGGCCACCGAGCTGGGCCCGGGCGCCTGGATCTCGAACGTGTACAACGACGTCATGGGACAAAAGGAAGGCATTCTCGCATTGGTCTGGGGCAGCATTCTCATGTACGTGCTCCGGCAGTTCTTCAGCCGCAAGGCGCATAGCGTATCGCCAGTGGCGCTCATTGCGATCACGGCTCCCTTTGCCACCGTCGGCCTGTTCCTGTTCCGGTTCGCGACGACCCCGGTGACGTTTTTTGCGGCGGCCACGCTCCTTTATGTCGGCGTGTGCTTCTGGTGGCCGACCATGCTGGGGATGACCTCGGAACGCTGCCCGAAGACGGGATCGCTGGGGCTGGCCATTATCGGCGGCACGGGAAGTTTCAGCACGTTCTTCGCGGGCCCGATTATGGGGCGCGTAAATGACGCATATGGTCCGGCGAAGTGTTTGCAGCTATGGGCAATTCTTCCCGCCATCATAACCGTGGTCTTCCTGCTACTTTACTTGAGCGACCGCGCGAAAGGCGGCTACAAAGTCGAAAAGCTATAGTGCCTTTGCCGCAGCGGCGTGAACGTTCGGCCTTGAACACCTTATGTATTGAACGCGGCGAGGACCGCAAGCGGGGGAAAACTATGACGCTGAAGTCGCGAATGACACCCACAAGATTGCCCCTGATGCTATTGCTGCTGATGCTTCTGACGGCTTCAGGTTGCGCCCAAGGCCAAGCACCTGCAACGGGTGCGTCCGACGAGTTCGGTGTCCCACTCGGAGATACGGCGCCGCCCGCGCCGCCGGGTTTCAAGACCCAGGAGGAGGGGATCGCGGCCGTCATGAGCGGCAAGGTCAAAGTGATCGACCTTGGTGCGGACATGCCGCTGCCGCAAGACGTAATCGAGAAGAAGGACGTCGAATACGGCAGAGTGGGGGATCGCGCTCTCCTGCTCGACTTGTACATGCCCGAGAATCTGAACAAGCCTGTCCCGGGACTGATCTTCATCCACGGCGGAGGATGGAAAAGCGGCAACCGCACGGATTACAGGTACTATGCGATTCGCTACGCGAAACGGGGCTTCGTTGTCGCCAGCATCTCGTACCGGTTCGCGAAAGAGGCGCCCTTCCCCGCGGCCGTGCAGGATGCCAAGTGCGCCGTGCGTTGGATGCGCGCCAACGCAGCCCAATACAGCATCAACCCGGATAGGATCGCGGCGATCGGGGGCTCGGCGGGCGGCCATCTTTCGATGATGATTGGCTTTTCATCGGATGCGCCCGAACTGGAGGGCGACGGCGGCAATCCCGGCGTGAGCAGCCGCGTCCAGGCCGTCGTCGATCTTTACGGTCCCTCCGATCTTGACTGCGAAGAGGCCCGGAACGTCGACGTTGTAAAGGGCTTCATCGGCAAGCCCTACGACCAGGCTCCCAAGCTGTACGAGCAGGCATCGCCACTCCGGTACGTCACGAAAGACGATCCGCCGACCCTCGTGTTCCAGGGAACCAGCGACGACGTTGTGCCGCAGTCGCAGTCCGACAAGCTCGTCGCAAAGCTGAAGGAGGTTGGTGTGCCGTGTGAGTACGTCAAGTTCGAGGGCTGGCCGCACACCATGGACATCGTGGAAGACGTCAACATCCGGTGCCAGTGGTTCATGAACAAGTTCTTCGACAAGTATCTGCTGGACAAGTAGTAGCAGGTCTTGGGGGTTAGGAGATGGTTTTCATGACATTTCGGGGTTTCACGCTCATCGAATTGCTTGTGGTCATTGCGATTATCGCCATACTTGCCGCGATCTTGTTGCCGGCGCTTTCGCGGGCGCGTGAGGCGGCGCGGCGCGCGGATTGCGCGAACAACCTGAAGCAGTTGGGTCTGGTGTTCAAAATGTATGCCGGCGAGAGCAAGGGCGGGATGTTTCCGCCCATGAAATCGTGGGATTGCCGGTACACGGAGAATCCGACGCCGGGCTCGACGTTCGTTGCGCCGGGTGCGACGATCTTCCGCGTGGAATCGGTCTACCCGGAGTATCTGACCGATCTGAACCCGTTGGTCTGTCCAAGTTCCTCCGCGGGCCGAACGGCCCTTGAACTGTGGGATCAGGGCAACACACTTTCCACGCTTTGGGGCGGCAACGGCACGATTGTCCAGCCGTTCAGCGGCGACGGCGTGGTCGAGCCGTGCGAGGTGTTCGACCATCCGTACATGTATCTTGGATGGCTCGTCGAGGATCGCATGACGGACATGGCCCACGACGAGGACCTCGAGGCGAACGCGAACAGCCTGTACGATGCGCTGAACACGACC
>Ga0315274_10009884_pt1 | contig 13759 bp, 22 predicted proteins | sample YL17G02_20_MG_FD_203700 | JGI IMG/M metagenome (GOLD analysis project Ga0315274, IMG submission 203700) | Sediment microbial communities from Yellowstone Lake, YNP, Wyoming, USA - YL17G02_20 | ecosystem: Environmental > Aquatic > Freshwater > Lake > Sediment | place: USA: Wyoming | collected...
AATCTTCATCATCTATAACGCCTAAAGCTATTGAGAAAGTAGTATCTCCGAAAGTTCCAGCCAAACCACTTTCGTATCTTGTGCCTACGGTATTATGTAAAAGATGGTGAGTATCCCCGTCCATCTTAATCCCGTGGCGTTCCTCACCTAAAAGACCCTTATCAGTCACCGTGTTATAATAGACTGTGGCTATTAAAGGCAACGCAAACGAGGGAATAGAAGTTGCCTGTGAAAGAACTCCAGAGGCATTATAGTAAACCCAATTCATTCCCGTTGCGTCATCTATTGTAATTGAAGTGGTAGTCTTGGAAGTCTTAACTCCATTGATATAAATATCATGATTGCCTGTGATGGTAAACACTCTTGTAGCGTCTACGAAACTTAATGTTGCAGTTCTATCCACAAATCCAGATGGTTCAGTCATTGCGGTAAAGACTGTAGGTATTACTACTGAGCCGAATGTCCCTGTGCCTGTGGTGAGAAAGTCAAACGTCCCTGTCTTGTTGCCTGTGATATCAATCTGGTCTTCATCAATAATCCAGTATGAACTTGACTCTGCTTCTAGCCATACACCTGACATGAACTCCCAAAGGATATAGTCTAATAAATCCCATAACATCCACCCTTCTTCTGGTGCTTCCTCTACCCATCCACCTTCACCTGTCCATTCATAAATATATCCGTCCGTCCATCCACTTCCCGACCCATCAGCTCCATATCTGTCTCCCACATCTGGGTCTGCTGGCAGTCCTGTAGATGGGTCATACCATTCTATTATGGGAGGTCTGAACCAATCACACTCCAACTCGTCTAAAGTGTTTAATGATTTCTGAACGTTGTCATCAGCAGCACTTAGATTTTTATCAAAAGCAGACGTGTCTGTTCTAATACGTGCCGCTAAGGGGTCAGCAGCATATACATTCTGACCAAAAATGAGTAGAGAGCATAAAAGAACCGCTATTGCTTGATATATTCGCACCATACCACCTCACCTGTTACTGGAGCAGACGTCATCGTGAATGTTCCTGCATCCTCATCTGTCTCCACAAAGTCCACGGTTGGCTGGAGAGAAAGCTGGTCTCTGTATACCTTTAAAGTGCCAGCCACATATGGGTCTGCAGTAGTAAATATAACTATAACTCCATTAGGGACTTCTACCGGAACGTCTCCTATTATCATACTGTCAGTGTCTAAAGCAGATGCCATCCTCTCTATCCTAATTGTCATCCAGTCACCTCTTTACCACACTTCTCACATCTCTCTCTATACACGTCTTTCCACACTATTCGTTCAACTTCTGTCGGAACATATTGGATTTTAGGAACCTTAATAAGTTCTTCCACCAACTTATACACCTTCACCTCTATAGGTATCTCTTTAATGACCAGTTTCTCCACCACCCTCGGAACTTCCACTATCGTCTCTACTTGCCTAACTACAGGTTCAATTATCTCCTTCGTCTTATATTTAGGGACTTCTACTTCGACATCTTTATAGACAGGTTTATCGACAATTACTTCTTTCTCAACTATCTTAACGGAGTCTGTAGTAACCGTCTTCTGCTCCACCTTCACATCTGTCACTATAATCTCTTTATTTACGTAAACTGGAAGTTCTATAATCTTCTCCACAAACTTAGGCACTTGTATCTCCACCACCTTCGTCTGTATCTGCACCTCTTCCACCACAAGTGCTGTCTTCAATTTCTGTTCTGTTACCTTAACTCCTAACTCTTCGCTTCCTGCACCTACACCTTGCATCACGCACCTCCAGCTTTTATGGTTAGACGCTCTAAATTCGTATACACTGACATCGCCTTTCCTGCTACATTCGTATATGTTAGTCTCAACTTATCTCCTGCATCCATCAACTCTAGTGCAGGAAAATCGAAGAGCCAAGCTATATGAGCGCCTATATTGTAGACTGTATCAGCTAGAAGAGCTTGGACTACATTGGCGGAGTTGAGATGCTCTAATTTAAAGTAATCCCCAGCACCATACACATCAGGAACAACAGTTATTCCGTTTGCTGCACACGACCTATCTGATAGCGTCATATCGAGTTGGTAGTCACCAGGCGTTGCTAACACTACTAATTTGTATCCTTTATAATATGCTCCCCCTACCTGAGACCTTTTAGTTAGAGCCATCTCTTCCTCCTATCCTATAGTTTAGGTTATACATCCACAGCTCCATCAAACTCTGTCAGTTTCTTCAACGCCTTGTATACTTGGTCTATCTTCTCATTCGATGGAGAGGGATGAACAGATTTTATAAAGTGGTATTGTTTAAGACGGAGAGCACGGTCGACATCGTCATCTCTTTGAGTGACATCTTTGAATAAGGCGACAGTGACATCCATCTTCGTGTAGGTGTCAGCATTTGGAAAGGAATTAGTGAACTCCACATCTATCTGAACAATTTTGTGGTAATTGCACACTATCCCTTTATACTCTACCTCTTTTAATAGTGCCATCTATACCCTCCTTAGTAATTTCAATTATTGAAATTACGACTTCTAATAGCCAGGAACTGACCGTCCTGTGAATGGATTAAGCCACCATTTTCCAGTTAATGTTGCCTGTCCAACCGCTCCAAATCCTCTCGCCACTGGCACCCAGTCTTCCGCACTATGGTCACCAGTCAGTGACGCCTCATATAAAGCCGGAACTATCTCCCCTCCCCAATATCCCGCATCCTCTATCTCCCTCAAAGAATAGAAACCGAACACGGTAGCCATCGCCGATATAAGCGCATCTTTCCGAAGAAGTGCGGATGATGTGCCTGCAGCTATGTCTGCTGGATATCTACTGATACGAATGTAGACGGAGTAGACAGCATCTGGCATAGGGAATAGTTCAAATGTGGAACCAAAGTCGACATACCAAGTGGGGATGTTTTTGGAGTAAGTAGCAGGACGGGGAATAACGGTGTCAAAATCTCTAGCCACCACATAAGTAAGTTTCTGTGACCTCGCTCCATCTTGAACGGTTGACGAATACAAATCTTTCATTCGGTCAGGCCAAGTGAGAGAGTTATCTGTAGCATTCGTAACTTTCGATGTATCTTTATACCGCATTTCCTCATAGGAATGCAAATCCGCTAGATATCCCTGTGCCCAATTCACCCACCTCAACACCCTCACATCAGACACCCCTGTCGTATCTCTCTTTATATTCTCTCTAACCTCCGAGATAAAGTCCGTCCCTGTCATAGCCATCTATGTCCTCGCTATTGCTTGAGCAGTTGGAGAGAGACTGACCAAATTCAGTCTCTCCCATTCTGCATACTCTTCTTTCGTCAATCTCTTCCTCAGTGCCGCCCGAACATTTGCTGCCCAATTCTTATTCAATCCCTTCGGGTCATTCTCTGCATTGAGAGGTGCCCATCTCTTCTGCATAAAGTCGACAAACTTGCCAGGTTTCCCTGCTTTCTCCCATCTCAGTCTATTATTGCGGACACTGTTGTCCAGGACACGTTGAGCTTCCTCCCTCGATTTCACTTTCACACTCCTCACCCCATATCGAGTAGGGTCATTCTCCGCCACTTTAATAGCTTCCCCTACATGAGAGACAAACTTGTCTTTATCTGCCATCTTTAAGCCCCCACTGCATGTGCTCCACCATCTCTATAGAGATGACCAGTAGTTGCAACTGGTGTTGCTTCAGACGCATCATACACTAGAGACCAATTTGATGCACCAGCAGTAAGAGCCCCATTCGTATTGATGTAGATATCGTCATCCTCGACGTGACCTTGAGCATCGATACAATAGAACGTTCCTATCGGTGCTATTTTTACTCCTTGAGGAGTGGCATGTGTTCCTGCATCCGACTTCATAATACGAGTGAGCGGGTCCCTGTTACCTCCAAACAGCGTGTCAATTACCTGTCTTCGCAAACTCATTTTCTTTCTCCTTTTTATTTAGTCGCAACTTTCGCTTTCGCCTCAGCCGCGGCATTAGCCTTCGCTACCGCTTCTTTCCTACTCTTAATATACACTTCTGAGTCAAATACTTTAGGAGGTGTATCTTGCTTTATAACTGTATCTGCCATTGTCTTCTCCTCTTAAATTGGAGATGGGAGACATTTCTGCCTCCCATCTTCGGTTGTGTTACGGCATTATCTGTAACATAATGAATGGAGCACCTTGCGTATTATCTTGAGCATGTGTTACAACATACCCGACAAGTTGCGCATTCTCCGTATACAACGGGTCTCCATTCTTCATCAATGTAGCTCCGCCTGGTAAGTCAATACTACCATCGTGCCTGACACAGACTTGGTTGCGGTCGTGAGCACTACCTACGTTCGTCTGTGGTGAACACCAATGAGGTCCCCACGTCTTTATCCAGAAATACGGATAAGTTGTCGTAGCTAGTCTCATAGGTGCACCTTGGAACCCTCTAAAGCCTCCACTGTTTCCACTAGAGACAATGTAAGGACTTCCCATCGCTTCAACATAGTCGGAAGCTGCCGTTGTGGCAACTGGTAACTCACCATCCAACGTGATGGTTATAGTTCCACCAGACACTGCTGCATCGTTGTCTATTATCCCGAAGTTGTAGCATTCAGTGGTTCCACCATCAAATATAACTAGACTTCCACCTTCTAGTGAGTGAGCTGCAAACGTTCCATTATTAGCTATACCGTCGGCTGCTCCAGACGTAACATATATCTTGTTTGAGCCAATAGGAGATGCTGTCGCTATAGCTGCATAACTAATATCTTGGTGATAGTAGTTCCACACTAAAGTGCTTAAATCAGTTATGGTAACTATCGACTTTGCATACCTATATACACAATCTCCTCTCATCACCCTCGTCCCCAACCGATGCTTCTGCGTAGCCGATATCTCATAGATATCCTGATTGAGAACTGTTGCTCCTGTCGCTGCTCCTAATGTTCTACCCATTTCTTCTATCCTTTCATCCCCTCAGGGAGATGCGGAATGTGACCTAACCACATCCCCTCAACATTGACCTCGTTAGGTAAGGTTGCTGAATTATTCAGCTATCAAGAAGATAACCCCGAGTCTCTTACAATTACCCGCCACTAGGTTACCAACTGTCATACTATGTGCGACCACATCCCTAGGTTGGTTCACTATAGGCAACCATTCGCCTAAAGTGAAGTTCTCGATTGGGTCAGCCACCCACTCCATCACCGACGTATTCAGGAAGTACATATATCCTGCAGTGCAGGAAGGTGACCAAGTTATCGGTCGACCTTTAAATGCGAGGTCGCCGAAACCTAAGTCCGCCATCTTCCTATCCCCTATCAGGATACGAGCGATTTCGAGACATTCTGACTCATACATCTCGTAGACTGTCTGGTCAGTTACCACAATGTCTGGGAACCTTGATACTCCCTCTCCCTGCTTCCCGCAATCGTTGAACATTGTGTTCATCCTTTTGCGGAGGTAGATGGATGCTGCTTCACTACTCATCGACTTATAGTTGTTTCTCCACCAATCGTATGTCGCGCGATTCAAGTTGCCAACCGTTCCTGTCGCTGGTGCTATCGCAACTATATTTGCAAGTCCATCCGTTGCCATATTAGCGTCGCCTGTTCCATTACTGAACAAGCTCGTCTCTAACTTATCAATCAGACTCGACTGAAGATTGTCTATATCAGCGTTCACTTTCTTGATAAGCTGTGCCTGTCCCCTATTCATCTGGAAGTCAGCAAAGTATCTGATGATGTGACCTGTCAGATACTTCCAATTCCAATGAACTACAGTGAGCGGGTCAGTTGCTTCCAATTCCACGGTTCCGCCTCTCCCAATAAACTTCACCGTCTCGTTCTTTGCATATTGCAGCGGAATTTCTATCGAACGTCCACCAGTCTGGGTTGACCTTTTACCTTTCTTACTTAAGAGATACCAAAAAGGCGTAGCGTTAAAAATGTTATCCACTACTTCTTTTCGTCTCAAGTACCAGGTGGTGGTGTACATCGTGTTTAGTTGTTCAGTTAATTCAGGTGCAGCCATTTTACACTCCTGGTTTTATTCTTTGTTCCCAAATGCCTTTCGATATGCAATCTCAGCAGCCTCTTCTTTCGTCAACTGCTTCCCTTGCACTGTCGAACCAGGCACTCCAGCTCTCTCTGTTGCCGCCTTCTCTTCTTCTTCAGCTTTCTTCTTATCAGCTCCCGCTTTTTCATCTGCGGTCGCTTTAGATTGGAGAACGAACTGGTTGTAACATTGTTCAGCACCCCACTTCGGGTTACTCTTCGCTATTTCAAATATAGCTTTCTGGTTAGCCGCAAATCCAGGCTTCCCATCCCGACCGTCGTGCCTAAGCTCCGTTAAAGCCACATCAAACTGGGCAGCAATCATCCCTAATTGTTGCCTCGTAAGGTCTTGCTCCTTCTTGATGTCTTTAACAGCCGCATCAACGTCACCTTTGTACTTCTTCTCAATGAAATCTACGATTTCACGATTAGAAGCTCTGTCCAAGTCCAAATCTCCAACCTCTCCTTTGTCGGCAGGAGTACCCTTCCCTTTCTTCTCTTTGAAGTCGAGGTATTCGTCGCTGAGAAGTTCCTTATCAGCTTCGTCGAGTCGCTGTTCAAGGTCAACCTTCGCGTCCTTTAATGTTTTCGTCTCAGTCTCCATCGCAGCCATTTTCGCTGTCAATGTAGTGAGTTGCTGCTGAACGTCGCCCGCAGCGCCTTTTCCGTCGCCTTCTCCATTACCATTCCCTTCGGGGTCTGGCATTATACACCTCCATCTTTCTGTTCAGTCTCTTTTTTGAAGAGATTGTGTTTCCACACACGATATTCTTTCATCATTGCTTTCCAAGCCATATCCACTTCAGACCCAGTAATCGCTCCACTAAAGTCGACCTCGTAGGGACTGTTCTCAAACACCTTTATCACAATAGTTCCTTTTGGTCTCGCATCCATCTCCTCTTTCAACTTCTCCTCTATCTCCGTATCTGTGAAAGTGGACGGTGGAACTATATCCGCTCCTACTAACACACCATCTACCTCTTTCGGAATAGGTGCAGGTGGTTCTGGCACCATACTCATCCTAACTATAGATGGAGTAGGTGGGTCTGGTAACATTGGATTTCCTCTCTTAATCGTTGGCTTTTCTGCCATTCTTCACCTCACTCCTTGTTCGGTAATCACTCCAAATCTACAGTAATCTTGCTGCAATTACATTATGCTTACGACACTCTTCACGAAGCTGTCGCTTCGACTCTATCAATAGCGGAGTTTCGCATATGTCTGTGTAAATCATTGGCTTGAAGATGTGAACTGCAGGACCTGCCCCAATCGCTTGTCTACACTCTTCACAACGGTCACCTTTAATGAAGCCGTGCTTTGTACACACCATCGCTACCGTCGTCCCTTTCAGTCGATGTCGCATTAAAAGAACCTCCCAATCATCTCCGCATTCGCCCCCGCTCTCTCCTGCAACTGTTTCGGATTATTCATCAATCCTTGTTGCTGTTGCATAAACTGTTGCTGCTGCATAGGCTGACCCATTGTCTCCTGTGCCTGAGGGAGAACCTTCATCGCATCTATCCACTCATACTCTCTCAACAGCATCTGCATCAAGTAATCTATATTAGCACGAGGGTTCTTCGATAATGCCTGTATCAACTCCACAATCTCCCGTTTCTTCATCATCTTCGTCTTCGGCGTCATCGACTCCACATCCACCCTCAAGTTATACTCTGCTCTATTTTCCGCCCCTTTATACGCCACCCAATATCTTGCTGCATCCACCCCCACCACTTGCACAACCTTCTCCCCCGTCCACCTCTCAAATATAATCTGGTTTATCTTCCGCATCATCTTCACTAACGCATCCGCTACTATATCTCTCCGTTCATCCATCCTAATATCAGATGCCATCTGCACATTTCTCATCTCCTCCGCTGTCCTTCTCCCAGGAGGAGCCTCTCCAAGTTGCTGCTTCCCCTGACCTAGCAATTCACGGACTTCAGAACGAATAATCTCCACCCACTGAGTCAAGTCTGCTGGAATGTGTGGTTGTAGTAGAGCGACCACTTTATTTGGGTCTCCCTTCACTTTCACCACAGGTCCCACTTCCTCAGATATCATCTTCACTATCTCCGTATCCTCTATCATATTCTGTTCTACAAGGAACTTTAGGAGTGCTACGCGTCGGTGGAGCATAGCCTGTGTCTTCGCCTCATTTATCTCTAACTGTTGAGGCTCTATAATCTGGACATCGCTCGGTCCCCAATAATACTCGCCATCTTCATTAAAGGTGAAATCGACAAATGGAAGACCTTCAATTTGTAGAACATCTTCAGTCGGTGGACGTATCCACTTATCATATCCAGGCACGAACGCTTTGATTTCTTTCCTCTTAAAATCTCTAATCTCGTGTATCTCCACTATATCCGCATATGAAGAAAGTTCTTTGTAGAAGTTTGCCTTAGTCGGGTCTTTGTGGAGCATCTCCAAATGCGTCCCCTCAAGGTCTGCTGTATTCTTATACTTTCGGTCAGCCTTCACGTCTTCCAGCGAACGAAGAACGACGTGGTCGACCCAGGGACAATCATCCAATGTGCGAACACCGAATGGAACTATAAAGACATCTGGAATTATACGTGCTGCCCACGGCATCCCTGGCTTCACATTTACATTATACTCAACACGTTCTCTCTTATCTTTCGACATATGCGACAAAGGTATACCTAAATCTTCTGCCAACTTCTCGTCTGCTGGAGTTACAGTCTCACTCCACAACCCATCATACCCAATCTTACATATCCCCCTATCTGTATAATAAGCGTCTTGAACCATCGTCTTAAATGTAGATTTCACTCCAAGTTCTCCCATCAACCAATTGTCGACAGCCTCGACCACCCTCGCTTGGATATCTATGCCAGGTTTAGCGGTAGGAGTAACATTGATGTAGGGATTACGGAAGTAAACATTCGGCACCATCCCTCTCTTCATACTATGCACAAGATTGTAGGGAAGGACACCACCAGCCGACCCAAGGTACCCTGGAAACTTCCCTCTCCCATAATCTCGATAGGTCGACCATCTCTTCGCATTCCCGAAGTTCTCTTTATATCGAACTCCCTGCTGTATCCTCTCTAGCCAAACCTCTATGTCTGCTTTCACTTTTTCATCCCTTTATGTATGGCTGCTGCGACTGGACTCTCTCCTCCACCAACCGACTGTTTACTCTTTACCTCTCCCTTATACGACTTTCCATTCAAGATACAAATGTGCATATACTTCCCACCCTTCATTGTCATTGTCCGTATCTTCCCACCATTCTTTCGACACGCATCAAATTCGGCTGGCATCGCATCCTCCTATAAATAAAGTGCAGTAATTATACACTCATTCGTGCTAGGTGCACCTGTATCACTATCTGCTACTGCAGTTGTAGCTCCAACTCCAATACCTAAACTAAATGGTATCCCACCTTCAAGAGGGATATATCTAAAATTCAGGGTGGGTAAAGCGATTGTTATCTTAGGCGTATCTGTCCCAACCGTAGGAGCAGTTGCCTTATCATATAACTTAAGAAACAGACTAGACGTTCTTAGGTTAGTCACAATCAATCCAAGTAACACCCTATTTCCAGCAATAATTAAGTCCCCACTCTCATCCACATCTATGTTGCGTGCTGTATTGTATAATCTAAGTGACACATTCTTCATACATCCTCCTACTGTTTTAGTAATTTCAATTATTGAAATTACAACATTCTACACTGGCATCAACTCCACCTGTCTAGCAAACGGATAAGGGGAGCGATGACTTTGTCTACAACTCTGCCTAATCTCATCCAACGTAAACACCCTTCTCCCGCTTGGCAATGCTGGTCTCTGATATGGCTCTTTCGCATACTCTGTCGACGTCCTCTCTCCAACCTGCCACGACAATGCGTCAATTAAGTCATCGTGCTTCGAATATGGGAATGTCGTCAACTCCGTCTCCAACTCTCTCATCCCCCTCTTCATCCATATCACACCATTCTCAAACAGAGGCGACAGTCTATTCTTAATCCGCGCTTCTTTATTTATCCGCTTCGCCTTCACCTCATCTATATAATAATACTTATTTCGTATCTTCATCTCTTCCCTAAACGCAGCCGCCAAATGAGCGTATCTGTTCGTCTCAATTCTAATCTTCACAAATCCATCCGCATCCGCCGTATTAAACGTCTCCTCTATCATCTCCTTATCCGACAATCTCTTCCTCACATATCGACGAACATACAATCCCTTCTTCGTATGTTTAACAGAGACTATTCCCGAAAAGTCCTGGCTCGCCTTCCCAGTCGGTGGGTCTGCTGGGTCTACCGTCACCAAACCATCTCCATCTTCTGGCAACTCACTCTCTTCGTAGTATCTGAAGAAGTCTGGATTAAACGCCATAAACTCCTTCGCCAAGGGCTTGTTCTCATACAACATACTGAACATATATACACCCATCCCCGCACGTATCGAGTCCAATCTCGCTTGGCTAAACTTCTTATAGAGAGGAGAACCGTCCTTTCTAGTGCACGGACGGTCATATACATCAAACTTCTCATTCTCCAATATATAGTTAATTAAATCATAAGATGCCCACCTTGTTCCCACACAGATACGCTCATCTTCCTCATTTATCAATAGCGGAATAGTTAACTTATGAAACCCTACCGCCTTCTCTATATCGTCTTTCGAAGGCATCGCCTCTTCCCCTGTTAACTCATCTTTCTTCGGACTTACAGTATCATCTTCTATGATGAGATTGAAATGCCTGCGGATGATATTGGTGCCTATGCCTGCCGCCTCAAACGTCCCCTCTGGATGGTCAACTGGTCTCGCCAGACACGCACAACTATCACTCCACCTCACCTTATTGAATTGAGGCACTCGGTCAGGAAAGAATAGATGGTATAATGAGTTACTTTCCACAATAGCGCGAATAGAACGGACAGTCTTCTGTGCGTTAGGTTCGGTATTCGACGTGACCAGGACACGGATAGATGGGTCACGTGTCGCCTTCCACAACGCATACAGAGACGCCGCAATTGTCGTCTTCAAATAAGTCCTAGGTAAGACCACCAGTTTATCTTTCTTCGAATGTTGTATAAACCGACATAGTTCTGTGTGAAAGTCGACATCGAAGAAGGAAGGGTCGCAGAATATCTGTGCGAAGTAGCTGAAATCATCCAACAGCCACTCTCTCATCTGCCTAATTTTAGTCGGCGTCATCTGGCTCAATCTTCTTCTCCTTCACTATTCTCGACATAACGTCGATTAACGATTGGCTCGGCTCCACCAACACCTTCGCTTTTATCTTATCTTCCTTCGCATACCCCGTTCGGTCGAGGATGTCTTTTGCTGCACTTACACGAATGGTTGGGTTCTCATCCGACAGTGCACCCTTCAGTGTCCTCGCTGCCGTTTCCGCCGACTCACTCAACACAATTCGGGTTGGGTCTGTTGGTCTCTGTGCCTCCGCCTCTTGAAACTCTTTTGCAACCTCCGTCTCCATCGTTTTCATTTCCGCAGCGAACAACGGACTATTCACAATCAACGAAGCCCTCGATATTGAGAAGCCTATATCGACACACGCATCTGTCAATGTCATCCCCGCCACCAACCGTCTCATCAACGCACGGTGTCGTGGTGTAACTTTGTCTGGTTCTGCATTTATTGTCGACTCTGCTTTTTCTTCGTGTTCTTTCATCTTTTTTCTAAAGTTCTATCCCGCATTTTCCACATTTCCAATCAGCAAAGCCAATAGGAATAATATCTTTATCTTCGTGGTAACAAAATACCCATTTTCCATGCCAAATTAAATTAGCAACCTTATTATAAAACTCTAAAATTCTTTGGGTATAGGTAAATAATAAGTCTGCTAGTAACTCTTTCATACTATCCTCTATCTATCCGCAAAAGAAAACCACTGTCTACTACTGACCATTTCTCCTCGTCAGGATACTTAGTGTTCGTAGAACAGTGGCTTTCTTCTATCTAAGATTAGCCTAAACTACTGGCGAATGTTTCTTCGGTTTCCAATCCTCATACTTATCTACCTCATTCCCAGCATCTACCGCACCTATCCCCTCTCTCATCATCTTGTTCTCATATTCCATTGCACACAACTTATTACAAAATCCCCCTACCGACCCATCATAATTACTGTTATGAATTGGATTTAGAACGGACTTACAATACACACACATCCTCTCTACCCCATTCACATCAACTTGTGGTGGCATAAACTCCAATCTCCACTGCCTATCCATCTCCTGAAACTCTGCCATCTGTTCAGGCGTCACCTGCCTCGGCTGCGGTCTCCTCTCATTCCCCATCCTGTCCTCCTTCTGTTAAGGTTATCGTTGAGTATGGCTTTACACACCAATTGATATGGCACGTATTCGCCACACCATCCGCAAAGTTTATCTCGAGTTTACCGTGGAACTTCATCTCTCTCAAAGTGTTGATGACTTGATTGCCTTTGAATTTGTTCTCAAACTCATCTATCCAGTCCATCTTCTTTATCGTCGTAGCCAATGTTTATAATTTCAAACCTCATAATTTTAATCATTTAATTTATGAACTTTATCCGTATCGTTCCTCATCACCAAAAAGTATATCACAAGAAAATCGTTTTGTCAAGTGATATTTTTTATCGACGAGATTTTAGATTATAATTTCAATGATTGAACATACCTAAAATTTGGTCGCAAAATAATTCGCCACTTTGTATTATATAGGTATGGCTTGGGGGGTGGCATAGGTCTATTTGGTCAAGGGAAGGGCAAGGCGAGGCGATTACCTTTTAGGCATATCTGATTATAGCTTGGCTTGGGTTCGTGGATATTCGTATGGTAAAGTATGGCAAGGACAATGATTGAAATTGTGGTATGGCAAGGCAAGAATGGGGCAGGACAAAAAAGAACTCCCGACTACCTTGTTAGATAATCGGGAGTATTACTCGGAGTGATTACTTACTACAGACTATACGCTTTCTACTGCTGACAAGTCAACTGCTTCACCGCCAGAAGATACTGCTTTCAAGCCATATTTCACTTTAAGCGCATCTCTAATCTGGCGTTGGACACGAAGCGTCATACCTACATTAGCGTCTTGCGTGAGCTGGTCATCACCGTCATATAACTTGACCTCACGCTTTCCGATGTATTCTTTCCCTTCGTGGCTCATCTTCGCAACGATTACTTTCTTTGCCATATTCGTTCACCACCTTTCTTGGTTAGAATTGGTATCATTAACGCTGTAATGATTTAACCTACCATTTACAATATAGAGTGTATCACACAATAAAGTATTTGTCAAGTATTATTTTACTTATTTTCTAATATACCTATATCAAAATCAGCGTCGGAGAAATCGCTAACCCTATATCAAACCCAGCTTTATATAATTTCAAGATATCAATTTATTGTTTTTTATCGTTTCGGCTAAAATGTAATGACATTTGTCATAGCACTTTTACTAATGATTTAGTAATTTCAATTTCGGGTTGAGCACGAATAACCATAATTTCCAACCTTGAACATACCGAAACAGCGACGGATACATCACCTAAACCTGTTGATACCAATGAGTAAGATATAAAATATGGTGAGTATGGAGGTCATTATGGACATAACTCATTGATAACATTGAAGAATATGGAATTATGGACTTTTAGGGTATGCTCTCCCTGTCCAGCGAGAAGGTATTTCTATTTTTTTTTTTTTTTTTTTTATATATAAAGAAATAAACCCGCAAAAAAAAAAAACATAAAGCGTAT
>Ga0315274_10009885_pt1 | contig 13759 bp, 7 predicted proteins | sample YL17G02_20_MG_FD_203700 | JGI IMG/M metagenome (GOLD analysis project Ga0315274, IMG submission 203700) | Sediment microbial communities from Yellowstone Lake, YNP, Wyoming, USA - YL17G02_20 | ecosystem: Environmental > Aquatic > Freshwater > Lake > Sediment | place: USA: Wyoming | collected...
TGGACAAAGCCCTGGCGGAAGCCCTCCATTACACGGAAAGTTACTGCATCCTGGATGTGCATCTGGACCGAAGTGACATTTCCCCCACCCTGCGGCGGTTGACCGACGCGCTGGGGAAGAAAGTCAAGTGACGGCGTTGATGAGACCGGTTGCAGGCGATGTGACCTGACCCTGAGCCGTTCCATGATACGCATTTGTTGGATGGGCGTGCATCAGGCCCGTTCCTCTGTCATTTCGAATCCCGATCTGTGAGTTCCGGGTTCCGGATTGCACATAACGGGTGATGGGTTCCATTTTTCGGTTCACGGATCATGCTTCACCGATTACGCCTCACGCTTTACGATGCACCAGGCACGAAGCCCGATGCTCTTTTTTTTATTTGATCAGCATCAGCTTTCTCACCCTGACCAATCCGTCCGTATGCATCCGGACAAAATAAACACCGGATGGGACGGCTACCCCTTCGTCGTCTTTACCGTCCCAACGGACCGAATGGAATCCCGGTTCGAGTCTTTGACCAACGAGGTTTTTTATCCTTTGCCCCAGGACATCGTAGACGATGACATCGACCTCCAAGATCCCCGGAATTTCAAAAATGATTCGGGCCGTGGCGTTGAATGGATTGGGAAAAGCCGGATGAAGATCAAAGCGTCCCGCCGGCCCCGGCGTTTCTCCGGGTATCGAGGAGGCGGAGCGACTGAATGTGAGCTTGTTGAAATTGAAATCCGCGCCGTTCACTTCGCGGAATACCCGCATAACCTGCCTGCCGGCGTTCAGCGAAAAGCCGGCCTTGCCGACCGTGTCCCAGACCTGCCAACCGCCCGTGTTGGGAACGTCGAGGATGCCGGTTTTATTGGCCCCTCCGAATTCGACGTGAAACCTGGCGTTGTCCAATGAGGTGGCGACCCTTGCCTCGAGGTCGTATTTTTCGGAGGCCGCCACGTCGACTGTGTATTCAATCCATTCCCCGGCGTTGAACCAGCCGACATTAAATCCGCCTTCACTGCAAACCTCGATGTCGACCCCCCCGTCCGTCCGATACCGGCCTCCCTGGTTGCCGGCGTCCGCGTCGTGGTAGGCGACGCCTTCGCCCCCTTCATCATAGTCCTCCCCTTCGATGGTCCCGGGGATGGCCCATGCAGTCCCGCCGTAAGGAATCTGAGAGGGATTGCTGACGGTGATCTGTGAGGACGCGGTTTTAATGCCGTCCTGCGTCGTGGCCTTGATTGTCGCCTTGCCTTCGGCGACTGCGATCACCAGGCCGCCCGTATCGACGCGGGCGACGGCCGGAAGGTTCGTGCTCCAGAGGACCTTCCGATTTAGCGCGTCGGCCGGGCTGATGACGGCAGTCAGGCGAAGCCGAGCCCCGATGTCCATCGAGGCCGCGGTCGGCGACAGGGTCACGCCCTCAACCGGAGAACCGGCCGCCACCGTAACCTCGCATGAGGACTGAAGCCCTCCGTCGTGGGCGGTTGCGGTGACGGTTGCGGCACCGATGGCGACGCCACGGATCCTACCGGCGGCGCTGACGGTGACCGCCGCGGTGTTGGTCGAACTCCACGTCAAGGTTTTGTCGTAGGCGTTGTCCGGCGCTACCGCGACCGTGAGCTGCTGCATCCCCCCTACGGCCATGACCGCGCTGGCGGACGACACGGTCACCGAGATCACGGAGATCTTGCGCGGCGTGATGGGCATCACGCCGGTCGGGGCCATGGTTCGGTCCAGCATTTTTTGACTTTCACCGGCGAGACGCAGGTACCAATCGCTTGGCAGATCATAACCATCCTCATCCAATGTCACTAAGGTGCCCTGAGCCGGAGCGCTGGCAACATTGGGAGCCAGTTTAAACATGGCGGTCCCTTCATCGACTTCATCAAACATGGCCACGTATAAAAACTGAACCCCGGCGCCGATCGCATTGTAAGCCTGCCGCCAATAAAGATGTCCTCCATCCCTGGGATTGTCATTAATGCGGCTTGAATCGATACGACCGGTTTGATTGAACCAGGAACCACCCGGGAATATGACCGGCATATAGTCGATGCCGTTGGCGTCGCACTCCGCCAAATCGGGAACGATTCTCTGAACCTTCCAATTGTCAACGGAATTTTTATTGTATCGTCCCACGGTCCAGGGAGAAATCATGTCCATGGAACGGTAAACGCCCGCCCAGAGGGGATCCGATTTCGAATCTCCATCCAAGGTTCTCCATTGTCCCGGCACGCCGCCGATGACATAGGCCCGGTAATTCGGGGCCGCGGATTCATGAAAGTACTTGAGGAGCGCCTGGGCCGTCTGGGGGGTGACGGCGGTGTGCGAGAATCCGATGCCCCAGATCGCGAGCACCGGAGATCCATTCTGTTGGACGTATCCGCCCTCGTTTTCAAGGTCGTACAGGTCGACCAGGGTTTCCCAATCGTTCACCAGACTGTCGTACAGGCCGTCATCCGGCACTCCGGTGATGTCGTACATCAGCGCAAAGTGGCGGCCGTGCGTCCGCGACGCCTGGATTACATTTTCCAGCACGTGGTTGCGGATTTCGAAGAACCGGGGATCATTCACCGTTTCCCCGAGGAACCTCTGCAGATAAACGCCGTAGATGCCGTAGTCCTTCATCCACTTGAAGTGGGTCGTGACGGTGCTTTCATCATGCGAGGAAAACAGGCGGGCCCTCGTGTGGTTCGGATAGTTCATGCTGGTCGGATACGTCTTCGCGTATTCGGTCATGTCGGGCCAGTTGTCGATGTTCAGCTGATCCGCCGAGGGATTCGTGGAGTTCCTGAACCAATGGCGCCAATCGTTGGCCGGCGAGCCGTCGCCCTGGCATAAAAACCATCCCTGATAGCCCATCATGAGTTTTTGATTTAAGTCGTTTCGAATTGTTTGAGAGAAAATAACCGGGTCCGATAAAAGGGCAATATAAATTGAAAGGACGATTAATAACTTATTTTTCCGGATATTGTTTTTTATCATGACATTACTTTCTCGTTTTTTCATATATTTCTAATTATATTGTATAATAATCAGTCAACATTCTTAATGCTTTCGTAATACGTTTTTAAGACATACCAGGCCTTCTTTTTATCGCCGCGATCGGAAATCAACCCCTTACGGTTCCATCCGTTTTGGTATATGGGATGCATTCTCCCCAATGAACGATAATCCACCAATAACCAAGGGCAGACCCCGCATAAATTTGGCGTTGACCCAAGCATTTCCACCTGGTTTTTATAAATCTGTTCCTGATATTCTTCACTCCAATAAGCCGCTTCATCTTTCGGCCCATAATTACTGCCATAAAGCGCCTCGCCGCCAAACTCCGATATGATGACGGGTTTATCGGTGTAAACCAATTTCCATTTCACGTCTTTGGGGCTGCCTTGCCAGGGGACATACCAGCCTAAATATTCATTAATCGACATAACATCGAAATGACGGTAAAGTGTATCCCAAACATCAAAGGTGTTATTTTCATATCCCTGGGTGCAAATTGCAGAAGTGATGAGCCGGGTTGGGTCCAGAAGCCTGCATTGGTTAGAGATGTCAATCAAGGCATTATCCCGGTTCGGGGCAAAGGAGAAGGTTTCATTGGAAATGCTCCAGATTACAACTCCGCATCGATTTCTGTCCCTTCGTATCAGTTCCTTGAGCATTAAGCTTATTTTGTCGGTAACTCCCGGCGCAGCAAATTCAATGTGCTGGTAAACGGGTATTTCATCCCATACCATCAACCCCATTTTTTCAGCCAGTTTTACCATGACCTCATTGTGCGGATAATGAGCCAGCCGCACCAAGTTGCATCCCAATTCTTTTGCCCAGGTCAATAATACCAAGGCATCCGACTCGGAGAAGGCTTTTGCCGCCCTGAGCGGATTTTCTTCATGGATGTTGACTCCCTTCAAGAACCGAGGCTTGCCGTTCAAGAGTATTTTTGCCCCCTTGGTTTCGATGCTTCTGAAACCAATATTATCGAAGATGGTATCGGTTTCACTCTGAATAATTACGGTGTAAATCTTGGGGCTTTCGGGTGACCAAAGCTTAAACTTTGAAGAAAAATGAACCTCTGCAAAACCCTCATTGTTTGATTTGGTTTTATAGTCAACCCCCAGTTCAGGTACCTTGACGCGGATTTTTTGTGAAACATCATCCCCGTTTAATTTTATCCAACCCTGCACTTCATTGAGTGATCGTTTTTTCAATTGGATAAAGTAGTCTTCAATAAATGTAGTGTCGGTTTCAATCAAATTTACATCGCGGGTTATGCCTCCATAATTAAACCAATCATAGCCCAATCCCGGAATGCCGTTTTTTAACCGTTGATTATTGACCCTTACAACAATGGTATTTTCACCTTCTTTGACGGAATTCGTAATTTCAAACTGAAACGGGGTAAACCCGCCTTCGTGGTTACCTATGGGATTACCGTTCAGATAGACATCGGCCAGGTAGTTCACGGCACCAAAATGAAGAAAAAGCCTCCTTCTGTCATTAATGACATGCTTAAATGTTTTTTTATACCATACAGTCCCTTCGAAATAGGTCAACTCGGGCATTTGAGTATTAAAATCGCCCGGCACATTGAGCAAAGGCCCGCCTTCGAATGAATACTCGATAAATTCGGTCTTTTTCGCGGGTTTCTTTTCCAGCCATACTTGCCGCCAATCGCCAATTCCGGTTGGGTCGATAATAACCTGCCATTTCCCATTGAGGTTGGTACAATGCCGAGCCGAGACATTGGTCATTGCGCTCTGGGCAAAGACTGAATTGAAATTAGAAAAACTGTTAAAAATAAAATCGACACAGATTGCCAGAAATATAATTCTATTTTTATTCATAATGTATATCTCCTCGAATCCGTAAAAAGCTAAAAAAGCTATATTGAAACAATGTTTTCTTGATGTTCGTGATGCTTTGTTTTATTATCCGGTCCTCCATTGGTAAAAATCTTCTTATGCGCTGTTTAAAATCTTATTTGTTAATCGGGCTGTCAAAAGCCCATTGTTGGTTGGTCATAACCGGAAAAAGTCATCTTTCGCGGGCTTTTGACAGCTCCGACGGATTTAATTCCCCTCCGCTTGCGGAGTTCATGATCAGAGCTCATTGTGACCTTCGGCCGCTGTTTGCGGCGGAGTTATTCATTGTCTTGAGTGCTTGGCCTCGAAATCACGGCATTTGCGATGATTTCAACAGTTGTCGGCGTCAATCCTTCGGAGGTAGCCGTTAAGCTGATTTCGCCTGCCTGTTTGGTCGTTCTCACAATTACCTGTGCCAAACCGTTAAACGCCTTCCGTTTCCATTGAGGAGCCGGGTTATAGACTCCGATGGTGCCGGGATCGGTATTGATCTCTTCCCATTGGCTATGTTTTACGAAAGGTTTCCCTTCGAATGCCACTGTATTTTTGCCCTTTTTCAGGATGCTGTGATCGAGCACAAAAACCTGATTCGGGTCGTTGCGCTTAAGATCTTTTGCCAACAATCTTCCATTGATATAAACCGACTGGTTTCCGGCCAAACTCCTTGCATAAAAAGTGACAACCGTCTGTCCAGTGTAATCGGTCAGGTTGAAAGAACCCCGAACGATGATGTTTTTACCCTCTTCGTATTCTCCATAACCTCTGGCAAAAGCTTTCGGCCAGTCAGAATCATTAAAATCCGGAGTCACTTCATGGGTATTGGGCAAGGCGTTCGAAAGCTGATATCTCATATCGCCTATGGCAATTCTTTCCGAGGTTTCGACAACCTGTTCGGGATCATGCGATGCGGGATCTCCATTGCCAACACCGATTATTTTACCGGGTCCGTTTAAGGCAAATGCAATTACATTGTTCGCGGTGGGAACCATGCGGTTTTCACGGTCGGTTACCTGCACCGTGACGATGGCAACGTCTTCACCGTCGGCATTCAGCTGCGACCTTTCGGCCGAAAGCGCTATTCTTGCAGGAACATCGGTCGTTTCAACCTTTTGGGTTATGATTGCTTTGTTTTTTACAAATCCTTTGGCCTGGAGAATTCCCGACTTGTAGGTTACCTCCCAGTCGATATGTCCGTTTTTCGGCATAACTTTCTTTCCCAGGCTTTGTTTATTCAGGATCAGTTCAACCTCTTCGGCATTGCTGTATATGGTCACTTTTATGTTATTCCCTTCGCTTCCTTTCCAGTTCCAGTGGGGCGTGATGTGCATCACCGGTTCATCGCTCCACCAAGATTTCAGGTAGTAGAAAATATCCTTCGGGAAGCCGCAAAGGTCAAAGATTCCGAATTGCGAATTAACCGCAGGCCAGGAAAGCGGATTGGGTTCCCCGCGGTAATCGAAACCGGTCCAATAGAACAATCCGGCAAGGAAAGGACGTGCCAGATAAAACTGCCATCCCGATTCGGTGCCGACATTTTCGGGCATCCGGTTTGAGGCCGCCATACGCCCGTTTGCTTTATCGTCGACATAAATGCCGCGGGTTCCGATGGTATTGCTCTCTTCGGTGCCAATTCCGCTCTGCCATGGAAACTTTTTATGGTGCTCGTCAATGTTGCCCTGTACAAAATAGTTGTAGCCCATGACCTGTACTACTTTGCCGCTGCCCGAATCCCAGCCGCCGGAAACAGCCACCGTGAATGCCCGCGACGAATCGATTGTTTGCGCAAATTCCTGCATGGTTTCGGTTATTCGCGCACCCTTTTCATTGCTCTCGATTGCCCACTCTTCATTGCCCAACGACCAAAGCACCACGCTTGGGTGATTCCGGTCTCGGACCATAAACCGTTCGATCAAATCGAAATGCTCCTGATTGATTCCCATCAGCCTGTTCTCATCAAGGATCAGCATCCCCAGGCGGTCGCAAATGTCGAGCAGCTCGGGTGTTGCCGGATTGTGCGAAGTACGAATGGCATTGCAGCCCAGCTCCTTGAGTTTTTTAACCCTGAATTTCTGCAAAGCGTCGGGAACGGCAGCGCCCACTCCGGCGTGATCCTGATGGTTGTTGACTCCTTTGATCTTCACATTTTTCCCGTTCAGGAAAAATCCTTCATCGGGATCAAACCGTACGGTGCGGATTCCTACAATGGTTTTATAGCTGTCGACTGTTTTTCCGTCGGCTGAAATGTTGGTTTCGAGATGATACAGGTATGGATTTTCGATTGACCAAAGGCTTGGCTTTTGCACCTTCAACTCATGAAAGAAAGTATTAGCCTGGTTTCCTTTCATCGTCAGATTTTCAAATTTCCGGGACAAAACCGGCCGGTTTGCTGCATCGAGCAAATTTTGTTCGATGGTAAAAAACGAGGTCTGGGGATACTGGTTTTCCACCGTTGTGCGGACCATGACTTCCGCATTGTCACCTTTTATTTCTGAAGTAACAAAAGTGCCATACTGGGCTACATGCATCCTGTCGGTTTTGTTGAGCCACACGTGCCGGTAAATGCCGGCGCCTTCATAAAACCAGCCCTCTTCGATGCTGGCATCGGCACGCACTGCGACCACATTGTCTCCGCCATAATTCAGGTAGTCGGTGATGTCGTAGACCGAGCTGGCATATCCGCTGGGTTCGTTGCCCACATAAAACCCATTGACCCATACCGCGGCATCTCTGAAAATGCCATCAAATTGGATGTTGATTTTACGGCCCAAATCGGAAGCCGGTATGAAGATTTTTTTGCGGTACCAGCCCACCGAGGTTTCCGGGTATTTCCATCCAATGGTTCGGTAGCCGTGACTATGGCTTGCCGAACCTGAAAATGGCAGTTCAACCACCCAGTCATGAGGCAGGTCTACTTCTCGCCAGGTGCGATCTTCGAATTGTGGAGCGGCAGCACCATCGCCATAGCCGGTTTTGGTAAAGTAGGTAAAGTAACTGGTTCCATTCGAGAAGTCTTTCTCATAATCGGTAGCATGACCAAGCGCAAAACGCCAGCCAAAATCCATCAATAAATGTTCTCGCCCCATTCTGGGTGCTTCATTCGAATTTTTATCATTTTGCGAAAACCCCGGCAAAATCCATACGAAGAAAATAACCGCCTGCAGACATATTTTTCTGTTCATTTAATAATGTCTCCTGATTTGATACACTGATTCTGTCAATTATCAGAAGGTAAGTTTAAACAATTCCGGAAAGTCATGTTCTTAGGCTGTCCCCTCATTTTACTTGCCGTCGCGGCGCGGTTCATCGAATCACCAGCCATGTCATTCCCCCCGCCGGGACCCGCACCATCACCCTGGCCAGCGATGACCGATCGAGGTCGACGGCCGCCGGGTGCTGATCCTGCTCGGCGATACTCGCCCGCGATACCAAGCCGGAGTAGTATAGTGGCAGCATGATCGTCTCCTCCGCCAGTGTGTCGGCCGGGTTCCAGATCACCGCCATCGCCTTGATCGCAAGGGCCGGGTTGACATGTACAATCATGTCGAGCCGCTGACCATCCGCACGCCGCACGTGGATGACATCCGACTCGAGGATGCTTCGATAGCGTCGGTACCATGCCACCGAGGATGCCACCATGGCCTCGGTTTCCGCGGTATCGAAGAGCCGGGTGCCTCGATAGGCGGCCTGCGCACCAAATCCGAAGTTGTTGTTGAGATGGGCGCGGTAGTCGTCGAGGTGATCGCGGAGCGGTTCGATGGTTGCGGCAGCCCCTCCACCATGGTACTGCACCAGGGGAACGAACATCCACCCCATCGATGGCGCCTTCTGCCATGTTCCGTCGAAGAGATTCTGTCGCGCGTGGATCAGTTGGAGTGCCCGCGGCAACGACCAGTTGGTCTCACGATATCCCATTGCGGACTTGTTCGATCCCGCAAAGTAGTAGTGATCCGGAACGTTCAGGTAGATGCCGCGTGCCCGGCACCACTGGTAGAATGCCGCGATGCGCTGGTACTGCCGCCACTGGGAATCATCGAGCCCGTGATGCCCCGGATGCCGATCCGAAGCGCAGAAATCTCCGGGATAGCTGCCGTCGTGCTCGAGCACGCTGAAGCCAGTGGCCTCAAGAAAGCGCGTGAGCCGTGCGAAGTAGGAAATGCCCCAGGCGCTGCCGAGGCAGGGTGAGTTGCCGAAGATCGCCCCGCCTGTGCGCCCGGTCGCAGGATTGATGACATCATCCTCCGCCGAAATCGAGCGGGAGGCAAGCAACGAGTACCCGCCCAGTTCGATGCCCTTGGCGGTGGCGTACTCACGCAGGGACCGGAACTTGGCCAGGTTTACGGCGGAAGTGTCCTCCATGTTCAGGCCGCTCCCGAAGGAGAGAATCACCATCTCGAATCCGGCTTTCGCCGCCTGGTCGATCGCGGCCCGGACGATCTCCGGCGCGGTCGAGACGACGTGCATCATGATCGGATTTTCCGTCACCCAGGGGGCGAGGATTCGATACATCTTGCGGACGCCGAGGTCGTGACGCTCTCGATCGCGGCTGTCGTGCAGGATCTCCAATATGCGGAAGGTGACGAGGGAATCGCCAGATTCGAGGAGAACGTCCGGTCCACGCGGCGGCCGGACCATGAGCAGGCTGGGCGTGGCGAGGTCGTAGTTGACCTGCGTCTGATAGGTCGAGTCCGGCAGCCAGGAGGCTACACGATTCGATGAGGCCAGCGACCCGCCGCCGAACGCGTAGTCGCTTGCCACGGTCAGGTTGGGGAACAGCCACTCCGCTGTGCGGTCGACCTGTGATTCACCTTCGACGGCGCGCAGAAGTTCCGTCGTGAAGCGTCTGACTCGGACGGGGTGCGTTGACCCATTCCGGATCACCAGCCATTTCGAGAAGAGAGGCGCGCCGTCGTAGAGTTCGTGATGCACCGAGACGGTCACGCCCGCGTGGGGACCTGGCGGTGCCGCGAACTGGAGCGTGAGGGCAGCCCCCGCCGGCGGCCACAGTGCAAGCGGCGCCTGCCGCACCCGTCGCCAGGCGAGCGGTGCGACTGGGGCGCCGCGATCAGCACCAGTAAAACGGAACGCTCCGGCAATCGCCTGCAGGTGCGCGATCCAAGACTTCTGAAGGAAGGCACCATCCGGCTGGCCGGTGAGTCCTCCCACGGGGTAGGTCACATCATCGAGCTGGAGCTCTGCCTCAGGCGAGACCGCACGGAGCATCGTCTCCCCGCTCACCAGGTTGTCCATCCCGACCGTGGCCGCATTCGGGGTGAGGCGAAAGGTGCGCGAAACGAGGCCGTTCGTGAGGACAATGTCGTCGCGGGTCGCCCCGGTGAGGATGCGGGCAGGTGCAACCGCATGCCCGAGCAACCAGTCGCCCTGAGCCACCGAGGGGGCAGGCACCGCGTGCTGCATCACCGCGGCCTGGGCAAGCAAGGGAAGCAGGAAGGAGAACATCAATTCCTCCCGGAGTCAAGACCGCACACGTACACGGGGAACGTCCTGTTCAGCGTCATCTCCGCCTCAATCAGGTTCATCGATGCAGGGCCTGATTGTGTTGGGGGTTTTACTCCAGCAATCGGGACCCCGGGGACTTGGATTTCCCGATTTTCTATTGAACCGGATTCAATTTGACCACGATCACGTCGTGCGGGGCGATCTCCGCCGTGAAGTCCCGGGTGGTCTTTCCCAAATCCTTTTTCAGCCATAAATCACGGATCTGATAGTCGCCTTTGAGGAATGAGAGATGGCTCCATTGGATGCGGAGCTTCAAGGCGCTTTCACCGTTATTCAGAAAACACACGCCCCACTCTCCGTTGGAGCATTCCTTGACCCAGATTTCCTTTCCGGGATGGGTCATGAATTGATACCCTTCTTTGCCGAGAGGATCCTGGTCTAGGGCGATGACTTCCCGGTTTGTGAGGATGCGACGGATTGATTCGGACATGTTGCGGACGTCGTTACCGGCCATCAGCGGCGCTGCGAGCATGCACCAGAGGCTGAACTGGGCCCGCGATTCCGCCGTCGAAAGCCCGGGATTGCCGACTTCGAGCATGTCCGGATCGTTCCAGTGATCCGGACCCGCGTATTTTTCGAGTCCGACCTGGACGTTGAGAATTGGTTTCCACCCCACGGAATACACCGCCTGACAATCGTAACAGTCGGTCACGTCCCCCGTGGTCCGCCAGAGATGGCCCACGTCTTCGGCCCACAGCCAGGGTTTGTTGTTGCCCCACTCGCAGAGGCTGAAAACGACCGGCCTGCCAGCGGCGTACAGCGCGTCCCGCATGGTCTTGTAGGTTTCTTCGGCGTTGGCCGTGCCATGAGAGCACCAGTCATATTTCAGATAATCCACGCCCCACGAGGCGTAAGTTCGGGCATCGTCAAACTCGTGGCCCCGGCCGCCCGGAAATCCGGAACAAGTGCGTGTACCCGCGCAGTTATGGATACCGAATTTGAATCCTTTTGCATGTAGAAAATCTCCCAATGTCTTCATCCCACTGGGAAACCGTTCGGGATCGGGAATGAGACGACCGAGACTTTCCCGCTCCATCGCCTCCCAGCCGTCGTCGATGACGATATAATTGTACCCGGCCTCCCGCATGCCGCTGGAGATGATCGCCTCAGACATTTCCCGGATGAGCTGTTCGCTGATGCGTACCTCGAACGTATTCCAGCTGTTCCAGCCCATCGGCGGCGTTGGCGCCAGGCCTTTAAATTTTTGCGCGAATAGCGTCGTGGATAAAAGCATCATCAGCATCATGATTTTTTTTCTCATCGGCTTTCTCCTTTTGACGATTCGCTATTCTTTTTTACTTACTCTTCCGGGTTTACCTGGTTTTTGTTTGGGAATCGGGAGCTCCCGTGCGGTTATCCTGATCAAATCACCAATCCATTCCCGATCCTCAAATTTGTCCTGAATCAGAAAATACATCTTGGCTCCTGGATAAGGCGGTGCCTCAACCGGATTGCCTATATGGACTCTGCCGCCTTCGGTGGGTTTTACAAAAAGCTGATTGTCACAGACGAGCGCCACAACTTTGCCGTCACAATAGATCGCGTATTCGCCGAACATTTTCTTATAAGAAATAGTTCCGGCAGTTTCCATTTGGTCTGCACTAAATTCAACAAAACTCTTATCAGATGCCATCAAGATATCCTTCTTGGTAGTGATATCCCCTCACTCCAAAGTTTAACTTGGGAGAGCGGGGATTTTTGCTCAATGCAGTACTCTTCCGTTGGTCCGCATTAAAGCGTAGGTCAGGCTTATCATTTTTCCAGTGATCACCCATTGCAGCAACAGCAAGGCAGTACCGCCGATTGCGATTACTCCCGCAATCATCGATCGCCTGACTTCAAAATGGAGCCCCAGCAACCCCTGAAGGTCAGAGCCGGTATAAGGATCCACCAGTGCTATAAAGGCTGATGTAAAACACACTGCCGCCAATATACCCGTCGTAAAGACACAAGTGTCCCTCTTCAGCCGTCTCACCCCATCATGATCCGCTTTTTGGCGTGCCAACTTGCTGCCAATGAATAACCCAGCGGGTACGGCGAGAATCACGTTGAAAACCGGCATCCCCATGAAGAAGCCCAGCATGCCGATCGAGTAGAAAACATAGACTGCCATCCAAATCTTCAAATTTATGGAATAGGCGCCGCCTACCCATCTTCGCAAATAATGGAGATCCACCAGTATCCCGATCAACAAACCAACAAAAGCCATTTGAAAAGGTACTTTGTTTTGCAGAAAGGCATATATTCCCCACCACACGGCAATAAAGCCCGTTATAGGGAATATTGCGCCCAGGATTATGCCGATCAGAACTTTTTCGATTGTTCTCATGTTTTTCTTCTGCAGGTAAACCATGGGGTTCACGGCCGGGCCGCATGGAACGAGAACGATTGGCTTTTGATGTCCAGCGTTTCGAACCTAGTGAATCCCGCCTCGCCAAGCAAAGCCTTGAGACGGGCAGGCCCCATGCAGGTTCCGAGCCCGGCCCCTCCTTGAGCAAGCGACTGGGTCATGCAGTGGAATACGCTGAAGCCGTAGAACATGGTCACCATCGAATTGCGGTTGTCCTCCAGTCGATCGGCGACCTTGGGTTCTAGTACAAACAGGACGCCGTCCGGTTTCATTCGTTTGAGTATTTCCTTGAGCTTTTCCACGGGCGCGGCGAAGTCGTGAACGCAGTCGCACGCGGTAACCAGGTCGAACTTCTCTTCAGGCCCGAGCTCCCCGATGGTGTGCGCCAACAAACGTACCCGCGCACTGAGTCCCTCCGCAGCTGCGGCAACGTGGGCCTGCCTTATCGACTCCCGGTCCAAATCGACGCCGACAACCGTCGCTCGCGGGAACGTTTTTGCGAGCGTCAGCACGACGCGTCCCACTCCGCAACCGACGTCGAGAACGCTGCCTCCCGTCTTCAGACGCTCCACAACTTCCGGGAGCGAATTGAGCCAGTACCCGGCAAAGCGCTGCTCGTATTGCCCGCGATTGACCATGTCGAATGCTTCTAAGCCGTCCGCGCCATAGTCTTCGTACGGCACGCCTCCGCCTTTCTCGAAGGCCTCCGCCACGCGCGGCGCGAAGCGCAGCAGGACGGGAGCTGTGCAAAACAACCCTCCCATGAAATGATCCGTTCGTTCTGAGGCCAGCAGGAAGGCATGCTCAACCGGCAGGTTGTAAGTTTCGGCTTCAGGATCATAATCGAGGTAACCGGCGCACACCATCCCCTTCAGCCACTCATGGACATAGCGCGATTGGAGCCCGGTCGTTTCGACGACCTGTTTGAGAGTCATGGGCCCTTTTCCCGCCATGGCCCGAAAAATCCCGGTTTTCACTCCGATGTATCCGAGCCCCGCGGTCATGGCCCCCGCCATGTCGGCGAAAATTTTATCGGAGA
>Ga0315274_10009886_pt1 | contig 13758 bp, 7 predicted proteins | sample YL17G02_20_MG_FD_203700 | JGI IMG/M metagenome (GOLD analysis project Ga0315274, IMG submission 203700) | Sediment microbial communities from Yellowstone Lake, YNP, Wyoming, USA - YL17G02_20 | ecosystem: Environmental > Aquatic > Freshwater > Lake > Sediment | place: USA: Wyoming | collected...
GAATTTCCCTATCCCTCAGAAAACCAACCCTCCTCAACAAAACCGCACCTCGACTCGGCTCTCATGCGGAATCGCTGATTGGAGGCAGCATATCTTGCGCCGCGCCGTGCGTGTTCCGTATCCTGTCTTGCCGTGTTACGGGGCTGTGTCTCGCTGCCCCAAGGTGTCGCAGCGAAGAATCGCCTGTGCGTGGGTGACTACCGATAAGCGGAGGGTGTTGTGATGCTGCTGGAATGTCTCTTCCTGTTGGGCTTGGCTTTGTTGTTGGGCCAGTTCTTCGCGCGGTCAGCGTCCGCCACGGCGGACAAGTTCGCTACGGGCTCGCCCAACGACTGGGAGAACATTCACGTGCTCCACCGCAACCGCGAGCCGGAACACGTGACGTTAATCCCCTATCCCGACATCGAGTCGGCGCGAATGAAGCCTCGCGAGGCGTCGCCCCTTTCCATGAGCCTGAACGGCATGTGGCGGTTCAAGTGGGTTCAGCGTCCTGCGGAAGCGCCGACCGAGTTCCACAAAAACGGGTACGATGTCTCGAAGTGGGATGAGATTCCGGTCCCGGGCAACTGGCAGATGCTGGGCTACGATCAGACCTTCTACATGAACGTCGCCAACATGTGCGCGCCCGCCGAACCACCGCTCACGAATCACGAGTTCAACCCGGTCGGCTCGTATAAGCGTTCGTTCAGTATCCCCGAAACATGGCGCGGCATGCAGGTGTTTCTGCACTTCGCGGGCGTCCAATCGGCGTTCTATGTCTGGGTGAACGGGCAGGAAGCCGGATACAGCCAGGGCAGCATGATGCCTTCCGAGTTCAACATCACCCCCTTCCTTGCAGAAGCCGAAAACACGATCTCCGTTCGCGCATATCGCTGGTGCGACGGCAGCTATATCGAAGATCAGGACATGTGGCGCCTGAGCGGCATTCATCGCGACGTGCACCTGTTCGCGACGCCGCCGCTTCACATGCGCGACTTCCGCGTGCGGACGGAACTGGACGCCCTTCTGCGCGACGCCACGTTGGACGTTGCCGTTGCCGTAAAGAACTATGCGGACAGTCCGCTCGAAGGCCAGGTAAATGCGGCCCTGTTCGACAGTACGGGAGCGGCCATCATCTCAAATCTCAAATCCGAGATCCTGCACGTTGGCGGAGGTTCGGAGAAGAGCGTCACACTGCGCGCTCAGGTGACGAATCCGCGGAAGTGGTCCGCTGAGGACCCGTATCTTTACACCTTGGTCCTGAGCCTGACCGACAAGAGCGGCTCGGTGCTCGAGGCCGAAAGCTGCAAGGTTGGCTTTCGCGAGGTCGAACTGAAGGATGACCGGTTGCAGGTCAACGGCGTTCCCATCCTGATCAAAGGCGTGAACCGGCACGAGTTCGATCCCGATCACGGTAAAGTCGTCTCACTCGAGAGCATGATCGAGGACATCGTGCTCATGAAGCGGTTCAACATCAACGCGGTGCGCACGTCTCACTACACGAACGACCCGCGCTGGCTTGATCTGTGCGACGAGTACGGGATCTACCTTTTCGACGAGGCCGACCTTGAGTCGCACTTTCACTGGGACCGTTTCACGAAGGACCCGGAGTGGCGCGAGGCGTTCTTGGATCGCGCGCGGCGGATGGTCGAAAGGGATAAGAATCACCCGAGCGCGATCGTCTGGTCGTTGGGCAATGAATCCGGGTACGGCCCCAATCACGACGCCATGTCCGAGTGGATCCGGCAGAGGGATCCAACCCGGCTCATCCACTATCATCCGGCGGGCGACGCGCCATGCGTGGACATGATCTCTCCCATGTATCCGAGCGTGGACGGTCTTATCAAGACTGCTCAGAAACCCGATGAGCATCGTCCCGTGATCATGTGCGAATACGCCCACTCGATGGGCAACAGCACCGGAAACCTGAAGGAATACTGGGACGCCATCGCCACCTACAAGCGACTCCAGGGCGGGCTTATCTGGGATTGGGCCGACCAGAGTTTCCGCCGGAAGACCATCGTGACCACGCCCGACCGCGCTGCTCCGAATCGCTACGCGGTGGTCGCGGGCAAGGTGGTCGAGGGACGCACCGGAAAGGCGTTGTCGGATGGGTATGCGGCGGTGATGCCTGCCGAGGGACTTGACACCACCGGCGACCAGCTTACGATCGAGGCATGGGTTCGGCCCTCGAGGAGCCGCTACGTTAACCCGTTCGTCACGAAGAGCGATCTCCAGTATTTCTTGCGCCAGAGGGATGACAAAGTAATCGAGTTCGGGGTTTTCGACGGCGGATACGTCATCGCGAGCGCGGATGCGCCGGCTGACTGGTTCGATGCATGGCACCACGTGGCCGGCGTTTACAACGGCAAGAGGGTTTCGCTGTACATCGACGGTAAACCCGTGGCCGAAGTGGAGCATGCCGGCACGATTGACCATGCGTCCTATGCAGTGTTTGTTGGCCGCGAACCGCACGAACGGGCGACATTGCGCGGCGCCATCGATTCGGTCCGCATCTACGGCCGCGCGCTTGCGTACACGGAGATTGAGCGGAACGCGAAATCCAAGGAGGCGATCGAGCCGCTCAGCGGCGCGGTGCTCGCCCTGGATTTCAACAAGTTCGAAGAACGGCCTTTCGAGTGGTTCGTGTACGGCGGCGACTTCGGTGAAATGCCGACCGACGCCGATTTCTGCTGCGACGGGCTCGTGGCATCTAATCGCACGCCGCATCCCGCTCTGTGGGAGTACAAGAAGATCCTCGAGCCGGTGCGGGTGACGCTCGACGATTACGCGCAAGGATTGCTGATTGTCGAGAACAGGAACTCCTTCATTTCGCTCAGTGATCTTGAGGGCACGTGGGAGGTGTGCGCCGACGACCGTATCGTCGCGCAAGGGGTCCTGCCGAAACTCGATCTCGCGCCCCGGACGAAGACCTCCGTAACCGTGCCGTATAAGCGCATCGAGCCTGAGCCGGGCGCCTCATACTGGCTCTCCGTGCGGTTTACCCTTGCGTCGGATGCCAAGTGGGCGCCGAAGGGCCACGTCGTCGCCTGGGAGCAATTCCTGCTTCCCGTTCAGAAGCCGGGCGAGCCGCCACGCCTGGAAGCGATGCCCCCGCTGAGCATGTCCAAGACCGAGGATGGGATTGAGATCGCGGGGAAGGGCTTCCGCATCGCCTTTGATAAGAAGCCGGGCGGTATACGTTCATGGCAATACCACGGAGTGGACATCATTGACCGTGGTCCCGTCGTCAACCTTTGGCGCGCCCCAACGCAGAATGACACCCTCTCAGGCGCGGCGTCCGAATGGCGGAAATCGGGCGTGCACGCATTACATCGCGAACTGATTCGGTTCGAAGCCCGTCAAGTGAACATGCGCGAGGTCCAAGTTGTGATTAGCATTACACTCGATGCCGAAAAGGGGCCCGTTCGAGCCGAGGCCATGTACACGTATACGGTGTACGGCTCGGGTGAGATCTGGCTTGACACCGTGTTCAAGCCCGTGGCCGGCTTTGCGACCGTCCCGCGCATCGGCCTCCAGATGCGTGTGCCGGAGACTATGGACCGGTTCGGCTGGTACGGAAGAGGGCCGCATGAGACTTACCCCGACCGCAAACAAGGCGCCGCTGTCGGCATGTACAACGAGACGGTTCGGGTCGAAAACATGCCTTATGTCATGCCGCAGGATTACGGCAACAAGACCGATGTCCGATGGGCCGCCTTGGTCAATGCCGAGGGCACAGGATTGCTCGTCATGGGCGTCCCGGCGTTTCAGGTCAGCGCCCACCCCGTTACCACGCGCAAGCTCGAGGAGGCCCAGCACACGTTCACGCTACAACCGGACACGTTCATAACGCTTAATTGCGATTTCGAGGTCTGTGGACTCGGCAACGGGAGTTGCGGTCCCGGCACGCTGCCGCAGTATCAGGTCAAGCCCCGACAGGCAACCTACAGGCTGTGTCTCAGCCCGATCACGAACGAAATCCTCCCCATGGAACTCTACAGGAAAGGGCAACCGCGCTGAAGCGAATCGCCGGTGCCCTGGGGAAACGCTTGTTCTTTTGCAGCTGTCCAGGACCCCAGCCCGGGGTGCCATGGATAAGGCTGATTTGGCCCGTTTTCTTGAATAGCCATTGAATTCTGGCTCCAACACGGCCAAATCAGCCTTATCCATGCCACCCGATGGAAGTGTAGCTGGACAGTTACGTGCTCTTATGCATTTTGTGGCAAAGATCCGGTGGATGTAAAACCAAGTGCGAACGCTTTTCAAATACTTCCCGCGGCTCGAAGAGACGCTGCCGCACGTTGTGCTCGCGGACCTGCCGACTCCAGTGGAACGCTTGACGCGTTTCGGCGAAGCCGTCGGCGCAGGATCGCTCTACATCAAACGGGATGACCTGAGCGCCGCGCGATACGGCGGCAACAAGGTGCGGAAACTCGAGTTCCTGCTCGGCGACGCGCTTCGGCGCGGCGCCCGCGAGGTCATGACATTCGGCTGCGCCGGCTCGAATCACGCAACCGCCACGGCCCTGTACGCACGGCAACTTGGCCTGCGCGGCATCTCGATGCTGCTGCCGCAACCCAACGCGCGTTCCGTGCGGCGCAACCTCCTCTTGAGTTACCGGAACGGGGCTGAGATCCATGTATACAAAAACATGCGCAGTCTCGAGGCGGGCGTCATTCTGCAGCACGTGCGGCACGTTCTCGCGACGGGAAAGCGGCCCTACTTTATTCCTCCCGGAGGTTCTTCTCCCTTGGGCGCCGTGGGTTACGTGAACGCCGCCTTCGAGCTTCGTGACCAGATGGAAAGCGGACTAATCCCCGAGCCCGACGCCATCTATGTTGCAGCCGGCACCTCTGGCACCGCCGTGGGGCTCATGCTTGGCTTGCGGGCCGCCGGACTTCGAACCGAGGTCGTGGCCGTCCGCGTTACCGACGAGTCTTTCGTAAACGTCCCCCGCATCATGCGATTGCTGGAAAAGACTAACGCGCTTCTCCACCAAACGGATCCCTCTTTCCCGATGTTGCGCTTTAGTGAAGCCGACATCATCTTGCGCCACGACTGTTACGGCGAGCAGTATGCCCTTTACACGAACGAATCCGTCGAAGCCATGCGCTTGATGAAAGACACCCAAGGCATCTTATTGGAAGGAACTTACACGGGCAAGGCCTGTGCCGCACTAATCTCGGATGCCCGGCGCGGTTTGCTGCAAGAAAAGACAGCCCTCTTCTGGAACACCTACAATTCACGCGACCTCGCCCCCGAGATTGCCAACGTCGACTATCACAACCTGCCAAAAGCATGCCACCGCTACTTCGAAGAGGAAGTCCAGCTGTTGGACCGGGAGTGAGGTCTCGATCCACGAGCTTCGATTTCCGCCAAGCTACGTGAGCGGAAGCGGGCTATCATTGACAGCATGCATTCCAAGCCCGTGCGATCTCGAACACGGCGTGCGATACTTCACTTTGCCCGCAAGCTCCATAGGAGGCCTGCCTATACTACTTATAATGCTGTTAACAAGGTGTTTACAACAGTTTGAGTGCCAGAGAACGGTGGCGCTTGACATCTTGGCGGCTATAAAGTATAATTGCATCGTACGATACATCTATCGTACGATTTTTTATACGTACAACTAAGGAGCCGACCAATGAAAGACCAAGCGGACTTCGCGCCACTCGACCTCGGAATCGCCGCCATCGATACGGCCAATGCCAAGAGACTCGTCATCGGACGGGACTCTTTGGTTAGTCGAATGTGGGAAGAGCTTAGGGTAAACAGCATCCAGCTCCTAGCAGAGCGGCGGATGGGAAAAACGTGTGTGATGAAGCTGGCGCTGGCCAGTCCGCCTGAATGGGCCAAAACGCTCCTGTTCGATGCCCAGGGACACGCCTCCCCCATCGAGTTCATTGGGGCGTTGAACAAAGCCCTCCATGCAGAGGGCCTTATTCCGAATCAATGGTACGAGCGTGCTTACGATTGGACGCGCAGGTGCTTGCAGAGACTTGCCGGACAGAGCGTCGGCCCGGTGAGCATCCCTGAACTGGATAGTTGGCCCTCTTTCCTGGAAGACACCTGCCGCAAGTTTGTTGAGCACTGTCCGGGCGCGAATTCGGTCTTGATGATCGACGAGTTGCCGTTCTTCTTGGACAAACTGGTCAAACGCGAAGCCGCGCAAGATGCTATTCGATTCCTGGACGTGTTTCGTGCGTTGCGACATTCCCTGCCGTCATTCCGCCTGCTTTATTGCGGTTCGTTGGGGTTGCACATCGTGCTGCAGTCACTGCGCGAGTTTGGCTATACGGGCCGGCCCGTCAACGATATGCTCTCTCTAGATGTCCCGCCGCTGTCGCCCGAAGATGCGCGATATCTCGCTGGATGCGTCCTTCTGGGCAAGAGAATAGTGTGTTCTGATGTGGGCGCCGTGGCCGAATCGCTGGCCGAGGCCTGTTCATACGTTCCTTTTTACATTATCCACGCCGCCACCTGGATGCGCGCGCAAGGCCACCCTCAGTGGACTCCGGATCAGGCGCGTGACGTTCCGAAGCGCCTGTTTGAAGCCGCCGGAGACCCTGCGGAGTTCGCTTACTACAACCAGCGGCTCGATCAGTACTATCCCGAAGGCGTCGTCGAGAAGGCTCGCGCGGTCCTGGATGTCCTCTCTCGAGAGCCGCGAGGTTTGGCGTTCGACGACCTCGTCAATCTGGTCCGGCACCGCCCGAAGACGCTTGAAGTCGACGCCGGTGAAGTGCGGAAAATTCTGGACGACCTGCGCGACGACCATTACATCGTTCCGGTGGACGGGCTTTGGCGTTTCAAATTGGAGATCGTGCGTCAGTGGTGGTTTGAAAACCGCGGGAAACTCGCACTATGACCGAACCGTCTTTCCAGATGATCTTCAGTCCGCAGAACTGCCCGCTCGAACGCCTTGATAAGACCCTTACCCCGGATCGCCGTCTCATTGCGGAAGCCATCCTCGATGAGGTGCGCTCCGGCCTGACACATAACAATCTGATTGTCGGGCCTCGCGGAACCGGCAAGACCCACCTGCTGCGCTATGTCTACAAGACGCTGAGGGAACAAGTGGACACGGGCCGTGACATGGCTTTGATCGCGCTGCCGGAAGAGGAGCGCGGCATTGCGACGCTCACGGATTTCCTTCAGATCTGCGTGAGGGCCGCAGGGCTGTCCCCGGGTGAAATCCTCAAGCGGATCGCCGACCCGGACCCCATCCGCAAACGCGATCAGGCCGCCGCGATTTTCGAGGAGACCGTCGGTGACCGGTCCACGTTGATCGTCGTGGAAAACCTCCATGACGTTTTCGACCGCCTCGACGAACAAGATCTACCGGCGTTGCGCGCCTTTCTGCAAGCACATCCGCGCATATCTCTCCTTGCGTCATCGATTGGCTTGTTTCCCAACAGCAGTCGTCCGGACCATCCGTTCTATGGATACTTCACGATACACTACCTCAACCCTCTGACCCGCAAGGACGCGCGCATCTACCTCAGTCTTCTGGCGCAAGCCGACGGCGATCATGAACTCGCGGCAAAGCTCCGTTCACCGGAGTCGCAGCCACGTGTGAATGCCATCTATGCCCTGACGGGAGGCAACCACCGATTGTTCGCCATGCTTAGCATGTTCCTCACGGTCGAGGGACTCGATGAACTTGTAGGGCCGTTCGTCCAGATGGCCGACCGCGAACTGACGCCCTACTATCAGCAACGCCTCGATAGGCTCTCTCCGCAGCAGTACAAGATCGTTCGGGCCATCGTCGATCAGGAAGGCGCGGCGCTGCACGTGAACGAGATCGCCCAATATGCAGGCCTCACTCCACAAGCTACGTCGAGTCTGCTGCGCGACCTGCTTAGCGCGGGTCTCGTGAAGCGTACTCAGCACAAACGCGAATCCCACTACGAACTCCGCGAACCCCTCCTCCGACTCGTCCTCGACCTCAAACAAGGAACGGAGAATCCCCTCCCGCTCATTGTCAATCTCATCAAGCAATGGTATACCCCCAAAGAGCTCCACAAACTCGAATCCCTTACATCAGGCCTTGCCCTGCGTTACTGCCAAGCCGCCCTCGCGGAGAAGGAAAAAGATATTGCAGGTACGGTGGGCACAAAAAAGATCGGAGCTGCGGGCGGAGTGAGCCTCCCCCTACTGCAGGTGCAAGGTGCTGCCACTGTCAAAGACTCGGTGACCGCGCTCTTGCGGGAGATACAGGATCTCCTTGAGCGTGGCCAGTATGAAGATGCCCTCCGCAGGGCGGATGAGGTACTTCAACTTGACGCGCACAATCCCTATGGCCTGTCGTCTCGATGCCAAGCCTTGTACAGCCTTGGGCGTTACGAAGAGGTCCTTGCTACCTGTGACGCGATCTTGGAAAGCGTCGGCTCTCATCAGCACGCGCAAGAGCGGGAACAAGCAGCCGGTGCACTTTTCAACAAGGGCCTCGCGCTAGACGCGCTAAGCCGAACTGACCAGGCTTTAGAGTGCTATGACTCGGTGATGGCGCGGTTTGGTTCGTGCGAGGAGCCGGAGTTCCAGAGGATAGTCGCATCGGCATTTCTCGGCAGAAGCATTGCGCTGGACGCGCTAGCCCGTAGCAAGGAGGCACTGGAGAGTTACGACGCCGTCGTGACGCGGTTTGGCTCGTGCGAGCGCTCGGAACTGCAAGAGACAGTCGCATCGGCGGTTTTCGACAAGGGCGTCACGTTGGCCGCCCTAGGCCGAAGTGAACAGGCATTAGAGTGTTACGACTCGGTGGTAGCGCGGTTTGGCTCGTACAAGGAGCCGGAGTTCCAGAGGATAGTCGCGTCGGCACTTGTAAGAAAGGGCTGCGCGCTGGAGGCTTTAGGCCGCATCGCAGAGGCACTGGAGTGTCATGACACGGTGCTAGCGCGGTTTGGCTTGTACGAGGCACCAGAGTTTCAGGAGACAATTGCGACCGCGCTTTTCAACAGGGGCGTGATGCTGCGTTTCCTAGGCCGTGCCGACGAGGCACTCGTCACCTACAACAATGTGGTGATGCGCTTCGGTTCGTGCAACGGACTCGAATTACGGCAGATAGTCGGGAACGCACTTGTCAACAAGGGAGTCACATTGGGTGTCCTCGGACACCCTGACGAGGCGATCGCTGCTTGTGATGCGGCGGTAGAATGGTGCGCCTCAAGCAACCGCCCGCAACTGCTTGATCTTGCTGCGTGCGCGCTGATCAATAAAGCCCGCGCATTCGTTACCCTTGGCCGTGCCGACGAGGCGTTGACGCTTCTTGACTCAGTGGTTGCCAGGTTCGGCTCAAGTGACGTGCCGGATCTCCGTCTACTGGTTGTGGCGGCCTTGATCAACAAGAGCGACTTGCTGAGAACCTTGCGGAGATACGAATCAGCTCTGGAGGCGTGTGAGCGCGCCTTGCAGTTGGACGCTACACATGCAAACGCCGTGGCCCTTCGCACACTGCTGCTCTCCGAACTTCGTCATGAAGCTGACGGCCTGAAGTCACTTGAGGAGTTCCTCACTCTTGTCCCCACGGGCGACCAGTTGAGAAGTCGGCTTCTGGGAAACCTTATTTCCGAGCCTCTTGGCCGTGAGTCGACCCTGAGGGAAATTGTACGGTGCTTCGGCGATGATAAGCAATCCATCGGCGACGCTCTGATCCAATGGGTTCGCCAGCACCTGCCGAAAACGAAGCGCGAAGCGGAGGATTTGGAGGAGCGCGAACGGGTTCTGCAAGAAGTGTTTGGAAACATTACTGAAGCAAAGAGTGCGTTGGATATGATCGAGGCCGCGCGGCTTCGTGCGCTGGGTGATGAGAAGGCGATGTTCAAGTTGCCGCTCGAACTGCGGCGCTTGGTGGAAGAAGCTATCAAGGGAGCGCAGGAGGGAAACGGGGAATAGCCCGGTGTTCACACTCCGGCGCGCTGTAATCTGCGGCTTGCGCCGCGCGTGCGCCATCCGTGTTGGTGCGGAATGATTCCGCACCTACGTCATTTTGAAGACGAAGTGCACTTGCACGGGGAGTGAGGTCTCAATCCACGCGCTTCGACTCCAACTGAGTCGCGAGATTGGTCGTCGTCTCTCGTCAAATTTGTTGTTGTTTTCATTGACACATTTTCGGTTGGGTTGATATAATAATTATGTTCACCAAGTGAGGGCTTCCCTGGGCCATGATGGGCATGGAACATCGCATCATCCAGACGCAAACGCAGCGTCTGATGCTCACACAGAAGATGCAGCAGGCCATTCAGATCCTGCAGCTATCGTGCATCGAGCTCGAACAGTATATTCAGCAGGAGTTGGAAACAAACCCTGTCCTCGATCAGATCGCCAAAGAGCCCGCGCCGGACCTGCCAACTCCCACCAGTACGTCTGACGTCGAGAAGGACGCATTTGAGGAAAGCTTCGACCTGGACGCATACGCCAGCGACTGGGAATACAACCCGCGCCATAAGGAAGGGATCGACTTCAGCCGTAATCCCGAGAGTGCCGAGCGCCGACAGTACTATCAGGATTCAATCACGCAGGAAGAATCGCTCGCGTCGCGCCTGCTTAAGCAGTTGCGGCTCGCAACGACGGATGAAAAGGCCATTGGGATCGGCGAGGCGATCATCGGCGACATTGATGAACGGGGTTATTTCACGGGCTCGATCGAGGATATCGCGCGGGAGTTTGACGTTCCGGTTGGGGAAGCGGAACGGGTCCTCTACATGATCCAGCGGCTCGAACCGACGGGCATCGGCGCGCGCGATGTCGTCGAATGCTTGTTGCTGCAAATCGACCTCGAGTGTCCCCGTGAGGAACAGCTCCGCGTCCTGGTCGAAAAGCACCTTCTTGAACTCGAACGGCGGCAGATTCCAAAGATCGCCAAGGCGATGGACATCACGCCGGAGCGCGTTGAAGAGCTCAAGGACATGCTTGCGAAGCTCAATCCGTGGCCCGGCTATGAATACACCTCGAGGCCGCCGCAATACGTTATCCCCGACGTCATCGTCGAGAAGATTGACGAGAAGTACGTCGTCTACCTCAGCGACGAACGCGTGCCGCAATTGCGGGTCAACCCGCATTACCGCGACTTGGCCCGCAACATCAAGACCGAGCGCAAGGATAAGCAGTACCTGCGCGACAAAGTCGAATCCGCAAAGTGGCTTATCCGCAACATCGAGCAACGCCAACAAACGATTCTTCGCATTGCCAGGGCCATCGTGGAGGTCCAGGAAGACTTCCTCGAGCGAGGCGTCGAGTTCATCAAGCCGCTTACGCTGCAGGAAATCGCGGATAAAGTGGGAGTCCATGAGGCTACGGTGAGCCGCACGACCCGCGGCAAGTACATGCAGACGCCCCAGGGACTTTTCGAACTGAAATACTTCTTTTCGCCGGGGCTGCGTCGGGATTCGGGAGAGGCCCAATCATCGAAGAGCGTGCAGTCGCTCATTAAGAAGATCGTTGATGAGGAAGACAAGAGCAAGCCATTGAGCGATCAGAAAATCGCCGACATACTCAAGCAACGGGGGATCAACATCGCCCGCCGGACCGTCACCAAGTACCGCGAAGGCCTCGGCATTGTCTCCACATCCTTGCGGAAGGCATACGACTGACCCGAAGCAGCGTACCCACGCATGCGGCGCCAAGATCCGCGCGTAGGACTCCGAAGGCCCGTGTTTGGCCTTGACATGCCGGAACGATCTCACAACATGAATGATCAACCGCGTCTTGATGCACGGCAGGGTCAAGCTCCCGCGCGACCGGGCTCGGGATCGTCAAGCCTGGTGGCACGTTCGAGCGTGTGGCCGGTCGCGCTCCCGCGCGACCCTACCGACTTACGTGCGGATTCTGGGCGGCGCGCCGGGCCTTGAGATCCGCGCCTCCTTCCGGTATTCTCAATGTGAGGATGAATGAAGTTGTGTTCGGGATGACGGCCATCAAGTGGATCCCTGCCCCGCAACCCCGCACGGTCCCGGCAAGGCAAAAGCGTATGGCATTATGACCTTCAAGAAGACGAAAAAGCGCGTGCTGACGCGGCGCGGCGTGATGTGGTTGGGGCAAACCTGCAACCAGCGCTGTTATTTCTGCTATTTTGCCAGTCGCATCGCAGATCTTGATCACCCGCAACACGATTTTATGACCATCGAGAAGGCCAAGGCGATCTGTAAGGTGCTCCGAGAGTACTATGGCAACACTTCCATCGACATTCAGGGCGGCGAACCCACCATTTATCCTGATATTCTCGAGTTAATCCGCTGCTGCCACGAGATCGGCCTGTACCCCACATTGATCACCAACGGCTTGGTGTTGGGCAGGCCCGGTGTGCTCGAGAAGTACGAGGAAGCCGGGATTCGGGACTTCCTTGTGAGCCTCCACGGCATCGGCGATATTCACGATGAGGTGGTCGGCGTTAAAGGCGCCTATGTCAAGATTCTCGCCGGCATCGAGCGTATGATCGAGGTCGGCATTCCGTTCCGCTTCAACTGCACCATGTCCAAGCCCGTGGTGCCCATCATCCCCGAAATTGCCGAGAAGGCCGTTCAATACGGCGCGTACGCCGTCAATTACATCGCCTTTAACCCCTTCGGCGACCAGGAGCAGGGGATCCGAACACGCGATAACGTGGCCCGATACTCTGAGATCCGGCCCCCTCTTGTCGAGGCCATCGACCTGCTCGAAGACCATGGCATCGAGGCCAACGTGCGTTATCTCCCGCTATGCATGGCCGAGAAACGCCATCGGAAGAACTTCTACAACTACCAGCAATTGTCCTACGACACGCACGAATGGGATTACGAGAGCTGGTTGTGGACCATGATGGAACCGCAGATGACGAAGGCGGGCAACGTGATGCCTTCGTTCCCGTTAGGAGTGGGCGCCCGGAGGATCTACCTGTGCAACGGCGTCATCCTTCGGGATCGGTACGAGCGCGGAACCACGAAGACCCGCCTCAAGTTCGCGGCGCAACGCGTCGCGGCCCGTGTTGATAGAGCGATCCGCGGCAAGGAGGCGATCTGCCGCGCCGAAGCACGCCAACGCGCCTCGGTGGATTGCTGCTATCAGTACCATCAGGTGTGTGAATCCTGCCATGCGCGGGACATCTGTGATGGGTTCCACGGGGACTACGTCGGCATGTTCGGAACGGGCGAAGCCGCTGCCATCATGGATATCCCCGCGACGCACGATCCGCTCTGCTTCATCCGTGAACAAGAAAAGGCGGTCGAGCCCGAAGACGAATTCTGGGCGCTCTGACCAAGCCCGCCTTCTTACCTATTGATCCGGCGCCATTGCAGACCCCGCTTCAGGGCCTCGCGCAAGCCGTATCGCCGCATGCTAGAGTTGCCTTTGCGGGCAAGAAACAGCATACGCTCGGACGTGCCCATGTCGGCCCACTGTTTGAGAGGCGCGGCTCCCTCCTCGATCTGCGCCAGCAGCAGTTCGGTCCGAGTGCGAAGCCAAGGCTGGCACTTGGCGCAGTAAGGGGGAAAGCGATCCTCCAGGATCGCTTGTCGAATGCGCTCGATATAGCCGTCCCATATCTCGTTGACCTGAGTCTTCATCTTGTTGGTTCTAGGGATTCGTAAGTCAAGCTGATAGTTGAGGATGGGAAGCGGGATCGTGTCCTGTTAAGAGGTTTTCGACGGTGGTGAGTTTGAAGAGGTCCCATAGGCCCTGCTGTACCGAACTTCGGGCGGAGATTTGGACGTGGGCGGTGCGGGCGTCGTAGACCATGGTGATCTCGCGCAAGTCGTCGAGTTCTTGTTTAAGGACGGCGGGACTCATATGCAGCCCGGCACG
>Ga0315274_10009887_pt1 | contig 13758 bp, 18 predicted proteins | sample YL17G02_20_MG_FD_203700 | JGI IMG/M metagenome (GOLD analysis project Ga0315274, IMG submission 203700) | Sediment microbial communities from Yellowstone Lake, YNP, Wyoming, USA - YL17G02_20 | ecosystem: Environmental > Aquatic > Freshwater > Lake > Sediment | place: USA: Wyoming | collected...
CTTTAAGCCTGCCAATCCTTATGCGATAACCTTCCAGGTCTCCTAATATCTTTATGTGCCGATGATATTTTTGATTCAGTTCTCTTACCAGACTTATCCGTTTTAGATGCTCCTTAAGACTTCCGTGGGAAAAATTTAACCTTACCACATCCATCCCAGCACGCATCATCTTTAGTAGAACACCTGCTTTACTTGACGCAGGGCCTAAAGTACAAATTATTTTAGTCTTTGGCATTTTGGCTTTGCTTTTCTCATCATTCCCAAAATCATTTTTCAATCTTTAGGGTGATTTCCTTTTTTAATGTCCCACTTATGCTGCAATAACCTTCAACAGAAAGCACATCACCGTCTTTTACATCAGGGATGAGGTAACTGACGATTTGGCTATCGTTATTATCTTGCCGGGAAATGCTGTGTTCGATTATTTGTTTTCCGTTTAAAGCCACATCCACTTTTTTAATATAATGTTTAAGGGGATTACTAACATTGTGAAGGATAACTGCATGTAACATCTTCGTGCTGGCATCAAAAGTTATTTTGATATCAGACGGCGGATGCGCATAGGCTATTGAACTGAACGCAAAAAAGACAAAAAGAACTAATAACGCTACTATTTTTTTCATACCTTCTCTCCTTTCTTGTACGGTATTTTATTTAATATGGGGACCGTAATATTCATAATCAGCAAGCTAAAAAGTTCAACATCGAATTTAACCCCGAGTCCAGTCAAAATAAAAATAAGCCCAGCAACGCCAGCGCCAAATAAATATTTTCCTATTGGTTTTATAGGGGTTGTCTTAGGCTCAATTACCATCACAAAAATATAGAAGTAACTCAAGTATCCGAAGATATGCCAGAGAGAAACCTTTTCTAAGACTGCCTGGGTTCCGAATAGCGCCAGGGAAATGACAGCATAGCCAATAATTATTTCTATCTTTCTAGTCTTATAGATAAAATAAAGCCCAAAAGGTAAAAGTATATACCAGACATAAGTCCCTTTCCATTGGGTAGAAGCGCCAAAAATAATAAGAGTTAAAAATATACCAAAGGCTGCGGGATTAAAAATATGCTTTTTCTGGAAGCGGATTAAATACTTGGAAAGTATGGCTAATGAGGACGCTAATACGAATCTGAACCAGGCCTCATCGCTCGAAAGTACATAACCTACAATCAGGCCTGTGATGATAGAGCTTTCGGTTATTTGAAATATTTTTGTCTTAAGATAAAGAATAAGTGATTCTGTTGTTAATGCTGAGATAACAGCAATAGCAGTAGTAATTATAAAAGCCGAATCTTTATCTTTAAATGACAAAAAGATAGCCAGGCATATTAGATAGAGAATCAGTTGAGTTTTTATGGACTTTAGATTAAACATAAAAATAGGGCAGATTTCTATTGAAATAAACTGGATTGTTCTTTAGGTATAATCCTGCCGTCTTTAAGATAGACTATACTATCTGCCTGCAAACCGAGTTTAGGATTATGCGTGGTTACCACCAGGGTCAAGTTATCCTCTTTGCCGAGTTTCCTGAATAGGTCAAATATTTCCTGCGAGCTCTTCGTGTCCAGATTTCCGGTCGGTTCATCTGCAAAGAGCACCTTGGGAGAAGTAGCCAGCGCCCGGGCAATTGCTACTCTCTGCTTTTCTCCGCCGGATAATTCTTTCGGCAGATGGTTAATCCGCTGACCCAGTCCTACTTTTTTTAAAAGCTCGACAGCCTGTCTTCTATCCTGCTTAGTCCTGGCAAAATATAAAGGCAACTCCACGTTCTCCAGGGCAGTGAGCGTAGGGATGAGCAAGAAATCCTGAAAGACAAAACTGATAAATCTGCGCCGCAGGGAAACCAGCCTGCTTTCATTTGCCTGCGAGACATCCTTTCCCAATACGGTTAATTTGCCGCTGGTGATTTTACCTAAACAGCCAAGGCTATCCAGGAGCGTGGTCTTTCCTGAACCAGAAGGCCCCATAATCGCAATGAAGTCTCCAGCATAAATCTCAAGGTCTATGTCCTTTACTGCCTGAATCTTTTCTGCAGGCAGGGCGTATATCTTGGTTAATTTTTCGGCTTTTATAATGCACTCTTTCATTTTTATTCTCCTGAGCGTATCGCTTCAATAGGTTTCATCAGAGAGGCCCGTAAAGCCGGATATGTCCCGGCAATCAAGCCCATAATCAGGGTTGCTACAAATGAGAGACCCAAGATTGAAGGCCTGATGAACACTAATCTTCCGGCAGGTGCATAGGGCAAAGTATGCCTGATTACCTGTTCCACCACATTGCTTCCGAAAAACGCCAATGCCACGCCAGCAGCCCCTCCAAAGAAGCAGATGAGTATTGTCTCAAACCAAATAATCTTAAAGATGTCAATGGCAGAAGCACCTAAGGCCTTCATCACCCCGATTTCGCGCGTGCGCTCAAATACTGACATCAGGATGGTGTTGGTTACGCCGATAATGGCGATGAATATGGCAATCAAGGCTACAGAGCTGGCCATTACCCGCGCCGAAGAAACCAGGTTCAGTATTGTACCGCGCACCTGTGCAAGGCTGACCACCTGAATTCCCGGAACGTTGTAAAGGTCTTCCTCGAACTGCGCAATCGTCTGGATATTCTTAAGTTTTATCCCGATACCGGTAAGTTTACCCGGCAGCTCAAAAATCCTCTGGGCACTAGCCAGGGGAATAAAGATCATCCCGTCGTCCTGAGTGCCGGTGCGTTCAAATATACCCACCACAGTAAGCACCTTGTCTTGCCGGGGGATAAAAATCTTATCTCCCACGGAGCGCTGCTCAACCTCAGCTGCCTCATAACCCATAATTGCCTCATCTGCATCTGGGTTAGTGAACCAGCCTCCGGATTTAAATCTTGACCAGGGTTTAAGTTCTAAATAGGATTTCTCAATCCCCATATACAGCGCAAATGTCCCCCGTCCCTCACCGCCTTCCTGGTTATAAACGCTGGCTACTAACTGCGGCGTAATCTTATCAATGCGGGGATCATTTATAATCTGCTTGTAGACATCATCGTTCATATAGCGCAATCCGCCTCCGCCTTTAAGCATAAGTGTTGCCGCCTCATAAGGACAACCCTTGGCAGTAACCAAAAGGTGGTAGCCCAGCTTGTCAATGTCATTATCCAGGCCCCGCTGGTAGCCGGCATCAAACCCAAGCAGGCTCACTAACACTGCCACGGCAATAGCCACTCCGCCTATGGTCAGGCCAGTGCGGATTTTTTTTCTCTTTAAATTCTTATAGGCAATACCCAGCGCCTTCATTTGATTTGCACTCCTTCCCCGATTACTTCTATCTGCGTCCCCTCTCTCCTCACTACGCCCTGCGCGATTACCTGCTGGCCTCTGACCTGAGGGATGGCAAATTCCGAAGGATGAAGATTCACGTAAATAGTCCCGGTCTGGTCTTGCAAAAAGAACCAACCTCCGGCAGGACACTCATCCGTAATCTTACCTTCAATCCTTACTCTCTTACCCTGAAATTGCTCTGCTCGCTTAAAAATATCTCCGATTGAGGTGACTGTCGTCTCTGAAATCGGCTGACCGAATACATTAGCTTTCGGACTACAACCGACTATATATACCGCCAGAAATGCTACTGCAATTAATGCAATAACAATCATCAGTTTCATAGTTATCGCCTCCTTCTATTAGTCTCGCTGCTTCGTGCCCAGCTTGAGTTCCTTTAAGAGTATCAAATTTTTCTTTAGTCCCCTTAATGTTGCTAAAAAATCCTCATGGTTCTTTGCGCTCGGGTCATTAATCTTAAGGTCGCCTTTTTTAAAATCATCTAAGGTCAGGCCGATGAATTGACTGGTAAAATTCTTATCCATAAATTTTGCCGCCTCCGGCGAAGACATCTTCTGGTAAAAAAAATTGACAATCTTTCCGTTTAGGTCCGTGGCCAGAATAAGTTGCATCCCGCCATAGGTGCCTTTCTGGTTTACGCCGTGGATATGCGCAATGACCTCTTTGCCTTTGAGCACATCATAGAAAGAGTAAGGCACGTCAATAGCCTCATATACCGTATCCAGCTTATCACCCAACTCCTGCTCTATTTTCCGAAATAAGGCCTCGCTTCCTATCTCTTTGATGGCGATGAAGTCAGTGCGGTAGCCGCTGGACTCAGGAAAAAGCCTCTTTACATCGCGGTCAGGGTCATTGAGTGAGCAGCCCACAGCAGCATAGAGCGGCCGCACAAGTATCACAGAAGCGACTAGGACTATCAGGGAAACGACGCCAATTCTTTTACCAAGCAAAATAGTAGACCTGCAACAGGATCTTATCATCCTCCTGCCCCTCCACGAGATTAAAATCGTGCACCATTGCTGCACGAAGGGTTACCTGTGAGTTCAACTTATACGACGCACCCACGGTCAGAATAGAATCATCACTACCCCTTGCACTTAAATCATGCCGCCAGGCCTGATACTGCAACTCAAGCTGAAGGTTCTGTAATCTAGGTACGGTATAATCAATTTCATAAAGATGCCCAAAGACATCTTTATCTTCGTCGCTACCATAAGCCACTTCTGCTTTCAGAAGATATGACCCGAAAAGATACTGCCCGTCCAGCCCAACCCTCTTTTTTAATGCTGCCTTATCAGATAAAAGCCCTCCGCGAGGAAATGTGGACATACCCATAACCTCAAGAACCTTTCCATACATAAGCGAAAACCCTGCCTGCGCGTTTCTACCAGAGGGGGTTCCGATCCTGGATGTAGCCAGAAAACTTCCGTCTTTCCTATATATACTCATACCTGAGCCGATCTGCATGGCCGCACTATAGTCAAAATTAGGTAACGCCCCTTCCAGAGCCAGGCCCCAATCCTTTTTAAATCCGATATTCTTTGGCGCCAGCGTCTGCAAAATGGTTGAATGCGTATCCAGAACCTGCTCCAGGCCAAAAGGCGAATCAAAATGGCCTAATTTTACTTTATTCACGGAGTTGAGTTTATACTGCAGCCAGGCATTGTGGATTTCCAGACCCCAGGCGTCTGAGGATGCCTCGCGAGAGTCATAAGCAAGGCGCATTTGTAAATCCGCAGTCAGGAAATCTCCGTAGTCATTGGAGAATTTCCGGTAGTATTCAAAGCCAAGCGAATTCATCAACTCGGAACTCTTTCCCACCCACTTCTGCCTGTCAGAATAACCTCCGATAAGGTTCAACTCCTTGTAAAAAAGCGCATCATCTGCGTATGCCGCTTTATCTAAGACAATAGCGACAACATTTAGCAAAAAGATAAATACAATCTTTATTCTCATCTTTTCGATTAATCCGTTATTAGGTCTTCCTGAACCGGCTGATTAATTGAAGTATTTCTGCCAACTTCTGTTTTTTATCAGCTGCCGATTTACCCTGCATGGCATTGGTTACGCAATTCTCAAAATGTCTTTCCAGAATTTTATCTTCCACCCTGGCAAGGGCAGAGATAACAGAGCGTATCTGATTTAAGATATCCACGCAGTACCTCTCCTCTTCAATCATACGCTGGATCCCGCGGATCTGTCCCTCGATCTTTCTTAAAAACCCCAGCTGTTCTTTATGGGTAGTAGGCTGATGCATTTGGCTTTCCTCCTTTTAAGCAGAGTATACCATACCCCCCTATCCTATGTCAAGTACTTTTTTTATTTTTTAATGCCTGAGGTTTTTAGAAATGGCAAGCTGGCTAAGAATTGAGATTCATGTTCTCGGTTGGTTTACCAAATAAATAATTACCTTCTTTACTGTATTTATTTTCTTCCCTTACCTTTTCCTTCGCCTTGCTTATATTCTTGACTTTTTCCTTTGGACTGTTCTTTTTGCTTTTTGCGCTCCTCTTTTTGCTCCTTTTTGTGTTCCTTAAGCTTCTCCCTTTCCGCTTTCCTCTGTTTTATAGCTTCATGTACCTTAGCGGCTAGCGCTCTACCCTTTAACCCCTGCGCCTGTGCCAGATGAGCGGCACGGGAAACTATATTACCAGCTTCCCGAGGACTCTCACCGGTGTTGACTAAATCACTCATTGAGTCAACCGTATTTTTCAATTCTTTGCCTTTAATCCCATTTGCGGATAAATCTTTTAAAACTTTTTTTAAATCTCCTTTAGCTGCACCTTTATTCAGCATATTTTTTAAGGGTTTTTCTATTGGTTTTAAATCTCCTGGTGTGAAAGCTGCTTCTTTCTCTAACTCGTTATTTAACTGATTTACAATAGCATTAGAGCCCTCTTTCTGTGCATAGGTTAAGGTGGTCAATAAAAAAACCATGCAGGCTATAAGCGTTCCTATCCTTAAGAATATCTTCATATCCCCCCCTCCTTTGTTGCGGTTCTTGTGTTTCCTTTTTGCCTTTCAATTAAATCCAAATATCCTTAACTTCCTCAAATAACAAAGAGGTTTTGCTAAACTCATCTGCTCTTTTTATACAAGCCGATTAATTCCGCTTTATCCAATATATGCCCTTGCATTGCTTTTTCCTAAGTAGGTAAACCCTGTTAGAGAATTCTCTCTAACGGGGTAAATCTTTCGGTAAACCCCTTCTGATATATCTCTTTATATCTGCCTGTTCACGTTTACCTGCTATGGAATTACAAACCACACAGCCATTTCTTTTTTTGTCGATACTTTCCCTAAAGACCCCTCGCATTCCTTTATAAGTTACTCTCCGATTAGGCTCCCTTAAACCCGTAACTAACATTAAAAATTCTGTTACCGCAAGACCTGCAATAATACTATTGAGAGAAATTACAGATGGGTCAGGCATCTTTTTACCCAATCCATATCCTGAGGCTTGTCTATAAATTTTCTCTTGATCACTTTCGAGTTCCTGCTGCGCAACCCCTGAATCAATCTGGTCTGCACACAATAAACAGAAATCACCCGGCCGAGCTACTATAACCCGGCCACCAAATTCCTGATACCCCTTGTTATTAATTATCTCTGTGCCGGAATCAATCAATGTCTTATCATAGGCAGCAGCGAGTTCAGTAAGTATTAAGCGCCCGCTATCATTATCTACACAGGCAAAAATTATTTCAGGTATCTGGCAGAGAGAATCTATGGCTTCCTCGCTACGCAGGTTCTTAAAAAGTTTCGTAACTTTTGCTGCTGGATTAATAGAATTAATGACTCTTTTCGCAACATCTACTTTCGGTGTCCTGTTCTTGGCATCCTCAAGAGAAGCTCCGATAAGACGATTTAAATTTGACTCTTCAACAGTATCGTCATCAACCAGAAGAAAATCCTGCACTCCTAAATATGCAAGCATCTGCGCAATAAAAGAACCTATGCCGCCCAATCCCACAATCCCTACCCTGACGCCGGCAATACGCCTTTGACCTTCTTTGCCAAAGGCAAGTATCTGTCGGGAAAATCTCTCTTCGCTCTCGTCCATAGGACTCCCCTATTTAAAAATTCGGAATAAGTAGAGTTTCAATTGATAATCCTGATTTCTCTTATAGGCAGAGGAGCGCTTTTTTTAAGTACCCAGACCTGGCCAGCCACATCGTTTTTAGTCCATACGAGCGCACCGTATATCCTGCCCGGTAATTTCCACCAGACATATCGGACAAAATCATCTAATCCGTGTAAATCACTGGGAGAGAACCTTGCCACCCCGTCTGAACGATGAGAGTGACATTCAATTAAATCGTAATCAAATTTTTTTGCCCTTAGCATCACTTTCACCTTCTCTTCATCTTTTAATTCTAGATGAAAATTACTCTGGTAATCCCATTTATCTGCTTTTATTAAATGGACTTCTTTTACATATAAGTTTATCACTGCGCCATTAAAATGGGTATTCACAAACAAAAAGCAGCCCTGTTCTTTCTGGCCTTTAAAAAGATGCGCTCTTATAAAACGGTATTTCTGCCTCGGGATAGAAACCATAACTACCATCAATTCGCCTCTCGCAGTCTCAGATTAACCACCTTAATAAATGAGAGCAGATTATCTCCCTTTTGAATCTCATCTGCTGGTTGCCAGATTTCCGGATGCCAGGAGAAATATCCCCAGGGGCCTCCTACCGGCACATTCATTTCTTCATTATAATTAGACGGGAGATTGCCGTTACTAAGCCTCAATCCGATTTCAACATAAAAACAATCCGGTGCTGTATGAGGATAGGCATTTGGAATTAAAAATAATAATTTGGTGGTCTGGCGGTTATAACCATCGGGCAGCGGAAAATCCGGAATCATTACCCAATCATAATTTTGGCCGTGGACAAGATTAGAATACTTCTCTTTTAAAAGAGCTATTTCTTGCGTAACCCTTTCCTGCAATTTTAGCCTCTTTTAAATTTTGGTGCCCGGCCATACCTGTGTCCTGGCTTCAATTGAACAACATCACTATCTGCAAGCGTTCTCTCAGTGCCATTAGGAAATTCTTCCACAACCGGGAGTCTTCCTGGTAAATGCCCCAATGCCCTAATTTCTGCAATAGTAATAGTCTCTTTATCCCATGTATACTCTGCCCCTTCAATATTTGCATAATACTTCTTTCCCGAAGTTTCTTGTTCTTTTACCATAATATCCCCTCCTCATTTTTATCTCCAATTAAACCAAAAAGCAGCCTTCTGCCCGGAGAGCTGCTTTACAAATTCAAACTATTTGAATCTCATTTACCACTCTCTCGTGGACTTTGAGGTTATTATACCTCTATCTTCCCTCAATGTCTAATGTGAACACTTCGTTCTCCGCTTAAATTGATCTTCTTTTGACAACACTGTCTATCTTTACACTTTCCTGATTGGGTTCAGAAGCATTTTGAGATTGGATTTAGAAACGTTAACTATTTAGCTATTTCTATTTACCGTTAACTATTTACTATTTAACTATTTTGGGTGTTACCTTGCGGAATATCCCCATTATTCTTCCTGCTGTAATGTAAAAATAAGCTTGCTTCTATTTCTTTTGAAAAGTTTTAATAAAAACTCGTTAGTTCAGTAAAAACCCTGATTGCAAAACTATCCGTCATACCAGAGATAAAGTCGACAACTGCTTGCAAATAATCTTTCCTATTCAAAATATCATATACCACCATATTTTCATATTTTCTGAACAAAACTATTTTTGCATCCTTCCGTATCAAAGATGCTCTTAAAATAGGATTTACTCTAAGATTAGAATACTTTAATAACCACTCTTCAAATTGACTCAGTAAGATAGGATATAGCTTTTTCTCTCCTTGAATTACGCGAAGTGTATTTTCATTTTTATAGAAACTTTTTAAAGCTTTAAAAATAGAATTTATAACCAATTTAGCGTATTCTTTATACATAGATATTCTTTTATGGTTATAAATTTCTTTATAACAATAATCTTTTAAAGATTTTATGAATCTCAAATGAGAATCAGAAAATTGTATACCGCTTTTAGGGCTACTTGTTTCGCACAAGTTCCATATAAAATTATGCATAAGCCCAGTAGTATTTAACTCTTTGATTCTAATATCTGCAACTCTTTTTAATATCCCATGTAGTTCTCTAATTCTAAAAGGCGATATTATCTTTAATCTTAAGGCATCTTCAATATCTCTCCCTAAATACGAAATTTTATCGGCTATCTTTACAACACAGCCTTCCCAAGTATAAGGAGAATATTGACCAGGTTTTTTTATATTCTCTAAATCTAAAATCTTTTTTCTTGGTGAAATCCTACCTTCGTCAACTTCTCCGCAATGTAAAATAATACCATCTCGAACAGCATACGTTAAATTTAAATTATACTCTCTCCCGTAGGGATCTGGTAAAGTTTCAAGCTGATCAACAAATCTTAAACTATTCTTTTCGTGCCAAAAATTTTCTTTTAACTCTCTCTTTGCTATCTGTTTTAATATCATTTCTCCGGCATGACCAAATGGAGCATGTCCAAGATCATGCCCTATAGCTATCGCGCTAGTCAACTCTGTATTTAATCCTAGATAATTCGATATAGAATAGCTTACTGAAGTGACATAATTTACATGTTCAATCCGCGTACAGATATGATCATTTTGGGTTGCAAAAAATACCTGCGTCTTGTGTTTTAATCTTCTATAGGCTGTGCAATGGAGTATCCTATTATAATCCCTCGTAAATTCACTTCTTATTTCATTTTCTCTCTTATAAAGAGGCCTGTATCTTTTCGTAGCATACAACCATTTTGGATTTCTTCTATCCATTTTTACACTACTAAAGGAGTTTCTTTTCATAACAAAAACCTCCTAGAAATTTATTTTTCACTATCCAATCTGCATAATCAAGGCTAGAAGAAAATACCGAACATCGAGAACCTTCAAGACCGTTTCTAGAGTATCACCCCTCACTCACAACGCTTGGCAGATTGGGAAACACCTCTGGTTCCCCTGATTATCCCCTTTTCTTTGTGATAGGTTTTATTCTACTGCTGAATGGCTGGTGTTTCAAGGAATAAAGACCTCTAAAGCACTTGGGAGAATCTCTATTTCTATCTCTTTTACTGGCTCAGGAAGAACCTCACCATCGAGATGCACAAATAAGGGTTTTTGCGAATATAAGAAAATCTTTTTTGCTTTAAAAAACTTTACTTCTTTTAAGCAACCGTGTGTGCCTTTAATCGCCTTGGGAATATTTAAGAGAGACTTCATCTTGTTTAATTCTTTAATAATACAGGCGTCTAGGAGTCCGTCATCGATAATTGCCTCGGGTGTAAGTTTAAAACATCCGCCATGGAACCGACCATTACCTATAGAAACACTCATTATCTTATCACAAAATCTATATCCATCTGCTGTAATTTCAACCTGAGAGGCCCGGAAATCACAAAGTACCTTTAAGGCAGAAAACAAAAAACTTAAATTTCCCTTTAATATCTTAAATTTCTTTTGTCTAGCAGCTACACAGGCATCAAGACCTACTCCTAAATTATTTACAAATAAGCGGCCTCCAGCCCTGCCTAAATCTATGCGTCGGTGTCCTTGATATTTTAATGAAGCAAGCGCATCGGCAATCCCATTAATCCCTATCATCTTAGATAAGTCATTTCCTGAACCCGTAGGAATTATCCCTACGGTTATCTGGTTTAACTCTATGCCGTTTATGACCTCATTCAATGTCCCATCACCGCCCACAACAAATATCTTTTTAAGACCCTCTCTTACTGCCGTTTTTGCCAATTCTGTGGCATCGCCGACTCCTTGAGTAAAAATAAAAGAATAATCAATCCCTGACTTCTTAATCTGTCTCTCTATATCCTGCCAGAGAGCTTTTGTCCTGCCTCCTCCAGCAACAGGATTTACAATAATCTTCACTCCCTGATCTACCATAATTCTGTCATAATTAGATTTCTAACCGAATTTGACACTTTTTAGAAGAAGAGCAACCTAACGATTACATAACCTATTCCTGTACTTATCCCTCCCAGTAAAATCCCTTTCAGTATTTGTCTTCGCTCTCTTTTAAGATAAAACAAGGAAATGATTATACCTGCATACACCAGCGCAGCAAAAACAGTAAAGAGCGCGTTACTATAGAAAAGGGATACAAATGTAAGCAATATGAATCCTATTCCTGCGCGTAAATCCGCTTTAAAAATTGCTTTTAAAATAAAAAACAGGACAGAGCTTATAATAAACTGCATCGGATAATAGACGGGAAGCACAGAGACCCTGACAATGGTCAGGATAAGAAAAGGAATACTACCAAACGCTATGAAGTCTCTGGCAAATTCCTCAAGCCATACTTTTTTCATCTATCAGAAAACCTTTCAGCCCGTTTCTAAATTACCCAAACTGTCCTCAACTAAACAAGGCAACCCCCTATCTTTTAGAGAGATCCTTAGCTTCGTCCTCCCAGAGGACTTCCTTCGGTCGCTCAGGATTAAAAAACCAGGTATATGCCTGGTTTTTTAAGTTGCCTTGAAATTAGACTATTTTACCTTCATAAATCTACCTCTTTGTAGCGTTTTATTTTACTGCTATAAATTAGGCTGGTCAAGGGGGAATTAGCGGCTGGCGAGGCGAGGTTTGAAAGGTTTTATTTCTGTTTGAAGGTCTTTAGTTTCTCTCTGTATATCTGTTTCTTTTCTCTGAGCAGCCTTGATATATCTTTCTGCCTTCTGGTGATTCTTTCTCTTGGCATTACTTAAACTGCTCCTTTCATTCTTTTCCTCCAATTATACCACTTCCATTCCAAAATGTTAGGGAATAATTGTTGTATCGCGTTACTTTTATTCTTCCTCTATCTCAAAACGACAGCCGCAGGCATTACATTCATAGACCGACATTTCATAATGTGGTTCCACAAAGCGAGTATCCTTACTGCCGCATTTAGGACATTCAACAGGAGGCGACCAATCAGACATGGTTCTTAATCAGCCGGACAGCTGTTAATTGGCTTTTATTCATCAGAGTTTATTTATCGGCTATTTGAAGGCCTAATAGTTGCGGCACCGTAACAAACTGATATCCTTTTTGTCGCAACGATTCAATAATAAAAGGCAGGGCTTTTACCACATGGCTGCGGTTAGCTCCTTTAATAAGCCTGTTTCCGTCATGAAGAAGTATTATGGAGCCATTCTTTGTATCTGTTAAAACATCTTTTTTAATTATCTCGGGAGATATTTCTGTCCTCCCGTTGTTACCGCTTACTGACCACTCAATGGTCACATAATCAAGCTCTTTAGCGGCATGATATACCCAGCTATTATCTACGCCATAAGGTGACCTGAATAAATGCGTCCTCGTATTCGTAGCTATCAAGATAGACTGCTCTGCTTTTTTTATCTCATTTTGGATATGCGACCGGGATTGAATCAGTAAATACGGATGGTCGTAAGTATGATTGCCGATGACATGACCTTCTTCAATCATCCTTCTTGCGGTAGCCGGATAGCGTTCGACATTTTTCCCCAATAAAAAGAACGTTGCTTTAACGTTATACTTTTTTAATATATCTAAAATCTCAGAGGTATATGGCTCATTTGGTCCATCATCAAAGGTGAGCGCGATTTTAGGCTGGGTTGAATCACCATGCCAATATACCAGGTCAGTAATATTATGCTTCTTATCCAGGTAGGCATATGCTTGGTTTGTCGATAAATATAATGCGATAATAAAAACCGCTAATTTTACAAGTTCACTTCTTATTCTTCTTGCTGACATTGATAGCACCTTAATTTATCCGCAGATTATCTACATATCCGTCAATTATACCACTTCGATCTAGTAATAGAAAGCAATTTAAGAGGGATATTTATGGGTTTGATAATTGTTGTATTGTGTCCACGTTGTACTATCATAAGGCCCTCCTTAAGGAATGTTATTTATAACAGAAGTAAGTGTATTTTGCAAATAAAAAAAATTAATAAAATCATCTGCTTTAACCTGCTTGCATTCTTTTTTATTGACATTTATAAGGGTTTTGTTAATATTATAATCATAATGAGGAATAAAAATGCTTTGTCCTTGGCATTATCCTTTCTTCTTATTCCCACCTTATCTTTTGCTTCTTCCCGAACAGAAATTATAAAAAAAACTTTAATACAAATAGAATCGTCCCTTTATAATACAGGTAATGTAACTTCCTATCAAAATTTAGCTTCTGATAAAGCAATGGTTTCTGATTTACTACCGGCAGAAACCCCACCTAAGCTATCTGATGTTACTGATAAGAAAGAAAAGGCAATAGAAAGTGCTTTCTACATAGCTGGTGGTTACCAGATGGATTATATGAATTATAGAGAACTTTCAGGAAGCGATACTTTGGATAGAGATTTCGGACTGATGCAGGGATTTTATATCAACTTAG
>Ga0315274_10009888_pt1 | contig 13756 bp, 9 predicted proteins | sample YL17G02_20_MG_FD_203700 | JGI IMG/M metagenome (GOLD analysis project Ga0315274, IMG submission 203700) | Sediment microbial communities from Yellowstone Lake, YNP, Wyoming, USA - YL17G02_20 | ecosystem: Environmental > Aquatic > Freshwater > Lake > Sediment | place: USA: Wyoming | collected...
CTGTTGGTCGGCCTGCTGATGTATTTCTTCGCCGCCCAGGCCGCCTCGGTCGTCGTCCCCATGGGCGTACTGGTCTGGCTCTGTGCCATCGTCTTTGTCCTCGGCAAGATTCCCATCTCCATTGCCTTTCTGGGCGTGCGCGAAGTGACTCTCGTCGCCCTGCTGGCCGGTTACGGCATCAACAAGCCGGATGCGCTGCTCATGTCCATGATCCTGTTCTCTTCATTGATCTTCATGGCGGCTCTCGGTGTCCTCTACCAGATCGCCTGGGCCATCCAGTCCCGAACCCCGGCCCGTACCGAACCTGAGCAGCTCTCCTGACGCCCGGTGCGATTCACGCCCGCGTCCGGGCTGACAGGTGCGAGACCGCGCATCGTAGGGCGAGCGTCCCCGCTCGCCTAATAGCCTCCACCAAAATGAGAGCGAGCCCCATCCCATGTCATTCCCGCGAAAGCGGGCAGGGTTCCCAAACGCGATGAATCGCGTTTGGGCTCCCCAGTCCAGTCCGTCCGGCGGCTTTCTGGACCCCTGCTTTCGCAGGGGTGACAAGTCGGTGTTGCATGCGCCTCATTCTGTTAGAGGCTCTAACGAGGTCGTGCGGGGACGCACGACCTACCAGTACTACGAAAGTTGGTCGCTCACGGGAAAAAATCTCGGGATTTTTCTCTTGACAAAGTCGCGTGCAGACGATTTAATAGGAGACTATGAGGCATGATCGCTGTGACAATTTCGGCTTTTCGGGGTATTGGTGGCCTGCAGGATAATTCCGGCAGGCGAGCGATGATGATATTGCCTTAAGAAATACTGAGATCAATCGAGCGTATGAAGCAGCCTGTCGGAAATGACAGGCTGCTTTTTTTATAGGCGTCTTCGGGTCGTGTACCAGGAGACCTTTACATCCGAGGCCGGGCTATGGAAGATTACCGACAAATCATCTGCAACGCCGAACCGGGCCAGATTGTCCCGATCGTCAAACGGATTGACATGGGCGATCCGCTGGAGTTCTTCGCCAAGCTGAGCGACTACGGCCGGGCCCGGAACTGCTGCCTGCTGGAGTCCCGCGAGTATCTGGCCGGCACACGGGCCCTGAGTTTCGGCACCGCGCGTCCCGCTCTGTACCTGACCGGGACCGGCTCCGAATTCACCATCCAGGCGCTGAGCAAGACCGGCAAACGCATCCTGAGCTATCTGGCCACGGACCGGCAGCGGTTCGCGTTCTGTGAATCCGTCGAGTTCGGCCCGGAGGCCATTACCGGACGGATCAGGCGATGCGAGGAAAGGATGGACGAGCAGACCCGGCTTCGCGCAACGAACCAGATGGACGTGCTGCGGGCCGTGGCATTCGCCTTCCGCCTGGCCAGCAAGCCCTTCCGAGTGACCTGCGGCCTGCTGGGTGCCATCAGCTACGATTTCGTGGACCAGTTCGAGAAGCTCCCCACCAGCGAGCAGGACCTGCTGGGCAACCCGGACTACGAGCTGTATTTCGCCGACAACATCTTTCTGATGGACCACGAGAGCAACCAGGGCTACATCGTGGTCAACTGCATGATTACCAACGGCGATCGTGAGGCCGCGATCGCGGAGGCCCAGAACAGCTTCGATTACTACTTCAACATGGCCCGCTTCGACCCGGCCCAAGGACGACGGCACGAGGGCCCCTTGCCGCCGGCCTCGACCGACACGGTCCAGGGCGAATATGAAGAAATGGTCCGGCGGGCCAAGCAGCACATACTCGACGGGGACATCTTCCAGGTGGTCCTGAGCCGAACGCTGACGGAGCCGTGCCCCGATGAGCCGCTGGACGTGTACAAGCGGCTGCGGGAGCTGAATCCATCGCCGTACATGTTCTACCTGAACACGCCGCACACCGTGCTGATGGGCTCGAGTCCCGAGCTGAATCTCCGGGTCAGCGGGACGGGGCCGCGACACGTCGAGATTCGGCCGATCGCCGGCACCAAGCCCCGGGGCCGCATCGGCAGCGAAATCGACACGGACACCGATTTTCGCTACGAGGCGGAGCTCAAGCTCGACCGTAAGGAACTGGCCGAGCACATGATGCTTGTCGATCTGGCCCGCAACGACATTGCCCGCGTCGCGAACGCCGGCAGCCGGGTCGTCACCGAACTGCTGACCGCCGAGAAATACGAATCGGTCCAGCACCTCGTCAGCAACGTCAAAGGGATGCTTCGGCCGGACCTCGATGCACTGAGTGCGTACCTCGCCACGATGAATATGGGCACGCTCACGGGCGCCCCGAAGATCGAGGCGATGAAAATCATCCGCAAGCTGGAGAAGAACAAGCGCGGCTACTACGGCGGGGCCGTCATGTACCTTACGGTCGACGGCCAATTCGATAGCTGCATCACGATCCGCAGTCTCCAGGTGCGGGACCATACGGCCTATATCCGCGTCGGGGCCGGCATCGTCCACGACAGCGTCCCGAAGATGGAGTTCGAGGAAACCGAGCATAAGGCAGGGTCCTGCCTCCGCGCAATCCGCGGCCAATAATGTAGACTTTAGAGAGGGCGCCCCGGGAGGCGGCCCACGCAAAAGGAAATCCCGATGGAACCGGCAAATAGAAGAGTATTATTCATCGACAACTTCGATTCCTTCACCTATAACCTGGTGGATGATTTCGGCAAGCGGCAGTGTCAGACCCGGGTGTATCGGGCGGACACGAGCATCGAGGACTTGAAGGCCGTGGCGGACGAATTCGATCCCGACCTTCTCGTGATCTCGCCGGGGCCCGGCAACCCGGACACGGCGGGCGTATCCCTGGCGGCCGTGGACTGTTTCAAGGGCAGGCTGCCCATCTTCGGCGTCTGCCTGGGACATCAGGTGATCGTCCAGTACTTCGGCGGGGTCATCGGCCACGCACCGGAGCCCATGCACGGCAAGCCCTCGCGAATCACCCACAATGAGAAAGGGATTTTCCGCGGCATCGAGAACCCTTTGCAGGCCGGGCGATACCACAGCCTCGCGGCCCACAGGCTGCCGGATTGCCTGGAGAAAACGGCCGAGTTCGAGGGCATTGTTATGGCCGTCGAGCACAAGACCTTGCCCATCTTCGGCGTGCAATTTCACCCCGAGAGCATCCTGACGCCCGCCGGCGGCAAGATCATCCAGAACGTTCTGCAAATCGCAGTCACTCGCAAACAAACGGTAGGGAGCTGAAACATGGCAAACATCACGCAGTACCTGGAGATACTTCTCAACGGCAAGGACCTGACGTTCGAGCAGGCCCGAGCCTTGCAGGACACAATCTTCGAAGGCCAGGTCACCGAGGTCCAGATCGCGGCCTTTCTGGCCATGATGCGCATGAAGCGGGCCACCTCGGGCGAGATCGCCGGCCTGGCCCAATCGCTGCGGGACCACGCGGTCCGCGTGCACGTGGAGGTCGACCACCTGGTGGACACGTGCGGCACCGGGGGCGCGTTCGTCAAGACATTCAACATCTCCACGACCGCCGCGCTGGTGGCGGCCGGCGCCGGCGCCTACGTGGCCAAGCACGGCAACCGGGGCATCACGAGTCGGTGCGGGTCGGCCGACGTGCTCGATGAGCTCGGCGTCAAGATCGACCCCGGGCCGGGGATCGTGGCCGAATGCATCCGGGAGGCCCACATCGGCTTCATGTTCGCGCCCAAATTTCATCCGGCGATGCGCTTCGTGCAGCCCATCCGCAAGAGCCTGGACTTCCGGACGGCCTTCAACATCCTCGGCCCGCTCGCCAATCCGGCGGGCGTCCAGGCGCAGGTCATGGGCGTGTCCGATGCCGAGCTGCTGGACCGGATCGCGGAGAGCCTCCGGACGCTGGGAGCGAAACGGGCCATGGTGGTCCACGGCCAGGGAATGGACGAAATCAGCCTGCTCGGAAAAACGAGGATTGTCGAGCTGCGGGACGGAACCATCTCGTCGTTCGAGCTGGACCCCGGCGACTACGGGATCTCCTGCGCTTCGATCGATGCCCTCGGAAGCGGCGATGCCATTGCCAACGCCGGGGTGATCCGCGACGTCCTGGCCAGCAAAGACAGGGGGCCGCGACGGGATATTGTCCTTCTCAATGCCGCCGCCGCCATTGTCGTCGCAGGACTGGCGAGCAGTTTCGAGCAGGCCATTCCGCAAGCTGAGGCTTCAATCGACGGCGGAGAAGCGTTACACTGTCTGGAGAAGCTGGTCGAAATCTCGAACCGGGCATGACCGCGCTTCCCGATGTGAGTCGAACGTATGCTGATAACTAAGGTCAAGATTTGCGGTATTACGAACTACGAGGACGCCGTCGCGGCGATGGACATGGGCGCGGACCTGCTGGGGTTTAACTTCTATCGGAAGAGCCCGCGGTACGTCCCGGCGGTGAAGGCGGCCGAGATCATCAGCGCGCTGCCCGCCTTCATCGACGTGGTCGGGGTCTTCGTGGATAGTCCGCTCGAAGAGATTCGGGAGACGGCCGGCCAGTGCCAGTTGGACTGGATTCAACTGCACGGCGGCGAGAACACCGAGTTCTGCCGCTGGCTGGCCTACGACAGCGTGAAAACGATGAAGGCCCTGCGGATCAAAAGTGCCGACGACCTCCGGCAGGTGGACAGCTACCTTACGGATGCGATCCTTCTGGACGCCTATGACCCCACGCGCTACGGCGGCACAGGCCTGACATTCGACTGGAATATCATCGGCCACGTCGGCCGGCGGGTCTTCCTCGCCGGCGGGATCAACCCGGGCAACGCGGCGGCGGCCGTCGAGCTGGGCGTGTACGGAATCGACGTGTGCAGCGGCGTCGAGTCCGAGCCCGGCAAGAAAGACCATAAGAAAATGAAGGCTCTGTTTGACAGCATACGACACTTGAGAGCGTGAAAGAGCATAGGACCTATAAGACCAGTGGGACCCATAGGACCTATGGCGCTTCGCGAGACTCGCTTTAGAAGGTGCAGTTCATGAAATATCGAGGCAGATTCGGCGATTACGGCGGCTATTATGTGCCGGAGGTGCTGATTCCGGTGCTGGAGGAATTGGAGGAAGCGTTCTATCGGTTCCGTGATGACAGGGCGTTTGTCGCCGAGCTGGCGGACCTGTCCAGGAATTACGCGGGCCGGCCGACGCCGCTGTACCATGCGCAGCGATTCAGCGCGCACGTGGGCTTCCAGGTCTATCTCAAACGTGAGGACCTCTGCCACGGCGGCGCCCACAAGGTCAATAACGCTTTGGGGCAGGGACTGCTGGCGAAGTACATGGGCAAGACCCGGCTCATTGCGGAGACCGGGGCGGGTCAGCACGGCCTGGCCACCGCCATGATCGGCGCCCTGCTCGGCATGGAGACGAAAATCTTCATGGGCGTCACCGACATCGAGCGCCAGAGCGTCAACGTCCACAAGATGCGCCTCTGCGGCGCCCAGGTCGTGCCCGTCGAGGGTGGGACGGGGACGTTGAAGGATGCGATCAACGACGCCCTGCGCTACTGGACGGCCCACGTCACCGACACGTTCTACCTGTTCGGCTCGGCGGCGGGCCCGCACCCCTACCCGACTATCGTGAAGCACTTCCAAAGCTGCATCGGCAAAGAGGCCCGGCAACAGTGCCTCGAACAGACCGGCCGGCTGCCCGACATGGTCGTGGCCTGCGTCGGCGGCGGCAGCAATGCCATTGGCATGTTCGCGGGCTTCCTCGACGACAAGGACGTCCGGCTCATCGGCGTCGAGGCCGGTGGCAAGGGCATCCGCACCGGCAAACATGCCGCCAGCCTGTGTGCCGGCAAGGTCGGCATCCTGCACGGGGCCAAGGCGTACGTGCTCCAGGACGACGACGGCCAGGTTCTGGAGACCGAATCCATCAGTGCCGGCCTGGACTACCCGGCCGTCGGACCCGAACACTGCTATCTGAAGGACACGGGCCGGGCGCAGTATTTCGCCGCGGAGGATAAGGATGTCCTCGATACATTCGAGCTGCTGACCAAGCTGGAGGGAATCCTGCCCGCGCTGGAAAGCACACACGCCCTGGCGTACCTCGCGAGCCAAAAGGGCAAGCTGGCCCCCGAGACGATCGCCGTGGCGAATCTCTCCGGCCGCGGCGACAAAGACGTCGGCATCGTAGAAAAAGCAAGAGGCAGCTCGATTGCGGATTGATGATTTCGGATTGCGGATTTGAGTCGCAGTGCTAATCCGCAATCCGCAATCCGCAATCCGAAATCCGCAATTCAGATGTCCGCTTTATGGAGCACTCATTGCTATGAAGACCTATCAGGAAGTATTTGCGGAATTGAAAGGTCGAAGAAGGGCGGCCCTGATACCATTTTTCGTGATCGGGGACCCGGATTTTGAAGCCAGTCTGGCCGTGGTGAAGGCGGCGGTGGATGCGGGGGCGGATGTCCTCGAACTGGGCATCCCCTTCTCGGACCCGATCGCCGATGGTCCGACCATTCAGAAGGCCGACGTCCGCTCGATGCGAAGCGGCATGAACATGCACAAAGCCCTGGAATTCATCAAAGCGGTCAAGAGCCACAAGGATATCCCCATCGGCCTGCTGATGTACTACAACCTCATCCAGCAATACGGCATCCAGAGGTTCTTCCAGGATTTCCACAAGGCGGGCGTCAACAGTGTCCTGGTCGCGGATTTGAGCATCGACGACGCGCAGGAAATCCTCGCCCCGGCCCAGGCCGCCGGCCTTGATACGGTCTTCATGGTCACGCCGAACACCCAGCCCGGCCGGATGAAGCTGATCGCATCCAAAACCACGGGGTTCATCTATGCCGTGTCCCTGCTCGGCGTCACGGGCAGCCGGGAGACCCTCTCCAACACCACGGAAGGACTGATCCGGCAACTGAAGGGCCTGACCAATGTGCCGGTGTGCGTCGGCTTCGGCGTCAGCAAGCCCGAGCACGCCCGGACCATCGCCGATGCCGGCGCCGACGGCGTGATCATCGGCTCGCGGCTCGTAGCAATGATCGAAAGCCACCTGAACGACCCCGCCCAAGCCATCGCCGAGGTCACCAGCTTCCTCGCGGAGGTCAAAGCCACCCTCTCCGCACCGTCTTCCGCGAAGCATTCGGGTTGACGGCTTTCGATTTACCATTTACTATTTGATATTTACTATTGAGACGCAATGTGCTTTTGCGCTCGTGGCTGGTGTCTCGCGCTGGAGCCATGCGGCACTCTGGGACCGAAATAGTAAATAGTCAATAGTAAATCATCAATTCCAAAGGGAGGCGAAGGATGAAGAACGCTGGACGAACCCCTACCGGGCTTTGTGCCCTTGTTAGTTGCTGGCTTCTATGTGCACTGGTTTCCGCACCTCCGGCACGCGCCGCCACGCAGAAACTCACCTACCTCGACTTGATCCATCGGCTCACGGACCTGGAGTATCTGGCGACTCTGCCCGCAGCGGGCGAGACGTGCGCGCAGTGGTCCAGTTGGGACCGCGCGAGCCGGTACGATGAAGCGACGGGTAAGTATGTGAACTGGGACGCCAACGGGGACAACGACGGCATCATCCGCAAGGAAGGCAGCCAGCTCGTGCTCGCGGAGATGGAAGGTCCCGGCTGCATCTGGCGCATCTGGTCGGCCAAACCCGAGCAGGGCCACGTCCGCATCTACCTCGACGGGGCGAAGGAGCCCGCCGTGGACCTGCCCTTCAAAGGCTACTTCGACGGCAAGAACGAGCCATTTACGCGACCCGCCCTGGTCCACACGGTCGCGATGGGCTGGAACAACTACACGCCCATCCCCTACCAGAAGTCGTGCAAGGTCGTGGCCGATGAAGGCTGGGGCGCCTACTACCAGTTTGTTTACCGGACCTATCCCAAGGGCACCACCGTGCCGACGTTCCAGCGACAGTTGTCCGCCGAAGAGAACGCGGCACTTGATGAGGCCAACCAGATTCTTAGCAAGGGTGGTCCCGCCCCGGCCGGGTTGCCGGCGGATGCAGAAGATACTGAAACGACCGTGACGATTGAGCCGCAAGACCGGTTCGAAACGACGCTGGATGGCCCGCGTGCCATCACAGGGTTCACCGTGAACGGCAAGTTCGACAATCGTGAGGATGAGATTCAAGCCCTGCGCGACATTGTGCTGCAGGTCACGTGGGACGATGAGGATAAGCCCGCCGTGTGGTCGCCGCTGGGCGACTTCTTCGGCACCGCCCCCGGCGTGAACCTCTACCGGTCCTTCCCACTGGGCATGACCGAGGAAGGCTACTACTGCAACTGGTACATGCCCTTCGCCACCTCGGCGAAGTTCGAGTTCATCAACGAGGGCACCAAGGCGCGGACACTGGACCTGAGGGCGGTATACGCGCCCTTGCGGCGACCCATTGAGCAGCTCGGGCGGTTCCATGCAAGGTGGCATCGGGATGCATTCCTGCCGGAGGACCCGGAGCGAAGAAAAATCGACTGGACGATGCTCAAGACCGAGGGACAAGGGCGCTTCTGCGGCGTGATGCTGCACGTGTGGAACCCGCGCGGCAGTTGGTGGGGCGAGGGCGACGAGAAATTCTTCGTTGATGGCGAGAAATTCCCCTCCACCATCGGCACCGGCTCGGAAGACTATTTCGGCTACGCCTGGTGCAATCCCACGCTCTTCCAGAACTGCTATCATAACCAGACCATCAGCATGAATAACAAAGGCCACGTCTGCGTCAACCGCTGGCACATCACGGACAATATCCCCTTCCAGAAGTCCTTCGAAGGCGCCATCGAAAAGTACTACCCGAACAGCCGGCCGACGCTCTATGCGGCCACGGTCTACTGGTACCAGGCGCCGGGACAACGCGATGCCTATGAGCCCGTGCCGCTCGAGCAGCGTAAGGGCTACTGGGGTCCCATCCAGACCTTCCGGATCAAGGGCACCCTCGAAGGCGAGGAGCTGACGATTCTTCAAAAGACGGCGGGCAACGCCGCACCGCAGGATATGGCGCCCTTCGGCTCCGACTGGAGCAACGAGTCGCACCTGTGGTGGACTGACGCCAAGCCCGGCGATACGCTCGATCTGGCCGTGCCCGTGGAAAAAGCTGGCACCTACCGGCTCAAAATGCAGCTCACCAAGGCGGTCGATTACGGCATCGTACAGCTTTCCCTCGACGGCAAGAAGCTCGGCCAGTCCATCGACCTCTACAACAACGGCGTGGTGGCCACGGGCGTGCTCGATATGGGTACGCACGAACTGAGCAAGGGCCAGCATGTGCTGCGGGTCGAGATCACCGGCGCGAATGAGAAAGCCGTCAAGAACTATATGTTCGGACTGGATTACCTCAAGCTGGAGGAGGCTACCTCCGGTTTTTTTCTCCCGGCAGATCCTGATTACACCATCGGGGATTCCATGAAGGACTCCGTCCGATTCACGATGGAGCGCACGATGACCGAGTACAAGGGTCACCTGTGCTGCAAGTCCAGTTTTGTGGATAAGGACGGCAATATCATGGGCTGGCACGATTTCGGCAACCTCGAAGGTCCCGGCTGGGCCGCGAATGCTGTGGGCGGGGCTTATGAACTCTATGCCTTCGCCCGTCACAACAAGGACCTTGCCCTGGAGCAGAAAGCGCTGTCGCTGCTGAACCACGTGCTGGAGGACGGCTTCATCAACTATGAGACCGGCTTCATCACGGGCTATCGCGAGACGACCAGCAACCAGTTCTGCCTCAACTACCAGCACAAGAGCAACTGGTTCTGCCCCGGCTCGATGGCGAAAATCGCCTATCAGCTTCTGCGATTCAGTGACGTTCTGGACGAGCCGCGTAAGAGCAGCACGCAGGGTATCGCGATCCGAACGGCCGATTGGATTCACAAGAATGTAAAGCCGACGGCGAACGGCTGGTATCCGCGGCGCTGCAAACCCACGGGCGAGCATTATCCGCAGAATGCTTACGGCGACAGCGACATCCTGTTTGAAAAGAGCGGCGACGGGCTGTTCATCGTCCAGCTTGACACCGCCCTCACGCAACGAGGTCCGGCCGACTACCGGCAGGAGGTGCAACAGCGCGTGCGGGTCTTCATGGCCAACGGCGGGTTCTTCGGAAGCATCAATCACGACACGTACGATGAGCATGAGAACGTCGCCTATTCCGTTGCCTTCCGTACCCTGCGCGAGGCGGCGAACTTGCTGAACGATCCGAAGATACGCGCGTTCGCCTACGAGAAGTGTCTCGCGGGCCTCGACCAGTTCAAAATGACCGACGACCGCCACGGTGTGCCGACCAAAGGACTGCTCTACATGGAGAAAAGCTGGGACACGTCGTACCTGTGGGAGAACGCCGAGGCGGCGCTGGCCTATTTCGAGGCTTACCAGGACACCGGCAACGAGCAATATAAGAATGATGGGCTGACCATTCTGCGGGCGGCCGCCAAACATCACCAGCGCGACACGGGCTTCCTGACCGAAGGCGTGGACTGGAACAACCACGTGGGCAAGCAGCATCATTTTGGCGGGGCCGAATACGGCGACATCCAGTACACCGAGCCGCTCCTGAACAACCTGCACATCGTCGAGCCGACCCTGCTGGCGATTCGATTGCGGATTGCGGATTGACGATTGCGGATCGAATCCGGAATCGCCCATCCATGATCCGAAATCTCAGGTGTGCACTCGTATCGACATAGGAGTCTACGATGAGCAAGGAGCAAACCATTCGTGTGCTGGTTTCCGCGTGTGCCCTTCTGCTGTGGGCCGGCGTGGCCGCCGGCGCGGGGGAGACGGCGCAGGGCAAGCATCTCGTGCCGGCCGACAAGAATCTGTCGCAGGACTATATCCGAGGTCTGTACGAACGAGGCGAGCGAGCGGTCTATGCCGGCCAGGAGCTCGAGACCATCGGCGTGCCCGTCGGCGGCATTGCGACGGGGGAATTATACCTGCGCGGCGATGGGACGCTCGGACTGTGGCAAATCTTCAATAAACCGATCTTCAGCGGCTACGGGGCAGACAACTACCGCACGTATCGACCCGATTCGCCCGTCGATTCCGGATTCGCCGTGGTCGTCGAGTCCGACGGAAAGGCGCTGGTGCGACCGCTGGACCAGGACTTCGGCCGGGTCGAGTTCGCCGGCGAATATCCTATCGGCCTGGTCCGCTATCAGGCCGACGACTTCCCCATTGAGGTCGAGATGGAGGCCTTCTCGCCTTTCATTCCGCTCAATGCCGAGGACTCCGCGCTGCCCGCGACGATCTTTCACATCACGCTGAAGAACACCTCGGGCCAGGCGCAGCGCACGAGCGTCCTGGGCTGGCTCGAAAACGCCGTGTGTTTCGACTCGGCGAAATCCGTGCAGGCCGTGCGGCGCAGCCGGATCGTGAACGAAAAGAATCGGACGTTGATCGTCCATACGGCACACGAGACCCCGAAGCTGAAGGTTGAGATGCCCCGGCCCAGCATCGTCCTGGCGGATTTCGAGGGCGAAACCTACGGTGATTGGACGGCCGCCGGTGACGCGTTCGGCAAAGGACCCGCTCACGGGACACTGCCCAACCAACAGCCGGTCAGCGGCTTCCTCGGAAAAGGACTCGTGAATACGTACCTCGGAGGCGACGGGCCGCAGGGCACCCTCACCTCCCCTGCTTTCGAGATTTCCCGCCGGTACATCAGTTTTCTGATTGGCGGCGGCAGCCACGCGAATGAAACCTGCATCAACCTTCGCGTGGACGACAAGGTCGTGCGTACCGCCGCGGGGAAAGACAACGAGAAACTCGAATGGTGCTCTTGGGATGTTCAGGAGCTTCAGGGCAAGACCGCTCGCCTGGAGATCGTCGATCACCACTCCGGCGGATGGGGACATATCAACATCGACCAGATCGAGCTGGCGGACGAGGCACGCGGCGCGGATCTGGGTCCGTTCGATAAGCTGCCGGACAACGGTTCACTCGTGCTCGCTCTCATGGACTCGGCCGGCTCCCTGAAATCCACCCGTGCGCTTCTCGAATCGATGTCAGGCCAGCCGGTGCCACTCCACGCCGCGAAGGACGTATCCTATCCCGTGACCGAGCGGCGCAGTGCGGCGCTGGCCGCCAGGACGGTCAAACTGGCCCCGGGCGCCACGCGGACTTTCACGTTTACCCTGGCGTGGTTCTTCCCGAATCACCTGCACGGGCACGAGTATGCGAACCGTTTCCAGAGTGCCGCCGACGTCGCTCATTACGTTCTGGGCAATCACGACCGGCTGGCCGGTGATACGAAGGAGTGGCACCGAACGTTCTATGAGGACAGCACGCTGCCGCGCTGGTTGCTCTTCCGGCTGCACTCGACGGCCTCCACTCTGGCGACGGGCACGTGCCAATGGTGGCAGAGCGGCCGGTTCTGGGCCTGGGAGGGCGTCGGCTGCTGCGAAGGCACCTGCACGCACGTCTGGAATTACGCCCACGCGCCGGCCCGATTGTTCCCGGAACTGGAGCGCAGCGCCCGCGAGATGCAGGACTTCGGTGCGGGCTTCGATCCGAACAGCGGTCTCGTCGGCTTCCGGAGCAATCGCGTCTATGCCGCCGACGGTCAGTGCGGCACGATCCTGAAAGCCTACCGCGAACACCAGTGCTCACCCGATCCGTCGTTCCTGAAGCGGAATTGGCCCCGCATCAAGAAGGCGCTCGAATTCTCGATCAAGCAGGACGGCAATGACGATGGGCTGATTGAGAACAGTCAGCACAACACGTACGACATCAACTTCGAGGGACCCAACACGTTCGTCGGCTCGCTCTATCTGGCCGCCCTTCGCGCCGGCGAAGAGATGGCCAAGGAGATGGGCGACACGGAGTTTGCCCAGCGCTGCCGCCGCATCTTTGAGAGCGGCAGCCGGCTGACCGTCGAGCGCATGTGGGACGGCGAGTACTTCATTCAATTGGTCGATCTGCAAAAGCACCCGAAGGACCAGTACGGCCCGGGCTGCCTGTCCGACCAGCTCTTCGGCCAGGGATGGGCCCACCAGCTTGGCCTCGGCTATATCTATCCGGCCGAACGCGTGCAGCAGGCCCTGAAGTCGGTTTGGAAGTACAACTGGGCGCCCGATGTCGGGCCCTACAACGCCGTGCACAAGCCCGAGCGGTGGTTCGCCCGGCCGGGCGAGGCGGGACTGTTCACGTGCACCTGGCCCAAGAGCACGTACCTGCCCGAGGGCGTGCGCTACCGCGAAGAGGTCTGGACGGGCATCGAGTACCAGGTGGCCGGTCACATGGTCTGGGAAGACATGGTCACGGAGGCCCTCGCGATTTGTCGGGGCGTCCACGACCGATATCAGCCCGCCAAGCACAATCCCTTCAACGAGATCGAGTGCGGCGACCACTACGCGCGGGCGATGGCCAGTTGGGGTGTTTACACCGCGCTGGCCGGATTCGAGTATGATGGCCCCGATGAGCATATCGGCTTTTCGCCGGCCTTGACGCCGGAGAATTTCCGCGCCGCCTTCACCGGCGCCGAGGGGTGGGGCTCATTCGCCCAGACGCGAACGAAAGACCTGCAGCGTGAGCAAATCGAGCTGCGTTGGGGCCGATTGAATCTGCAGACCCTGATCTTCTCCGTCCCTGAGGATTGGAAAGCGGTGGAGGTCGCCATTCGGCTGGGCGACCAGCCCGTCGACCACGAATCCACGCTCCGCGAGGATTGCCTGGGCATCGAGCTGAATCGAGAGCTGAAGCTGTCGAAAGGCGACACGCTGGAAGTTGAGATTCGCCCCAAGAGCGGAACGTAACGAGGAATTTGGAAAATCTTAGTACTGCGCCACGAGGAGATTGCTTCGCCGCTTCGCTTCTCGCAATGACATAGTCGGGCGTTAGATGTCATTGCGAGCGAGGCGCAG